>Ga0154716_1137_pt1 | contig 14607 bp, 9 predicted proteins | sample Rifle2008BG16ft_FD_105724 | JGI IMG/M metagenome (GOLD analysis project Ga0154716, IMG submission 105724) | Anaeromyxobacter sp. RBG_16_69_14
GACATAAGCTTCCGTGGGGGTAGTGGTCACCTCGCCACTGCCGACGTCGATCTTCAGGATCTTGCCCATCCAACCGTTCATGGAATTGCCTCCGACGCAAAATCTGTTGTGCAGCCGCCCGCGCCGCCCTTGTCGGGGCGCGCCTTCACGGGGCACGTGCGTGTCCCGTGCCGTTCGTCGACCCGGAGCACCGAATGTATGCGCCCTCCGCGCCTATGCGACGAGGGAGCTAGGCAAACCACGCCGAGCACGAGGCAGGCTGCATCCGGCTTCTCAACGCAAGTCCTGCCGAAATCGGGACGCGCGCGTGAAAAAAGTGCGTCCTGGCGTCCCCGGCCGGCACTCAACCTCGTCCCGGCTCCGTGGTCCGCGCGTCCTCACGATCCGGAGCGCGCGTGCTCCACGGTGTCGAGCAGGTCATCGCTGTGGAAAGGCTTCGGCACGTAGAAGCGTAGCCCGTGTTGCATCGCGATCTCGCGTACCTCGGCCGACGCGGTCATGAGGACGACACGCGGCTCCGCGTGAATGGCGCCGAGCCTGCGCAAGACCTCGCCCCCATCCATCTCCGGCAAGCGGTAGTCGAGGAGCATCACGGCGGGATGGAACCCGGCGACCGCTTCCATCGCCTCCTTGCCGTCGCGCGCCTCTCGCACCTCCCAGCCCTCGTCCTCGAGCAGCTCCCTGATATTGGAGCGCAGGGCATCGTTGTCGTCGACGACGAGGATCCGTCGCGACGTCGGGGGGGCCATCGCGGTCGCGAGGACCCGCTCGAGCTCGGGGATCTGGATGGGCTTGGCAAGGTGATGATCGAATCCTGCTTTGAAGGATTCGCGCTGATCCTCCGGACGCGCGTACCCCGTGAGCGCGATCAGCGTGGGTGAGATGGACGGATCGGCTCGTATCCGGCGGGCCACCCCGTATCCATCCAGGCCGGGCAGCCCGATGTCGCAGAGCACGACATCGGGCTTGAACGAGCTAGCCTTCGCGACGCCCTCGTGCCCGTCATGTGCAACCGCGACCTCGTGACCACTCAGTTCCAACACTTCCTTGAGGGTCACGGCGGCATCGAGGTTGTCCTCGATGACGAGGACGCGCAGGTGTTCCGTGGTGGCTGGAGCGGTCGCCGGCAACTCGAGCGGCACCCCCGCCCTGGGGAGGAGCGGAAGCGAGACGGTGAACTCGGCGCCCTTGCCCAGGCCTAGGCTGCGGGCCTCCACTCGGCCGCCGTGCATCTCGATGAGCCCCTTCGCAAGGGCGAGCCCCAGCCCGAGTCCACCGTGGCCCCGGTGGAGGCTGTCGTCCGCCTGGGTGAAGGGCTCGAAGATGTGGCTCAGCATGTCGGGGGCGATGCCGACCCCATCGTCGGTGACATGGACCGCGACCCGGGAAGGGCCATCTTGCCCGACGCGCACGACGACGTGCCCGCCCGCCTTCGTGAACTTGGCCGCGTTGTGGAGGAGGTTGCCGATGGCCTGCTCGATGCGCGTCGCGTCCGCATCGATCCAATGCGGCCGGCCGTCGCAGGACAGGCTGAGCGCGACGTTTCGAGAGGCGAAGACAGGTCGGTGATCCTCCACCACCTGACGCAAGAGGTACGTGAGCTCGACGCGGCTACGGCGGAGCTGGACCTTGCCGCGCGAGATGCGCGTGACGTCGAGGAGGTCGTCGACGAGCCGCGAGAGCTGGTTCGTCTGGCGCTCGATGACAGCCTTCGCGCGGCTCGCCTGGTCGCTGCCCTCCGGAGCACGGTCGAGGATGTGGATGGCGTTTCGGATGGGGGCGAGCGGGTTTCGCAGCTCGTGGCTCAGCACGCCGAGGAACTCGTTCTTTCGCTGATCCGCCTCGCGCAACGCCTGCTCCGCGCGCTTGCGGTCCTCGATGTCGGTGCCGAGGCCCATCCACCCGGTGATGCGGCCCTGGCTGTCTCGCGTGGGCAAGGCCCGGCCCAGGAACCAGCGGTACACCCCGTCGGCCCGGCGCACCCGGAACTCGCTCTCGAGCGCCCCTCCCGCGCAGACGGTCGCCTTGACCGCCTCCATGACCCGCGGGCGGTCGTCCGGGTGGACGACCTCCAGCCAGTCTGTACCGGAGGCGCTCTCCAGCGAGCGGCCCGTGAACTCGAACCAGTGGCGATTGCGCTGGATGATCTGGGCGTTCTCGTCCGTTCGCCAGGCTATCGCCGGGAGGGACTCCACCCACTCATGGGTCGGGCCCGTCTCCCGCGGTTTACCACTCGTCCCCTCCGCCGTGCCCGGCGTGATCGCCAAGCCGGCCTCGCCGCTCCGATCGCGCAGGAGCACGCAGATCTGTTGTGCGGCATCGGTCGACGGGAGGCTGCCCATGGTGATGATCAAGACCGGTAGCGTCGATCCGTCGGATCGCCGGAGCAGCGCTTCGCTCCGCTCGGTCTCCACCCGGCACGCCCCCGCGGCGAGCGCTCGCGCGATCGGCTCCAGGGCGTCCATCCCGCGACGCGAGCCATCGCGCAGCTCCTCCTCCCCGTAGCCGAGCATGCGACAGGCGGCCGGGTTGGCGCGGCTGATCGCGCCGCCAGCAGTGCCCAGCACGACGCCCTCCGTGCTGTGCTCGAAGAACCATCGGTAGAGCTGTGGGACGTCGCCGTGAGAGAGCTGTTCGCGGGCTGCCAGTTCAGGTGTCATTCAGGCAGGTGTCAATGGGGAACAGGCAGCGTGTGAGGGATGCGATATGCGGTTCCTGCACGAACCCACGAGCGAGCACGCCTGTTCCACGCGTCGTGCCACCCCGTCCGCCGGGTCACGCGTCAATACATCGTAGAACAGCCAGGATCCGGCTCCCCTGGTGGCACCGCATGCTACCGAGCGGGCGATCCGTCCTTGGCGCATCCACCCTTGCTCCTGCCTGTGGAATGGGTGTAGCTGCCTACCGGTGTAGGTGGGTAGGTCATGATCAGCTCGCGCAGGATCCACGACGCCCGGAAGCTCACGCATGAAGCCCTGGAAGAGCTGCGCCGGCTCGGCGTAAACCGGGCGCTCGCCGGCGAGAGCCAGCCCAGCGTGGCGCGCGACCTGCACGTGACGCGTACGACGGTGGTCCGCTGGATGATGGCCTACCGGGCTGGCGGTGAGGCGGCCCTCGCGGCCAGAAAGCCCCCCGGACGCCCTCCGACGCTCTCCAGGGACCAGCGCGAGAGGCTGCGCGCGATCATCGCTGGGAAGAGTCCCCGGCAGTGCGGCTTCCCCATGCCGCGGTGGAGCATCCGCCTCGTCGCCCAGGTGATCGAGCGCGAGTTCGACGTCGTCCTCCACGAGAGCACCATCGCGCGGCTGCTCCGGTGGATGGGTCTCGTCCTGCGCCGACCCACGCGGCAGGAAGCCCTCCGGCGAGGCTCCCGCCCACTCGGGCACGAGCACGACATGAGGGAGTGGCTCCCGAAAAGTCGTGGCCCTCCACCGTCGATCACTTGCAAGAAGTCTCCTGGTGACTCCCTGTGATGCACGGGCCTTGGTGGTGACGCACTCATGAACCATGAATACCAGTCCGCGACGACCGGAGTCGTGTACCGCGAGATGAGCACGGACGAGCGCGTGGACTTCCTCAACTCCATCCTCGAGAGCTCGACGGAGTACTCGATCGTCGCGAAGGATCTCGACGCCACCATCCTCGCGTGGAACGAGGGCGCGCGGCGCGTCTACGGCTACGAGCCCTCGGACGTGGTGGGCAAGGCGAGCGCCCTCATTCTCCACGACCCCGAGGATGTGAAGAACGGCCGGGCCCACGCCATCCTTGACACTGCGCGCAGGACCGGAACCTGGTCCGGCGAGCTCTCGCGAGTGCGCAAGGACGGCACTCGCTTCACCGCCTTCGTGACCATCACCCTGCGCCGCGACGACGCGGGGCAGCCGGTCGGCTTCACGATGATCTCGCGCGACCTCACCGAGTCGCAGCGGGTCTTGCGCGAGCTGCGCGAATCGCAGGAGTACAACCGCGGTCTCATCGAGTCGAACATCGACGCGCTGATGACGACCGACCCCTTGGGAATCATCAGCGACGTGAACCGCCAGATGTGCGAGATGACGGGGAGCGCTCGCGAGCAGCTCATCGGCACGCCCTTCAAGGACTACTTCACCGATCAGAAGCGTGCCCAGGACGGTATTCGCAACGTGCTCGCCGAAGACCGGGTGACGAACTTCGAGCTCGTGATGCGCTCGAGCACGGGCAAGCAGACGTTCGTGTCCTACAATGCCACGACCTTCCGCTCCACCGACGGGCGCCTCAAGGGCGTGTTTGCTGCCGCGCGCGACATCACCGCCCAGAAGCGCCTGGAGGGGGACCTCCGCCAAGCGCAGAACTACACCCGCGGCCTCATCGAGGCCTCGGTGGACGCGCTCCTGACGGTCGACGCCGACCTCAAGGTCACCGACGTCAACGAGCAGACCATCCGCATCACCGGCTACTCGCGCGAGGAGCTCGTGGGGAGCCCATTCCCGGACTACTTCACCGATCCGGAGCGCGCCAGCGAGGGCGTGCACAAGACGCTCGCCGAGGGCGTGGTCACCAACTACGTCCTGGCGCTGCGATCGAAGGACGGCAGCGAGACCCTGGTCTCGTTCAACGCCTCGGTCTTCCGGGACACCGAGGGGCGGGTCCGCGGCATCTTCGCCTCCGCGCGCGACATCACCTCCCAGCGTCGCCTCGAGGACAAGCTGCGCCAGGCGCAGAACTACACCCGCGGCCTCATCGAGTCCTCGGTGGACGCGATGGTCACGGTGGACCCGGACCTCGTCATCTCCGACGTGAACGAGCAGATGGTCAAGCTGACCCAGGTCCCCAAGGAGACCCTGATCGGCAGCCGCTTCGACCGGTACTTCACCGAGCCCAGCCGCGCCGCCTCGGGCGTGCGCCAGACGCTCAACGAGGGCTATGTCACCAACTATGAGCTGACGCTCCGCAAGCCCGACGGGCATGAGGCGGTGGTCTCGTTCAACGCCTCCATCTTCAAGGATCCCGAGGGGAACGTGCGCGGCATCTTCGCCGTGGCGCGAGACGTGACCGAGCAGCGCCGCCTCGAGCAGCAGCTCCGGGAGCAGCAGAATTACAGCCGCAGCCTCATCGAGGCCTCGGTGGACGCGCTCGTGACCGTCGATCCCCAGGGGCGGATCACCGACGTCAACGAGCAGATGATCCGCCTCATCGGAGAGAACCGCTCGCGCCTGGTGGGCAGCCCCTTTGCCAGGTACTTCACCGATCCGGAGCGCGCGGCTGCCGGCGTGCGAAAGACCTTCACCGAGGAGATGGTCAAGAACTACGACCTGGTGGTCCGCACGAAGACCGGCGGCGAGGCGCTCGTCTCCTTCAACGCCGCCGTCTTCCGGGACACCACTGGCCGGGTGGCTGGCATCTTCGCGGCCGCCCGCGACATCACCGAGCAGAAGCGATTGGAGCAGCAGCTGCGCGAGCAGCAAACCTATAACCGAGGACTCATCGAGTCGAACATCGACGCGCTGATGACCACCGATCCCCTGGGTGTCATCACCGACGTCAACCGGCAGATGTGCGAGGTGACCGGCCGCTCCCGCGAGGAGCTGGTCGGTACCCCCTTCAAGCGCTTCTTCACCGACCCCCAGCGCGCCGAGGACGGCATTCGCCGGGTGCTCGCCGAGGGGCAGGTCACCAACTACGAGTTGACGATCCGTGCCCAGGACGGAAGGGAGACGGTCGTCTCGTACAATGCCACCACGTTCAAGGGCGAGGACGGCCGGCTGCGCGGAGTGTTTGCCGCGGCCCGCGACATCACGGCCCAGAAGAGCCTGGAGGCCCAGCTCCGCGAGCAGCAGTCCTACAACCGCGGCCTCATCGAGTCTTCGGTGGACGCGATGCTCACCGTGGCACCGGACCTGAACATCACCGACGTCAACGAGCAGATGGTGAAGCTCACCGGCTACGGTCGCGACGAGCTCATCGGAAGCTCTTTCAAGGACTACTTCACGGAGCCGGAGCGCGCCGCCGCGGGTGTCGAGAAGACGCTCGCCGAAGGCTTCGTAACGAACTACGAGCTCTTGCTCCGGTCACGGCATCGCCGGGAGTTCCTGGTCTCGTTCAACGCCTCGGTGTTCAAGGATTCCTCTGGCGATACGCGCGGTATCTTCGCGGTGGCTCGCGACGTCACCGAGCAGCGGCGGCTGGAGGAGAAGCTCCGGGAGTCGGAGACCTACAACCGCGGCCTCATCGAGGCCTCGGTGGATGCGCTGGTGACGGTCGATCCCGACCTGCTCATCACCGACGTCAACGAGCAGATGGTCAAGCTCACTGGCTTCGGGCGCGAGCAGCTCGTCGGCAGCCCGTTCAAGGACTACTTCACCGATCCGGCCCGGGCGGCCGCCGGCGTGCGCCAGACCTTCGCCCAGAACTGGGTCACCAACTACGAGCTGGTGCTCAAGTCGAGCAGCGGCAAGCGAACCGTCGTCTCCTTCAACGCCGCCACCTACAAGGACGCCTCCGGCCGCGCGGCCGGGATCTTCGCCGCCGCCCGCGACATCACCTCGCAGAAGCGCCTCGAGGAACAGCTGCGCGATCAGCAGAAGTACAACCGCTCGCTCATCGAGGCCTCCGTGGACGCCCTCATGACCGTGGATCCGAGCGGTGTCATCACCGACGTCAACGAGCAGACGGCGAAGCTGCTCGGATACAATCGCAAGCAGCTCGTCGGCAGTCCGTTCGTGGAGTACTTCACCGATCCCGGCCCGGCCCTGACCGGCGTGAAGCGCACCTTCGAGGAGGGCGTCGTCACCAACTACGAGCTCGTGGTGCGCTCCAAGTCCGGGCGCAAGGTCCCGGTCTCCTTCAACGCGGCAGTATTCAAGGACACCTCCGGGGCCGTGGTGGGCATCCTCGCCGCCGCGCGCGAGATCACCGAGCAGAAGCAGATCGAGCAGGCGCTGCGCGAGCAGCAGATCTACACCCGAGGTCTCATCGAGTCGAACATCGACGCGCTGATGACCACCGACACCCTGGGAGTGATCACCGACGTCAACCGGCAGATGTGCGCCGTCACCGGAAGCGAGCGCAACGAGCTCATCGGCAGCCCCTTCAAGAACTTCTTCACCGATCCCAAGCGCGCCGAGGACGGTATCCGCCAGGTGCTCACCGATGATCGGGTCACCAACTACGAGCTGACCCTTCGAGCGAAAGACGGCAGGGAGACGGTGGTCTCCTACAACGCCACCACCTTCAAGGGCGCCGACAAGGCGCTGCGGGGCGTCTTCGCCGCGGCGCGCGACATCACCGAGCAGAAGGGGCTGGAGGAGAAGATCCGCCGCCAGAACCGCGAGCTGACCGACACCACCGCGTTCCTCAACAACGTGCTGGAGAGCTCGACCGAGTACTCCATCATCGCGATGGATCTCGAGGAGAAGATCCTCGCCTGGAACGAGGGCGCCCGCCGCAATTACGGCTACACGACCGAGGAGATGGTCGGCAAGAACTACTCTCGCATCCTGCACACCCCCGAGGACATCCAATCCGGACGCGTCAAGGAGCTGCTCGATACGGCGGTGCGCACGGGCAAGGCGGAAGGGGTCTTCGAGCGGGTGCGCAAGACCGGGCACCGCTTCACCGCCTCGGTGGCGGTGACCCTGCGGCGCGACGCGGCCGGAACCCCGGTGGGTTTCGTCCTCATCTCCAAGGACATCACCGATCAGAAGCGCCTGGAGGAGCAGCTGCGGCGCAAGAACGAGGAGCTCGTCGAGCAGAACCGTCGGGTCCAGGAGGCCAACCGGCTGAAGAGCGAGTTCCTGGCCAACATGTCTCACGAGCTGCGTACCCCGCTCAACGGCATCATCGGCTTCGCCGAGCTGATGCACACCGGCAAGACTGGCAAGGTGTCCGACACGCACCAGGAGTACCTGGGCGACATCCTCACCAGCGCGCGCCATCTCTTGCAGCTCATCAACGACGTGCTCGATCTGGCCAAGGTCGAATCCGGAAAGATGGAGCTGCGGCCCGAACCCGTGGATCTGCCCAGGCTCGTCGGCGAGGTGCGAGACGTCCTCCGCACGATGGTCGCGAGCAAGCGCATGCGCGTCGACGTCGAGGTGGACCTCTCGCTCACCGACGTGGTCCTCGACCCCGGAAAGCTCAAGCAGGTGCTCTACAATTATCTGTCGAACGCGCTGAAGTTCACGCCCGATGAAGGACAGGTGCTGATCCGCCTGCGCCTGGAGAAGGCGGAGTGGATCCGGCTGGAGGTGGTCGACTCCGGCATCGGGATCCGCCCCGAGGACTTCGGAAGGCTGTTCGTCGAGTTCCAGCAGCTCGACGCCACCATCGCCAAGAAGTACGCAGGCACGGGCCTCGGGCTCGCCCTGACCAAGCGTGTGGTCGAGGCCCACGGCGGCGAGGTCGGCGTGCAGAGCGAGCTGGGCAAGGGCAGCACCTTCTTTGCCGTGCTGCCACGGAAGCTGGCCCCAGCAGCGGCTCAGCCGACCCCCGCTTCGCCTCCCCCGGAGCGCACGGCGCCCACCGGCGCCCCCACGATCCTCGTCGTCGAGGACGACGCCCGCGACCGGCTCTGGCTCGCCGAGCTCCTGGGTGGCGCTGGATATGAGGTGGAGGCGGCGGCCACGGGGGCCGACGCGATCGCCCGCGCGCAGCGGCGCGCCTTCGACGCGGTGACCCTGGACCTGCTCCTGCCGGACATGAACGGCGCTGAAGCCTTGAAGGCGATCCGCGCGACGGAGCTCAACCGGACGATCCCGATCGTGGTCCTCACGGTGATCGCCGACCGGGGCGCGGTCGCCGGCTTCAGCATCGCAGACTTCCTGGTGAAGCCCGTCCATGGCTCCGAGATCATCGGTTCGCTCGAGCGGACTGGAGTAGCGCCCAATGAATCGGCCGTCGTCCTGGTGGTGGACGACGACCCCGGCGCCTCGAAGCTCGTCGAGCCCCCCCTGCGCGAGCTGGGTTACCTTCCAATGGTCGCAGCCGACGGTGAGCTCGGGCTGCGCATGGCGCTGGAAGGTCGTCCGAGGGTGGTGGTGCTCGACCTCGTCATGCCGAAGCTCGACGGCTTCGGATTCCTGACGCGTTTCCGGAGGACCTCGCTTGGTCGCAGGACACCGGTCATCGTCTGGACCGAGCGCGAGATCTCGGCCGAGGAGCGAGCGCAGCTGGCGAAGTCGGCGCACGCGGTCATCCGCAAGAGCGGGGGCGCGGCTGCGTTGCTCCAGGAGCTCCGGCTCCTGCTACCGCTCCCCTCACAGCCGGCGTCGGCGCAGCTCTGATAGCGCATGCCACATGAACTGACGCTCGAGATGGGGGGCGCGGGGGGAGAGTTCTCCCCTCCGCTTGAGGCGCCGCAAGGCGCCGGACATCAGCTCACAGCGGCGGCGGTGCCGCTGGAGAATCACATCAACTGGTCGCCGCTGTGAGCCGAGGAACGGATTCCATGGCGGGCGAACCCATCCTCGTCGTCGACGACAATCCCCTCAACCAGAAGCTCGTCCTGGCGACGCTGCAGGTCGAGGGCTACCAGGTGCGCGCCGCGTTCGACGCCATCGAGGCCCAGGCTATGCTTCAGTCCTGGCGTCCACGGCTCATCCTCATGGACCTCCAGCTGCCGGGGATGGACGGGCTGGAGCTGACCCGGCGACTCAAGGCCGACCCGGCGACGCGCGACATCCCCATCGTGGCCATCACCGCCTTCGCCATGAAGGGCGACGACCTGCGGGCGTTCCAGGCCGGCTGCGACGGCTACATCGCCAAGCCCATCGACGTTCGGGCGCTCCCGGCGCTGGTCTCGAGCCATCTCGTGAGGGAGTCACAAGGGGTGCACTCGTGAAGGGACTGCCGACCGTGCTCGTCATCGAGGACAACTCCACCATCCGGAAGCTGTTTCGCATCACGCTCGCCGCAGAGGGGTACGCGGTGCTCGAGGCAGGCGACGGGCGCGCGGCGATCGAGCTGTTCGGCAGGTGCCAGCCGGCGCTCGTCGTGCAAGACCTGCTGTTGCCAGATATCGACGGGCTCGAGCTGGTGCGCCGGCTGCGCACCCTGCCCCGGGGTGACGAGGTTCCCATCCTGGCCTGCTCGGGCATGCTGTCCAAGCTCGACGAGGCGCGGCTCCTGTCGGGCGGCTTCAACGACTTCCTGCTCAAGCCCGTCGAGCTGAGCAGGCTCGTGCAGGCGGTGCAAGCGCATGTCCCGATCGAGTCGCCTTCTCAGACGGAGAAGCGGGGTCGCCGGGTGCTGGTGGTCGACGATGAGCCGGTGCGGCGCAAGCAGGTGGCAACGCGGCTCGCCCTGAACGGCTTCGAGGTGGAATCGGCCGTCGACGGCCTGGAAGCGCTCGCCACGGCACGCCTGTCTCCACCGGACGCGATCGCATCAGACGTCATCCTGCCCAACCTCGACGGCTTCGGACTGTGCCTTGCGGTGCGCCGGGACCTCGAGCTCGCCCGGGTACCGGTGGTGCTCTACACCGCGGGCTACCAGGAGGAGGCGGATCGCGAGCTCTCGCGGCGCGTGGGTGCGAATGCCATGATTGCGCCGGCCGGCGACTTGCGCCCGCTCGTCACCGCCATCGTGGAAGGTATCGAGAAGGGCGCACCGTCGCCGCCCCCGGACGACGTGGAGCTCGCGGATCAGCAGCGCCTTCATCGTGCCATCCGGCAGCTCGAGCGCCAGGTGGCGCTGTACGCTGGGATCACCCGGCGCTACGCGGCGCAGGGCGCCGACCTGTCGTTCCTCGCCGGGATCGCCGAGGCTTTGGCGGGCTCCGGGGACGTGAATGCAGCTCTCGGCGAAGTGCTGGGCCGCTGCCTCGAGGCCGTCGATGCCTCCCTGGGCGCCCTGTTCAGCGACGGCGCCAGCGGGCTCGCGCTGTCCGTTCGGGCGGGCAGCCCCGACCTCCCCGATTCGGAGCTCCGGGCCTGGCTCGGCTGCGATGGGCTCTTCGAAAGGACCTTCCGCGAAGGGCGCTCGGTGTCTCTCCCCTCGCCCGAGGAGCCCAGCGGCGACGATCTGCTCACCCGAGCACAGGTGCGCTCGGCCTTGCTCTTGCCGGTCGTCTCGGCCGGCCGGAGCATGGGAGTGCTGTTGCTCGGCTCCTCGGTCAGGGACCTCTCCGAAGCAGACACCCGCCACTTCGCGACGAGCGTGGCTGCTCAGATCGGCCAGGCGCTGGCCGTGGCTCGCCACCACGCGGCGGCCGAGGAGGCCGTGCGCAAGCGCGACGAGTTCCTGGCGATGCTCTCTCACGAGCTGCGCAACCCGCTGGCTCCCATCCGCAACAGCCTCTACATCCTGGACCGCGCCGTGACCGGTGGGGAACAGGCCAAGCGCGCGCAAGCGGTCATCGATCGGCAAGTCGGTCACATGACGCGGCTCATCGACGACCTGCTCGACGTGACGCGCATCGCGCGCGGGAAGGTCCACCTCAAGCGCGAGAGGATCGACGTTCAAGCGCTCACGATCCGCTCCGCCGAGGACTACCAGGAGCTCTTCGACAAGGCTGGCCTCGAGCTGGAGGTCCATCTCGCGGACGAACCGCTCTTCGTGAACGCCGATCGGACGCGGCTCACCCAGATCATCGGCAACCTGCTCCACAACGCGGTCAAGTTCACACCCAAGGGCACGCGCACGACGGTGTCGGTCCGGAGGACCGACGACCGCTTCGCCGAGATCACCGTGCGCGACGACGGCCCCGGCATCGCGCCCGACGTGCTGGCGCACCTGTTCGAGCCATTCGTACAAGCGGAGAAGACGCTCGACCGCAGCGCCGGCGGCCTCGGCCTCGGCCTCGCGCTCGTGAAGGGGTTTGTCGAGCTCCATGGCGGGAGCGTGAGCGCACAGAGCGCGGGCACGGGCCATGGCACCACCTTCGTGGTGCGGATCCCCGTCGAGCGACGGAAGGTCCCTCGCCTCCCGGACGTGCCAGGGCCCCCAGTACAGTTCCCGGCTCAGCGGGTCCTCGTCATCGAGGACAACCTCGATGCTGCTCAGACCATGAAGGAGGCGCTCGAGTTGAACGACCACGTCGTGGAGCTCGCCTACACGGGAACGGAGGGCCTGGAGAAAGCACGCACGTTCAGGCCCGACGTCGTGCTCTGCGACATCGGGTTGCCGGGCATGAACGGGTTCGAGGTCGCGAGGGCGATGCGTACCGATGCCGATCACGACTTACGTTCCGTCACACTGATCGCGCTCACAGGGTATGCCCACCCGGAAGACATCGAACAGGCCAAGTCCGCCGGATTTGACCTCCACCTGGCGAAGCCCCCGGATCTGGAGGCCTTGGAGCGGTGCATGGGAGGGGTCGGGCCACCGATGTCCGGCACATAGGTACTCACTACCCTATGAGTACGTCACCGATCCTCCCGGTGCGCTTCCCGCACTACTTCTTCGACGACCCGGCGGAGCCGGGCCTCGCCGACGCGTGCGCCGCCGTGCGGACGCCCATCGTGACCGCGAATGCGCTCGACGACCACTGGGCTCCGCCTTCTTCCCGGGACGCATTCCTGGAGAACCGGAACGCGCCCGGGCTGGCCTTTGCCCTATACGGGTTCGAATCCCCGTGGGTCATGCTTCAGCGCAAGGGACGATGGTCCCCGTCATCCACCCGACGACGCGCAGGACTTCTCCGGTAGCGAGTCGCTCCGGGCCACGGGTCGCTCAATGCAGATCTCGAACCACACCCGGCGACCGCCTGGCCGCTGGTTGCGATTCGGCTGTCGAGACGGAATGCGGGGAGCCTCGGGACGGGGGGCGTCGGGCGCGGCGGCGATCTGCTGGGGCACCGCTTCGCTGGTGAGGGTAGGCGCGTCCTGGTGGAGCCAGCAGGTGGCCCTGCCGTCCTTCCGGCGCACGACAGCCCCGCACACTCGGCAATGCAGGTTCCTCATGGTGGCCTTCCTGATGGTCGCGGCCATGAGGTCGTCGTGGCGCTGCTGGGCAACTATCTCCACCAGGCTTGTCGTCTTCGGGGTCGGTGACGTGTACTTCATCGGTTTCTCTCAGGTGCCTCTCGTGAAAACGGAGTGAGGGAGTGCGCCTTGTCTCGAGGCGCGCAACTTGGATGGCGCGGCGGCGGCTGATCGCATACGCGAAAGCCCCCAATGCAAGAGGGCGGCCTCCCGGTCGAGCCGACCCGTGGGCACTGACCTACCCCACACGTCCTCTGACTCCAGAGAAAGAAACGCCAGCCGAGCCCTTCCGCGACGGGGTGTTTGCCGGAAGCCTTTCGCGGGATGTGGGTGTGACCCATGGGTCAGCCCCGACACCCACCTCGGGCGGCTGCTTGCCAGGCTGCTGAGAGGTTGTGGTAGGGGCGGACGGCGGTGCGTTCACGAGCGTGCTCTGGTGAACGATCCCCGCCACGGTCCCGAGGAGCTCTCCCACGTCGCACGGCTTACCGAACATGGCGGTCGCTCCCGGCACCTCATCGGAAGCGGAGGCGCTCGCGACGACGACCGGCACGTCCGCCACCGCCGGGCGAGCTCTCTTCCCTTCCAGGAACGCTCGTCCGTCCATGACGGGCATCATCATGTCGAGCAAGATGACGTTGGGGCGATGCTCGTCCAGACAGGCCAGGGCCTCCTTGCCATTGGCAGCCGTGGTCACGGAATAACCGGCAGCCGCGAAGATCTCCGCGAGCGCGTCGCGGAGATCTGTGTCGTCGTCGACGATGAGGATGGCTGGCATGAGCACGACCCATGCTCGTGGATCTGCACGACCCGGGCAGGATCGGACAGATACCAGCAAGCCCTTGAGGTGTAGGGGTGCGGACGGCGCGACAGACCCATCCTGGGCACGGCACCAGGCTACCGCAAGGGGCGACCGGAGAATCGGTCCTCACGGTCTCGTACCCAGGAAGCCGGGCCGCCGTATCGGCGGCGAGAGCCGCAGGCGGCGATCTCCGGCTTCATACTCGAGCCATCCCGTGCGACATCTTCAGTTCAGCGCTTCGCCTTGTGGGCGACCTTGCGCGCTCCCTTTCTGGCTGTGGGCTTCGCGGCGCGCCCCTTGCTGCTCACAGCCTTCCGGGTGCCAACGGTCCTCGCCGCCACGGCCCCTGTCGCCCGGGCAGCAGCCTTGCTGGCCGAAGCGCTCGCTGCCTTCACCCTCTTCCCGACGGCCTTCTTGACCGCGGCGGATCTCGCCGTGACGGCCTTCCTGGCCCTCGCGACGTTGGCCTGGGCCTCGGCGACCACGCCTTTCGCCTCCGCGGTCACGGCCTGCCCGAGTCCACGCATCTTCGCGGCGACGGCCGTCACCGCCCTCCTGGCCCGGGCGACATTGGCCTGGGCTTCGGCGACCACGCCCTTCACCTCGGAGGCTGTCGTAGGGCCGATGCCCTGCGCCGAAGCGGAAGCAGATTCCGTCCCGTCTTCGGTCTTCTTCTGGTCCTCGTTGCTCATGGCAGTTTCCCCAGGGCACACGCGCCGTGTGGGCGCGGACATCTCCGCCCCACCTCCTCTCGCGCAATGAGAAGTCACCGCAACGAATCACATTGGGTGCCCCGAGTCCAATCTCCACCTGGGGCCCTCACAGCGGCGACCAGTTGATGTGATTCTCCAGCGTCACCGTCGCCGCTGTGAGCTGATGTCCGGCGCCTTGCGGCGCCTCAAGCGG
>Ga0154716_1047_pt3 | contig 14475 bp, 15 predicted proteins | sample Rifle2008BG16ft_FD_105724 | JGI IMG/M metagenome (GOLD analysis project Ga0154716, IMG submission 105724) | Anaeromyxobacter sp. RBG_16_69_14
GGTGCCATTGGGCCTGGTCGAGAGCGAGCCGGCGTGGGAGCCCGCCACGAGCGCCATTCCGCCCGGCAACACCACGTTCACGTCGCCTTCGGACGTGGGGACGAAGCTCGCCCCGGTGAGCTCGGCCAGCTTGTCGAGGTGCGTCTGGCGCAGGTCGAGCAGGTCATTCGGTTCGGCGCCCGAGCCGCGCGCCTTGCGGATCTGCAAGTTGAGGTCTGCGACCCGGGCGGCCTCGTCCTTGATCTGGGTGGTGAGCCCGTTCGCCTGCGCATCGAGCCCGCTCCGGGTGGACTCGATCTCCCCGCTCGTACGGTTGAATGTCTGCGCGAGCGTCCGGGCCGCGCCCAGGAACGACGCCCTGAGGCTGCTGTTTCCCGGGTTCTGCGCCAGCGCGGTCAGGCTCGCGTAGAAGCCGGAGATGGCGGAGCCGAGGCCTCCCGTCGCTTCCGGGTCGAGCCCGTGGAAGGACAGGAGGGCATCCGATTCGGCACTGCGGAAGGCCGCGTCACCGAGCGCCTGCGGGATCTGCGCCTCCAGGAAGCGGTCGCGCGCCTGGGTGACCGTGCCGAGCGTCGCCCCGCGCCCGATGAAGGCGCCGTTGACCTGCTCGGCCGGCGTGAGCGCCTGGAGGCTCGCCGTCTGCCGCGAGTAGCCGGGGTTGTTCGCGTTGTCGATGTTGTGACTCGCGGTGGCGGTGCGCGCGCGCTGCGCCGCCAGGCTCGTCGCTGCGCCGGAGAGGATTGAGAGGAGGTCGGCCATGGCTACCCCTTGCTCGAGACCATCGCCAGCACCGGCGCCTCGGCGCGCGTCCCGTGCCGGTCGTACGCGCGCGGCTTGGGCTGGAGCGCCTCGACGTAACCGCGGACGCAGGCGAGGGCGCGGCCCGCCAGCTGGAGGTTCAGCCTGTCGATCTCCTGCAGAGCGCCGGCGAGGGCGCGGATGTCAGCCATGACCTGGGTGAGGGCCTGGCCCTGGCGCGGTGCCCGCTCGCGCAGCCGCTCCAGCGTGACCTCGGTCATGCCCAGCGTCCCGGCGGCTCGCGAGAGCGAGACCGCCAGCGAGCGCTCGATCCGGGCTACCTCGGCGAGGAAGGTGGAGCGCTGCGCGGCCCGGGCGAACAGGCCGCCCGTGTCGAGCTTGCGCAGGAGCTGTCGCTCGCCCCGCGCGTTCTCCACCTCGGCAGCGAGCGCGTCGCGCAGACGTCCAGCCGTCTCGAGAGCTTTCTCGAGGTCCATGTGCCCGTCCTGTCCGGCCATCCGGGTGCGGAGTGGCGCTACTTCATCGCTACTTCATGAGAAGCGCTTGCAACCGCGCGGCCAGCTCCGCGTCATTGAGGATCTCCTGCGCGATGCGCTGCGGGTCGGGTCTGTACGTACCCTGCCGCACCGCCGCCTCGATGGCCTGGAGCTTTGCCGAGTGGCCTGCGCCTGCCGTCCTACTCGCCCGCGCGATGGTCTCGGCGATCCTCGCGCTGTCGGCGGTAGACACACGGTCGCCCGAATCGGTGCGCGGCGCACTGCGCGCGCGTCCCGGTTCAGGCAGCTTGTCCGGTGCTAACGCCTTGATTTGACTAGTGTCCGTGACCTTCATGCGACACCTCCGGGCGGTCAGGACCCGCTCTTGATCTCCTCTTCGGCACGGACGCCGTAAATCCTAAGGGCGCGCGGGGTGGCGGCCCGTGGCCGGAGGTCGGAAGGCGCGCCACGCAGAGGCGCGCGAAGGGATCCTGCGCTGTCGGGCCGCGGTAGCGTGCCCCCCGGATCGACGGGCCTGCCACGTACGCGCACCTCGAAGTGGAGGTGGGGGCCGGTGGCGCGCCCCGAGTGCCCGACCCTGGCGATGGCCTGACCCGGGGTCACGCGATCGCCGTCGCGGACGAGCAGGTCGGAGGCGTGCGCGTAGAGCGTGGTGAGCCCGTTGCCGTGGTCGATCTCGACCGCGTTGCCGTATCCGCCAAGGTCGCCCGACCGCTTCACCACGCCGCCGGCCGCGGCGTGGATCTCGGCGCCCTCGTCGCCTGCCAGATCGACGCCCTCGTGACGCGTCAGGTGTCCGTCGAAAGGATCTTGACGCAGGCCGAAGGGGCTGGTGATGCGCCCCAGACTACCTCCCTCTCCTCCGGTGGCAGGAAGGGCGAGGGGGCGTCGAGGTGCGGACGGAAGTAGTGATGCGGGCGAGGGCAGATCTTCCCCCTCTCCCCCGCCGAGAGAGAGGGCCGGGGTGAGGGGGCGCGGGGCAACACGGGGCGGCGGACCGCTTCCCAGGGATTGTTCGATCTGCCTCGCGAGCCCGATCCCGCCGCCTTTCACCATCGCGTCCGCCAGTGCATCCGCGAACATGTCCGCGCGGATGGCGCTGCCCGCTCCCTCGCCGCCGGTGAAAACCTTGGTGGCGTTCACGAGCTGTTTCAGGACGAGCGTCTCGAGCGCGCGCGCCGCGCCGTGCAGCCGCTCGCGCTGTGCCTGCGGGTCGGATGCGCGGACCGGCGACATCAGATCACCTCGAGCTCGGCGTCGAGCGCCCCCGCGGCCTTCATCGCCTGCAGGATCGAGACGAGGTCGCGCGCGCTGGCACCCAGGGTGTTGAGCGCCTTGGCGAGGTCCTCGACGGTGGCCGTGGCGGGGAGCGCGAGCGTGCCGCGCGACTCCTCGGTCGCGGTGGGCGTCGCCTGCTGGGTCACGACCGTGCGTGCATTCGGGTTCGGAGTCTGGCTGAAGCTGGGAGCCGGCTGGGAGACGAAGGACTGGGCGGTGATCGACACTTGAAGCCCGCCGTGCGAGACCGCCACCGGACGGATGCGCACGCGCTCGCCGGCGACGACGGTGCCGGTGCGCTCGGAGACGACGACCCGGGCAGGCGCGTCCGCCTCCACCTCCAGCGCCTCCAGCTTCGCGACGAGGCCGACCGGGTCGGCCTTGAAGGCCTCGGGCACCGTGATCTCGATCGCGGCGGCGTCGAGCGCCTTCACGCCCTGGCCTCCCAGCGCGCCCCTGACAGCGGCGGCGATGCGGCTCGCGGTGGTGAAGTCGGGCCTGCGCAGGCCGAGCACGATGGTGGAGCCGGTCAGGCTGGGCGTCACCGCCCGTTCCACCACCGCACCCGCCGGGACCCGTCCGGCCGTCGGGGTATTCTTGCTGAGGGACGAGCTCGCGGCCGACACGTCGTAGCCGCCCACCTGGACCGGCCCTTGCGCCACGGCGTAGACCTGCCCGTCGGCTGCGGTGAGGGGCGTGATGAGCAGGATGCCCCCGCCGAGCGAGCGGGCGTTTCCGAGCGAGCCGACCGACACGTCGAGGCGCGTGCCGGGCCGGCTGAAGGCAGGCAGGCGCGCCGTCACCATCACCGCCGCCACGTTGCGCGCTCGCACTTGTTGTGCGTCGATCCGGACGCCGAGGCGGCCGAGCATGCCGGCGAGGGACTGCTGGGTGAAGAGCACGCGCTCGGTGTCGCCCGAGCCGTTGAGCCCGACGACGAGGCCGTAGCCGAAGAGCTCATTGTCGCGCACGCCCTGGACGTCCGCCAGCTCCTTCACGCGGACGGCTGCCGAGGCGGGAGCGGCCAGCGCGAGGATCGCGAGCGCGAGTCCAACCAAGATCGCGGTCGGGACCGTACGGTCCCCGTACGGCGGGGGCTTGTCCCCCACCGCAGACCAGGGCGTTGGATCCGATGCGCGCATCGCTCGCCTCAGAACGGCCATGCCCAGCCGAAGTAGCGGGAGAGCCAGCCCTGACGCTGGTTGTCGGAGAGGATGCCGCGCCCGGTGAACTCGATCTCGGCGTCTGCGATCATGGAGCTCTTGACGCTGTTCTCCTGGTCGATGTCGATGGGGCGCACCACCCCGGAGATGTAGAAGTGCTGCTCCTCGCTGTTCACGAGGACCACGCGGTGACCTTCGATGAAGAGGTTGCCGTTGGGGAGCACCTTGCGGACGAGCGCCGGCACGGTGGCGGTGAGGCGCTCGGTGCGCCCGGTGGTGCCGGCGCCCTGGAAGCTTTTGTCGAAGCCGCCGTGGATCTGCGCCTGGGGGCTAGCGAGGGCCTGGTTGAAGGCGGCGACGGCGCCAAAGTCCGACTTGTGCCTCATGTCGGTGTCGGCGCTGCGCTTCGCGTCGGCCACCTCCTCCACCTTCACCACCACGAGGTCGTTCTCCCGCAGCGCACGCGCGTCGGTGTAGAGCATCGCGGATGAGCGCCCATCCCGCCAGAGGCTGCCCGGCGAGAGCGCCTGGTCGCCGCGCTCGGCGGACTTGGAGGGCTCGTACTCGCGGTGCTTGGGCTTGTACTTGTCGATGTGCGCGGGCCCGCACGCGCCGAGCGCGAAGACGGTGACAGTGACGACGACAGCGACTGGAACCTGACGCGTCATGGCGATTCCAGCTGGATGCGCCCGTCGTGCCAGGTGCCCTCGACCCGTCGGCCGGTGGGCAGGAGCGCACATGCGCGTCCTCGGCGACAGGCGATGGCCTGGCCGCGCTGCTCGACCGCCAGCGCGCCCGCCCGCAGCACGACGGCGACGGCCTGTCCTGGCCGCGCGCCTATGCGAAAGTGTGCCTCGTCGAGCGGCACCCCGGCGGCGAGCGCGCGGTCTGCGACGGCCCCTTCCGGCAGCGTCGTGACCGGTGGCCGTCCGGCGACGACCTCGCGCTCCACGGCCGCGACGGCGCCCTCGAGCGCGGCGCCCTCCATGATGGCGCGCGTCGTGACGAGCGATGGCGCGCTGACGCGGACGCGCACCCAGGCCCAGCCGTCGCACCGCTCGGCGCCGTCCCTGCCAAAGAGGTGCAGGGCCACACGGCCCGAGGCCGATACCGGTCTCGGCGCCTCGGCACGGGTGAGCGAACAGCGGGCGGGGAGGGCGCCCGTGAGCTCCAGGACCTCGGCGCTGGCGCCGGGGAGCGCCACCGCCGCAGCGATCGCCGCGCGCACCGCAGCTGGGACGTCGGCAGGGCCGGGCGGTGGCGCGGTCGCGACCGGGTCGGACGCTTCGTGCAATGCGTCGTGCAATGCGGGACCTTGTCCCCCGCCGTGGACCACGACGGACGCTGCGTGGAGGGGTCCCCCGCCGCAGAGCGACGCGAGCGCCGACAGCGCGAGGTAGGCCGACAGCATCGCGGCTCACCTCAGGTTGCTGAGCCGCTGCAGCATCTGGTCGGCCGTGGTGATGATCTTCGAGTTCAGCTCGTACGCGCGCTGACAGGCGATCATGTCGATCATCTCCTCGACCGCTTTCACGTTGGCTCCCTCGAGCATGCCCTGGGCCAGCGTGCCCGCGCCCTGCTCTCCGGGCCTGGCCCGCTGCGCGTCGCCGCTGCCCACCGTCTGGACGAAGAGGTTGTTGCCGGTGCTGCTGAGGCCAGCCGGGTTGGTGAACGTGTACAGCTCGATCTGCCCCAGTTCGCTGGGATCCGGCCTGCCGGCCAGGGTCGCCGTCACCGTGCCGTCGGGCTTGATGGTGATCGCGGTGGCGTCGGGAGGGACCGTGATGCCGGGCTCGACGACCTCACCATGCTGGGTGACGAGGCGCCCGGTGGCGTCCAGGCTGAAGTTCCCCGCTCGCGTGTAGCCGAAGTCGCCCGAGGGGAGCTGGACGCGGAAGAACCCGCTGCCCTGGATGGCCAGGTCGGTCGGGTTCTGGGTATTCGAGAGCTCGCCCTGTCCGAAGGAGCGCGTCGTGGAGCCAGTGCGCACGCCCAGGCCCACCTGCAGCGGGGTGGGATTGCCCCCGCCGCGCGCGTCCGGCGCGCTCGCGCCCCTGATCGTGTCGGAGAGGAGGTCCTCGAACTCGGCCCGCGTCTTCTTGAACCCGGTCGTGCTGGCGTTGGCGAGATTGTTGGAGATGACGTCCATCTTGAGCTGCTGGGCGTCCATTCCTGTTGCGGCGGTGTAGAGGGCACGGAGCATTTTGGTTCCCTTCTATTCTTGGTCGGCAGGAGACGTGCCCCCGCCCTGTGTATCAACGGACCCGTCCCAGATCGGACGAGCGCTGGTCCATGGCGCGGTAGGTCTGGAGGGCTTGCATGGAGGCGTCGAAGCTGCGCTGGGCCGAGATGAGCTGGACCATGCCCTCGAGAGGGCTCGCGTTGCCGAGCTCGACCTCGCCGGTGCGCAGGCGTCCGTCCACGGCGTCGGCGCGTCCGCCGCGGCCGGGTACGAGGAGCGCCTGCCCGACGCGGTCCACCGGGCCCTGGAGCTTGAACAGCCCCAGCTCACCCACCGTGACGCCTCCGGCCTGGACCACGCCGTCGCTCCCGATCTGTGGCGCAGTGCCCGGCGGTATCTGGATCACCGATCCACCTCGATCGAGGACGGGTCTGCCGTTCTGGACCAGGCGGCCCTCGGCGTCGGTGGTGAGCCGGCCGTCGCGCGTGTAAGCCCTCTGGCCGCGCGCGGTAGCGACCGCGAGGAAGGCCCCGTCCTCCGGGACGACGTCGAGTGGATTGTCGGTGCGTGAGGTCGGGCCCGGCCGCAGGTCGAAGGCGGTCGCCACAGCGGCGGGGTAGGATTTGTCGGTGGCGCCGCTCGCCGGAAGGAATGTCTGGAAGGCGGGGCGGGACGCCTTGAACCCAGGGGTCTGGGCGTTGGCGAGGTTGTCGGCGACGGCGTCGAGCTGCTCGCTGCGCGCTGCCGCACCACACATGCTCACATAGATTCCGTCGGCCATGGCTTCTCCCGCGGCGAGCTAGAGCAACCTCGGGGCCAAGTCCGGCCAAGAGCGAAACCGCCTATCGGCGGAGACTTGAGGAGTGTCGGCGGGACGGCGCGGCCAGCGCGGCCGGGCAGCATTGGCCGGGCGATAGGCAGGGATCGCCGGGTCCGCGGCGGCGACGCGACGCCTTCCGGTGCGGGCCGACCCGGTCGGCAGCCAGGTGCCGGTGCTGGCCCGGTGCTCGCAGGGGTTCCCTGGCGCAAGGGACGGCAACAGGGCCGCGGACCCATGGAGCAAACGTGATGACTCTCAGGACACGGCTCGACAAGGGGGCACAGATCCGGAAGCGGGCGGAGGACGATGCCCTCGCCGGCCTGGTTCGGGCGCGAGCCACGGTCGAGAGCGCGCGCGACCGCCTCGCACAAGCGGTGGAAGCAACGCGGCGTGACGCTCGCGCCGCCGGGCCGGTGGAGCTGTGGCACCTCGACGAGATGGCGCACCGGCGCGCGCTGCAGGCCGTGCGCTCGGCCGAGAGCGAGGTCAACGAGGCAGCACGGGGTGAGGCGAGCGCGCGCGACGGCTACGTCGCAGCGCGGCAGGAGAAGGAGATGGTATGCAGGGTCCAGGAGCGGCGCAGGTCCGAGCTGGTCGTCCAGCTGGAGAAGCGCGAGCGTCGAGACGCCGATGAGATCGCGACGCTGCGTTTCAACACCGCTCGCTGAGGCTGGTCGGAGGACGCATGCCTCTTGACCAACGCTTTCTGCAGATCGCCGACCGGCTCCTCCAGCTCATCAGGGAGGAGACCAGTCTCGACACGATCGTCTGCGACGAGAACGGCGCCATCGTGCGGGCGACGCTTCCTTCGCGCGCCGGGGACTTGCACGCCGGCTCGCAGAAGATCATGCGGAATGAGGCCCATGAGTACTTCGTGACGGCCGAGGAGGCGCGAGCGGATCCGCTCCTCAGAGAAGGTCAGAACTGCCCCATCGTCGTCGGTGGCCGTCGCGTCGGCACCATCGGGATCGCCGGCCCCCTCGAGACGACGCGCCCTCTCGCCCGTGTCGCGGCGGTGCTCCTCGCGCAATGGGCCGAGGAGATCCAGCCCGAAGGCACGCCCGCTCCCAGCGGCCTCGAGCAGCGCCGCCGCGCCCGCGTGCTCTTCGTCCACGCCTCGCCGGAGTCCTGGGAGCGCGTCCGGCAGGCGCTGCACGAGAACAACGACCTGCTGCAGGCTGGGAAGCTATCCGACGCGCTCGTGACCGCTCGAAGGGAGTCCCCCGACGTGGTCCTGTGCGAGGAGTCCACGGGTCTCGCCCCGCAGCTCCTCTCGTCGATGAAGTTCGAGGGGGAGCTGAGCGCGATCCCGCTGATCTTGCTCACCGAGCATCCTAACGACTCGGAGGCGATCCTCGACGCGGGCGCGGACGACGTGGTCTCGGCGTCGGCCAGTGGCGGCGAGCTGCGGGCGCGCGTGCGAGCAGCGGTGCGCTCCTACCGGATGTATCCGCAGCTCAACATAGAGCGAAAGAACCTGGCGCGAACGGTCCGGATGCTGTCGCGGAGCCAGGCGCGGACGCGCGCCGTGATCGAGAGCGCGCTCGACGGCATCGTCCTGCTCGACATCGACGGCAAGATCGAGGGGATGAACGCAGCGGCGGAGAGCGTGTTCGCCTGCACCCTGAAGGACGTGGCAGGGAAGGCGTTCGTGGACGCGCTAGCCGCCCCGGCCTCGCGCTCCATGCTGGCGCAGACCCTCTCGCTCCGATCGAGCAGGGCCGCGACGGGGACCGGGACAGCGGAGTGCGAGGTCACCGGGCGGCGGAGCGATGGCCTGGAGTTCCCGATGGAGTGCAAGATCAGCCGGTTCGAGACTGGCGCCGGGTCCGGGTTGTGTGCGTTCGTGCGCGACCTCACGGAGGCCCGCCGGCTCGAGCTGGAACTGTACCAGGCGCAGAAGCTCGAGGCGGTCGGTCGCCTGGCCGCCGGCATTGCCCACGAGCTCAACACGCCGATCCAGTTCATCGGCGACAACACGCAGTTCCTGAACGAGGCGTTCGCCACGTTCAGCGCCATGCAGCAGAAGCTCGCGGAGGCGGTGAAGCCCGAGGCGCGCGACGCGATCGCCCAGTTCGAGCAGGACGCGGACCTCGACTATCTGAAGGAGCAGGTGCCGAAGACGCTGGAGAGCACGCTCAAGGGAGTGGAGCGCGTCGCGACCATCGTGCGAGGGATGAAGGAGTTCGCCCATCCCGATCAGCGCGACATGGTGGCGACGGACCTGAATCGCGGCATCCAGGCAACGCTCGAGGTGGCGCGCAGCGAGTACAAGTACGTGGCGGACGTGGAGACCGATCTGGGCGAGCTGCCGTTCGTCATGTGCTACGCGAGCGACGTGAACCAGGTCATCCTCAACATCGTCGTGAACGCGGCGCACGCGATCGCCGATGCGGTGAAGGCGACCCAGGGCAGAGGCAGGATCCGGATCTCGACGCGTCGCGAGGGCGATGACGTCGTCATGACTGTTGCCGACACGGGCACCGGCATCCCGGACGGCGTCCGGGACAAGGTCTTCGACCCGTTCTTCACCACCAAGGAAGTCGGGCGCGGCACGGGACAGGGCCTCGCCATCGCGAGGACAATTCTACAAAAGCACCGCGGCTCCATCCACTTCGAGACCGAGCAGGGGAAGGGCACCACCTTCCACGTCCGGCTTCCGATCGACGGATCGAGGCGGGCCGCCGTGGCGGCAGTCCCGAACGTGCCGCGACCTCCCGGGGCAGGAGCGCTCTTGAGCCCACCCGGAGAGGCGAGCGCGTAGCGCTGCCGGGCCTACAGGCCACGGGCTACGGCTCGCGGGGGCAGGACACTTCTCGCCAAGCCCCCTCACCTCGTGGGGCTGGGACCCGCCTTCGGCCCGGGAGAGGCCGAGATAGGACTTGCGTGTATGACCATGTCATGACTATCACATGGTCATGATGAAACGGGTTGGCATCGCCGATCTCAAGGCGCACCTGAGCGGTCATCTCAAGGCCGTTCGCAAAGGCGAATCGGTCATCATCGTCGATCGCGACAAGCCCATCGCCCGCCTCGTTCCCTATGACGAGCCGGGGACCGGACTCGTCACGCGCCAGCCGCGCCGTGAACTGCACTCGGTACCCCTCCCACCACCGATGCGCCCGCCGGTCGATAGCCTTGCGGCGCTACTCGAGGAACGCCAGGGCAATCGGTGACCGCCTACGTCGACTCCTCCGTCCTGCTACGGTTCGCGTTCGGTGAACCGCAGCGGCTCAAGGAATGGTCCGAGATTCACCATGGGGTCACGAGCGCCCTGGCGGAGGTCGAGACCTTGCGCACGCTCGATCGCTTGCGGGTCAGCATACCGATGGACGAGCGCCAGCTTGCCCAGAGGCGCGAGACCGTATTCCGTCTGCTCGAAGGACTCGAGATCGTCGAGGTCACCCGGGCGGTCCTGGCGAGGGCTGGCCAGCCGCTCCCCACCGCACTCGGCACGCTCGACGCCATCCACCTCGCCTCTGCCATGCTCTGGCGCGAGCGATCTTCCGAGGACGGACTCGTCATGGCGACGCACGACGGCGCGCTCGGCCTCGCTGCCCGCGCTTGCGGATTCGAGGTCCTCGGGACGCCCAGTCCGATCGAGGAATGAGGCTCATGCTCGCGAGGTGAACCACGACGACGAAGAGGGCGTCAGCACCCCGCGACGCGGAGCATGTGTGCCACACGGGCCTGGATGGTGTGGCGCTGCAGGACCGCCTCGCGCCCGCGCCGCGCGAGCTCGCGCGCGGCCTGTGGGTGCTCGAGGTAGTGCGCCACCTTGGACACCAGCTCTCGCGGAGTGGCCCAGCAGTCCACCTCCACGCCGAGGTCGAAGAGCGCCGGGAGGTCCCTGGAACGCTCGGCCAGGACGAAGGCGCCGCACGCCATCGCGTCGAAGACGCGCATGGTGACGATGTCCATCTGGTAGAGTCGCCCGAGATCCACGTTGACGGCTGACCCACAGTAGATCTTCGCGAGCTCGTGCTCGTGCCCGGCCGGGCCCTGGTACGTGGCCCCGTCCCCTTCGATCTGCCGCCAGCCCTCGTCTCCCCAGATCCGCACGCCGAAGCGCGCGAGCCGGCGGCCGCACGAGAGCCGCTTCAACGCGGCGGCGACCTCGCCGGCCGACCGCGCGGCTCCGGGACCGGCGCTCCGGGCGAAGTCGGGCCATCCGCGCTCCAGGATCTCGGGCACGTGATATCTGGAGTCGTCGTGCGCCTGCTCCTCGAGGACCCTCTCGAGCACGCGTGTCCCCTCCGCCTCGGCGCGAGGATCGCCACCGCGATAGGCCTTCCAGGCGTCCAGGAACGAACGCTCGTGGCGGGGCACCTCCGGGACCATGCTCGCCGCGACGATCGAGACCGAGGCGGAGGCGCGGTAACGGGCCTCCGCGTCCCCGGCGGGCTCCACCGACTGGCGCCGCTCGGGATCCGTCGCGAGCGGGAGGTGCTCCACGTTGCGAAATCCCGCGGCGCGGTACTCCTCGACGGCTGCGCGACGATACGTGAAGATGAACGCTTCGTCGGTGGGGAGCTGGCAAGGGGGAAGCGCGCTGGTGCAGGGGTCGATCTCCCAGCAGATGAGCTTGGTGTGGTGCTCCGCGCAGAACTCCGCCAGCCCTTCGGTGTAGTTGATGGACGCGACCAGCGCCGGACGCAAGCGGCGAACGGAACGGGAGAGCTCCTCGCGCGACAGTCTCTGGAGATCGAGCGTGAAGGGTGCAAAGCCGGAGCGGGAGAGCGCCCGGCCGAGGTCCCGCACGAAGAGGCCGCCGGCGCAGAGCATCGCCACAGGTCGGCTGACGCCCGGGTCCAGCAGGGCGCGTTCGGTGGCGTAGACCTGACCGAGTAGAGGGTGGGCGATCACCGGTAGCCGGGGCGCGCGGCGGGCCTCATCGACGAGGTCCGTTCCGAGGAGGAGCCTCAGCCGGCCGGAAGCCAGGTCTCTTCGCCAATCGTTTCGCTCGAGCGCGAGCCGCATGAGCCACGGGTCGCGTTCCCAGGCCACGACGCGGGTGCGGCGGACGTCCGCCAGGATCGCGGTCGCGATCTCTCCCAGGCCGAGCCCGAAGAGGAAGACCGCTTCCCCGTGCGGTCCTGCCTCCGCCAGCGATCGCCTTGCTCTCTCCGGCGAGAGCGTCAGGGGAAGGCTCGACCTCCCGACGGCGTAGAGCAACGCGCCGTCCGGCCCTGGCCGGACGAGGTCGTCTCCGACCGGCCAGCAGAGCCGCTCGGCGAGCTCGGGGTCGTTCTTCGCAAGCGCGGCCAGGTTCTCGCGGAGCATGGTCTCGGAGTGGACGACCTCCGGCGCCGGGCGGGCCGCCATGGCCGCTGTGCCGATCGCCTGCTCGAGCACGGGGCCGGGCGCGAGCGCCTCGCGCAGGTAGGCACCTTCGTCGCGCCGGGCCATGATCGCATGGCCGGCCTCGCCGAGCCTGGCGCGGGCCGCCGGATCGCGGGCTAGGTGCGCGCAGGTGTTCACGAGGTCGCCGTACTCCGCGAAGGCGACGCCTTCCTCGAACTCGCGCTCCTCGGCCGGGTCGGCTCCGCGCTCCGATACGACGCAGCGGCCGTTCGCGAGGAGGTAGGAGACGCGGACGATCTCGAAGACCTTCGCCTCGTAGAAATGGAGATTGAGGACGATCTTCGACCGGCCGATGAGCCGGTCGCGGGCCTCGCCGTAGACCCCGAACACCGCTTCCACGCGCAGGCCGCGCGCACGCAGCGCATCGAGGATCGCCTGACGCCGCTCGTTCAGCGAGCCGTAGAAGAGGACGTCGATGTCCTCCCGTTCGGGAGATCTCGGGATCCGTACCAGCTCGGGGACGTGGCCGATGGGGACCACCCGGGGGCGCGGCAGGCCGAACTCTGCGTACCGCCCGGCGTTCCGGGAGCTGTAGTCCCAGACCTCGTGACGCCTGAACAGCTCGATCACCTCGGGAGTGAGCCAGGGCAATCCGGGATGGATCTGCTCGAGGTTGTAGAGGATCGCGTCGTCGGGGAGAGGGAGCAGGTGGGACGGCAAGAGGCACGAGCCGAGCACGATGGCTCGGCGTCCCTGGTGGTTGGCATTGCTCGAGAGGACCGCGTCGTCGCCGAGGCGACGCAGGCCGTATAGGAGAACCTCCCCCACCTCGCGGAACGCTTCGCTGTGGGGGTAGCCGGGGGGCTGCACGATGCAGACGGCATAGGCGCTCACGCCGGGCTTACGGTGCAAGGCGAGCGCCACGCGTGGCGGCGTGTACCTGCCAAGTGCTGCACGATTTCATCGGCGCGCGCAGGAAGGATCGGGCACGGGCTCGGGCTCGATAGTGGCGAATGAGGGGATACCTCAGCGGCGCGGCGGGAGGGCGTGGTTCGTGCGGATTGGGCCACCGACGATGGCCATCCGCGCGTTGGTTTGGGCACCGCCGCGCCGAGCGCCGGTGCCTTGACGCGGTAGCTCCATCTGTCAGGTGCTTGACGGGTTGTCTTCGAGAGTCCTCCGCGGGCTTTCGCGAAACGAGGGGTGGCATCGCGTTTGCGTATGCTGTCTCTGGCTCCGGCCAGGCGCCGGACGAAAGGCTGGTCCTGTGAACCAAGCTCAGATCTCTCCTCTCCCCTCGGTCTCCGTGGTTGTCCCGGTCACGAACGGCTGGGAAACCACCTTCCGTTCTCTGCTGGCGCTCGCCGAGCACTCCGGCGGGGTGCGCCGCGAGGTCATCGTCGTCGACAATGGGTGCTCCGACGAGACTCGCCTGGCGCTCCCGCACCTCGAGGGCGTGGTGGCCATCCGGAACGAGAGGGACGAGGGCTTCGCTCGCGCCTGCAACCAGGCGGCCGCAGCGGCCCAGGGCGACGTGCTGGTCCTCCTCGATCGCGACGCCGAGGTGGGGAGCGGCTGGCTCGAGCGGCTGGCGATGCACTTCGTCGACGCGCGCGTTGCCGCGGTCTGCCCCGGGGAGCGCCTCGCCGGCGCGTTCTTCGCCGTGCGCACCTCGCACTACCGGGACGCGCAGGGCCTCGACGAGAAGAGCGCGAGCGCCGCGGACGATCTCCTCGCGCGCCTCCTGCGCCGCGATCGACGCGTCGAAGTCGCCGAGGACGTGCCCATGCAGATGCTCTCCGCGACCGAGCCGGCTCGAGAGCCGGCTCGGTCGCCCGTGAGCATCGTGGTGCCGGTCCGCGATGGCGCCGCGACCCTCGCGGCTTGCCTGCAGGCGATCGAAGGGAACCTCCGCCCCGGTGACGAGGTCGTGATCGCCGACGGCGGATCCCAGGACGAGACCCTGCGCCACGCATTCGAGTTCGCGGCGCGGCATCATCGCGACGCCAAGGTGGTCGATCGCGTGGGCGGGGTGACGGGGGCGCTGCGCCAGGGCCTCGGCGCCGCCTCCCGTGAGATGATCCTCGTGGTCCACCCCAGCGTCTCCATGCCGAGCGGCTTCGTGCAGGGGATGTTCGCGCTGCTCGCGGGCCACGCGAGCGCGGGCGCGCTGGCGGTCGAGGTGCCGCGGACTGGCCTGTGCGTGCTCGCGCGTGCGGAGCACCTGCGCGCCGTGGGAGAGACGAGCGCGAACGCGTTGTTCAAGCAGGACGGAGTCGATCTCGGCCGTGCGCTGCAGCGGGTCGGCACGCAGCTCGCGTACGTGCCGGCGCCGGTCGGCAGGGCCGCGTAGCGTCGCTCCCGCGGGGAGGATCGCGCTCACTCCACCAGCCCGTGCTTCAGCATCCAGGCGGCGGTGACCCGCGCGCGCCACGCCGGGGCGCCAGGGAAGGCGAGGGCGAGGCCGGCCAC
>Ga0154716_1044_pt11 | contig 14399 bp, 17 predicted proteins | sample Rifle2008BG16ft_FD_105724 | JGI IMG/M metagenome (GOLD analysis project Ga0154716, IMG submission 105724) | Anaeromyxobacter sp. RBG_16_69_14
CGCCGTACCGGAAACCCTTGGGGATCTTCATCTAGGACTATCCTCCCAGGAGATCGAGGCCGAGGGTCTCGTCCCACCCCATGGCGGCGTTGAGCGCCTGCACCGCCTGGCCGGCGGCGCCCTTGACCAGGTTGTCGATGGCCGAGACCGCCACCGCCACGCCGGCGCGCGCGTCCACCGCGACGCCGAGGTGGACCCGGTTGGTGCGGACCACGTCCTTCACCGCGACCCGCTCGGCTGCCAGGACCCGGACGAAGGGCTCGCCGGCAAACGCTTGCTCGTAGGCGCGCACGAGCTCGCTGGCCGCCGCGCCGGGGACGAGGCGGAGGGTGCAGGTGGCGAGGATGCCGCGGCGGATGGGCACGAGGTGCGGCGTGAAGGAGATGGGGCCGCAGCGGCCGGCGAAGCGCGCCACGGTCTGCTCGATCTCAGGCACGTGCTGGTGCCTTCCCAGCCGGTAAGCGCGCAGATCCTCGTCCACCTCGCAGAAGCTGTACTCCTCGCTGGCCTTGCGGCCGGCCCCGGAGACGCCGCTCATGGCGGCGACGGCGATGCCGTCGGTGGAGGCGAGGCCGGAGCGCAGGAGCGGCGCGAGCGCCATGGCGGTGGCGGTGGCGTAGCAGCCCGGGTTCGTGATGAGCTTCGCTCCGGCGAGCTTTGCCCGAGCGAGCTCGGGGAGCCCGTAGCGCGCCACGGCGAGGAGGTCCGGCGCGCTGTGCTCGAAGCCGTACCAGCGCGGGTAGGCGGCGGATTCCTCGAGGCGAAAGGCGCCCGAGAGGTCCACCACGCGCACGCCGCGGGCGAGGAGCTTCTGCGCGAGATCCAGCGAGACCTCGGCCGGCGTGGCCAGGAACGCGACTTCGGCGGAGAGCTCGGGTGCCTCCGCCAGCGCGCGGTAGCGCAGCGCGGCGGCTGGCCCGGACAGCGGGAGGCGATCACCGGCGGCCTCGCCGGCCCAGCGGTCGGAGAAGAGGGCGACGGCACGGAGCCGGGGGTGGCGCGAGATGGCGCGCGTGAGCTCGACGCCGGAGTAGCCGGACGCGCCCACGATCGCGGTCGAGAGGCTATGCATGGGGCTGCATGAATATGCAACAGCCCGCGAAAGTCAACGGAGGGGAGGTGAAGAAACGAAGGCCGGCTGGTGTCGGCCGGCCAGCCTCGCGAAAACTGGTGCCCAGGAGAGGACTCGAACCTCCACGGCCTTGCGACCGCCCTGAATCCCGGCCGATGCATAACCTGGCTGCGATTCTCAGTATTTTTCGCAGGCGTGCTGGCCGGCCCCTGGTCTTGAGGTCTTTGTTGTTGACGAACGCCTCGAAGTGATGCCGGACGAACGACTTGGCCAGCATCGGACCCGGACCCCAACGTCAGCGTGGCGAGTGATCGTCATGACTCCTTGCGGGCGGGGGAGGTCGGCGACTGGCATGGCAATCGAACCCTTTCACTGTGCCGTGCGAGCGATCCTTCGCTCTAGGTTCATAGGTCACGATGCATTCCCCGGTCTCAGGCGGGAGTGGGCGCGCGAGCACGACATCCGTGTGTTCATAGTAGCAAAAGACCCAGTACGGGCCATCACCAGCGTCGGCGGGGTGGGGGGTGAGTGTCCAAACATCGCGTTCGTCAGTCGATTCATCGTCCGGCACGAACTCCGCTTCCAGTGCAGCGCGACCGTGAATCCCAACACGCAGCAAGCGTCTCTTGGCGACAGAGTGCTGGAGCACGTTCCAGCCTACAGGAGCGTCCGCAGCCGTTTCGGTCACAGTGATGAATGCGGGGCAGCTAGCCGGAGTGGCTGATGCGGGTCGGGCAATACACAAGAGGACCAGTATCAACGAGCAGGGACGTGTTGATTTCATGGTGAAATATTGAGTAGTGAACGCGAACATGACTTCGACTACGTAGAAGGTGTCACCATCATTGCTCCGACCGGCTGGCGTTCCCGGATTGTGGAACCTAATCTCACGCTGTACGACTTTCCCCACGCTATTCCACTGATGGAGAACTGTGATGCATCGCGCGTCGTGCCACAGATAGATGGCTGCGTGCTTCCCCTTGTGGTCTGTCGGGTAGGATCCCCACTCATCAAACGTGGCAATTGCGGTGCCGCGTGGGATCTCGCCGGGACTTGCCCCCAAGATCCTCTTTCCGGACCTCCACGCAGGCGTGAACGGCGCACCCGTCACTTTCCGAACGAACTCAACGCACTCCGTGTTCCCGCGGTCGTTCTCGAACAGACCTTTCCCAAAGACAGCGCCTTCAGGAACCGCCATGCGATATGGCATCCGTTGCTTCCTTTTTTCGTTTGTTCTGGCCCTATTGTAGCGGCAGGACCATTGACGCGGAATGAGTGCCATTTCACTCATCTGGGTTCGCCCGTACCCGCCGAGCACATCCGAGAGCCAAAAGACCGAGAGAAAAAGGCCTGAACCTTGGCCACGTGGGGCTCGCCATCGAGCGGCCCGGGGAAGTCCACCGGCCCCCCGCTTCCCTCGAAAGCGGCTCCCGCGGCAGCCCCAGAGCGTGCAGAGATGCCGTAAAATGTTCAGTGAGCACCCTAGGTGACCCAAAACCCAAGGATCTTCGGTCACGTCAGCCAGCGAGGGACCATGGCGGGGAACCTCAGCCCAGGACGCCGACCAGGCGAACCTCGCCGCCGGGCGTACCGCCGGGCGTGGCGTGGCCGTGCGCGAGTTCCCGCTCGCCTCCAGCCATGCGTAAGCTCCCGGCGAGGCGACGACGAACGGCTCTTACTGTCCCCGGGGACAGCGGTGATGTTCGTGCTGGCGCGCCCTGGAGATCCTGCAAGAGGGGAGAGGCGCTCCGGTTTTCTCGGAGACGCCTCTCTTTCAACGTTCTTGTGGGATGCCCAGGAGAGGACTCGAACCTCCACGGCCTTGCGACCGCCAGACCCTGAATCTGGTGCGTCTACCAATTCCGCCACCTGGGCGAGGGGCGCCTCCTTTTATGAGGGCAGGGGGAGGGTGTCAAGGACGGGAGAAATGAGGTTGGGGCGGGGTCACGCTGTCGCGATTTTCGGGCCGGGTGTGCGGGCTTGCCCCGGCGGGGCACTGGCCCACCCTCCGGAATTGCACTGGCACCGTAAAGGTGCCATGCTTATCTGTCGCGATGGAAAAGCGAACGCCGACCTACGACCTTGAGGGGTTCCGACAGGAGTTTTGTTCGGCGAAGGCCCTGCGGATGACGCGCACTGCGCAGGACACAGGCTTGCAGCTGGGGCTCACGCTTCAAGACGTGGTGCAGGTGGTGCAGAGCATGAAGCGCGCTCACTTCTCCAAGTCGATGACCTCGCACGCGAACCACCGCATCTGGCAGGACGTGTACCACGTGCCCTGGGGCTCCGTGCTTCTGTATGTGAAGCTGACGGTGGATGATCGCGGGCGGCTCATCCTCTCGATGAAGGAGAAGTAGTCATATGGCGAAGCAGACGAACAGGATTCAGTGCCCAGAGTGTGGTGGAACCGCCGTCCTCGAGGTTCGTGCGGACACGGTCGAATACAAGGGCCACAAGGCCGACGTGAAGGTCGCGGGGCACTGGTGCACGAAGTGCGGAGAGGCCGTGCTGGAGGGGGACGCTCTGGAGAAGAGGGAGCGGGCGTTCCTGGAACTGCGGGCCAAGGTCGAGGGAGTCCTGAGCCCCCGAGAGGTGGCGAGCATCCGTGACCGTCTGAAGCTGTCCCAGCGGCGAGCTGGCGAGTTGCTCGGCGGCGGTCCACGCGCGTTCCAGAAGTACGAGTCGGGGGAACAGCAGGTAAGCGTGCCGATGGCGAACCTGCTGCGCCTTCTGGCAAAGGATCCGCGTCGCCTGGACGACCTGGGCCCCCGGACCTCCAGCAGGCGAGTGGCACCTCCGGACGAACAGGGCAGCCATGGCTGAAGTCGAGGAGCGCCACCTCGGACCGCTCGCCCCGGGGGAAAGAAGTCCTCCCTCGCCCGCGCCCAAGTCTACAATCCGCCCCCATGTCGCTCGCACCCTTGCTCGCCCTCGCGCTCGCCGCGGCTAACGGCTCGCCCGTCCCCGTCCAATCGCGGCTCGGGTCGTTGCAGGGCGGTGAGACGCTCGGCGTGGGAGGCTCGGTGGCGGTCTTCTCCGCGGGCTTCTCCACCATGTCTGCCGCCTATGCGCAGGGCCACTCCAGCACCGCCGACTACGGCGCGCAGCTCGAGCTCGACTGGCTCACGACCGAGTTCTTCGCAGGAGGGATCTACCGCCAGCTGACCTGGCGTCTCGGGGACGTGTACGTGTCGTGGCGGGCGCGGGCCGGCCTGTACGGCGACTTCGGCTCCACCTGGGCCACCTCGACGAACCGGTCCGGCGCCGGCTTGCAGCTCGCCCCCGGGCTCGCCCTCTCCAGGCGGTTCCCGAGCGGTATCCTGTCCGCTTCCGCGGATATGCCGCTCGACTTCATCTTCTCGCGCGGTGGGGGCATTGCCGCCGGAGTGCGCGGCAGCGTCTCCTTCGAGATGCCGCTCCGGGGCGATCTCCTCGTCGGCGCTCGCGCCGGTGCGGCTGGGCTCGGGTCCGCGGGGGGCGCACCTTTCACCAACGACTCGCCCAGAGGGATGATCGACCTGTCGCTGCTGCTCACCTACCGGCTCATGTAGGCAAAGGGGGCTGGTGCGTCGCGGAGACCCGGGTCCGTTTTTCCCCAGGACGGCGCTCCGTCGCGCGGGCACCTGCGCCGGGCACGGTACTTGAAAGAATGCCCAGGTATGTCCGCAGTCGAGCAACGCAAGGGCGCAGCGCCGCAACATCCCGAGATCGACCTGGACGCCGCCATCGTCGATCTCGTGTCGCGCGGTGCCGTGAAGCTGCCGCCGTACCCGGCAGTTGCGATGAAGGTGGAGCAACTCGTCCGGCGCGAGGACTTCGGCCTCGGCGAGCTGACGAAGCTCGTCGCGTCCGACCAGGCGCTCGCGGCCGACGCGCTGCGCTGCGCCAACTCGGCGTTCTACAGCCGCGGCGCGGCGACCGCCTCGCTCAACGCCGCCATCGGGCGCATCGGCGCGAAGGAGGTGGCGCGGCTCGCGCTCGCTTCGGGCCTCGGCGCGCACGCGAACAAGCCGGGTCCACTGTCCGCGATGAAGCGGCGCGTCTGGCTCGAGGCCCTCGCCTCGGGGGCGCTGGCCCAGGAGCTGGCCAGGAAGCGCGGTGTCGCTGCGGAAGAGGCCTTCGCGTGCGGCCTCCTGCACGATTTCGGGAAGATGATCGGGATCGCCTGCATCGAGGACATTCTGGAGAGCCACAAGGGCGCGCGTTCTCGGTCGCTCGAGTCCTGGACGGAGGCAGTCGAACGCTACCACGTCGAGCTCGGGCTGGCGCTCGCGGCGCAGTGGGACCTGCCCCAGCTCGTCGCGGACGTCATCTCGCTGCACCACGCCGCCGACGTGTCGGGCGCGGTCGAGCCGCGGATGGTGGAGGTGATCGCCGCGACCGACGAGGTGGTGGCGCTCCTCGCCGATCGCGTCTGGCTCACGGCCGAGGACCTGGGCGCCGTGTCCGCGCTCACTTCCCCCGAGTGCGAGCTCGTCTCGCGCGTGCTCGACCGGCTCCCTGCCTTCATCGCTTCCTTCGAGGGCAGCACGGCGCCCCTGGCGAGCGAGGTCAGCCTGGTGGAGCCGAAATCGCCCGCTCACTTCATGACGGGCCCGACGCCGGTGAGCTTCCCCGTCACCGTCACCGTCCACCGCGAGACGCGCCAGTACAAGGCGATGGGCGTCGCGACCCACAACTTGATGATCAGCGGAGCCGGGCCGCTTCCGGAGAACGTCCTGATGGAGATGAAGCTCGGCTCGGCGCCCCCGCTCACCTGCTGGGCGACGGCCAAGCTCTCATGGCCAGAGGGCGGCGCCTACACCGTGCTCTTGCAGCCGTTCGCGCTGAACGGTCCCGCGCAGGAGATCTGGAAGGACATGGTGCGGCACACGACCGCGACCGCGACTGCGGCGGCGTAGGGGCCAAGGGGCTGCAGGCTACTTACCACCGAACCAGGCACGCCATCGCACTGCTGGTGCATGTCTTGTCTACCGCGCGCATGCGCTTCAGCATCTCGTCGGCGTCCACGACGGCGGTGACGCGAGCGGCGGCCGGCAGCTCGCGGCCGCGGTTGTCGATGAAGACGACGCTGGGCTGCCCGAGGATCCCGTACTTGGCGAAGACCCTGTCCAGCGCGTCGCTCGTCCTTGGATCCGCGATCTTGTCGGCCGAGTTGTCCATCTTGATGGTGACGAAGCGCTTGGCCTCCTCGCGCACGCGCGGGTCGCTCCAGGCGGTGTGATCGAGCTCCTTGCAGGCCGCGCACCAGTCGGCCCAGAAGTCGATGATGATCGGCTTGCGATCTGCGCGCGCGAGCGCGAGCCCCTCGGTCTCCTGGTTTACGAGCCAGGCGATTCCCTCGTCCGACTGCGCGGTCGAGCGAGCGCTTCCCACGCCGACCGCGTAGACGGCGCCGAGCGCGACGAGCGCCACGCCGGCGCCCCTCGCGAGCTTCTGGCCGACGGGGTGCCGCAGGACGGAAGCGCGTCCGCCGAGCGCTCCCAGTAGCACGCCCGCCGCCGCTGCGGCCGCCGCCGCCAGGGCCGCCCCCTGAGTCGCCGAGAAGAGCGCCTTCGTCCCAGGGAAGAGGTCCTTCAGGTAGATCAGCGCCATGGCGAGGAGAGCCACGCCGAAGACGCTCTTCACCGTGTCCATCCACGGCCCGCTCTTCGGCAGCGACACCGAGAACGCGCCGATGAGGAAGAAGAGGAGGCCGATGCCGAGCGCGTAGGCGAACATGATGCCGACGCCGAACGCGACGGAGCCCTTGGTCGCGACGAAGGCGAGCGCCGCCGCCAGCACCGGTCCCGTGCATGGCGCGGCGATGAGGCCGGCGACCAGGCCCATGGCGAAGGAGCCCGCGTACCCCGCCCCGCCCACGCTCGAGAGCTTGGCCTGCAGCGACGCGGGGAGCTGCAGCTCGAAGGCGCCGAACATCGACGCCGCCATGGCGAGGAAGACGGCGACCACCAAGCCCAGCACCATGGGGTTCTGCATCACGGTCCCGAACGCCCTGCCGGTCAGCGCCGCCGACGCGCCCAGCGCGGAGTAGGTGACCGCGATGCCGAGCACGTACAGCCCCGACAGCGCCATCGCGTGCGCGCGCGAGCCCGACTCCTTCGCGCCGAAGATCGACACCGTGACAGGGATGAGCGGATACACGCAAGGTGTGAGGCTGGTCAGCACGCCGCCCGCGAAGGCGACCGCGAAGGCGGCGAGCGAGCCCTGGGTGAGCTGGCGGGCGAGGCCGAGATCGCTCCCGGCGCCGCTCCCTCCCGTGGTGGCGAGCTCTGGCAGGGCAAGGACCAACCCGAAGGCGGCCGCCGCCAGGAAGATGCGAGTGAACGTGCGCATCGGCTCGACGATCTCCATGTCCGCGCGTCGCTGCGCGTCGACGGGGGACGAGCCCCCGCGCCCTGCTGCGACAATCACTGCGACGGGAATGAGTTGCCCGCCCAGGGTCCTCTGGCAAGCTACCGTGGCAGGAGGCGATTCCTAGCCTTATGTCCCTACAAATTCCTTGTAGCGCCGAACTGTTGCACGCGCAGCTCTCGCTTGACCGCGTGCTTCAGGTGTCTATACTCGACCATGGTCGTCCACGTTGTTGTCTTGTTTCAGCAGGCTCGAGTCTCGTTCTCTCTCCAGTAGGAGAAGCGTCGCGCGATGAAGATTCCCATCTACATGGATTATCAGGCCACCACGCCCGTCGATCCGCGCGTTCTCGACTCCATGCTCCCGTACTTCCGGGAGGAATTCGGAAATGCCGCCTCCAAGAGCCACGCCTTCGGTTGGCGTGCCGAGGAGGCCGTGGAGGCTGGTCGGGCAGAGGTCGGGAAGCTCATCGGGGCATCCGCCAAGGAGATCGTCTTCACGAGCGGCGCCTCCGAGTCGGACAACCTGGCGGTGAAGGGCGCCGCCCACTTCTACCAGGACAAGGGCCGCCACCTCATCACCTGCAAGACCGAGCACAAGGCGGTGCTCGACTCGATGCACCACCTCGAGCGCGAGGGCTTCGAGGTCACCGTCCTGCCCGTGGGTAAGGACGGGCGGGTCGATCCCGGCGACGTCGCCAAGGCGATCCGGCCTGACACCACCCTGGTCTCGATCATGCACGCGAACAACGAGATGGGCGTGGTGCACCCCATCGAGGAGATCGGCAAGATCACGCGTGAGAAGGGAGTCGCATTCCACTGCGACGCCGTGCAAGGGGTGGGCAAGATCCCCTTCGACGTGGACAAGCTGAACGTCGATCTCGCCTCGATCTCCGCGCACAAGATGTACGGGCCAAAGGGGGTGGGTGCGCTCTACGTCCGCCGCAAGCCGCGCGTCCGCCTCATCGCCGAGATGGACGGCGGCGGCCACGAGCGCGGCTTCCGCTCCGGGACCCTCAACGTCCCGGGCATCGTGGGGATGGGCAGGGCCTGCGAGCTCGCCCGGCTCGAGATGGGCGAAGAGGCGGCGCGCGTGCACGCGCTGCGCGAGAAGCTCCGCCGCGGCATCCAGGGGCGGCTCGACCAAGTCATCGTGAACGGCAGCCTCGAGCATCGGCTCCCCGGCAACCTCAACCTCTCGTTCGCCTACGTCGAGGGCGAGGCGCTCATGATGGCAGTGAAGGACGTGGCCGTCTCCTCGGGCTCGGCCTGCACCTCGGCCTCCCTGGAGCCCTCGTACGTTCTGAAGGCGATGGGCGTCGGCGACGACCTCGCGCACAGCTCGATCCGGTTCGGCCTCGGCCGCTTCACGACCGAGGAGGAGGTCGATTACGTGATCGAGCTCTTCGCCGCCAAGGTCAAGAAGCTCCGGGAGATGTCGCCGCTCTACGAGATGGTGAAGGAGGGCGTCGACCTGGCCGAGGTGGAGTGGGCCAACCCACACTGAGGCCTGGCGGGGGACAAGCCCCCGCCCTACGCGGGGGGAACGAACCCGCGCCTTACGCGGGGGAAGCGCCCCGCTCTACGCGGGGAAGAAGCCCCCGCCATACCGAGAGGCACAGCCGCATGTCGTACTCGAACAAGGTCATCGACCACTACGAGAATCCCCGCAACGTGGGCTCGCTCGACAAATCGGACGCCGACGTCGGCACTGGCCTGGTGGGTGCGCCCGCCTGCGGCGACGTGATGAAGCTGCAGATCAAGGTCAATGAGCAGGGCGTCATCGAGGACGCCAAGTTCAAGACCTTCGGCTGTGGTTCTGCCATCGCCTCCTCCTCGCTCGTCACCGAATGGGTGAAGGGCCGCACGGTCGAGGAGGCGCTCGCCATCAAGAACACCGACGTGGCGCAGGAGCTGAACCTGCCGCCGGTGAAGATTCACTGCTCGGTGCTGGCCGAGGACGCCATCAAGGCGGCCATCGCCGATTACCAGAAGAAGCGCGGGCTCGCGCCGACGGTGAAGGCCGACACGGTCAAGGGTGACCGCCAGGCGCTGGTGTCGAAGGGTGTCCTCAAGGCGGGCCTGTAGGAGGTGGACGTGGCGGCGATCGCGATCAGCGAACCGGCGGCCCGGCAGATCCGGGCGCTCCTCGTGCAGAAGGGGACGCCCCAGGGCGGCCTGAGGGTGGGCGTGAAGGGGGGCGGCTGCTCCGGCCTCTCGTACTTCATGGACTGGGCCGATGGGCCCGCCAAGCACGACGAGGTGGTGGACGAAGGCGGGGCGCGGATCTTCGTGGACCCGAAGAGTGCGCTCTTCCTCAAGGGCACCACGCTCGACTTCCAGACGTCGCTCATGCAGACCGGCTTCGTCTTCAAGAATCCCAACGTGAAGACGGCCTGCGGTTGCGGCGAGTCCTTCACGATTTGAACTGCTGGAGCTGCCAGAAGGCGGTCGGGCCGGAGGACGTCTTCTGTCCGGCGTGCCGCGTGCTCCAGCCGGAGCCGCCCGGCGCCGACCTCTTCTCCGCGCTCGGGCTCTCGCGCGGGTACGACATCGACCCCGATGATCTGGAAGCGCGCTTCCGCGCGCGCTCGCGCCAGCTGCACCCGGATCGCTTCGCGCGCGCCTCGGCGCGCGAGCGCCGCCTGTCGCTGGAACGTACCACGCGGCTCAACGACGCCTACCGCACGCTGAAGGACGTCCGCCGCCGCGCCGCCTACCTGCTCAAGCTCCTCGGCAAGGATCCGGTCGTCGAGGCGCGCACGCTCCACGACCCGGAGTTCCTCGAGGAGCAGCTCGAGCTGCGGGAGATGCTGGCGCTGGCGCGCGAGAAGAGCGACCAGCGCACACTCGCTCTCATCGCCACCGGTGCCCGAGATCGGCTCGCGGCCATCGACGAGGAGGTGGCGCGTCTCTTCGCGGAAGCAGACCCGGGCGAGGAGGCGCTCCTCAGCATCGTCAGCGCGCTCGCCCGCTCGCGTTACTTCGAGAACGTGGTCGCGGAGGCGGATCCCACCGCGCCGCCGGCTCAACCACGATGACCACTCGACCGCTCCCCGCCAGGCTCGCCACGGCGAGGCGGAGCGACGCAGTTCGTGAAAAGGACCTCCATGGCTCGCGCGATCGGCATCGACCTCGGCACGACCAACTCCCTCGTCGCGTACGTCGATGACCGCAACCGGCCGCAGGTCGTGGTCGTCGACGGGAAGAAGGCGCTCCTGCCGAGCGCCGTGCACTATCGCATGGACGGGGGGATCGAGGTGGGCGGGGCGGCCAAGCGGGGCGCGGCGGAGAAGCCCGTAGACACCATCCTCTCCGTGAAGCGCTTCATGGGCCGCGGCCCGGGAGACATCCAGCCCGAGGATCGCGGCATCTACCACTTCGACGAGACGGGCTCGCTCGTCAAGCTGGCGGTGAACCACGGCAAGCGCTCGGTGACGCCGGTGGAGGTGTCGGCCGAGATCCTGCGCGTCCTGAAGAGGCGCGCCGCGGAGCACCTGAGCGGCCCGGTCGGCGGCTGCGTGCTCACGGTGCCGGCCTACTTCGACGACGCGCAGCGCCAGGCCACCAAGGACGCGGGCCGGCTGGCCGGCCTCGACGTGTTCCGGCTGGTGAACGAGCCGACCGCGGCGGCGCTCGCCTACGGCCTGGACAAGCGCTCGCAGGGGACCTTCGCCATCTACGACCTCGGTGGCGGGACGTTCGACGTCTCGATCCTCAAGCTCACCGACGGTGTCTTCGAGGTGCTCTCGACCGGCGGGGACACGCACCTGGGAGGAGACGACTTCGACCGGGTGGTGGCGGAGCGGCTGCTCGCGGAGAACGATCTCTCGTCCTCGCCGATGCTGCTGCGCGGCGCGATCGCGGCGGCCCAGAAGGTCCGCGAGGCGCTCACCTATCAGGAGATGATCGAGATCGACGTGGACCTGCCCGGAGGGCGGATCCTGCGCGCGAAGCTCTCGCGCGACGACCTCGAGGCGCTCATCCGGCCGGTGGTCGAGCGCACCACCGAAACCTGTCTCGGAGCCCTGCGCGACGCTGGCCTCGCCCAGAACGGCGGAAAGAAGGTGGATGGCGTCGTCCTGGTGGGCGGTGCGACCCGCACTCCGCTCGTGCGCCGGCACGTGAAGTCGATCTTCGGGCAGGAGCCGCTCACCGATCTCGATCCCGACACGGTGGTGGCGCTGGGCGCGGCGGTGCAGGCGGACGCGCTCGACAAGGGCGGGCGCGACGACGTGCTCCTCCTCGACGTCATCCCGCTCTCGCTCGGGGTGGAGATGATGGGCGGCGTGGTCGAGAAGATCATCCTGCGCAACTCCACCATCCCCGCCAGCGCCACCCAGCAGTTCACCACTTACGCCGATGGCCAGACCGGCATGGTGGTGCACGCGCTGCAGGGCGAGCGCGAGCTGGCGCGCGACTGCCGCTCGCTGGCGCGCTTCACGCTCAAGGGCATCCCGCCCATGCCGGCCGGCCTGGCGCGGGTCGAGATCACCTATTCGGTGGACGCCGACGGCATCCTGGCCGTTTCGGCGAAGGAGCTCACCACCGGGATCGAGCAGAAGATCCAGGTGAAGGCCACTTACGGTCTCTCCGAGGACGAGGTCGAGCGCATGCTGGTGGAGAGCATCGAGCACGCCGGCGAGGACGTGGCGGAGCGGTTCCTGGTGGAGTGGCGCATCGAGGGCGAGCGCATCATCCAGTCGCTGGAGAGCGCGTTCCAGGTGGACGGCGAGCTGCTCTCGCCCGACGAGCGTGCCCACATCGAGAAGCGCATCAAGGGCCTGCGCGAGGCGATGACCACGGACGACTACCTGGCCATCAAGGCCTGGATCGAGTCCACCGACGGCGCATCCAAGGCCTTCGCCGAGCGGCGCATGAACAAGCACATCGCGCGCGCCATGGCAGGCCACCGGGTGGACGAGTTCGCCGGGCAGGTGCGGCCACCAGATGATCAGTAGGGCGGGGGCTTTGTCCCCCAACCGGTTCTTCCAGACAGGGGTATCGTCCCTGTCGATCTCGTAGGGGTGGGGCTCGTCCCCGCCGTGGAGGAGCGCGAGTGCCCAGGGTCACCTTCCTTCCCGACGGGCGAACCGCCGAGGTTCCGCGCGGCTCGTCGATCCTGGAAGCGGCCGAGGCTGCCGGCGTCGATCTGCCGCACAACTGCGGCGGGGTCTGCGCCTGCACTACCTGCCACGTGCTCGTGGAGCAGGGCTTCGCGAGCCTGTCGGAGATCGAGGACCACGAGGACGACAAGCTCAACGAGGCCGAAGGACTCACGGCGCGCTCGCGCCTGGGCTGCCAGGCCTGCGTCGAGGGGACGGACGTGGTGGTGAGGATCCCGGGGAACCGGATCGCGTCGTAGCGTTCTTGCTCTCGACCTGCACGGGAGGACTCGCCATGAAATGGACCGACGTCCGTGACATCGCCATCGGCCTCGCCGACGCACACCCCGGCGTGGCGCCGCTCACGGTGCGCTTCACCGACCTGCACCGCTGGGTTTGCGAGCTGCCCGGCTTCGACGACGACCCGGAGCGCTCGAACGAGAAGGTGCTCGAGGCCATCCTGATGGTCTGGCTGGACGAGGTCGAAGACTGACCTCCTCCGACCGTCCTCGGCGCGGACGGTCCGGACGTCGCGAGGACCGTGCGCGGCAGGCGGGGCCGAGTGGTTTCGCGTGGTTGCCCCTGGCAAGACTCCTGCTCTCGGTCGAGGGCATGGTCATCCTCCGGTTGCTCCTCGTAGCGGTGCTGGCTGAGCCAGGCGCTGCCCGGGCAGACGCCCTCGCAAGGCAGCCCGAGGTCGGGGCCGAATCCAGGAACGAGGCGGCGCGGCTCCTCGGGGTGGTCCTCGCAGGCGAGCCGCGCATCGAGGCGGTGCAGCGAGCGGCCGAGGCGCGCGCGGCGGCCGGTCGCGACGACGTGGAGGGTTGGCGCAGGCGAACACGGCTTGCCGCTCTCGTGCCCAGGCTGGTCGCCGAGTACCGGCACGATGAGCGCTCGGTACACATGGTGGGGCTCTCGTCCGGATCGGAGGTGGACTACCTGCGCTCGAGTCCGGGGGACGCCGTCTCCTTTCGGCTCCTCTTCGACCTCGACGGGCTCGTCTTCGGGAGACAGGAGCTCGCGGTGGTCGCGGCTGCGGAGCGGGCGGATACGCGCCGCCGGGCGGCGGTGGAACGCGCCACGCGACTCTACTACGAGCGCCTCCGATTTCGGCTCTCGCTCCTGGCGAACCCGCCCACCTCCGCGCGTGACCGGGCGGCGCTGGAGATCGACCTCGAGGCAGTCACGGCCGACCTCGACGCGCTCACCGGGCTCTATGGTGAAGGCGCGGGTGAAGGCGCGAGGGAGGGCGCGCGATGAGCTGCCTGCACGGATGCCCGAGGCGCGCGCCGGGCGCCGCTTCGCTGGCTCGGGGCGCTCTTCGTGCGTCGCTGGCACCTGTCCTGGCCTTCGGGCTCGCCTGTGCGGCGCAGGCTCCCGGCCCGCTGCCGCGCGTCATCTCGGCGACGCCTACCGGGGTGGTGCCGCCCGACGCCGTCGCGATCGAGATCGTGCTCAGCGCACCGCTCGACCCCAGCGGCGTCGAGGACGGCCGCTTCTTCGCGCTCTGCCGTCGCGAAGACCTGCACGAGGTCGTGTCGCAGGCCGAGTCGGAGGGCGGCATCTCGAGCGGCGCGCCCGTGGTGCCCGCGCGAGCGACGCTCGGTGACGGGCGCACGCGGGCGGTGCTCACGCCCGACGCCCCGCTCGACCCGGAGCACGCCTGGGCGGCGGTCCTCTCCCGGCGAGTCCGGTCTGCCGATGGGCGCCCGGTGCTCGACCCCGACGGCCGCGCCCGCACGTTCGCGCTCCTCTTCGAGACCGGTCCGGCCGCCGACCGGACGGCCCCCGTTGGGCGCTGGGTGCTGCCGCCGCACGGCCCGGCTCCCATGAACCTGGTCGCGCTGCGGATCGCCTTCGACGAGCCGG
>Ga0154716_1122_pt3 | contig 14374 bp, 12 predicted proteins | sample Rifle2008BG16ft_FD_105724 | JGI IMG/M metagenome (GOLD analysis project Ga0154716, IMG submission 105724) | Anaeromyxobacter sp. RBG_16_69_14
TCGCCTGCGCGGCGAGGACTCGCGGCCGGAAAATTTACTCCCCCGCGGTGGTCTACATCAGCCCCGGCTTGCCCTGCCTGAAGCGGGCGAGCTCGGTGGTGAGGAGCGCGACGTGCTCCTGCTCCTCCGCGGCGAGCTCCTGGTAGAGCTCACGCTCCAGCGACCCGGCAGCCGTCGACGCGCCGGCCTCGGTGAAGAACTTCACCGCCCGCTCCTCGAACGCGATCGCGATGCGGAAGAGGTTCGCGGGATCCTCGGGCCGGTGATCGATCCCCGCGTAGATGGCGGCGCGCTCGATCTTGAACTCGGAGGACGGTGGAGGTACCTCGGCGTGGTAGCGCCGCGACAGCGTCGCCATGTGCTCGGCCTCCATCTGCGAGAACCGGTTGAAGAGGTCGCGCAGGTCCGGGTCCTGGGTCTCCTGGGCGGCTCGCGTGTAGAACGCCATGCCGCCGAGCTCGATCTCGAAGGCGACCCGCACCGCCTGCAGCGCCGCCTCGCCTTCCACCTGGCGATCCGGGAGAGCCGCGAGCTTGCCGTTGCCGCACATCGGGCAGATCCCGTACGGGAAGGCGAAGCCCTCGCTCACCTTCCCGCAGTCAGCGCAGCGCCATGAGAGCGTGGCCGTTCCGCAGCAGATGTAGGCCTCGTCCTCTTCGATGGGGCGGTGGCACTTCGGGCAGCTGTGCACGGGTGTCTCCGTGGCTCCGGACGGGACCGTCGCCCCTGCTGGGTTCGCGGACTTCACGCCGGGCGGCTGAAAGCCGGCGGCCTCCTGCTGGGTGACAGGCCAGCTCTTCTTGCCTCCCTTGATCCAGGCGGCGATGGCGCGCGCGGCGCGGCGTCCGGCGCCCATGGCGAGGATCACGGTGGCTCCGCCGGTGACGATGTCACCACCTGCGAAGATGCCGGGGAGGTTGGTCGCCTGGGTGGACTCGAGCTTGCCGTCGTCCGCGACGATGTTGCCCCACTTGTTGAGGCCGATCCCGGGGGTGGACTGGGCGATGATGGGGTTCGCCTTGGTGCCGAGCGCGGAGATGACCGTGTCGCACTCGAGCTCCTTGAACTCGCCGGTGGGCATGGGCTTGCGGCGCCCCTTCTCGTCGGGCTCGCCGAGTACCATCCGCTCCACCTTCATCCCGGTGACGTTGCCGTCGGCGTCCGTGCGCACTTCTATTGGCGAGTGCAGGAAGAAGAACTCGATGCCTTCCTCCTTGGCGTGCCGGATCTCCTCGATGCGGGCCGGAGCCTCCGCCTCGCTGCGGCGATAGACGCAGCGGACGAGCGGCGCGCCAAGGCGCTTCGCGACGCGCAGGCAGTCCATCGCGGTATTGCCGGCCCCGACCACGACCACGCTCTTGCCGATGCTGATGGGCGTGTCCTTGTACGGGAACTTGTCGCCGCCCATCAGGTTCACGCGGGTGAGGAATTCGTTCGCGCTGTAAACCTGGCTCGCGTTCTCGCCGGGGATGCCGATGAAGGCCGGCGCGCCCGCGCCCACGCCCAGGAAGACGGCGTCGTAGCCCATCTCGCCCACGAGCTGCGGGACGGTGAAGGTCTTGCCGATGACCTTGTTCGTCTCGATCTTCACGCCCATGTCGCGCAGCCGCTTGACCTCGCGGTCGATGATGTCGCGCGGGAGGCGGAAGGACGGGATGCCGTACTGCAGCACGCCGCCTACCACGTGCAGCGCCTCGTAGATGGTGACGTCGGCGCCGTACCGGACGAGGTCGGCGGCGCAGGAGAGGCCGGCCGGGCCGGAGCCGCAGATGGCCACCTTGCCCAGCTTGTCCGAGTCCTTGAAGAGGGGAGGGGTCGCCGGGGGCGGCGTCGCGTTGTCGCCGACGAAGCGCTCGAGACGGCCGATGCCCGTCGACTCCACCTTCTTGTTGATGACGCACTGCGCTTCGCACTGCGTCTCCTGCGGGCAGACGCGGCCGCAGATCGACGGGAAGATGTTCGACTCGTAGATCGTCGCCAGCGCGCCGTCGAAGTCGCGCACCAGCACGTGACGGATGAAGCGCGGGATGTCGATCGAGACCGGGCAACCGGCGATGCAGGTCGGCTTCGCGCACTGGATGCAGCGCTCGGCCTCGCCGAGGGCGTCCTCGAGCGTGTAGCCGAGGTTCACCTCCTTGAAGTTGCGGGAGCGCTCGAGCGCGTCGCGCTCGGGCATGTGCGCCTGCTTCGGCGTGAGCTGCTTGATCTTCTTGTAGTTGCGCTTCTCCTCCTTGAAGAGCTGTTTCTCGAGGTTACAGACGTGAGCGTAGTCTTCGTTGGCCAGCGTCTCCTTCTGCTTGAAGCGCTGCTGGCGCGTCATGAGCTCCTTGAAGTCGACGGCGTGCCCGTCGAAGTCAGGTCCCTCGACGCAGGCGAACTTCACCTTCCCACCCACGGTGACGCGGCAGGAGCCGCACATGCCGGTGCCGTCCACCATGATGGCGTTGAGGCTCACCATCGTCTTGATGCCGTAGGGCCGGGTCGCCTCGACGCAGGCGTTCATCATCGGCAAGGGGCCGATGGCGACGATCAGGTCCGGCTTGTCCTTCTCGCAGATGTCCTTCAGCGCGGCGGTGACGAATCCAGGCCTGCCGTAGCTGCCGTCGTCGGTGCAGACGACGAGGTCGTCGCAGTGCTTGCGGAACTGGTCTTCCCAGAAGACGAGCGCCTTGTTCCTGAAACCAATGACGCCGGTGGTGCGGTTGCCGGCCGCCTTGAACGCGCGCAGCTGCGGATAAACAGGAGCCACCCCGAGGCCGCCGCCGACGAGCACGACATGGCCGACCTTCTCGACGTGCTGCGGGAGGCCGAGCGGGCCCACGAAGTCCGCGAAGAGATCGCCCTTCGCGTACTTGGTCATCATCTCGTGCGTCGTCTTGCCGAGCGCCTGGATGACGATGGTGATGGTGCCCTTCTCACGGTCGAAGTCGGCGACCGTGAGCGGGATGCGCTCGGCGCCTTCGTGCAAGCGCAGCATGACGAAGTGACCGGGCTGGGCGGCGCGCGCCACGTCCGGGGCGAGGACTTCCCACAGAAAGGTCGTATCGGAGAAAGCTTCTCGGCGGAGGATGGTATACACGTGAGCAGTGCCTCTGGAAAAAAGGGGGGACGCGCAGAGGAAACGTTCCTACCTGTTTGAGCCTTCCCAGGTCAATCCCGGACTGGCCCCCTGCGGCGAAATGTCCTGAAATGTCCAGCTCATCGGGTGTAGCAGCGATCTTTCGGCACCAGCGTCGGCCGCTCCCTTCCAGACCCCAATGGGACGAGCACAGGCCCCGATGGGACGAGCGCGTTCCAGTGGAAGGGTGCGTCTCTCATCGGAGGGCGTGTCCACGGGTACGACCCGAGTGAACCGGGCGTGGAGGAGGTGGCAACCGGGCGGGGCATGACTAACGTCCCGATCGTAGGGTCGACCGAGCGGGGGTGCGCCCCCTCTGCGGTCGTGAACGGGACAATAGCCAAGAAAGCCCTGGTTTACGGGGTAAGGAAAGAAGATGCCGCATATCGATATCGAGATCCTCTCACCATTCTCAGCGAGATTCATGGAGGGTACCAACCTCACGCCCGCCGAGCGTTCAGAGGTGCTGCGCATGGCGCAGGGATTCGCATGCAAGGACTCGGCCGCGGCGGCGGGGGTCTCGCCCGAGACCATCCGCGCCCGCCGGAAGCGGATCTACCGCAAGCTGGACGTCTCGGGTTCAGGTGAGCTGATCTCGTCCCTGCTCGCGCTCTCGCTGACGATGCTCGCGAAGGGCGAACGCGTCGAACCGCGGCCCGTCGCGCCAGTTCAGCCCCAGCAGGTCGCGAATTCGTCTCCGACCGCGGTGCTGCGCTGACCGGAACGCGCGACCAACCCGCCGTTCACGTGTCTTGTACAGAGTGACATGTCCTTCCGCCAGGGCGGGGCTCGTGCCTCGCCCGCGGAATGCGAGCAGTGTAGCCATGGCTAGCCCGGCCGTCGTCGCGCCCGTCTTCCTGTGGGATCCCGAAGCATGGGATCTCCTCGCATTCGACTCCGTGGAGGCGGCGGCTCGGCACCTGCAACCTTGGCAGGAGGTCGGCATGCTCGCTGCTTACGACGCGGAGGGGCGCCGCATTGGCTTCGCTCTGGAGCGGAGGTCGCGGTTGCTACTCGGCCTCATCCCGGCGAGCAAAGAGGTCGTCGTGGTCGGGGAGGTGGAGCGCGAGCCAAGGTACGCCGGCGACCTCAGGCGCGCGATCGTCGCCTCGCTCGCGAGGCGCGGAACCGGCTGTGAGGCGCTCGACGGAAGGTCGCTCCCCGACCTCGTGGCGATGGCGGCGCGCGCCAGGCGAGCGTGAGCTTTCACCCGAACTGCGGGTGGGCGCGGATCCGCTCCAGCGCGTCGACAGGGGCATCGGGAGGGAAGGGGGCGGAGGAGCGTCCGAGCCGCTGGAGCCAGCGGCGATCGAGGGGGCGGGCGAGGTTGGCCAGCTCGACGGCGGCGGCGGTCGTCGCTCCCTTGGGCCCGGAGGCGTCGCCGGCGCCGACGAAGAAACCGGCCAGCAGGAGCGCGCTCCGGGCAGCGGTGGCGGTGCTGTAGGTGAAAGCGGTGGCGGCGGCTCCGCACCGGGCGCGGAGCGCGGAGAAGGCGCGGAACGTCCAGAGCTCGGGATTCTGCTTCGGGGAGAAGGGATCCCAGAAGACGACTTCGGCGAGGGTCGCCTCGGCCGGCACCGTCGCGAGCACGTCGCCCGAGGCGAGGCGCCAGCGCAGTCCACGCTCCTCGTGGCGGCCGTGAGCGAGGAGGGCGCGGGCGGCGCGCAGGTCTTCGGGGGCGAGGGCGAGCCGAGCGGCCCCGTCGTCCGACGCGGCCAGAGCGAGGGCGCCCAGGTCGCGCTCGAAGCTGATCACGTCGAGGCGGCGGGCCTCGGGAGGCGCGTTGCGCGCCGCCCGCAGCGCGGCGAGGGCGTTCGAGCCGGCCCCGAGTCCGACGTCATAGAGGACGAGCGGTCCACCCCCGCTGGCGAGCCGCGCGCGCAGGCGTGACTGCACCACGTAGAGCTGCTCCGATTCCGTCGCAGCGCCGACGACCGGGTGCATCACCTCGCCCACGGCGCGGTCGAGGACCGCCGGACCGCCCTGGCGCGTCGCGACGATCTCGAAGCGTGGCCCCGGAGGCATCGGAGAAGGCTCGGAGGTCGGGGGCGGGGGAAGGGGAAGCCCCGGTCGACGCCGCTCCGGATCGTGCTCGTGCAGGTCGATGGCTGCGAGCGTCTCCCTGGCGAACGCCGCGTAGCGCCCCGCCCCGATGGCGGCCCGGATCGCGCGCATCAGCTCGAGATAATGGTGAAGGTTGTGGGTCGAGAGGAGGCGTGGACCGAGAGGCTCCTTGCACTTCAGGAGGTGGTGGAGATAGCCGCGCGTGTGCCGGCCGCAGGTGGCACAGCTGCAAGCGCGGTCGAGCGGCTCGTCCGACAGCCGATGATCGCTCCGGGTGACTTTCACGCGCCCGGTGGAGGTGAAGGCGGTCCCTTGCCAGGCCAGCGCGGTGGGGATGACGCAGTCGAACATGTCCACGCCGTGCGCGACAGCCTCCAGGATGTCGGGTGGCGTGCCGACACCCATGAGGTAGCGTGGCTTCTCACGAGGAAGCAGCTCGGCCGTGGCGGCGATGACCTCCCCGCGATCGGCGCGCGTGTCCCCGACGGCGAGGCCGCCGATGGCGAAGCCGTCGAACGTGTGCTGCGTGAGAAAGCGCGCCGACTCGGCGCGCAGCTCCACCGAGAGCCCCCCCTGGACGATGGCGAAGAGGGCCTGGTCGGGGTCCTTCCTCGCCGCCAGGCTGCGGAGAGCCCAGCGGTGTGTCCGGTCCATCGCGGCGCGGATGGCCTCGGGCTCGGCGGTGGACGGGACGCAGACGTCGAGTACCATCATCACGTCGGAGCCGAGCGCGGTCTGGACCTCGATCGATCGCTCGGGCGAGAGCTGGTGGTACCGGGAGTCGATGTAGCTCTTGAAGCGTGCTCCGGCCTCCGTGATGGTCCGGTCGGAGGAGAGCGAGAAGATCTGGAAGCCGCCCGAGTCGGTGAGGATGGGCCGATCCCATGCCATGAAGCGGTGCAGTCCCCCGAAGTGGATCATGGCCTCGGGGCCGGGACGCAAGAGCAGGTGATAGGTGTTGCCCAGGATGATCTCGGCCCCGAGGGCGTGGAGCTCCTGCGGCGTGAGGCCGGTCACCGTCCCCCGCGTGCCGACCGGCATGAACGCAGGCGTCTCCAGCTGCCCCCGCGCGGTGACGACGACGCCGCGCCGGGCGCGCGTCGACGTGTCGCGGAGGCCGAGGTGGAACGAGAAGGGCATGGGGGAGCGAGCTCCCCTTTTAGACCATGGTTCGGCCGAGGCGTCACGCTGCCTGCGGGTCGAGCGTAGGATGGCGCGGCAGCTTGACGATGAAGCTCGTCCCCTTGTCGGCGCGCGAGCACACGTCCACCTTCCCCTGGTGCGCTCGCGCGATCTCCCGCACGATGTACAGACCCAGCCCGATGTTTCCGCTCAAGTCATCGGAAGGCGATGAGCCCTTGGTGAACGGCTCGAACACGGCCGCGAGCACCGCCTCGGGGATGGGAGGGCCGGAGTCGTGGACCTCCAGGACGAGATGATGCGACGAACCTCGAATCCGCACCTCCACCGCCGCGTCTCGGGGGCTGTGCTGGAGGGCGTTCGCCACCAGATTCGACACCACCCGCGCGAGGCGGCCCGGGTCCCATTCGCCCTCGTCGTCCTTCTCCACTCGGAGCGATACCGAGCGTCCTGGCCTCGCCTGCTCCAACTCCGAGATCACGTGGCGGCAGATCTCCGACAGCTTCACGTGTTCGGTCCTCAGCGGGATGCCGCCTCCGCGCCTGACGACAGAGAAGTCGAGCACATCGGCGATCATTCCCTGCATGCGCTCTGCACTCCGCATCATCAGCGCCACTACCGATCTCTCCCACGGCTCCATGTTGCGTCGGCGCGTCTTGAGCCTTTCGGCGCCCATGATGATCGCCCCCAGTGGATTTCGCAGATCGTGCCCCACCACGGCGACGAGGCGTTCCTGGAGAGCGCCGATCCTCCTCGTCTCCATCTCCGCCGCTTCGGCCCGAAGCCGAGCCTTCTTCTCCGCCTCGTAGACCTGCGCCCGAGCCACCGCCAGAGCGCTGAGGCCCGCCACGGCGTTCACGAACTCCAAGTCCTCAGGAGATCTGCTGAAGCGATCCGTGCGATAGTCCACGAACAGGATACCGATGAAGCGCTCCTCGTCGAGCAGCGGAGCGGCGACAGCGCTCTCGATCCCGAGCCTCTGGAACCATGCCGGCTCTTCCCCGCCCGCCTCGGCTGCCGTGAAGTAGATCGGGCAACGGTGCGCCACCGCCTCGCGGCTGTGCGGGAGTTGGTCGAGATCATGAAGCGCTCCGACCCGCCCCACCGTTCCGATCTCGAACGCGCCGCGCAGATGATGGCCGTCGGGCTCGGCCAGCCAAATGGCGGCGTCGTCGCCACCCAGTACCCCTCTCGCACCGTTCGCCGCTGCACCAAGAACATCGAAGAGACTCGCACCGGCATTCAGCTTCACACCCAGGGACGCGAGCAGTCCCGCGCGCTGGCTCGCCGCCTCCGCCCTCGCTCGTGCAGACCGCTCCGCTTCGGAGAGACGTGCCCGTTCAAGGGCCTGTCCGTACTTGCTCGCGATGAAGGAGATGAAGTGCCGCTCCTCCAAGTCGAAAGAGCGTGGCGCGGCGAAGGTAAAGGTGATCACACCGAGCGGCCGTCCATGCGCCATCATCGGAACCACCGCCCATGCTCCGTCGCCGCGCATCTTCTCCCGGAGATGCGGGTAACGCCGGACGAACTCCTCCGGCGATTCGAGCCAGATGGCCTCCCCCGTGCGAAACGCGTCGGCACGAGGATCGTCGGAGTCGATGCGGATGCGGAGCCAGGGAGCGACGGACCTGGCGGGATACCTGACCTGCAGGATGACGTCGAGTTCCTCGGTCGAGATGGGAACGGTCACGCCTACGGCTTTCGCGTCGAACGCCTTCAGGCCGCGCTTGACGAGCACGGTGGCGACGTCCTCCTGCGTCCAGGCAACGGCCAGATCGGAGGTGATGGACTGGGAGAGGGCGAGGCGCTCGGCGAAGCGCCTCGCGTCCGACTCCGCCACCCAAGCGCGTTCTTGCTCCCGCAGGAGCCGGCGGGAGCGGTGCCGGAGCGCGCCGACCACGGCCGAAACGACCGCTGCCACGCTCACGAAGAGGAGGAGCTGAAAGCTCTCGAACGAACTTGCGATCCTGAAGGAGTGCAGCGGGGCGAAGAAGAAGAACGCGTACCCTGCCGCGGAGGTCCCGGTAGCGAGGAGCCCTGGTCCGATGCCGCCCAAGAAGGCGGCCATGGTGACGGCGACCCACGACACCAGGAAGGCGACGTCCCCGAGCCGCGGAAGCAGCAGGTGGGTGATGGAGAGGCCCACAGCAGCCAAGGCGACCGAAGCAGCGTAACGACCCGCCGTTCGTACAGCGCGCCGAAGATCGATCCGAACAGCCACCGCCGACCTCGTGATGGGCGCTCTCCCACCGACGCTTCAGGGCTCTGTACTCTGGCGATCGACCTCGCGCCACCGCGCCCGGGGGCCACCTGCGCGCTGGCGGGCCAGGCGTGTAGCACGGTCCTCGTGCAAGCAGGCATGCGGTCTATTCCTTGATCACGGGTCGCCAGCGTGAGCGGCCCGCGAGCCCTTCTCGCGATCGGGGAACGTTCCCCTGGCCGAGCGTAGACTGCAGGCCCATCACCCGATCTCCACCCAGCGAGGATGGCATGTCTCCCATCGTTGAAACCTCGACTCCTCCCCAGACGCCTACGCCCATAGGTCCGTACAATCACGTCGCGAAGGCAGGTCCGTTCATCACGATCGGTGGCACTGCCGGAGTGGACGCCACCACGGGCCGGCTTGCCGGGCCCGATGTGGCCTCGCAGACGTCCCAGATCCTCCGATCTTTTGCCGTCATGCTGGAGTCTGTGGACTCGGACCTCGCCCACGTCCTCCACGTGAACGTGTTCATGCTGAACATGATCGACTTCGAGGAGATGAATCGCGCCTACGTCGCCGCCATGGGCGACCACCGCCCGGCCCGAACGGTCATCGGGGTGAGAGAGCTGCCCAAACCGGGCGTCCTCATCACGATGAACCTGACCGCTGTGTCCCGAGACTGACGGAAGTCAGCAACGAGGAGGGTCGAGCAGTGTGCAGGGCCCGCTTGCTTGAACGGCGCATGTCGAGCGCACGTGCGATGCAGTGATCCGGAACCTCGAGATCATCGGCGAGGCGGCAAAGAACCTGCCGGACGAGGAGACCGCAAAGGCGCCCCAGATCCCAGCGGAGTTTCGGTGCCTTCATGGTGGCCGCGCCTGGACGATCCGCTCCTTCGCCCGCAGCACCAGCACCGTCCCGGCCAGCACCAGCCCCAGGCCGAAGAGCGCCGGGCCGCTCCAGCGGTAGCCCTCGAAGAGGGTGGAGGCGAGCATGGCCACCACCGGGATGACCGCGGCGGTGTAGCCGGAGCGACCCGAGCCGATGCGTCGCAGGAGCGTGAGGTAGGAGACGAAGGCCACCACCGAGCCGAAGAGCGCCAGGTACAGGAGCGACAGCACGTAGGCCGGGCGCGCGTCGAAGGCGAGGGGCACGCCGCGAAGCGAGCACCAGGCCAGCACCTGCAGCGAGGCGTAGCCCATGGCCCAGGCGGTGGCCGGCACGACGCCCAGGCCGCGCGCGAAGAGCCGCTGCGACCAGAGGTTGCCGGCTGAGGCGACGAGCGTGCCCAGCACCGCGTAGAGGATGCCCAGCGCCTGGCCCGCGCCCGGGCGCAGGCCCGCCGCCACCTCCGGCCAGAAGAGGAGGCACACCCCGGCCACGCCCAGCAGCGCGCCCCCCACCACTGCGCGCGGCGCCGGCGATCCGAAGAACACGCGGGCGCCGAGCAGGTTCCAGAAGATGATGAAGGAGAAGAGCACCGCCACCAGGCCCGAGGTGAGCGAGCCCTCGGCCAGGTAGATGAGGACATAGTTGAGCCCGAAGAGGAGCAGGCCGAGGAGCGCCAGGCGCAGGTGGTCGGCGGCCGCGAAGCGGAGCGGTACGCCGCGGAGCGCGCACCCGGCGAGGAGCAGCGCCGAGGCCAGGGCGAAGCGCCAGGCCACCGACGCCTCCGGCGCGACCACGCCGAGCTGGAACTTGATGACGAGCCAGGTGGTGCCCCAGATGAACGACGGGAGCAGGAAGAGGAGCAGGCTGGAGGCGCCGGCGGCGCGAGGCGTCGAGGAGGGCGGGGCCGGCATGGGGCGCGGAACATAGCCCGGGAGGACGGACCGGGGTGAGGAAGCTCGGACGAGCCGGCCGCGGCGCACACCGGTGTGCTTGCGGCGTCGGCCTGGTTCATCCAGCATCCGGGCACTGCGCGGAGGACGTCACCATGCGCAATGCGCTCCTGTTCCGCGTTCGATGCGCTGCCCTTCGGCGACGCCATGCTTCGACGTGGTGGCATCCACCAATACAGTCTACTGCTCGCCCGACCTCGGCCGGGCATTTCGCCGAGCTCAGGCGGATGCTCTGCCCTGGCGGCGTCCGGACCTCGGTTTCTCCGGCGCGGCCAAGCCGCGTGGTCGAGCGGGTTGGCGCGGGCGTGGCCGATCTCGCGCCGGGCGACGAGGTCTTCGGCGAGACCATCACCGACCACCAGTGGCACAATGGCGGCGCCTTCGCCGAGTACGTCTCGGTGCAGCGCCGTGCTCTGGCGCGCAAGCCCGCGCGTGTCAGCTTCGAGCAGGCCGCGACTGTGCCCACGTCGGGGATGATCGCCCTCTACAACCTGCGGCACCTGGGCGAGCTCGCGCCCGGGCAGCGGGTGCTCGTCAACGGCGCGGGCGGCTGCGTCGGGTCCTGCACCGTGCAGCTGGCCAAGGCGCTCGGTGGCCACGTGACCGGCGTCGACACCGAGAGGAAGCTCGAGCTCGTCCGGCGCCTCGGCGCCGACCGGGCCATCGACTGCGATGCGGTAGACTTCACCCGCAGCGGAGAACGATACGACCTCATCGTCGACATCCCCGGCAACCGCCCGTTTCGGGCGTGCCGGCGCGCCCTGGCCCCCCGCGGGCGCTACGTGCTCATCGGCCACCACCACTTCGGGGCGACGGGCCGGCGCTGGCTCGGGCCCGTGCCGTCCGCGTTCGCGCTCGTCGCGCTCTCCCCCTTCCATCGCCAGCTGCCCAGGCGATTCCCCAAGCCGAACCGGACGGAGCTGATGGCGACCCTCACCGCGCTGCTCGCGTCCGGCCAGCTGACCCCGATCATCGATCGGACCTTCCCCCTTGCCGAGGCGCGGGCAGCCCTGCGGCACCTGCAAGAAGGCCAGCCCTGCGGGAGGATCGTCGTTACCCCTTGAAGTCGGAACGGTCGTGAGGCGTGACGAGTCCGCAGGCACCGAGCGGGACTACAAACGACGTCCCGGGTCCGATAGCGAGCATTGCGGCGACTGGTTCACCGAGCGCGTGGCCCGCTTCGGCCGCTCGCTCAAGCGGGCTAAGCGCGAAGGGGAACACCTCCGGGACGCGGACCGCGGCCTTCGGGGTCAGCTTGGAGTGCAAGCGGCTGTTCAGATCGCCCCCGTCAAGCCGAGGGTCCTCGACCAAGCCTTGTCGTAGGTGAACGCGGGTCGCGATCCCGGGGCGTCTTGCGCTGCTACCAGCCACAATTCGGAGCCGCACGGCGGCAGCATGACCCGATTCCCTGGGATGCTTCGCCGGCGGCCCGCGCTTTCCGCCGAGCACGTGGATCTGGGCCCAGCTGCAACCCGATCAATCGCACTTGTTGAAGTCGGAGCGATCAGCCGCGCAGAAGTTCTTTCCGCCATCGACCAGCGCGCCTTCGAACTTGGCGGTGATGATCTTGCTCATGGTGATCTTCTGACGGGGCCCGACGTTGTCGCAGGCCCTCACCGCCTCCTTGCCACAGGCCGCAGCCGAGTCAGCCACCTTCAATTCTTCGCACTTCTGCGCACCATTACATTTAGAGTATGAGTCCTTTTCTTTCCCCGGGCACGCCGTGCGACTAACGGTGAGGTTACACTCACCCGCGGTGGCGACTGGAGCGGCGGTCAGGGACGCGAGACAAGCAAGGAATGCCACGACGATGGGTTTCATCATGTTCTCGCCTTTCGTGAGGATGTGGTCGGTCAGAGCGGCTGACGTTGCGGAGGGTCGCTGCGATCGCCAGGAGTATGGCCCATGGGGATCCGCCGGAGCGCGACATAATCCAGCTCAGGGAGGGCCCCTCAACATGCATAGCGCGATCGGATGGCGAGACGATCCTCTCGAACAACGGCTACGAGGTGTACGGCCTCGGGAAGCAGGTGCCGGTGGCGACCATTCTGGAGAAGGCGATCGAGGTGAACGCGGACGCGATCGGCCTCTGCGCACGGATGATGGCGCTACCCGGTTGGCGTGATCCGTAGGGCGGGCTTCGCGGTACGCTCGAGGGAGCGAAGCGGCCGAATATCGGCTGCCAGGAGGATCGCGGCATGGCGCTCGCCCGGTGGCGGAAGCTCTCGGAGTCGGCCGTATTCACCAATCGGTGGTGGACATACAAGCTCGACCGCTTCGTGCTGCCCTCGGGCCGGGAGGGCGAGTATCACTACGTCCAGACCGGCGGCTCTTCCATGATCATTCCGGTAGAGGATGACGGAACGTTGCTCCTCGTGAACCAGTATCGTTACCTGCTCGGCCGGGAAAGCCTCGAGTTCCCGTGCGGCGGGGTGAAGACCGGCGCCACGCACGAGCAGACTGCGCGCGACGAGCTGGCGGAGGAGGGCGGCCGGGCCGCGACCGAGCTCACGCTCGCGGGGCGCTTCGTCCCGATGAACGGGGTGACGGACGAGATGTGCCATCTCTACATCGCGCGCGGGCTCACGCAGTCCGTCGAAGCCGAGCGCGATGACACGGAAGAGTTCGAGATCCTCCGGCTGCGATCCGACGACGTGGAGGCGCGCATCGCTAGCGGCGAGATCTGGGACGGGATGACCATCGCTGGCTGGTGCCTCGCCCGGGCGCGCCTCGAGGCCTGACGCCCGCCGGCGGTGACCCCTGGCCGCGCCGCACTCTCCGCAGGGGCGGCTCCTGCGGGAAGCGGGACCGCACCGAATTGTCACCTCCGCGCCACCAGGCGCGCGCCGTCATCTGTTACTCCGCGTTGCTGGAGCGCCCTCCATCACGGGAGACCCCATGAACCGTCTGCGTAAGTTCGCGTTCCCCCTTCTCATTCCTCTCCTCCTCGTCGCAGCATGCGGCGGCCAGGGCGCTTCGCAGCCCGAGGAGGCATCGCGACTCGAGGTGCTCGAGCGGGCCGCGGTGGTCGCATCTCGCGGCGGCGCTACCACGCTCGACGTCGCGAACTGGAACGTCGAGTGGTTCGGCGATACGGGGCATGGCCCGACGGACGAATCGCTTCAGCTGGCGAACGTGCGTGACACCATCCTCGGGGGCGACTTCGACGTCTGGGGCCTGGAGGAGGTCGTGAGCAACAGCGCCTTCAACAGCCTCGAGTCACAGCTCCCCGGCTATGCCGGCTTCATCTCGAACGAGTCGTCGGTGATGGACGGCTCGGCGTACTACTCGAGCACCGAGCAGAAGCTCGGGATCCTCTACAAGACGAGCGTCGCTTCGCTGGTCTCGGCGCGCGTGATCCTCACCCAGAACGACTACGCCTTCGCCGGGCGGCCGCCGCTCGAGGTGAAGCTCGACGTGACGCTGAACGGCGTCACGGAGGAGCGCGTGTTCATCGTGGTCCACATGAAGGCCTACGACGACGGAGAGAGCTGGCAGCGCCGCCAGAACGCATCAGCCGCCTTGAAGAGCTACCTCGACGCGACCTACCCGACGCAGAAGGTGTTCATCATCGGCGATTTCAACGACGACCTCGACACCTCGATCACGGCAGGACACCAGAGCCCGTACGAGAACTTCGTCGCCGACTCCAGCCGCTACGACTTCCCCTCCTGGACCTTCAGCCAGAACCAGATGGGCACGACCTGCAGCTACCCCGACGCCGTCGACCACCAGCTCAACACGAACGAGCAGTACGCGGACCTCGTCACCGGCTCGGTCGAGGTCTATCGGGTCGACCAGCAGCTCTCGAGCTACTGCACCACGACCTCCGATCACTACCCGGTGCTCGCGCGGTACAGCTTCGGAACGGGTGCTCCCGCCGGATCGAAGGTGATCCTGAACGAGATCCTCGCGAACGAGCCGGGCAACAGCACGGCAGGCGAGTTCGTCGAGATCGCGAACGTGGGCGGAACGGCTTTCGACGTCTCCGGCTGGAAGCTCGGGGAC
>Ga0154716_1077_pt2 | contig 14336 bp, 11 predicted proteins | sample Rifle2008BG16ft_FD_105724 | JGI IMG/M metagenome (GOLD analysis project Ga0154716, IMG submission 105724) | Anaeromyxobacter sp. RBG_16_69_14
CGTTCGTTCGGGACGAGCGCGAGGCGCGCATGCTCCACGCGGAAGAAGGTGTACATACCGGGGATCGGAACCTCGACCGAGATCGGGCCTCCGGTGGGCGTTCCGCCTCGCGCCGCGCGCGCACCTGCCTCGACCGTCACGGTCATCGCGGTGTCGTCGGGCGGGATGGCGACAGGCTCGGAACGGACGTACGCCTCCCCCTTCAGCTTGTCGAACGAGAGTGTGAACGGCTGGCCCTTGCCGCGGAGGCCGAGGAACCCGCCGCCAGCGCTGCGCATGCGCAGCGCGATGCGCTTCGCGAGATCGGCGCCGTCGACCGGGTGGGTGAAGGAGAGCGCCGCGACGACCTGCTTCAGCTGCGGGTTCACGGGATCCTGGTAGAACTCCGAGCGCACGAAGCGCACCTCGAACGGCGCGGATCGGAACGCGACCTCGTATCTCTCGAGAAGCACGTGCTCGGGGAAGAGCGAGCGATCGAGGGTGACCCGATATTCCTGGCCGACGCCCCAGTCCTGCGCCGGGCGGAACACGAGCGCCTGATCGTCCTCGAATTTCCAGTCGCCAGGCATCGAGGGCTCGAGCCGCACGCCTTGGCTCACGAGCTTCCCGATGCGATCGAGGCGGGCGGCGGACGCGCCGAAGCGGAGGCGGAGCGGCTCGGGGCGCGGGACCGCTTCGATGGCGGTGAGACCCGGCGCGGTGACCTCCACGCTGATCCGGAGCGGCTTCGGGCGGCTCTCGAGCCACCAGAGCAAGCCCGCAGCCACCGCGAGGAGCGCTGCCAGCCCGGCCCCGCCCGTCAAGACTGCACGCCGACGGGCACCGACGAACGACCGTACTGCCGCGCCTCCGCGCCGGGCGCGGGTTGCAAGCGCGCTGCCCCAGGTCGGCGGTGTCCAGCGCACCGTGCCAAAGACCCGACCGAGAAGCGGTGCCATGGCCGCGATCCGCTGCAGGATCCCACGGCGCCCTTCGGACGCAGGTCCCTGCGGCGGCGGAGTCCCACCGCCATTTCCAGTCGCTTCCATCTTGCGGGTACCCCCGATTGGGTCTAGATCGCACTATCGGTCACGCACCGGGCGACTGTCAAACGACGGAACGGCGAGATGCACGTCATCCAGGGCGTCGGTTGTGCGACGTGGGCACACCCGCGGCATCGCTCGTCGGGAGGGTGGCGGACACGACGTCGAGGCCGTGAAGGGACGCGCCATCCTGGAACGTCGTGGCATCGCTTCAACTCGGCGTAGGGTCTCTTTCAGCGACTGCGGTCGGCCTGGAAGCGCCCGGCTCGCCCGAGCGCCGGGCGGTCGGTCGGGTCGCGAGTATTGGCTTTGCCGCCGGCATCCCGACGAGGTAAAAGGCGGGAGAGTATGACCTCGCTCTCCGTCCTGGTTCCCGTCTACAACGAGGAGCACCTCGTCGCGACCTCGCTCGGGAGGCTCGAGATCCTCGAGACGAGCCCGCTTCTCTCTCGAGTCCAGGTCGTCGTGGTGGATGACTGCTCGAAGGACGGGACCGCGGAGGTCCTGCGGAAGTTCATCGAGGAGAAGGGGCTGGCCAAGGCCTCCCTGCCTCCTGCCGGGAGTGAGGGAGGCGTCCCCTGGCGCCAGCCCGGCTCCAAGATCGAATGGCTCTTCCTCCGCCACGACGAGAACTCCGGCAAGGGCAAGGCCATCCAGACGGCCCTGGCGAGGGCGGACTGCGAGATCTCGGTCATCCACGACGCGGATCTCGAGTACCACCCGAAGGATCTCCTCAGCGTCGTCGAGGTCTTCGAGGTGGAGGCTGCCGACGCCGTGTTCGGCTCGCGGTTCGCCGGCGGCAAGTCGCGGCGGGTGCTCTTCTTCCGACACGAGCTCGGGAACCGGCTCCTCACGTTCCTCACCAACGTCGCGACCAACCTCAACCTCACCGACATGGAGACTTGCTACAAGGCGGTGAGGACGGACCTCCTCAAGTCGATCCCGATCGTCTCGAACGACTTCAGGCTCGAGCCCGAGCTCACCATCAAGCTCGCGAAGCGGGAGGCGCGCGTCTTCGAGGTGCCCATCAGCTACTCGGGGCGGACCTACCAGGAAGGCAAGAAAATCAACTGGAAGGACGGCGTGAAGGCGCTCGGCGCCATCGCCCGCTTCGCCATCTCGGACGACATCTACCGTCGCGACGACCGAGGCAGCCAGATCCTGGGCCGCATCGCGCGCGCGCCACGCTTCAGCGCATGGATGGCCGACGTCATCCGCCCGTTCTGCGGCACACACGTGCTCGAGATCGGGAGCGGCGTGGGCAGCATCACTCGCTGGCTCGTGCCGCGGAAGCGCTACGTGGCGAGCGACATGAACCCGCTGCACTTGAACACGTTGCGCGCGCTGCGCAGCGATCGCCCTTACCTCGACGCGCAGTTCTGCGACGTGACGGACCTCGGCTCCATTCCACGGATCCAGGGCGGCTTCGACACCGTCATCGCGCTCAACGTGGTCGAGCACGTCGACGGCGATCGCGAGGCGCTCGCCAACATCCGCTCGGTGCTGGCCCCGGGGGGACGAGCGATCGTCCTCGTGCCGCAGGGCGAGGACCTCTTTGGCTCGCTCGACGAGGTGCTCGGCCACAAGCGGCGCTACTCCGAGGCGTCGCTGCGGCGCCTCGCCGCCGAGACTGGCTTCACCGTCCGTGATCTGCTGCGCTTCAACCGCGTCGGCACGCCCGCGTGGTGGCTCAACGGCAAGCTCCTGAGGCGACGCAGCTTCGGCCTGGCGCAGGTGCTGGCGCTCAACGCGCTCACTCCGCTCTTCCGGCGGATCGACTCCTTCATGCCCTTCGCGCCGCTCTCGCTCATCGCGATCCTGGAGCCAGCCGGCGTCGCCCCGGTCCTCTCCCCACCCGGAGGAAGGAACGGAGAGCTAGCCGGGCTCGCGCAGCGAGCGCCTGCTCTCCACCGCGATCCTGGGACAGAGGTCCGCTAGCACGCAGCGCTCGCAGCCGGGGTTCCGCGCGGTGCAGACGCGCCGGCCGTGCCACACGAGGAGCTGGTGCCCTCGCCCCCAGCTCTCTCGCGGCAGGAGCCGCGTGAGCCGTTCCTCCACCCGGTCTGGATCCCGCTCGCGCGTGAAACCGAGCCGTCGCGCGACGCGGCCCACGTGCGTGTCGACAGGGAAGGCCTCGCCGGCGCCGAGGTGGATGAGCACCACGCCCGCGGTCTTGCGCCCCACCCCGGGCAGGGCTTCCAGTGCGACGCGGTCGCGCGGCACCCTGCCGCCGTGCTCGGCGACGATCGCGCGCATCGCCCCCACGATGCTCTTCGCCTTCGCGCGAAAGAGGCCGAGGGTCCTGATGTACGTCCAGAGCTCGTCTGGCTGCGCAGCGGCATAGGCCACCGCGTCGGGAAAGCGCGCGAACAGCGCGGGCGAAACCATGTTCACGCGAGCGTCCGTGCTCTGGGCCGACAGGATGACAGAGACCAGGAGCTGCACGTCATCCTGGAACTCGAGGGCGATCTGCGCCTCGGGCATCTCGCGATCGAGCCGGTCCACCACCTCGCGGGCCCTCGTCTGCTCAGCCGTGGACGGCGTGCGCTCTCTCCTCGCTCTCGGGGGCATCGGGCCTCGATGGTAACATCGCCGGCCCACCACCGCCGTACCAGCCCGGAGCACGACATGAACGTCATCGACCTGCGCTCCGTCACCGTGGACGAGGAGCTTCACGGCGCGTAGGAGCGGCGCCTACCTCCACGCGTCCCACGGCGGAGGGACGCCGGCCGATCATCGCACGGCGCGTGCTAGCATCGACGCGGGACTCGCGTCGCATGCGCCGGCTCTCCTTCCTACTCCTGACTGGCCTAGCCGCCTGCGCCACGCCCGCGGCGAAGATGACGTTCGGAGAAGTGGGGTTCCGCGAAGCGACGGAGACGGGGCCAGCGGACCGGTCGTCGACTCCAGCATCGACCCCGGTCGCGTCGCCAGCGGTCGATCCGGACGACCAGGAAGGACCAGCCAGGCCGCCGGTCGAAGATCCGGCGCCCGAGCACGTAGCCACCGAGACGCCGGCAGGGCCGCCCCTCGACACGACCCTGCTTCGCTTCGCCGCCCAGGCGCGGGATCGCCGGGCTACCCTACCGTCACGCTGCGTCTTTCCGGAGAGCGCGATCGCCGCGTGGGAGGCCTTGGCCGACGACCTCCAGCGCTACCTCGCCCGTGCGATGCCCCAGACCCCGCTGGCCGAACTGGTGCGTGCCCGCATCGCCGTCGAGGCGGAGCTCGACTTCGATCGTCGCCACTTCGGGGCGCCACCACCCGCGCTGACAGCAAAGCTCGCCGATCGCGTCGCGCGCCTCGCCAGGCGCGCCGAGGCCGAGCGAGCCCTGGGCCAGACGCTCTTCGTCGCGACGCGCCCGCCCGTGCTGCGCTGGCCAGTCTCCGACGCCGGGCTCACCTCCCTCTTCGGCATGCGCTTCCACCCGATCGAGAGGATCCGGCGCATGCACTGGGGGATCGACCTCGCCGCCCCGCCCGGCCGGTTGGTCTCCTCCGCCGCGCGGGGATTCGTCGTGCACGCTGGATTCACGCCAGGTTACGGACTCGCCGTCGAGGTGCGCCACGAGGGCGAGCTCACCAGCCGCTACGGCCACCTTTCCCACCTCCTCTGCGCACCAGGCGACCGGGTGGACTCGGGCCAGCCGCTCGGCCTCGTCGGCGCCACCGGTCGCGCCACGGGGCCCCACCTTCACTTCGAGGTCTGGCGTGGCGGCCGACCGGAGGACCCGCTCGTTCTCCTGGGTGCGCGCTTCATGGGCAGCGCGGCGAACTGATCTACTACCTGCAATCGACAGACTTGCTTGAAATGTGCGCTGACATGGGGGCGACCGTGACGCTTTCGGGTGGTAGCTTGGGGTAAGGGCCCTTCGACGCTCTCGACAAAGCGGAGCGCGCATGACAGCCTCCCACGTCCAAAAGGGGCCACCAGGCGGTCACGATGCAGATCAACCTCCGCAGGGCCATGTTCGTGCTGCCGAATCTGTTCACGTGCAGCTCGATCTTCCTGGGCTTCTACGCCATGACGCTGTGTGCTGGCGACGTCTCGCCGGCCCAGCTGAATCAGGCAGCCCTTGCCATCTTCTTCGCCATCTTCTTCGACGCCTTCGACGGACGCGTCGCGCGCATGACGAAGACGCAATCCGACTTCGGCGTCGAGCTCGACAGCCTCGCCGACGTGATCTCGTTCGGCGCTGCGCCAGCTCTGCTGCTCTACAAGTGGGCGCTCGCACCGCTCGGCTTCTTCGGCTTCTTCCTGAGCTTTGCCTTCGCCGCCTGCGGCGCCCTCCGCCTGGCCCGTTTCAACGTGCTCGCGCACCGTGGCGAGAAGGGCTCCTCCCGCTTCTTCGTCGGGCTTCCCATCCCGCTCGCCGCCGGGACCATCGTCTCCATCGTGATCGCGCACTACCGCGCCTTCGGATCGATCACCGACGCGTCCACCCGGGTCCCCATCGCGGCCGTCGTCGGGCTGCTCTCGTTCCTCATGGTCTCGACCATCCGTTACCGGACCTTCAAGGACGTGCACCTGTCCGCGAAGAGCCTCGCCGTCTTCGGCGTCATGTGCCTGGGCGGCCTGGCAGTCGGAATCGCCACGCGCGCGTCGTTCGTGATGGTCGTCTACATGGGCGCCTACATCGCCATGGGCCTCGCCGAGTGGGTCATCTCGCGCGGGCGCCCCGAGCCCTCCGTGGCGGGGCTCCCTCCGGGCGTGCGCGCCCAGATCGAGGCCGACCCCGCGCTCGAGCCGGACGACGACGACGTCGAGTCGAAGGACGAGGGCGACGAATACATATAGATGAATCGTATCGCACCGCACCCAGGCGCCTCGGCGTCGCGCTTCCGCATGAAGAAGGGCGTCCCCGACGGTCCTCCTGGGCCGTGGGTCGTGCTCGCCGCCTGGGGACCCTGCGGCTTCGCGTCCGTCGCGCCCGGCACCTTCGGCACCCTCGGGGCGATCCCCCTCTTCTGGGCGCTGCGCGACCTCCCCCTCGCGCTCTACCTCCTGACCGTGGTGGCCTTCGTCGCCCTGGCCATCTTCGCGGCCAGCGCCGCCGGGGGCTACTGGAAGGTGGTGGATGCTTCACCCATCGTCATTGACGAGGTGGCGGGCTATCTCGTGACCATGGCGCTCGTCCCGTGGTCGTGGGGGACAGCCATCGCCGGGTTCCTGCTCTTCCGCCTCTTCGACGTGCTGAAGCCCTGGCCGGCCAGCGCCTTCGACCGGGTGAAGAGCGGCTTCGGGGTGGTGATGGACGACGTCGCCGCGGGGGTCTGGGCATGGGGCACATTGGAGCTCGTACGGCTCGGGCTACGCATCCTGGCCGGCTGCAACGGATCGCACTGGTGGTGCCTGGAACTCCTGCCTTGAACGAGGGGCCCCTTCCGTGAGCTTGGTGGTCGAGATCCTCTCCACCGGGGACGAGCTCCTCACGGGCCAGGTCGTGGACACGAACAGCGCCTGGCTCATGGACCGGCTCTGGGACCTGGGCGTGATGGTCCGGCGCAAGACGCTCGTGGGCGACGACCGGCAGGACCTCCTCGCCGCGCTCGCCGAGACCACCGGCCGCGCCGACCTCGTCGTGATGAGCGGAGGGCTCGGGCCGACCGAGGACGATCTGACCGCGGAGTGCGCGGCCGCCGCCATGGGGGTGCCGCTCGAGGAGGACGCCGCCTCCCTCCAGGCCATCCGGAGGAGGTTCGAGAAGCTCGGGCGCACCATGACGCCCAACAACGCGAAGCAGGCGCGCTTCCCGCGCGGCGCGATCATCATCCCCAACAGATTCGGCACCGCGCCCGGCTTCAGGGTGGTGCTCGGACGCGCGGAGCTGTTCTGCCTGCCGGGTGTGCCGAACGAGTACAGAGGAATCTGCGAGCAGGTGGTGCTACCGGGCGTAGCGGCGCGGGTAGGGGCGCCGCCTGCAGCGCGGCTGGTGAAGCTCTTCGGCATCCCCGAGTCGCACGCCGACCACGCCATGCGTCCCATCATGGACGCGGCCGAGAACGCCGGCGTGCGCTTCGGCTATCGCGCACACTGGCCCGAGATCCACGTCAAGTGGACTGTGCCCGGTGAGGACGCGGAGTCGCGGGCGGAGCGCATCCTGGCCGAGGTGCGCCGCGTCTTCGGCGACGCCATCTTCGGCGAGGGGAAGCAGGATCTGGCGCAGCTGGTGGTCGAGCGCCTCGTGGCGCGCGGCGAGCGGCTCGCGCTGGCCGAGAGCTGCACAGGCGGCCTCCTGTCGCAGCTCGTGACGAGCGTCCCCGGCGCGTCGGCCGCCTTCGACGTCGGCGTGGTCGCCTACGCGAATACCGTGAAGACCGCCATCCTGGGCGTGCCAGCGGAGCTGCTCACGGCCCACGGCGCCGTGTCGGAGCCGGTGGCGCGCGCGATGGCGGAGGGCGCGCGGCTGCGCGGCAGAGCGACGTGGGGCATCGGGATCACGGGGGTGGCCGGTCCGAGCGGAGGCACGCCGGAGAAGCCGGTGGGGACCGTGCACATGGCCATCGCCGGCCCGCAGGGGACGCAACCCTGGGAGCGCCGCTTTCCCGGCGACCGCGAGCGCATCCGCAAGATCGCCGCTCATGACGCGCTGAACCAGCTCAGGCTGCTCATCCGCTGATTCATTCTGGAGGGAAAGGGCACCTCGACCGCGCCGCGACCCCGTGCTTTAACGCGGGCATGGCATGGCTCCGCGCCCACCGGCTCGAGGTCGCGCTGCTCGCCGGCAGCTTCGCCCTGCTCGCGCTCTTCTCCGGTCCGCGCTTCTACCGCCAGTCGCACGCGCCGCACTTCATCTACCAGGCCGACGCCTGGCTGCACGGCCAGCTGCACCTGCACGCAAGCCCACCCGACGCGAACGACTGGGCGCGCGTGGGCAACCGCTGGTACGTCTCGTTTCCCCCGGGTCCGGCGCTCCTCATGCTCCCCGGCGTCGCCCTGTTCGGCTTCGAGTACGTGGACGTGTCGTTCACCGTCCTCTTCGCGGCGCTGAACGTGCTCCTCCTCTTCCTGGTCCTGGAGCGGCTGCGCCGATCGGGTGACAGCGCGCGCTCGCGCGGTGAGAACGCGGGGCTGGCGCTCCTCTTCGCGTTCGGCACGGTCGCCTTCTCCTGCTCCATCCGCGGCGAGGTCTGGTTCACCGCCGAGGTGCTGGGCGTCACCGGCACCTGTCTCTACCTCCTCGCCGCTCACCAGGCCGCGCACCCGCTGCTGGCCGGGGCCGCCTGGAGCTTCGCGGCCGTGACGCGCACACCTCTCGCGTTCTCGGCGATCTTCTTCGTCGCGGAGGCGATCGCGGGAGGTGGGACACTGGCGGGGGGCGCCCGTCACCTCGCCACCTGGCGCGATCCGGCGCGCTTTAGAAAGGTGGCGCTCTTCGCGCTCGGAGCCGTACCGCTCGTCGCCTTCGCCGCCTGGACCAACTGGGCCAGATTTGGCTCTCCGGCCGACTTCGGGCACGCGCACTTCTGGAACAACCGCGTCAACGCCGACATCGCCCGCCACGGACTCTTCTCCCTCCACTACCTCGAGCGACAGCTCCACGCCGCCTTCACACGGCTGCCGTATCTGGAACAGGGACGGCTCGCCTACCACCCCGATGGCATGTCGCTCCTGGTCACGACTCCCCTCTTCACCCTGTTACTGTGGCCGCGGGCGAAACCGCGCCTGCACCTTCCGCTCTGGCTGACCATCGCGGCCACCGCCCTGCCCGGTTTCCTCTACCAGAACACCGGATACGTGCAGTTCGGCTACCGCTTCAGCCTCGACTACACCCCCTACCTCTTCCTGCTGCTCGCCGTCGGGGGTCGGCAAATGGGCCCGTGGTTCTGGGCGCTTGGCCTGTGGGGCGTCGCGGTGAACACCTGGGGCGCGCTCGTGTTCAAGGGGGGCGTGAACTGACATATGGTTGTCATTCGCGGTTGGGCGGACCTTGTCCCCTGAACGAGCCAGGGCGCACTAATACGACACGACGAAGCCCACCCGGCGGTTCTTCTCGCGGCCGGCAGCGGTCTTGTTGCTGAATTTCTGTCGGGTCGCGCCCCAGCCCCTCGTCCCGATCCGGTTCGCGGCAATGCCCTTGCCTATGAGGTACTTGCGGACGGCACCGGCGCGGTCCTGAGAGAGCTTCATGTTCGCGGCTTTGTTTCCCCCGTCGTCGGTGTGGCCCTCGACGATGACCTTCTTGATCTTCGGGTGCGCCCTCAGCACCTGCGCCACGTCGTCGAGGAGGGCGTTCGAGCGCTTCTGGATGGTCGCCTTGCCGGGGTCGAAGTGGACCGCTTCCTTCGTCACGAGCCTCGGTACGCCCCTTTCCACCTTGAGCTCCGCTCTCCGCGGCGGCAGGCAGCCCTGGTACTCGGAGGTGCCGGGCTTGTCGGGACACTTGTCGAGGTGGTTCGGGATCCCATCACCGTCCGAGTCCTTGGACCGGCAGCCCTTCAGCTCCGGGATGCCCTCCTCGAGCGGGCACTTGTCCTGGGCGTTGGAGACACCGTCCCAGTCGTCGTCGAGGTCCGGACACTGCTCCGGCGTGTGCTGCTGACCGGGCTCGCAGGTATCCGGCGGGGGCGGGGCCGGCAGTGGGGCTGGGGTCGGCGGTGCGGCCGGCGGCGGAGCCGGCGCTGGGGTCGGCGGTGGAGGCGGCGCTGGGGCCGGCGGTGGAGGCGGCACTGGGGCCGGCGGTGGAGGCGGCGCTGGGGCCGGCGCTGGGGGCGGTAGGGCGGCGACCGGCGCCGGCTTCTCGGGCTCGAGGTTCAGCGCGACACCGAAAAGCACACGGAAGAGCGGCGTACCCGGCAAGCGGCCCAACCCGGCGCCACCGAGCGCGAAGAACTCCCCCGCGCCAATGAGCCACCTCGCCCCGACAAGCGCCTCGTAGGACTCACCGAGCCCGTCGAGATTGAAGGCGCCACGTCCCGAGACCTCGAAGCGGAGGGGGCCTTCGGTGGTCGCGAGGGCAACGGCGGCCTGGACCTCGCTGTGCAGGTCCCTCGTGCCCTTGCCGACGGTGGGGATACTCACGGGCTTGGTCCGCACCAGGCCTCCACCCTGCGCGGCGACGAGGATCTGGCCGAGGCGCCGGCCCACCTCGAGCCGGGGTGTGAACGCGGCGTTCTCGCTGCCGGCCACGGCCTCCGCGGTGCCCCAGTTCGCGAGCAGGTCGCCGGCGACGGCGGCGCTCACGGGGCTCCCGTCTTCCTGCCGAAGAAAGCCCCACTTCAATCCGACGGAGGGCGTGCCGAACCCGTGGTCCCTGGGCGTGGAGACGCCGGCCGCGGCGAGGTCGTCGCTCTGCTGCCACGGTATCCACGGAAAGCGAAGGTCGAGCTCGAGGTGGTCAAAAAGCGTGAACGCCGCACCCGCGTGCACCGTGAGCCGCGCGCTGACGATGTCGCCTCGCTTGCCCGCGTCCTCGCCGACCCCACGACCCCGCTCGGCACCGGACTCGAGCAGCACGAGCGGCTCCCGCTCGTAGTGAAATGCGAGGGACACTCGCCCCGCGCCCGCAGGCGCTACCTCGCCGTTGCCCACCACGAGCGAACCACGCGCGGCAGGGTCGAGCGTGAGCCGTTCCAGGTCGAACTGCGGCAGGTTCTGACTCTGAGCGCCCACCACGTCAGCCGCTAGGGCCGCGGCCAGCGCTAGCACGGCTCGTGTATGCATGGACTCCCCCGTCGCAGCGCCGCCCCCCGGCGTCATCGCGGCCCGGCAGGGTACCGAGGGCCATCGCCCCCCGCAAGCACGATCATCCCAACTGGGGGGAGCGACCGCCGCTCCCCAGCCTCCACCGAAAATGGCGTCGGGTCTCTACCCCGCCTTCGACACGGGGGCGCAGAACAGCTCGAGGAACTCGTCCCAGGCCACGAACGGCGCTCCCTCTGCCATGATCCGCTCGTACAGCTGACGCGCCGCAATCAGCAGCGCCGGCTCCGGCTTCGGCGCGTGGCACTGCGACAGGCCGCCGGAGGTGAGGACCCGCTCGACCAGGCTCTTCACGTTGCGCGAGCGGCCCTCGAGCGACCCTTGGCGGTCGACGAGCCAGCCGATGAGCTTGCCGATCTGCTCGCGGACGACCACGCGCCCTAGCGCGCCACCGACGACGAGGAGCCGGTTCACCCCGTCGGGGCTCGCGTCGCGGACGACGAGCCAGGTGAGCGACGACTCGGGCGCGAGGCCCCCTGCCTCGAGCAGCCGGCGACAGCGCGCCTCGTCCTCGGGCGAGGGACAGCGGATGCGGACCAGCGGCTCGAGGCGCCCGGGCTCCATTGCCAACGTTCCTAGCGGCGCGGTTCGCCGATGTCGAGCCGGCGAGGCGGCGCGCCGACGCCATCCGGCGGTTAGGATCCAGGCATGCCGGAGGTCGGCGCGGCGCTGGAGTTCTTGCGCGAGCAGAGCGGTCTCTCCATCGACATGGAAGGGCGCCTCTGCTGCCGGGGCGACCCCATCACGCACGCTCGAACGCTCGAGGTGCTGTGGGGGTCCCTGTCGCGTCGCCAGGACGGGCGCTACCTCGTCCAGATTGGCCGGGAGAGCGGCTACGTGCGCCTGGAGGACGCCCCGTATGGCGTGCGCGGCGTCACGCTCGAGCGAGGTTGGCCCGCGCTGCACCTCTCGGATCGGAGCGTCGAGGCCCTCGACCCCGCCACGCTCACGCTCGACACGGAGGGGGTCCTGCACTGCCTCGTGAAGGGCGGCGAGCACCGAGCGCGGTACACGCGCTCGGCGCAGATCAACCTCGGGCTCCTGCTCGAGGAGGATCCCGGAGCCGCGGGGGGATTCGTCCTGCGGCTCGGAGGGCACGCGTTCCGCGTCGGATCCGAGTGACAGCGGAGACCTCTTCGCCCCATACGTTCGGCTGCGCGCGGCCCCCGCCGCGGCATCGGCCTCGGTGATTCCATGGGACAGAGCAGGAGAAAGAGAAGGAGAAGGCTCCTCGCGGTCCTGTTGCTCGCCGGCGCACCGCTCGCCGCCGCAGCCCAGAGCTTCACCCTCACGCCTCCCTCCATTCTGGGTGGCGGGGCCGGCGATGCCCTCCGGAACATGGACCGCCTGCGCGCCATGCACGCGCAGCGCCCGGTCGGCCAGGGAGAGGATCTCGAGCAGACGTTCGTCCTGCCGGAGCGGCCGGGGCAGAACCAGGTCTCCTGGTACGAGTTCGAGTGGCGCCACTACGACGTACCCTCGCCTTCCGGCGGCCAGGGCGGGATCCGGCTCTATTTCTACGGACGGGAGCGCGCCGTCGCCGAGCGGGCGCTCCCGGTCATCCGCAACGCATACCTCCGCCTCGTCGATCAGTTCCACTACACGCCGACGAGGCAGATCCCGTACATCCTCTACTCCTCGCAGCGCGAGTTCCAGACGACCAACGTCTTCCAGGTCACGGAGTCGGTGCTCGGCGTCACCTCTCCCCGCGACCTCAAGATGTCGCTCCCGTACTTCGGCAACCACGAGCTCTTCCGCGAGGTGTCTACCCACGAGCTCGTGCACCAGTTCCACATCCAGAAGATGCTCGATCTCGCCGGTGGCGAGGAGATGGACTCCTTCATCGAAGCGCTCCCGCTGTGGTTCACCGAGGGAATCGCCGAGTACTACTCCAAGGGCGGCCTCGACCCCGAGGCCGACCTGTACCTGCGCGACCTCGTCTGGAACCCCGATCCGGAGCGGCACTACGAGGTCGTCGCATTCCAGGAGGACCGCTATCGCGGCTACATCCCCACCTACAAGCTGGGGCAGGCACGGGTCACCTTCATCGCCGACGTGTACGGGAAGGAGAAGATCCAGGCCTACATCGAGAACGCCTACCTTCTTGGAGCGGGAGCCGGGGGCTACGCCGGCGGCGGCAGCGCCCCCCCGAGCGAGCGCGGATTTGCCGCGCTCACGCGGCGGGTCCTGAACGAATCGCTGGAGCAGGTGGACGCGCGCTGGCGGGTATGGCTAAAGAAGCGCTATTACCCCGAGTACATGAAGGTCAGACAGGATCTCGCTCAGCTGCGCGAGATTCAAGACCTGCCCGCGGAGGTCGAGGCCTTCGTGGTCTCGGCGGACGGTGACCTCGTCTTCTTCCGCGGCATCGACCGCGAGGCGGGCCGGGCGAAGCTCTTCCTCGTGGACGCGCGCTATCCCCGCGGCGCGCAGGAGGTGACGGGCGACAACCAGCCGGGGGTCGAGTCGCTCCACCCCATCGAGCACTCGGTCATGGCCATCGCCGACGGCCAGCTGGCCTTCTCCGCCCAGAGCGGCGCGGGGGACGTGCTCTACGTACAGCCCTACACGTACCAGCCGCCGAGCAAGGGCAAGCCGTCGGTGCTGGAGCTCGGAACCCGCCGCCGCCTCGACCTGAACCATCCGGCCGGCCGCAGGTTCATCGAGATCTCCGATCCCACCTTCTCGCAGGACGGCAGCCAGCTCGCGTTCGCCGGCCTCACCGAGACCGGCCAGGTGGACGTGTACGTGGTCTCGAGCAAGGGCGGGAATACCCGACAGCTCACGGACGACGCCTTCGCGGAGCGCGAGCTCGCCTGGGGCAAGGACGGCATCTACTACGCGTCCGACGCGACCGACCACGGACGCTTCAACCTCTTCCGCGTCGACACCGCCACGGGCGCGCGCACCCGGCTCACCACCGGGAACTGGAGCGACGGCCATCCGCGCCCGCTGTCGGACGGGTCGGTGCTCTACGCCAGCGACGCGGCCGGCAAACCCGATCTGTACGTGCTCAAGGACGGCGGGACCCGCAGGCTCACCGACTTCGCGACCGGCCTCTCGACGCCCGCGTCGGCGCCCCAGGGGCGCGGCATCTGGGCCAGCACCTTCTACCGCGGCCGGTTCCGGCTGGTGGAGGTGCCCCGGGTGGCCTGGCTCGACGAGCCGGTGGTGGCGGTCGCGCCACCGACCGGACCGGTGCTGGCCATCCCAAAGGACGAGTTCCCCGACCGTACGCCCAGCTACAGTCCGTACTCGGTAGGCAACTGGCGGCCCGAGACCGGCTTCGTCTACGGCGGGGGCGCGTCGAACGGCGTGGCTGGCCGCGCCGCGGTCCTCTTCTCCGATCTCCTGCGCGACCACCTCCTCTACCTCGACCTCGCCGTCTACGGCTCGTTCGATCTCACGCAGGCCCTCGTGCTGTTCGAGAACCGGGCCGGTCGCACGGCCTGGGCGCTGGGCGCCTACCACTTCGTGAACGAGCAGATCGACGTCATGGACCCGGATCTCGACTTCCTGCAGCGCGACTTTGGCCTGGTCGGCACCTTGCGCTTCCCCCTCGACCGCTTCCGGCGGTTCGAGGCGGAGCTCTCGGCGGGCGTCGTGCAGCG
>Ga0154716_1041_pt6 | contig 14260 bp, 11 predicted proteins | sample Rifle2008BG16ft_FD_105724 | JGI IMG/M metagenome (GOLD analysis project Ga0154716, IMG submission 105724) | Anaeromyxobacter sp. RBG_16_69_14
TTGTAATTGTAGATGAGCACGTTCACCAGAGGCTTCCCGGTGACACTTGGCACGTCCGCGGAGATCTGCTCCCTGCGCCGCACGTTGGCGAAGCTCACCAGCGGATCAGCTTCCATGGCGTCGACGCAGCTCTTCACGTGCTCGGGCGCAAAGGCGTGGTCTAGCTCTAGGGAGACCACGTACTTGCCGTTGGCCAGAGTCAACGCGTCAAGGAGGTCGGTGCGCCTTCCCAGGGTCGGGTGTCGGAGCTCGGCGTGCCGCTTGGAAGTGCAGTTGCGCTTTACGCTCATGATCCCGGGGTGACGCCTGGTGTACTCCAAGGCGATCTCCCAGCCGCCGTCGGAAGACGCGCTGTCGACAAAGATGATCTCTATGTTGTCGAGGGCGTCCTGAGTGAAAATGCTCTCGAGACATTGCCGGAGGTCCCTGCCATAGTAGTCATGGATGAGAATGCTGATGAGCGGTCTGTTTCGATCGTTGGAAACAGGTTCTCTAAGCATCGGATCCTCCCTCCTTCTTGAGCTGATCGAGCTAGTCGTGGCTTCGGAGTTCGCTCTCACAGCGGCGACCAGTTGATGTGATTCTCCAGCGGCACCGCCGCCGCTGTGAGCTGATGTCCGGCGCCTTGCGGCGCCTCAAGCGGAGGGTAGAACTCTCCCCCCGCGCCCCCCATCTCGAGCGTCAGTTCATGTGGCATGCGCTATCAATGGTCGAAACGGTGATTCCACGATCCTCGAGGTGCGCAAGGTCTCTACATATCTCCTCTCTGTGCAGATCCGACGCGACCAGTAGAACAGCCGGCTCGAGGCCACGGATGTCCTCAGGTGCAACTACCGGGTACCCGTGGAAGAGCTTCCCATGCATCTGGGGATTCCGATCGGAGAACCCGACGATGTTCGCCCGCGAGAGGAGGGTGTTCTTGAGGAGCCACGCAGCCTGGGTTCCGGCAGGATACACGACGATCCGGCAGTGACCCTGGATCCAAGACAGGAACTTCTCGTTCATGTTCCGCTGTCGTTGGAGCAGGGCTGTCTCCTCGCTGATCCCCGAAGCGAAGAGTCTTTTGCCCCTTGCGATGTAATCCTGGCGCAAGTGGTAGCGCAGCCGTTCTTCGGAGAGGTCGTTCAACCAGTCAAAGAAGCCCTCCTTGTCGAAGTCTGGTTGAGGATCCAGGTTGCGGGACTGTGGCGGGATGTCCATGTCGTAGACGCCAGAGTCATATAGATACGGGGCGTTCCGATACAGGTGGCGACAGTGGTCGCAGGGCGGCAGGGGGCGTCCTGCTGCAATGGCCTCACGGTATTCGGGGTATCGAGGGCTGAAGAAGACCTCCCTGAACGGCTGTTGATTCAGATTGCCGAACACGAGGTTCTGGCAGCACACCGAGACGTCGCCGTTGGAGAGGATCTGGACCGGGCCTGCCTTGTCTAGCTGATAACAGTGAAGGCTCCGATCGCTGCGTGCGTCGTGGTACTGTGCTACCTCCTCGGGTGAAATGGCAAAGGGCGGAGGGGTCTCGAGGGCGACATCGAGCGTTTCGGCGAGCTGCCTGCACTTGGCCAGGAATGCGTTCGAGAAGACGGGGAATCGGAAAAGCGATTCCTGATGCAGGTCGTCCGGGCCAAAGCCCTGCGGGTGGTCGACGAACACTTTGGCGTGCATCTCCTTAGCGAAGCGCAGGACGTCAGGCAGCGAGAAGACGTTCCTCTTCATGACGACCATGTTCAGTCGAAGATAGACGTCTTCGATCCCTATGGCCCATAGCTCACGTCGCAGGGATCGTATGTTGTCCAGGACCTTGGAGAGGGTTCCGGGACGTCTTATCGACGCATAGGTCAGACCGTCAACCGAATCGATCGATATGGTGAAGCCGACCCTGCGTGTCCCCTTCAGGAATTGGAGCTTGTCGCGCGTCAACAGGGACGCGTTCGTTGTCTGGTAGAGGAGTATTTCAGGGTGACGACGGAGGGCGTCACCCAGGACGGCTAATCGTTCCTCTGCCAATGGGTCCGCGAGGAATTCCCCGGCGCCTGCAAGGCAAAGCGCAGAACAATGGGGGACAACCTCCTCGAGCGCGCGGCGGAATAGCGTCATCGGCATCGTGGGGTCGCTATCTTGCAGGTTGCGAGCGACATCCGGTCTGCTCCAGAAGCACATCCGGCAGCGGTAGTTGCAGCGCTGCGTGGTGCCGAGAATGACGTACGGCTTGTAGTCCTTAGGGTGCAGGATCATGGTCATGGTGTGCTGGACATCATGGTCGCGCCGGGGCGTGACATTATACGCAGCGGGAGCGATGGCATAGGCGCGGGACCCTGTTCGCCGAGCGCAGCGTGTCGAAGCCTCCTCATGCAGGTTCATGATCCGGGAAGAGTGAAATCATTTCCAGAGGGGGGCCTAGCGGCCCGGCAAGCAAGCGCCGGTCCGGGTGGCCTCTGGGCCAGCGCGGGTGGGAGGCGTAGGAGGCCTGGTGTCGAAGGTCTTGGCGCGCTTGCGCGCCTTGATGGGCCGACGCGGAGGCTACGCCGCTCACGCCGCCGGGCTCGGGCTCTTCGCCGGCCTCAACGTGCTTCCGAAGTGCACGGCGATGTCCACCTCCGCCTACCTACTCGGAAAGTTGTCGCATGGCTGGAGCGGGCAGCTCTTGCCGTGACGCTCACCGCAAGGTGCGGTTTGTGCATCTACTTGAGGCCGTGCCCTCGCGCCGTCAAGGAACTGACCTACGGAGCCGCTCGAGATCAAGGAGCGGACGCCATCAAGGCTGTCATTGCTCTGTGGTGGGCAAGGAACCCGCATTCGTGGCGCGAACGAGTTTGTTGCGCAAGCCGCGGTGTGTCGGCACGTGTCGGGTCTTCGGAGAGTCGCTGGGAGATGCCGCTCTACCTCGACTGTCTGGCGTTGGGTCCCGCTTCTACCAGTCCGGCTAAGGGATCGAGATGATCAAGGCTCGTCCCAGATTGCGCACAGCCGAATCAGGGAGGTACACCGGGGTCTATCCCCGAAACGGCGCGGTATGCAGCTATCTAAGCACTGCGTCTGCGTGGCTCATGACAGAGCCTTTCGGATTGCAAAATGGCTATTGGCGACCAGAAGATCCAGGAAGGAGGCCGAAGAAGTATGCGCTATGTTATCGCCGCTCCGTCATACACGCAGAAGTCCGCGGGGGTAAGGGTCCTGTACGAATTGCAGAAGTGGCTCGTCAGGTACGGCAAGGACGCTATGGTCCTCAATTTCAAGTCGCCTTACCAGGTGGAAGCGGATGATATAGTTGTATATCCGGAAATCGTTTCGGGAAATCCGCTTGGTGCAAGACGAGTCGTGAGATACATCTTGAACCATCCTGGGCGAATCGGAGGAGACAAGGAGTACGACAGGAATGAGATACTGATTGCATATGATGGCGAGCTCGGTCAGTATTCACATGGAGTAGTTCTCGCAACACCGTGTATTGAAGAATTCTTCTCTAACAGAGGATATGAGCGAAACATTGACTGTCTCTTTGTCGGAAAAGGAACCAATACAGGTCACTCCGCTGCTAGAGGATGCATTGAAATTACCTATCAATGGCCGGCAAACAGGAGAGAGCTCGCAGAATTGCTTAACAGAACGAGATACTTCTATTCGTATGATCAACGCACCGCTCTCAGATCGGAAGCAGCCTGGTGTGGATGCCAGGTTAGGGACATCATCGGGGATGAAGTCATCGAGGGCCAGAGCGGGCCGTTCGATATGGAGCTATTCAAACGCCAGCTGGAACAGTTCATCCAGATGACCTGGTACCCGGAGATCGACCTGAACGAAGAGGCCTCGAGGTCGATCGATATCGGCCTCTCCGCTCGGTGCCGCGCTGGCGCGAGCGGTGCTTCGAGTCGCACGGCGTCCGCCGCCCTTCGAACGCCCGACGCCGCGATGTCGACGTCGTCGCACACGGTTCCGTCCGCGACCGTCGTCGTCCCCGTCACGAACGGCTGGGAGGCCACCTTCCGGTCACTCCTCGCGCTCTCCGAGCGTTCGAGCGGCGTCCGCCGTGAGGTCATCGTCGTGGACAACGGCTGCACCGACGACACGCGCCTGGCCCTCCCACAGCTCGAGAACGTACGCGTGATCCGGAACGAGAGCGACGAGGGGTTCGCGCGCGCCTGCAACCAGGCAGCGGCACAGGCGCAGGGCGACGTGCTGGTGTTCCTCGACCGCGACGCCGAGGTTAGCCCCGGGTGGCTGGAGCGGCTGATGAATCACTTCACCGATCCGCTCGTCGCATCTGCCGGTCCGGGGGAGCGCCTCTCGGGCGCGTTCCTCGCCGTGCGCGCGGCGGACTATCGCGAGGCGAACGGGCTCGACGAGAAGGACCCCGCCGCAGCCGAGGGGCTCCTGGGCGGCTTCTTGCGCCGCGGGCGCCGCGTGGTCCTCGCCGAGGACGTGCCCATGCAGGTGCCCCCCCCTGCGCCGCCGCCGGAGCCCGTACCGCCGGCGAGTCATCCCCCGGTCAGCATCGTGGTGCCGGTCCGGGACGCGGGGGCGACGCTCCCGGAATGTCTGCAGGCCATCGAAGGGAACCTGCGCCCCGGTGACGAGGTCGTGATCGCGGACGGAGGATCCGAGGACGATACCCTGCGCTGCGCGTTCGAGTTCGCGGCTCGGCACCATCGAATCGTGAAGGTCGTGGATCACGTGGGCGGCGTCGCGGGAGCGCTGCGGCAGGGCCTCGGTGTGGCCAGCCGGGAGATGACCTTGATCGTGTCTCCTCGCGTCGTCATGCCGAGCGGCTTCGTCGATGGGACGCACGCCCTGCTCTCCGGCCAGCCGACCGCGGGTGCGCTCGCCGTGGAGGTGCCGCGCATGGGTATCTGCGTTCTGGGACGTTTGGATGATCTGCGGGCGATCGCGACGAGCAACGTGAACGCCCTCTTCAAGCAGGACGGTGTCGACCTCGGCCGCGCGCTGCAGCAGATCGGGAAGCAGCTCGCGTATGTGCCGGCGCCGGTCGGCAGGGCGGCGTAAGCCCCTTCGCCGGTGCGGCGGGGCGCAAGGCCCCGCCCCTGCGAGACTCCTCGACGCGAACTCGGCTCGTCCCCCGCTCCCCAGGGTAGACTCCTCCGCATGGGTCTCGGATGGAGCACGGGGGCGCTCTGGAGCCGACTTCGCGGACTGGTGAGCAGCCGACCGTTCGCCACGGCAATGGACATCGCGGTCGAAGGCGGTGCGTCTCCCCCGAAGTGGCCGCACCTCGCGCGAGGGTGGCTCGATCCGAGCGTCCCCCTCGCAGGGTGGCGACACACCGTCCAGGCCGGCGACCTCGAGGACGTGCTGCGCGCCGCCGCCGCCGCGGCCGATGGGCGCCTGGGTGACTCCGAGGTCGCCGAGGTCCTCGACGTCCTCGCCCACACGGCAGCCGGCCGCACGCGCGCGTTCCGTTTCGGGGGAGCGGGACGGCATTCGTTCTCGCAGCTCTGGGTCGGCTTCGCCTGCGAATCGTCCAGCGCGGCGAAGGTGTTCGTGCTCGGGGACGAGCCGTTCGTGAAGCGGCTCGAAAGGGGTCTTTCGCTCGCCGCGTTTGGCCCTGGCGAGAAGCGAGCGGAGTGCGAGTTCTTGCAGCGGTTCTTCGTCACGGCCTGGACCTGGCAGTGGACGCGAGCGCCAGGGAGCGCGGACCTCCGAGCCAAGGCCCCCCGCGATTTCGACCCATCCCGGACGGCGGAGGGGATGCGCCGGATCCTGTCGGATCCAGCGGCACCGTTTCACGACGTGCTAAGGGGCCTCAGGCGACGGACCCTCGAGCTGCTCGAGGACACGAACGACCTCGACCGCGCAAGCATCGAGCAGGCCGATGCTTACCTCGCGGAGAGGGGAGCACCCACGTTGAGCGAGATGCGAACCCGGTACGGAAGCGGCGGGGGATGAGCCCCCGCCCTACACCGACCGCTCCGGCGGTTCGCCCACGCCGTCCTCGAGCTCGCCCCCTTCGTCGCGCGTCGGCGAGGAACCCGAGGCGTACTCCTTCAGCCGGTACTGGATCTTGCGCACGCTGATGCCCAGGATCTCCGCCGCGCGCGAGGTCGATCCCCCTACCATCTCGAGCGTGCGCAGGATGGCCTCCCGCTCGATCTCGTAGAGCGTCGCGCCCGGGATGAGTGCGCCGGGGGCGCGCTCGCGGGGGCGCGGGCCGCGCAGGGACGGTGGCAAGTCGTCCGCCGTCAGCTCCGTGCTCTTGCACAGCACCACCGCGCGCTCGACCACGTTCTCCAGCTCGCGCACGTTTCCGGGCCAGTCGTGGCTGAGGAGCGCGTTGAGCGTCCCGGGCGCGAGCCCGCGGATCTCCTTGCCGTAGGCCTTCGAGTACTTCTCCACGAAATGGCTCACCAGCGCGGGGATGTCGCCCTTGCGCTGACGCATCGGTGGCAGCGTGACCGCCACGACGTTGAGGCGATAGTAGAGGTCCTCGCGAAACTTCCCTGCCTTCACCTCGGCGGCAATGTCGCGGTTCGTGGCCGCCACCATCCGGACGTCCACCTTGATCGTCTGCGTGCCCCCCACCCGCTCGAACTCGCGCTGCTGCAGGACGCGCAGGAGCTTGATCTGGATGGCCGGGGAGATGTCGCCGATCTCGTCGAGGAAGAGCGTACCGCCGTCGGCGAGCTCGAAGCGCCCCTCCTTGCGGCCGATGGCTCCGGTGAAGGAGCCCTTCTCGTGTCCGAACAGCTCCGATTCGAGGAGCGTCTCGGAGAGCGCCGCGCAATTCACCTTGATGAAGGGCTTGTTCTGGCGGGGCGACTCCTCGTGGAGCGCCTGCGCGATGAGCTCCTTGCCGGTGCCCGATTCGCCCAGGATGAGGACCGTCGCGCGCGTCGGAGCGGCGCGTTTCACCACTTCGTAGACCGCCTGTAGCTCCGGAGCGTCGCCCACGATGTTGTGGAAGCGATATCGCTCGCGGACGCGCTCGCGCAGGTTGGCCGTGTCGCGCTGCAGGCGCAGCTTGTCGAGCGCCTTTTCCAGCACCACCAGGACCGCGTTCACGTCCAGCGGCTTGACCAGGTAGTTCTCGGCGCCGGCCCGCATCGCCTCGACCGCGGCCTCCACGCTGGCGAAGGCCGTCATCATGACGAACACGGCGTCCGAGCCGCTCTCCCGCGCACGCTTCAGGAGGGTGATCCCGTCCATGCGGGGCATGCGCACGTCGGCGAGGATGGCGGCGGGAGCAAACCCCGAGAGAAGCGCCAGCGCCTCCTCACCGTCGGCGGCCTCGGCGATCTCGTAGCCTTCCTCGGACAAGATGGTCCTCAGCGCGACGCGAGCGTTCTGCTCGTCATCGACGACGAGGATTCGTTCCTTGGCCATGCGCGGACCAGCTTTTGCAACGGTCATGCCCACCTTTCATGCGGCGCCGCCTGCAAAGACTGCGCAGGGGCTGTTTGGTATGCACGCTTTGCGTTCCATGATCCAGCTCCGCCTTCATTGCCAGGAGTTCGGACACGGCGGGGATCTCGCCTCACTCCGCGATCATCCCTGATGATTTCTAGCGCTGGCGCCGCCGGAAACACCTCCCCCTGGGATGAAACGCTCCCGAACCGCGGCTCAAGCGGGGATCCACGAGCGTAGCGCCAACCGGGGCGCCTCCCTCCCTGAACCGCTCGAGCGCGTCGCGCACCGTCAGCCCTCCACGCGCCCCAGACGGTCGTAGGGACGCCAGCGGAACCGCGCGCCGAGCGCCTCGGCCGCAGCGCGGCACGCGGCCTCGGAAAGGCCCGGCAAGGCGACGCAGCTCGCGGCGACGTCGAGCCCGGCCTCGACCGCCGCTCGGATGAAGTCGCGGCAACCGTCGTAGGCCCCCTCACCGTAACGGCTCGGGCAGATCTTCGCGTAGGTCGCCGCGTCCGCGGCATTGAGCGAGACGCTCACCGCGTCGAGCCCCGCGCGCACGAGCTCGGGCGCCACGTCTCTGCCCTCGCGAAGGCCGGCCAGACCATCCGTGTCGAGGCGCACGTGCCGAACCCCCGCCACCTTCAGGCGCCGCGCCAGCTCGAGCAGGACGTCGAGCCGCCGCGTCGGCTCGCCGAGGCCGGTGAAGACCACCTCCGGACGCGCGGCGAGGCCGACGGCCTGGACCGCGCGCCACACCTCGTCCACCGAGGGGTTCCTCGCGAGCCTGAGGTCGAAGCCTCCCACCTCCCAGTCGCCGTCGCGGATCTTGGGGCAGAAGGTACAGGCGAGAGTGCAGGCGCTCGTCAGGTTGAGGTAGAGCGCGCCGCCGAGGGGATAGGCGAGGACGGGCGGGCTGGGGGCAGAAGGCGACACGGCCACGGCTTACCGCGCCAGCGGGCGAAGCTCAACCCCTGAGGCCGGGGGAGGTTCGCAGCAGGCTAGGCCAGGTGGGTTTCGCTGCTAGTCGACGTCATCGCGGTGTCCGCTGCACGAGAGGCAGAAGCGTGCTTCGGGGATGGCGCGGAGGCGCTGCAGGCCCATCGCGCCGCCGCAGGCCTCGCACCGGCCATAGCAGCCTTCTTCGATGCGGCCCAGGGCTGCCTCGACCTCGTCGAGCTCACGGCGCGTCAGCTCGGCGATGGGCGCGGACTGCGACTCCCAGTCGCGCCAGCCGGCTGCGGGGTCGGCCAGCACCGCGTCGGCCGGTCCGCGGCAGAGCGACTCCCGGCGCCTGAGCAGCAGTTTCCGGGCCTCGGATTCTATGCGGCTCATCTCCACTCCCGTCGCGGGCCAGATCAAGGCACATCGTCCTTTCGACGGAGGCCTTTGCTTCATGCGCCGTGCCGACGGCTAAGCCTCTGATTATCGGTGCATTGTTGCGCGGAAGTTGCGCCTCGGCGATCGGGGACGCATGGCTTGCGCGGCCTCTCTCCTGCGCCTTGTCGCTCATCATTTTTCGCCTTGTCGCTCATCATTTTTCGAAGGGCCACGCCACGTCGGCGCGGGTTCGCGCGCCGTGAACTCCGGCACGTGGACCGTCACCACGGGGCAGTGCGCCTTCGCGTCACGGTCTCCGCCACGCCGCCCAATCGAGGCGCGGTGAGATGTCCTAACCAGGAAGCGCTCGGTGGACCGCCCCTTCCACGGCCAGGTCGTGCCGCTCCCTGGAGAGGGCGCGCGTCTTGAGGTCGTAGATCCGCACCAGCGGCGCAGCGAAGGTGTCGGGCCCGCGCACCGGCGAGACGGAGCGCGCGTAGCGACCGTCCTCCAGCTCGAGGAGCGTGCCGGGCGGATAGCGGCCGAGGACGTTCACCATCACCTGCGTGAGAGCCGGGTGGTATGCGCTACCCGCGGCGCGGGCCATCGAGCCGAGCGCGTCGGACGGCGAGATGCTGCTCGCGTGGACGCGGAGGAGCGTCGCGTAGTCCTCGGCGAGGCGTAGCACCTGTCCCAGCGCCGACGGGCGCCCGCGCGGCTCCATGTGGTCGCGGTGGTGATCGAGCACCGCGCGCAGCCGGCGCAGCTTCGACTCGCTGAAGCCGCGCTGCCGCAGCATGATTCGGGCGCCCTCCGGGGGGTGACGCACGAGGCCCTCGGGCCCGGCGGCGACATCCGAGGGCAAGCAGGCATAGCCGACGTCGTGGATCAGCGCGGCGAGACCGAGGTCCTGGAGCGCCGCTGGACGCAGCCCGGCGGCCTTGCCCACCAGGAGCGCGACGAGCGCCACCGAAGCAGCGTGCGTCGCGTGGGGCGCCCCTCCCCCGAGGTTCTCCCAGAGCTCGGGCACCTCGGGGCCGATCTCGAGGATCTCGACGACCGCCCGTCGAAGCGGGAGCGGGTTGAGGATCCTGCCCGCCGCCAGGTTGTCGTAGGTCTCCTCGACCAGGCCCAGCGTGCGCAGGAGCGCTTCCACGGGATCGCGCCGCATCGGCTGGTCCTCTCCCTGAGTCTGGAAGCGGAAGCGCGGGGCCAGCTCGACGGAGCGCACCCCGCGCTCCAGGAGCACCTGCTGCAACGCTCGTCTCGGGGCGACCTCGGCCGGCTTCTGCGCGAAGCCGGCGACCAGGGCACGCACTGCCGTCCGGTCCAGCCCGGCGTGGAAGCTCAGGCCACCCGCGTTGTGCCTGGCGAGCTCGGCGCCGAGGTCCCTGGCGCCGCCCTTGCCCTCGGCGCGGATGCGCACCTCGTTCACGTAGACCTGGTCCTCGACGGCCACGAGGTGGACCGTGCCGAGCAGGTTCACCAGCTCGTCGAGCGCGCGCGCCAGCTGATCCACCGGCGCGTCGAAGGCGCGGTTGTCGGGGGCGTGGACCTTGCTCATCTTGAGGAGGCCGGCCATGACATGGGCCAGAGCCTCCCCGCCCTCGCGAACCTTCTGGGCCAGCTCGCGATCCTCGCCGGCCCGAGCGCGGCCGATGGCGCGACCGAGGCTCAGCTGCGCGAGAGAGAGGTCATTCGTGGGAGGCGGGGCCACGGGGTGCCTTTCTGCGGCGCGCCAGCGTCGCGAGGCAGTGGCGGCGCAGCTCGTCCTCGGAGCGCTCGGCGAGCGCGCTCAGGATCGGCTCGGGGTCGGTGCCGGGCAAGGCGCCCGTCCCGGCCACCGCCGCCCACTGCTGCGCGCGCTGCTGGGGCGACAGGCCACGCAGGAAGCGGGCCTTGGGCTCGAGCCAGCCGGCGAAGAGCCGCGCCGCCGCGATGGGCGCGACCTCGGCCAGGGCGCGCCCGAGCTTCTCCGCCTCGCCAGGTGAGATCTCCCGGCTTCCCTCGAGCGCCCCTCGCAGGGCGTCCAGCACCGACTCGTCACCGCGCCGCCCCAGTACCTCGGCCGCGCGCGCGCGCACCGGCTCGGAGGTGTCGCGGAGGAGCTCGCACAGCGGCTGCAGCGGCACCTCGCCCGGCGCGCTCTCCAGCGCGGCGAGGCCTTCCAACCGAAGCTCCTCGTCCGCTTGCGCCAGGAACTGGCGCACCACCTCGTTCGTGCGCTCCGGCGCGCGCGCCACGATGCCGCGGCCGAGGTCGCGCGCCAGCCGCGCGTCGAGGGCGGGGAGCCGCCTCAGCACCGCGTCGGCCTCGCGCGGCAGCCGGGCCAGCACGATCTGGGTGAGCAGCCGCCGGCGACCCTCCCCCGGGTTGCCGGCGAGCTGCTCGAGCGCCGCATCGATCCCCAGGAGCGGCAGGAACGGCAATAGATCCGGTGGCAGCCGCGCGGCGTCCTCGGGCACCGCGGCGAGGACGAGGTCGAGGGTGCGGGCATCGCCGAGGCCACGCAGCATCTCCTCGCGCAGCTCACCCCCGCCCACCTCGCCCAGGAGGTCGACGAGGCGCCGCAGCGAGCCGAGCTCCCCGTCGGCGAGGAGCGCGTCGCGCAGCTCGGCGAAGAAGGCGACCAGATCGGACCTGGGCCAGCCCGCGCGCATCGCCTCCTGGACGAGGTCCCTTGCGAGCGAGAGGACGAGCTCCGCAACCGCCCCTTCGCCGTCCTCCGCGCGCAGCGGCGCCAACGACTCGTCAGCCACCTCCCGGAAGGCGAGCGGGCCCGGCGCCGGGAGCTTCCGGAGGGGCGTGTCCCAGCCGACCGGGGGCCGGAAGCGGCCCGTGCGACCCACCCTCTCGTCGAGCGCGGGCTCCGGGGTCTCCTCCGCCGGCGTGAAGCCCTCCACCGCCACGACGGCGATGCCCCGGAAGCCCACCCTGCGCAGCAGCGTGACGGTGTCGTCCTCCTGCTGGCGGACGCCGGAGTAGCGGACCGCCAGGATCTCGAGCAGCTTGAGCTGCTCCTCCCATGTCGCGTGCGGCAGGATGGTGAGGCGGCGCAGACCGTCGCGGAAGAGCCTGAAGGAGAGCGATTTCTCGCGATCGGCGTCGTGGTAGACGACCTCGCCCTGGACGAGCATGTCGATCGGGCGCACCTCGATGGCGAGCTCGCCGTACTGGTCGAGCGCCGCGCGCATCTTCGCCTGGTAGTCGGCGAGGAACTGCCGCACCAGGGCGTTGCCCGGATCGTAGAGGACGAAGCTGCGAGCGGCGCGAGAGAGCGCGAGGAGCACGGCGCCGGCCGCCTGGGCCACGGGCGCGGTCGGACCGCGCTCGGCGGTGGTCGCCGGGGAGGGCCGAGGTGGCGATCGCGTGGGCCTGTCCATGGCTTGCCGATGCTCTCCCGCGCAACCCGAATCCCGCGCCGGGTCACGACTCGAGGTCGTGCGCCTCGATCACCTTCACTCCTGCGGAGGCGAACGCCGCGTCCACCTCGGCGCGCCGCGCGGGGAATACGGCGCGGGTGAGGTCGTCGAGCAGGTAGGTCTCGAACCCAGCCGCGGCGGCGTCGAGCGCGCTCCACTTCACGCAGAAGTCGCGGGCGAGCCCGCACACGAGCACGCGCCGCTGGCCGCGCGCGTCGAGCCAGGCTGCTAGGCCCGTGCTAGACCGCTTCCCGTCGGGCCCGACGTTCTCGCGAAAGGCGCTGTACGAGTCGGCGTCGCGGCGCGTCCCCTTCCGGAGCACGAGCGTCACGGCTCGGTCGGGCAGGCCGGGATGGAGCTGCGCGCCGTGCGCGCCCCGCACGCAGTGGTCGGGCCAGAGCTCCTGCCTCCCGAACGGAAGCGCGACCGCCTCGTAGGGCTGCTTGCCCGGGTGCGCCGAGGCGAAGGAGACGTGGCCCTCGGGATGGAAGTCCTGCGTCGCGATCACCGTCTCGAAGGCCGGCGCGAGGCGGGCGATGGGGCCCACGACCTCGTCGCCCCCCTGCACGGCCAGCGCCCCGCCGGGCAGGAAGTCGTGCTGCAGGTCCACGACCAGGAGGGCATCGCGGGAGGGATCGATACGCATGCCCCCAGGATAGAGGAAAGCGTGTTGTCTCGCCGCGCAACCTAAGCTAGCTTCCCGCCAACCATGGATAAGATTTGGGTCAAGGACGTGAAGGAAGGCGAGACCGTCAAGAGCGTCTTCCTCGTCGCCCGCAAGGCCGTCCCGACCGCCAAGAGCGGCAAGACATACCTGTCGGTCACCCTCCACGACAAGACGGGTGAGCTCGAGGCTCGCGCGTTCGAGCGCGTCGAGGAGCTCTCCCAGACCTTCGAGGAGAAGGACTACCTCGAGGTCGAGGGACAGGTGGGGACGTTCCAGGGCAAGCCCCAGCTCCGCCTCGAGCAGATGATCAAGGCCGACCCCGCGGCGCTCGACGGCTCCGAGTTCGTGTGGGCGCCGCCTCCCGAGCCGAAGAAGCCGGAGAAGACCGGCTTCAGCGACCAGGAGGAGGCGACATGGAAGGAGCTGCTCGCCCTGGTGGAAGCCGTCACGGACAACCACGTGAGGGCGCTCATCCAGGCGTTCCTCGAGGACGACGACGTGGCGAACCGCCTGCGTCGGGCGCCCGCCGCCAAGAGCGTGCACCACGCCTATCCCGGCGGCCTCCTCGAGCACACCGTGTCTTGCCTCAAGCTTGCGCACCGCCTGTGCGATCACTACCCGCAGGTCGACCGCGATCTGCTGGTGGCAGGTGCCTTCTTCCACGACCTGGGCAAGATCCGCGAGCTCAGCTACGACCGACAGGTGGACTACAGCGACGAGGGGCGGCTCATCGGGCATCTCGTCATGACGGCCCAGTGGATCCACGACAAGTCACGGCGGTTGGGCGTGCCCCGCGACCTCGAGCACCAGGTGGTGCATATCGTGCTCTCGCACCACGGCCGGCTCGAGTACGGTTCACCGAAGTTGCCCGTGACGCTCGAGGCGCTCCTCACGCACGAGCTCGACGAGATCGACAGCCGCGTCAACTCGTGGCTCAACTTGATGGGTCGCGAGGGCGGCACGCGCCGCTGGACCGACTCGAACAACGTCTACGATCAGCACATCTGGCGGGGCACGCTGCCCACCGTCCAGGTCGAGAAGAAGGGTCCACCGGCGGAGGTGATGACACCGGTCATCTACGTGCCCCGCGAGGCGAAGGGTCAGCAGAACCGGCAATCCCAGGGCCAGGGCCAGGCCCAGGGTCAGAAGAAGAGGCGACCCGAGCGAAGGGTCGAGCCCCCGAAGGCCGAGAGCGTGCAGCAGGCGGCACCGGCAGGTGAGCCCACCCGGACCGGTGAGGCCGCCAAGGGTGAGGCCGCCAAGCAGGAGGCGGCCCCACCGGCGGCTCGTCCGGAGCGACGCGATCGCCCGGATCGCCCCGAGCGCGGTGCCTTTCGCGGCGGCCCCGGGGGGGCCGGGGGGCCCGGGGGTGATCGCAAGCGCGGCTACACCGGCCCGCGCCTTCCCGGTGACAAGGGCCCACAGGCCAGACCGAAGGCGGCCACCTCTTCTCTGACGCACAACCCGTTCGCGGCGCTGGCGCAGAAGATCGAAGCCG
>Ga0154716_1141_pt2 | contig 14193 bp, 14 predicted proteins | sample Rifle2008BG16ft_FD_105724 | JGI IMG/M metagenome (GOLD analysis project Ga0154716, IMG submission 105724) | Anaeromyxobacter sp. RBG_16_69_14
GGCCTCGCCACGAGCCGCTTCTGCTTCACCGCGCGCAGCGATCACCTCGACCTGTGCCGCCTCGTCAGCTGCGCGCGACACTGCGAGCGCGGAGGTCAGCTCGTTCGCCTCGGCCAGCCGGACGTCGCGCTGGGCGCGCGCCTCGGCCAGCTCGTCGCCGATGGCCGCCATCCGGGCGCGGGCGGCCTCGACCTCGGCGCGCGCCACCTCGATCTCGGCGAGGGCCGCTCGGGCCTCGTTGCGAGCGTCGGCGCGCGCTTGATCGGCGTCGGCGCGCGCGGCTTCCAGGCCCTCGCGCGCGGCATTGGCGTCGGCGCGCGCGGTGTCGGCGCGCCGGCTGCGTGCTTCGCCTCGGCCTGAGCCGCCGCCGCCTCGGTCCGGGCGGCCTCGGCAGCGCTCCGCGATTCCTCGGCCTCACGGCGGGCCGAGGCGCGCTCCTCGCCGGCCCGTGCCGCGTCGGCGCGCGCCAGCTCGGCCTCGACGGCGCGCTCGCGCGCTGCCGCGTCGAGGGAGAGCAGGCGTTCGTCGCACCGGCGTGCTGCGGCCGCGGCCTCGCGCAGGTCGGCGTCGCGCGCCGCCAGCTCCACCCGCGCTGATTCCAGCTCGGCGGCCCGTGCGCCGAGGTCGGCGCCAGTCCGCTCCAGCGTCGATCTGGCTTCAAGCAGGGCCTGGCGCTCGCTCTCGGCCACCTCGGCGAGAGCGCGCACACGCGCGCGTTCTGCCTCGAGCTCCTCGCGCACGCCCGCCAGGGCGCCGTCGCGGGCGGCGATGCGGCCGTCGGCGTCGGTCAGCTCGGCGGCCAGTCGTGCGATCTCGGTGCCCTGCCCGGCCGCCATCTCCGCGCAGCCCTCGTGCGTCCGGAGCGCCTCGGCCGCCGCCATAGCCGACTCGGCGAGGGGGGTATGCGGGAGCGTGACGAGCATCATCCCGGCCAGCCTCGAGGGATGAGCTCCGCAGATGGCGATGTAGAATGCCGCCTCGGGGGATCCCCCGAGCGTGCCGTCCACGCCCAGCTCCGGCTCCTTGTCGCCCTGCGCCGAGGTCGCGATCACCCAGCCCACCGCCGCCGACTGGGTCGCGATCTCGACGACTTCGAACTGGGCCTCCAGCGAACCAGCGAAGCTCTCGTACGAAGGGACCTCGGTGGGAAACTCCTCGCCCGCCAGGGCGGCCAGTCCGCGCCCTCCGGCCGCAGCCAGCGCGGTGACGAGGTAGCCCTTCGGCGAGAGGAGCGCCGCCAGCGCGGCCAGGCGCTCCGGATTCACGGCGAGTGGTGCACCGTCCGCGACCAAGACGAGGTCGAACGCGCGCTGGGGCAGCTCCTCCAGCGCGGCGCCTCGGAACTGCACGAATGGATGGCCCGCCAGCTCGGCAGCCCGTCCCAGACCGCCTCCGTCGTCCTCCACCGACAGCACAGTCGCCGCGCCGCGCTCGGCGAGGGCGACCGCGGACGCGCCGTCCGTCCCGCGTGCAGCGCCGATCTCGAGGACGCGGCGACCGGCGAGGAGCGGTTCGATGAAGCTGTAACGGGAGAGTAGGTCACCCGTGCCGTGGGGGGCGAAGAAAGAGGTCATGTCCCCGCGATGTTACACCGGCGGCACACCTGTTCGCCCGCCTGGCCGGCGGCGGTGTGTGTGGGCGGGACGACCACCCGAAGGTGGGATACGCGAGTCAGGGCTTCCCACCGTCGGGGGAAGGCGCTGGCGCTGCTGGCGCCGACGCTGGCGGCGGCTCCGGGGCCGCCTGCGGCGTGGCCGTCTCCGCCGACTTGGGCCCGGTGGGGGGGCCGAGGAGCCGCCCCGCGCGATAGACCTCGTCCACGACCGGATCGATGCGCAGGAGCACCTCGCCCGCCTCCCCCGCATGCGACGACGAGGACGCGGCTGTGAGCCGCAGCCGTTCGCGAGCCTGCCGGAGAGCGTCCGCGCCCTTGTCGAGGAGCTGCCGCGCCTCGAAGAAGCCCGACTCGGCACGCAGGGCCTTTAGATCTTCGCGCTGCGCCGACGAGAGCATGGCGAGCTTGTCGGCGCGCGCGAGCCAGGAGAGCGCGCGCTCCGCCATCTCCGGCCGCTCGGTCGCAATGTCGGCGCGCGCCCACGAGGCGAGGAGATCGTAGAGGGCCTGATCCAGACCGGCCCGGTCGTCGAAGCTGCGCTCTTCCTCGAGCTTGGCCGAGGAGGGCGGCTTCAGCGGTGCGTACGCCTGGGCCAGCAGCGGGTCGTCGGTCTTGAAGGATTGCCGGCCGATCGGGAACAGGATGCCTTTCTTCACCGAGAGCATCCCGTCTTCGACCACGAGGGCCCAGTGGCGAGCGTTTCGCTCCGCGAGCAGCCAGGCCACGAGCCCGATGAGCAGGAGGACCGCGAGGGTCAGCACCGCGGCCCGGGCGCTCGCCGGCTTCCCCCATCTCTGTTCGTCCTCGGCCATCTCATCTCCTCACGGCGCCGATGTAGGGCAGGTTCCGGAGGCGGCCATCCCAGTCGAGCCCGTAGCCCACCACGAAGGCGTCCGGGATCTCGAACCCTTTGTAGTCGATCGGGACCTTCACCTGCGTCCGTGACGGCTTGTGCAGTAGCGCGCAGACCTTGACGCTGTCCGGCCGGCGCGTCTCGAGGTTCTCGAGGAGGTACTTCATGGTGAGGCCGGTGTCCACGATGTCCTCGACGAGCAGGACGTGCTCGCCCTCGATCGGCCGGGAAAGATCGCTGGTGATGCGTACGACACCGCTCGATTTCGTGCCCTGGTACGAGCTCGTCCCGATGAAGTCGACCTTGAGGGGCAGGTCGATGGCGCGCGCCAGGTCGGCCATGAACATGAAGCTCCCCTTGAGCACGCCCACCAGCTTGAGCGGCTTGCCCGCGTAGTCGTGCGTGATGGCGGTGCCCATCTCCGCGATGCGAGCGCGGATCTGCTCCTCCGAGAGGAGCACCTCGACCGCCTTGCCCTCCAGCTTGGACTGATTCTTAGACATAGGCGTTGTTCATGATCTCGCCGAAGCCGCCGCCACCCGGCACGATGTACTGACGATCGGTGAGCCCGCGTTCCTCGTCCCAGCGCGTGCCCGGCACGGTCTCCATCACCTCGGGTGCGGAGAGCCCGCGGTCGAGGCGCACCGCGTAGACGACCACGTCCGGGTGGTCCCTCGTCATCCGGCGCAGGTACTCGGGCGTGACGACGAGGTGCAGGTTGATGGTGCGGCGCGGCCTTCCGGGCACCTTCCTCTTGTAGGTCTGAATGGCCTCGGAGAGCGACGAGCCCGTGGCGCCCATCGGGTCGGGGAACATGAGGAACGCGTCCTCGACGTCGCCGCCGATCTTCATGCCCCCGATGCCGGCGCCCACGACCTCCTCGTGCTCGCCCAGCATGCGGCTCATGATGATGTGGTCCTGCCGTACCCGGTGCGGGTCGAGGGCCACGTTGAGCAGATCGAAGACCGTCTGCGACGGGATCGCTCCGGCGCGGGCGATGTTCACGGTCACCGCCCGCGCGGAGCGGTCGAGTACTTCGCCGCGGTACACGCCCGCCGGCGTCACGTCGATCATGCGGGTGGGGATGTCGACGACGACGCGCGGGAACTCTGCGTTCATCACGTCCTCGAGCAGCCGGCTGTAGATGTCCACCACCAGGCGGTTGATGGCGGGTTGGATGGTCTCCTTGGCGCAGAGCTGGCCGAGCTGCGAGAGCAGATAGGGGTTCGCCAGGATGTGGACACTGGGACCGTAGCGGTGCTCGATCTCGGAATGACGGAATGGGATCCTCTCGTAGAGTCGGTCGGGCACGGCGGCGCATCCTGCCACCAGCCTCCGGGCGCGGCAAGCCGACCCGGGCGCGCCGGATCGGGTCGAAATCGTGATCGGGCATCCGGCGGCGTCTCCGTGATAGAGGCGACGCATGCCCGAGAACCCTGTGGGGCGAGGGAGGCGAGCCACCGTGGGTCCAGCGGAGGTCCTCCTGCGCGCCCGCGCGCCGGCCAAGGTGAACCTCGTGCTCCGCGTCGGTCCGTTGCGCCCCGACGGCTATCACGATCTCGAGACGCTCATGGTGCCCCTCGACCTCGCGGACGAGATCCGGGTGCACCTCGTTCGCGGTCGCCGCGGGCCGGTCGTGTGCCACGCCCCGAACCGGCCCGAGCTCGACGGGCCCGCCAACCTGGCCGCCCGCGCGGCCGAGGCGTTCCGCAGCCGCTTCGACGTGGTGGACGGCCTCGACCTCGTGGTCGAGAAGCGCATTCCGGTCACGGCGGGGCTCGGCGGCGGCAGCTCGGACGCAGCGGCGGTGCTCCGCGCCCTGGCCCACGCCTACGGGGTCCGCGACTCTCGCGCCCTGGCAGCAGCAGCGCTCGAGGTGGGTTCGGACGTCCCGTTCTTCCTCGGACGCGGACCCGCCTGGGCGACAGGAAGAGGGGAGGTGCTCACTCCCGTTCGGGTACCGACGCTCGACGTCGTCCTCGCCTATCCCCGCGATGCGGCGCTGGCGATCCGGGCTGGCGACGCCTACCGGTGGCTCGACGCAGCGCGGCAGGAATCGAGCGGGACGGCCGGACTTCCTCTGCCCTCCCGAGGGCGCTGGCGAGAGTCAATGGCCCGAAACGACCTGCAAGGGCCGTGTTTCGAGCGGCATCCATTTCTCAGGACCGTTGCGGGGCAGCTTGTAGGCCTGGGTGCCACCACGGCTATAATGTCCGGCAGCGGTCCAACCGTGTTCGGGATCTTTCCCGATCGTGCGGCAGCGGGTCACGCTGCGGTCGGAGCGCGGGAGGCGGGTTTCGGCATCGAGGTCCACGTCGTCCGCACCTTGCAGCGACATCCGGGGGTCTCCAGATGGAAATCACCGAGGTTCGAGTCTTCCCCGTCAGCGAAGAAAAGCTCAAGGCGTACGTGACGATCACGCTGGATCACTGCTTCGTGGTGCGCGACCTCAAGGTCATTCACGGCAACACGGGCCTCTTCGTCGCCATGCCCGCCAAGCGCCGCAAGGACGGTACGTTCAAGGACATCGCGCACCCGCTCAACTCCGAGACGCGAGAACGGATGGAGAAGGTGATCCTCGCGGAGTACGAGCGAGAGGCGAAGAAGGGCGCGGTGGTCCGCGCCACGGACAACGGGGCGGGTGTCGCGACGGGCACGATCGACTAGCGTGGTCTCGCTCGTCGTGAGGTCTCTCGCCAGTCCACGGGTGTCTCGCGGCAGGACGAAGTACTGAAGTACCAAGGTACACGCACGCGCGAGGCCTCGAAGGTCTCGCCACCGGAGGTCGTCGCCATGGCTGTCAACGCGAACGGCTACAAGGTCTTCTCCGGAAACTCGAACGTCCTCCTCACTCGGGCGGTCTGCGCGCAGCTCGAACGCCCGCTCTCCAGGGCGACGGTGGGCCGCTTCTCCGACGGAGAGATCCAGGTTGAGATCGGCGAGAACGTCCGCGGGGCGGACACCTTCGTCATCCAGTCTACTTGCTGCGACGCCAACCAGAACCTGATGGAGCTGCTCATCATGATCGACGCGCTGAAGCGCGCGTCGGCCGATTCCATCGTGGCCGTGATCCCCTACTATGGCTACGCGCGCCAGGACCGGAAGGTGGCGCCGCGCACACCCATCACCGCCAAGCTCGTCGCCGACCTCATCGAGGCGGCCGGAGCGACCCGCGTCGTCTCGATGGACATGCACGCCGGTCAGATCCAGGGCTTCTTCAACATCCCCTTCGACCACCTGTACGCGGCGCCGGTGCTGCTCGACGACATGAAGCGCAAGTTTGCCGGTCAGTCGGATGAGCTGGTGGTCGTGTCGCCCGACGCGGGCGGCGTGGAGCGCGCCCGCGCCTACTCGAAGCGGCTCGACGCCGCTCTGGGCATCGTCGACAAGCGCCGCACCAGGCCGAACGTGGCCGAGGTGCTGAACGTCATTGGAGACGTCTCGGGGAAGGTCGCCATCATCCTCGACGACATGATCGACACCGCCGGCACGCTCACGCAGGCGGCGAACGCGCTCGTGGACAACGGCGCCCTGCGTGTCTTCGCCTATGCCACCCACGCCGTGCTCTCCGGCCCGGCCGTGGAGCGCATCCAGAAGTGCGCAGTCGAGGAGGTGGTGGTGACGGATACGATCCCTCTCTCGCCCGCCGCGCGGAGCTGCGCCAAGGTGAAGCAGCTCTCCACGGCCAGGCTCTTCGCGGAGGCGGTGAAGCGGATTCACAGCGCCGACTCGCTCTCGAGCCTGTTCGTTTAGAAGGGATTCGCCGCAGCGCGTCATCGATTCCGTTCGACACACCATTCGACACACAAGGGCAGCCGTGCTTGACCCGGCGCCTCCTTTCCGCTAAAAGCCCGCATCTTTTCTGGAATCCCCAGGGCCTGAGCTGTCTTGCACCGGCCCCTCGACCGCGGTGTCGGCGAGTCCACTGGGAGGAAACCCATGGCGCAGTCCACGAACGTCCTCAACGCACGGGCACGCAGCGACAAGGGCAAGGGCCCCGCACGCCGCCTCCGCGCCGCCGGTCTCATCCCTGCCGTCGTCTACGGTCAGAAGCGCGAGCCGACCCACATCGCGGTCGATCCGGCCGCGATCCAGAAGGCCATCGCCACCGCGCACAAGCTCAACACGCTTCTCACGCTCCAGCTGGACGGTGCGGAGAAGCGCGTCCTCTTCAGGGAATACGAGGTCGATCCGGTCTCGCGCCGCCTTCTCCACGCCGACTTCCTCGAGGTGGACATGAGCAAGGCGGTCAAGGTGGAGGTACCCATCGTCACCACCGGCAAGGCCGAGGGCGTGGTCGCAGGCGGCATCCTCAACGTGTCGGCGCACCAGATCGTGGTCGAGGCGCTGCCCGATCGAATCCCCGTTGCGATCGAGGTGGACGTCACACCGCTCAAGATCGGCGGCTCGATCCACATCGCCGATGTGAAGGCGCCGGAGGGCGTCAAGGTCAAGTACGCGACCAACTTCACCGTCGCCGTCGTGACCGCTCCCGAGAAGGAGGAGGTCGTCGCTCCTGTCGCCGCAGCGGTTCCGGGCGCGGTCCCGGTGGAGGGTGCCCCCGCGGTTGCGGTTGCAGGAGGGGCCGCGCCGGCGGGCGCGGCTTCGGCTGCGGGCACGGCAGGGAAGGGGGCCGCTCCCAAGGCGGACGCCAAGGGTGGCAAGAAGTAAGGCCCCGTGAAGCTCGTCGTCGGCCTCGGCAATCCCGGCGAAGACTACGCGCGCACACGCCACAACGTCGGGTTCCTGGTGGCCGACGGCCTGGCGCGCGCCTGCGGGGCGGTCTTCTCGACGCGGAAGTTCGGGGCCGAGATCGCGGAGGCGAGCGTCGGCCGGGAGCGAGTCTGGATCGTGAAGCCCCAGACCTACATGAACCACTCGGGCGAGGCCGTCGGTTCCGCGCTGCGGTTCTGGAAGCTGGGCCTCGGGGATCTGGTGGTGGTGCACGACGATCTGGAGCTCGACCCCTTCCGGGTGCAAGTGAAGGTGGGTGGGGGCCACGGAGGGCACAACGGCCTCAAGAGCCTGAACGCGCACGTCGGTGGCGCGGACTACGTCCGCGTGCGCGTCGGCGTGGGCCGGCCGCCAGCCAGGATGGACTCGGCCGACTACGTCCTGGGTCGGTTTGCCAGGAGCGAAGAGAAGCCCGTGGAGGAGTGCGTCGGCTGGGCCGTCGAGGCCGCGCGCATGGTCGTCGAGCTGGGTGCCGTGAAGGCGATGAATCAGTTCAACCGGCGCAGCGCGCCGTCGTAGGGCGGGGGCTTGTCCCCGTCCGCAGTGGTAGAGCTGGGAGGCAGGACCGCGCCACGGGCATGGTGCCTTTGGTGTGGAGAGGACGATGCTCCTCGCGGCGGGTGAACCGCCGCTCACGATCCAAGGGGAGTGACATGGCGGAAGCGCAGAAGCGCCTGGTGCGCGAGTACGAGACCATCTACTTGATGAAGGGGGACACGCCCGACGATCAGGTGGAAGAGATCAAGGAGCGGTTCCGCGCGGTGGTGACGCGCGAGGGGGGCAAGGTCATCCGATTCATCAATCAGGGCAAGCGGAAGACCGCATTCCCCATCGCGAAGAACCCGAAGGCGGTCTTCATGCACTGCCTGTACGTGGGCAATCCCGGCCTCGTGGGTGAGGTCGAGCGCAACCTCAAGATGATCGACGCGGTCGCCAAGTACCAGTCGATCCGGGTTGCCGAGGGTGTGGACTTCGACGCGCGCCAGGTCGAGCAGGACGTCAAGGTGGCGCCGGTCGAGGAAGAAGGTCGTCCGCGCGCCGAGTTCGGCGAGCGCGTCGAGGAACCGTTCGGCGAGCCCGCCGAGCTGGGGGAGGAGTGAGCCATGGCACGTCCCGGTGAAGGTGGCGGCAAGTTCGGTGGTGGTGGTTACGGCGGAGGCGGCTACGGTGGCGGTGGCGGAGGCGGCTACGGCGGCGGTGGCAGTGGCGGCCACGGCAGCTCCGGCGGCGGCTTCGGTCGCGGGGGCGGACGCGAAGACCGCGGCGAGCGCGGCGAGGAAGCTGGTGGCCGGCGCGGTTTCGGCCGGCGCAAGGTGTGCCGCTTCTGCGCCGACAAGACGCTGAAGGTCGACTACAAGGACCAGGGACAGCTCAAGTACTTCCTCACCGAGCGCGGCAAGATCATCCCGCGCCGCATCAGCGGCAACTGCGCGCTTCACCAGCGCCAGGTGGCAACCGCCATCAAGCGCGCCCGCATGCTGGCGATCCTGCCGTACACGGTCGCGAGCGCGTAAGGAGATCGCCATGAAGCTCATCCTCCGTGAAGACGTGGAACACCTGGGCAAGGGTGGCGAGCTCGTCGAGGTGAAGCCGGGCTACGGGCGGAACTACCTCCTCCCGCGCGGGCTGGCAGTCGCTGCGAATCCGAAGAACGTCCGCGAGCTCGATCATCAGAGGAAGATCGCCGAGGCCAAGGCTACCAAGCTCAAGGCCAGCGCCGAGGCGGTGTCGAGACGGCTCGCCGACACTCCCGTGACGCTGAAGCGCAAGGTGGGGGAGCAGGACAAGCTCTACGGGTCGGTGACCGCCCTCGACATCGTCGAGGCGCTCGCTGCCCGGGGCCTCAATCTCGACCGCCGCACCATCGATCTCGCCGAGCCGCTCAAGACCGTGGGCGACTTCGAGGTCCCGGTCAAGCTCCACCGCGAGGTGATCGGCAAGGCCAAGGTGAAGGTGGAGGCCGAGACGGGCTAGCACCCCTGCACGGCGGGGGCAGGACCCCCCGCCGCGCAGGTCGGAGCACCGAAATGGAGGGACCACGCACAGGCGGTTCGCACTGAGGGTAGACTCAAACCCCGAAAACCCTTGAAATCACCGCCGGGGCTCGTTCATATCCCGCCGTCGCTCCCACGCCCGCCCCGGACTGGAAAACGTGGGACTGGAAAAACGTGCTCGACTGGCTCCATAACGTACTGTCCCGCGATCTCGCGATCGACCTGGGAACGGCGAACACCCTCATCTACATCCGCGGCATGGGCATCGTCTCGAACGAACCCAGCGTGGTGGCGGTCCAGCAGGACGCGCGCGGTGGTCGTCGCGTGCTCGCGGTAGGCAAGGAGGCGAAGGAGATGCTCGGGCGAACCCCGGGCAACATCGTCGCCATCCGGCCGATGAAGGACGGCGTCATCGCCGACTTCGAGATCACCGCGGCCATGCTGAAGTACTTCATCAACAGCGCCCACAACCGGAAGAAGTTCGTCCGGCCACGCATCATCATCGGGATCCCATCGGGCATCACCGAGGTGGAGAAGCGGGCCGTGCGCGAGGCGGCCGAGAGCGCGGGTGCTCGGGAGGTCTACCTCATCGAGCAGCCCATGGCAGCCGCCATCGGCGCTGGCCTCCCCATAACCGAGCCGTCCGGCAACATGATCGTCGACATCGGCGGCGGGACCTCCGACGTCGCGGTCATCTCCCTGGGGGGAATCGTCTATAGCCGATCGGTGCGAGTTGCCGGCGACAAGATGGACGAGGCGATCATCCAGCACATCAAGCGGAAGTACAACCTCCTCATCGGCGAGCGCACCGCCGAGCTCATCAAGATGGGCATCGGGACCGCCTATCCGACCGAGGAGGAGCTGACGATGGACATCAAGGGACGCGACCTGGTGGCGGGCGTCCCCCGCACGCTCACGGTGACATCCAGTGAAATCCGCGAGGCGCTCAGCGAGCCCATCAACGGTATCGTCGAAGCCGTGAAGGTGACGCTCGAGCGCACGCCGCCCGAGCTCGCCGGCGACATCGCCGACCGCGGCATCGTCCTCGCCGGCGGAGGTGCGCTGCTCAAGAACCTCGACACGCTCCTGCGCGAAGAGACGGGCTTGCCGGTCTTTCTGGCCGAGGACCCGCTCAGCGCGGTGGTCATCGGCGCGGGCAAGGCGCTCGAGGAGCTCGACATCCTTCGTCAGGTGGCGGCGCACTCCTGACCAGGGTGTGGGGGCCGCCGGCCCTTCGCGCGCCTGGAACCGACCGCTCGCCAGCTGCCCCTCTCGCCTTCCTGGCGATGAGCCCCCCAGTTCGTATGACCCCGCATTGGAGCCCACCCGATACATAGTGACGATTAGACAGGGCGGCGCTGTGAGAGGTCGTCGAGGGATTCGGCGACCTCTCAGGCGGGGCCCCTGGCGAGCGGGGCGGCGGGGTGGGGTGAAGTGCCCGAATTCACATCGGGCACGAGGGGCGGGCGGCGGCCAGCGCCTCCTGAAGGTCAAGAGCCGTCGATTGATCCGTTGCCGAAGAGAGAACCTCATTGCTGCGCTCCTTCCCGTACGCTGTCTCGGCCGTGGCGTTCATCGCGTCGCTGTCCCTCTCTCACGTCGTCCATCTCTGGCTGGGGTGGCCCTTCATGTTTCCGGCGGTCCTGGGCGTGCTGGTGATCGTGGTATTTGCGGGGACGCCCGTCGCGCTCGCCTCGATCCCCGCTTTCGCGCTCGCGTTCGCAGCCTTCTTCTTCGCGCCCGTCGGATCGCTCCAGCTGGCGGACCCGAGCGACTGGTACCGAATCGGCGTCTTCGTCGCCGTCTCCGTCCCGGTTGCCCTCGTCAGCGGTCGCTTCCGCCGCAGGCGCCGCGAGTGGCAACGCGAAGCCACGGAACGCGCGCGGTCGCTGGCGCGGGTCGAGGAGAGCGAAGCCCGGTTTCGAACGCTGGCCGAGCACGTGCCGGACATCGTGTACCGGTATGCCCTCCGGCCGGAGAAGCGGTTCGAGTACGTCAGCCCGTCGTGCACGGGCCTCACGGGGTACGCCTCGGAGGAGTTTTGCGCCGACCCCGATCTGCACCTGAAGCTCATCCTCCCGGAGGACTTCCGGAAGCTGCTCGGCGCGCGCGCGGCCGCGACCAGAGCCACCGCCGCGCCTCTCGTCCTGCGCTGGCGCACGCGGGACGGGAGGGTCATCTGGATGGAGCAGCACGACACCATCCTGCGCGACAGGACTGGCCACGCCGTCGCCATCGAGGGAGTCGCCCGGGAGGTCACCCCCCGCGTCGAGGAGGAACGGGCCCGCGATCGGCTCCTGGAGGAGCACCGGCTGCGCTCGGCCGAGCTGAAGGCGGTCCTCGACTCGATGACCACCGGTGTCGTCGTCTACGACGTGGAGGGGCGGCTCCGCACGATGAACGAGGCGGCCGAGCGGCTCATCCCGCTCTCCGACGCCGACCGCGAGCGCCAGGTCCGCGAGCGCGTCCTCCTGGCGGTGCTGAAGGCGCGCTTTCTGGATGGCCGCGCCATCTCCCCCGACGACAGCAGCGTCGCGCGCGCGCTGCGTGGTGAGGCCCGGGAGCCCATGACGGTCGAGGTGGCGCCGGCGGAGCCGGACGCACCGCAGCGCATACTGTCAGTGAGCGCCGCGCCCGTCCTGGGCGACGCGGGCGAGACGCTCGGCATCGTCTCGACGTTCGCGGACGTGACGCGCCTCCACCAGGTCCAGCAGCAGCGCGAAGATCTATTGCGCGCCGTCGCCCACGACGTGCGGACACCCCTCCAGTCCATCTTGTTGAACGCCGCGATCATCGAGCGCCGTACCGGTGGCCCCGAGCGTGCCCGGGCTGCAGCGAGGTCCATCATCGGGAACACGACCCGCATGAGCGCGGCCATCAACGACGTGCTCGAGACGGCGCGCCTCGCCGCCGGTGAGCTGCGCGCCAGGCCCGAGGACGTGCCGCTGCGCGGCTTCGTACGTGACATGGTGCGGCGCCTGTTCCTCGACAGGGACCTGGCGAGAATCCACGTGGAGGTGCCGGAGGAGACGCGCGTCCGCGCCGACCCCTACCACCTCGAGCGCATCCTCACGAACCTGCTCACGAATGCCTTGAAGTACTCGCCGGCAGACGCGCCCGTGTTCGTGCGCGCCGAGCGGGAAGGGGCGGAGATCGCGGTCGCGGTCGTGGATCATGGACCTGGCATTCCGGTCGAGGACCAGAAAAGGGTCTTCAACCGCCTCTTCAGGGGCAGCAGCTCGGGAGCCAAGGAAGGCGTTGGCCTCGGCCTGTACGTGGCCCGGGTGCTCGCGGAGGCCCAGGGCGGGTCCGTGTGGTTGCGGAGCGCCCCGGGGGAGGGGAGCGAGTTTCGGGTCCTCCTGCCGAAGGCGAAGGGACTACCGCTGATGGCGACCGGCGAGCTCTCCACGCCGGCGTCCGGCGTCGAGCACGAGCATGGCGAGGAGCGCCCACACCGCCAGGTCGCCCAGGAGGCGGTGCAAGGCAACGGCGCCCCGGGTGCGCGCCCCCCGGATCGCGAGCCAGCCCACCACCCCGAGCTCCGCAGCGAGGAGCGCGTCCAGCCCGCGGTGAGGCTCGAGGCCCGCTCGGACGTCCTGGTCGTCGACGACGACGCCGATCTCCGCTGCGCCCTCAGGAACGCGCTCGAGCCCGAGGGCTATCACGTCGCGCTGGCGGCCAACGGGCGCGAAGCCTGGGAACGGCTGCAGTCCGGGCCTCTCCCCGCGCTCATCCTCCTCGACCTCATGATGCCCGAGATGAACGGCACCGAGCTCCTCGGACTCGTCCGCACCGACGCCCGGCTGCGCTCGGTGCCAGTCATCCTGGTCACTGCCTTCGGCTCGGCCGCCCGACCGGTCGCCGCCGAGTCGCAGGGCTTCCTCGCCAAGCCGTTCGACGTAGAGGAGATCCTGGGTTTGGCCTCCCGCTACTGCTCGCCGAGGCCGCCGGGGCCGAACTGATAGCGCATGCCACATGAACTGACGCTCGAGATGGGGGGCGCGGGGGGAGAGTTCTCCCCTCCGCCTACTGCGGCTGGGCGCGCCTGCAGTCGCCTGGAGGCCCCGGGGGGGAGCGGCGCTCCCCGCGGATCACATCCGTCCGCAGGGCCGCCGGAACGGGCAGCGGCGGCAGACCTCGCGCTCGGGGAGCTGCGGGAACTGCTCCAGGCGGGCGATGTTGCGGGCAGCGTCGCACAGGCGCTCCTGCATGGCCGAGATGGAACCGCGCATGGCGTCCTTGCAGGCTTCGAGCGCGGCCGGATCGGCACTCACGCTGACGCGATCGCCGGTGGGCGTCGAGAGGTAGACGAGGCCGCCCATCACCCCCTGCAGTGCCGCGCCCCACTTCTGTTGCGCGTATAGCGCGTAGATGCCGACCTGCGTGTGGTCGACCGCGCGCTCCCTGCCGGTCTTCCAGTCGAGGATGTGGATGACCCCGTCGGCGTCCGTGAAGGCGAAGTCCACCGCCACCCAGGTCTTGGTGCCCTCGAAGAGCCACGAATCGAGCTCGTCCACGGTGAGCCACTTCTCGCGCGGTGCCTGCCGGATCAGGTCAAGGGTCTCGCTGGCGTAGAAGGCCCGGAGCGACCCCTCGATCACCTCGTCCCAGATGCGCTTCCACTCCTCGTTCGCCACCGGCTCCGCGTATTCGTGCTCGACGAGGCCGGTGATCTGGGACGCCTCGCGCCAGTAGCTCTTCTCCCGCGAGACGGACCACTGCCTGCGAGCGCGATCCCGCGTGCTCGCCAGCACCTCGTCGAGCGTCCGGAACTGACCGGTGCGGCGGGCCCGGCCCAGGAGCTGCTTCAGCGCATCGTGGACCACCGAGCCGGCCCACTGCCACCGCGACGAGAGCTTCTTCAGGACGTACAGCTCGCGCACCGGAGAGCCGGCCGGCGCCTCCCACCCTCCCCAGCTGCCGTAGTACTGGTAGTAATAGGCCCGCAGGCACTCCTTGAACTTCTCGTGCCGGGACTTCGACCAGGTGAAATCGTT
>Ga0154716_1066_pt7 | contig 14153 bp, 18 predicted proteins | sample Rifle2008BG16ft_FD_105724 | JGI IMG/M metagenome (GOLD analysis project Ga0154716, IMG submission 105724) | Anaeromyxobacter sp. RBG_16_69_14
TCTCCGGGCTCGTCGTGGCCGCATCGCCGCTCGTGCGGCTCTCCATTCCCAAGCTCGTCGTGACGATCTACGTGCTCGGTGGCATGGCGGCCGTCCTCACCGTGCTCTGGAACCGGATGCGCAGCTCACCTACCCGGGTCGAGCGCGCGCGACTCCTCTACCTCTTCATCGGCGCCAGCGTCGCCATCGCCCTCTCGACGCTCGACGTCCTGCCACGCTTCGGCGTCCCCTACCCGCTCCAGGGCCTGGGAGCCATCACCCTCACCCTCTTCATGTTCTTCCTGTCGCAGACGCTGTTGCGGCACCGGTTGCTCGATCTGCACGAGTTCCTGGGGAAGATCGTGATCGTGAGCGCCCTCGGCCTCGTGCTGGTCGCAATCTACGGCGGGCTCGTCTCCTGGGTGGGCAGCCGCACCGAGCTCTTTTACTTCAACACCCTGGTGGCTTCGTTCGTCATCCTCTCTCTCTTCGAGCCGATGCGGGAGAAGGTGGAGGAGTGGGTGGTCGTGACGCTCTTCCGCGAGCGCTACGAGCTCGTCCGAGATCTGGAGGCGCTGCGCGAGCGCATCGCGACGGTCATCGACCCGGCTCGACTCGGCACGGTGCTCCTCGACGGCCTGGCTGAGACGCGACGCGTGACCCACGCCTCGCTCTGGCTCCTGGCCGAGGACCGCCCCGGCTATCGCCTCATGGACAGCCGCGGCCCACCGCCCGCGGCCTTCCTCGAGCCCGCCACCGCGCGCTCTCTCCTCGGCGCCGCCGGGAGCGGCCAGAAGGCGATCATGCTCGAGAACATCGACCGCCGCATCGCCGAGCTGCAGGCACTGCTACCGACCGGGCCGGCCGACCTTGACCGGCACGGCCAGCCTCCGGCCGTGGCGGAGGAGATGAAGCGCTTGCACGACGCGCGCGCGGCGATGACCACCATGTGCGCCGGGATCACCATGCCGCTCGCGACGAGCGATCGCGTCGTCGGGTTCCTGGCCTGCTGGGACGAGCGGGTGCCGGAGGCGTTCGCCTCGAACGAGATCGCGGCGCTCATCGACGTCGCCGAGCGCGCAGCCCTCGTCATCGAGAACTCCAAGCTCTACCAGCAGATGAAGGAGCGCGACCGCCTCGCTGCGCTGGGCGAGATGGCGGCCGGCCTCGCCCACGAGATCCGCAACCCTCTCGCCGCCATCCAGGGCGCGATCCAGCTCTTGCTCCCGCCGGGCGGTGCGCGCATTCCGTGCGCCAGGGAAGGCAAGGACGGCAAGGACGGTCCGAGCGAGTTCCTCGGTATCATCGCGGACGAGGTCAAGCGCCTGAACGGCGTCGTCACGCAGTTCCTCGACTACTCTCGCCCCGTGCGACCATCGCTCGCACCCGGCGATGTCAACGACATCCTGCAGAAGACGCTGACGCTCCTCCAGGCGGACGTCCCCGAGAACGTGAAGCTCACTGTCGAGCTGGCCGACGGGCTCCCGCGCGTCTCCTGTGACCCGGAGCAACTGCGCCAGGTGTTCCTCAACCTGGCCATCAACGCCGTGCAGATGATGCCGAAGGGCGGCGAGCTGCGCATCGCCACCCGCCTGGCTCGCGACGAGGTCGCCCTCTGGCGCGACACGCCGCGGCGCAGCGATCTGGTCGAGGTTCGCTTCCGCGACACCGGCCCTGGCGTTCCCGAGGAGGCGCGCGACCACATCTTCGTACCCTTCTACACGACCAGGGAGAAGGGCACCGGCCTCGGCCTCGCCATCTGCCAGCGCATCGTGAAGACGCACGGCGGAACCATCGGCGTGCGCTCCGCGCCGGGCGAGGGCGCAGAGTTCGTGATGGCGCTCCCTGCCATCTGCGAAGGGCGCGAGAAGGAGCCCTCCGGGCCCGCCGTGGTCATCCAGGAGAAGGTGCGGGGGCGACGCCGACGACGTCGTCGGCCCTCCCCTCGATCCGCCTGACCCACGGCCCGCGCGCTGCCGAATCGCACCGCCCGTTGCGCGCCACGTCATGGGGCGACGCAGATCGACGCGCCGCCGGGCTGCAATCCAGGCGCCGCCGTGCTAATCAGGCGGCGTGCCGCATGTCCTCATCGTCGACGACGAGCTGAATATCCGCCGCGTCCTCGCCGCGATGCTCGCGCGCGAGGGGTACGAAGTCACCGCGGCGGCCGACGGGGAGCAGGCGCTCGCCGTCCTGCAGAAGACGCCCGTCCATGTGGTGGTGACGGATCTCCTCATGCCTCGGATGGGCGGCATGGAGCTCCTCGAGCGCTTGGCGACAGAGTTTCCCGACGTCCCGGTCATCGTCATCACCGCGCACGGCACGGTGGACAGCGCCGTTCAGGCGCTCAAGGCAGGCGCCTTCGACTACGTCACGAAACCGTTCGACCAGGAGGATCTGAAGAAGGTCATCGCCAAGGCCACGCGCGCGCACGAGATCGAGCGGCAGAACGTGCACAGCTCGACGGCGGCCGGCGAGAAGCCGCCGCTCGTGGGTCAGTCGCTGGCGATGCGGCAAATCTACGAGATCGTCGCGAAGGTGGCCGAGTCGCCCTCGACCATCCTCATCACGGGAGAGAGCGGCACCGGCAAGGAGCTCATCGCCCGCGAGCTGCACCGCGGCAGCTCACGGCGCGACAAGTCGCTCATCAAGGTGAACTGCGCCGCCATTCCCAAGGACCTCGTCGAGAGCGAGCTCTTCGGTTACGAGAAGGGCGCCTTCACGGGTGCGGTGGGCTCGAAACCGGGCAGGTTCGAGCTCGCCGACGGCGGCACCCTCTTCCTCGACGAGATCGGCGAGATCCCGGTCGAGATGCAGGTGAAGCTCTTGCGCGCCTTGCAGGAGTCGGAGTTCGAGCGCGTGGGCGGCATCAAGACGCTGCACGTCGACGTGCGCCTCATCGCGGCCACCAACCGGGATCTCAAGGCGCTCATCGCGGACGGCCGGTTTCGAGAGGACCTCTTCTACCGCCTCGCGGTCGTACCCATCTCGCTGCCGCCGCTGCGCGACAGGAAGGAGGACATCCCCCTCCTCGTGCAGCACTTCATCGGCAAGTACAATCATCGGCTCGGCAAGCACGCCGAGCGGGTGGACGACGAGGCGATGCAGATGCTCCTCGCCTACTCCTGGCCGGGAAACATCCGCGAGCTCGAGAACCTCATGGAGCGCTCCGTGCTCTTCGCCGACGGTCCGGTCATCCTCGGCTCGTCCCTGCCCGACGCGCTGCGAGAGCGGACCGCGGGCGCGACCGTGCCCATCGCGGCAGTCGGACCGCTGGGTGCCATCGCCGCGCCGAGCGGTGCATCGATGAAGGAGATCGTCCGGCACGCGCAGGCAGAGCTGGAGAAGGAGCTCATCTCTCGCGCGCTGGAGGAGACGGGTGGCAACGTGACACGCGCCGCCAAACGGCTCCAGATCAGCCGCAAGTCACTGCAAGTAAAGATGAAGGAGCTGGGCCTGAGGGGGGACGAGGAGTAGGAGGAAGAAGACGCGCAGAAACGGGACCGGGACCGGGTTCGGCTTCGGGGCGGTCGGGGACGGGAGCGGGGGCGGACGACGGGGATGGGTGGCGGGTCAACGGGAACGTGGACCGCCGCACCTCGAGCAGCTCCATCGTCCCCACGAGCGAGGCGAAGACCCCGCCATGTTCACTCGCTTCCCTTGACCTTGTGCAGCACTGCGTACACCTCCGCCCGCTTGAGGCCGCGCGCGCGTGCCACCTCGCGCGCGATGGCGCTGGGGGGCTCGCCCGCAGCGACGCGCCGCGCCAGCTCCGCCTCGAGCCGCTCCTCGGGCTCGTCGCGAACGGCCTCCGGGCTCGCCGCGCCCGAGATCACGATCGTCACCTCGCCGCGAGCTCCCTCCGCAAAGCGGGCGGCCAGCTCGTAGAGGGTGCCGCGGGCGATCTCCTCGTGCAGCTTGGTGAGCTCGCGCCCAACCGCCGCCGGCCGATCGCCCAGCGCCGCGTGGAGATCGCGCAGCGTCTCACCGGTCCGGTTCCCCGCCTCGTACACGACGAGGGTCGCCGGCAAGCGAGCCAGGAACGCCAGGACTTCGGCCCGGCCCGTGCCCTTGCGCGGCAAGAAGCCCTGCACGAAGAACCGGTCGCTGGGGAGACCGGAGGCGGCCAGCGCCGCCAGCGCGGCGCAGGGCCCAGGGATGGGCACCACCCGCGCCCCCATGTTCCAGGCCGCAGCGACGAGCTGCTGTCCGGGGTCTGAGACGCCGGGTGTACCTGCGTCGGTGCAGAGCGCTACCTCCTGACCGTCAGCCAGTCGCCCCAGCACCACGCCCATGCGCCCGCGCTCGTCGAACGCCGGCATGGACACCATGGCAGGTGCAGGTGCCCCCATGTGCGCCAGGAGCCGGAGGGTCCGCCTCGTGTCCTCGGCGACGATCGTGGCGACCGAGCGCAGCACCTCCGCGGCGCGGGGCGAGAGATCACCGAGATTGCCGATGGGCGTCGCGACGACGTAGAGCGTGCCGGGCACGCCCTCTTCTACTGCCGCTCCGCACGAAGTGTGAGCGAATCTAGGGAGAAACTCGTCTACGGGCTACGGCTCGTCGGCACCCGGCCTTCCTCGTTTCGTGCAAAGGGGTCGGCGGAGCCGGTGCGCAACTAGAAGGAAAGTCCGACGCGCGCGCCGCTACTTCGGGCGGCCCTCCGCGTCGAAGGCGCCGCGGAAGAGTTCGAACCGCGGCGCTCCGCTGGAGAGGTCGATCGCCACGACGTCGAAGCGAATGTCCTGCTCCAGGCCGCCGCCGTGCCGGACCGCCCAGTCGGTCGCCGCCGCCACGACGCGGCGTGCCTTCCCGACATTCACGGAGGCCGCCGGGGATCCGAAGTCCAGCCGGGAGCGGCTGCGTACCTCGACGAAGCACAGCGTCGCGCCGTCGCGGCAGACGAGATCGACCTCCCCGCGCCGGGTGGCATGATTCCGCGCCACCACCACGTACCCCAGCCGCTCGAGCCAGGTCGCCGCCGCGTCCTCGGCGGCGCGGCCGAGCGCGCGCGTGCTGCCCGATCCGCGGCCGAACCGCATCTTCCGAATCACGCCAGGTGATCGGCCGACTCGCGGAAGGCGATGTCGGTCGTGGCATGCAAGAGCTGCCCGGAAGCCGCCAGTTGCTTCAGGATGCGGCCCGCGCGGCGCCGCGCGCCCTCCGGCAGGCCAGCGAACGCATCGTCTGCGAGCGCCACCAGCTTCTCGGCCGACAGCGCGCGCTCGATGAAGGCAAGCTTCAGCGCGAGGAAGGCCAAGTCGCGGTCGGCTGGAGGGAGCCCTGCCGCCGGCACCGACCGCCCACCTGCCTGAGCCAGCAGGTTGCCGCGATCGTCCACCCCGAGGCCGGTGAATCGGTCTCCGGAAAGGGCCTGCAGCAGCTGCGACGCCTTGGTCTGGACGGTCCGCACGGTGGCCGCCGGGCTGCCGCCCAGTTCCTTCGCGGCGCGGTCCATCAGCTCGCGGATGGGGTCGGCGGGCGCCAGCGAGATGGCCGGGATGCTCTCCGGAGCGCCCTCTGGCTCCGCCGCGGCCTCCGCCTCCAGCCGCTGGATCTCCGCGGTCACCGAGCGAGGGTCGCGCACGAAGCCGCCCGCCTGGGCGGCGAGCTCGGGCTCGACCTCGCGCAACTCCGCCTCCACCCGCACCTTCTCCTCCTGCGCCGACTGCGTGTCGGGCGTCGCCTCGAAGGCCCGCAGGCGCTCGCGTGCCGCCGCCGCCGCCGCGCGCGCGTCGGAGAGCTTGTTCACGGCCTCCCGCAGCTCCGGAATGCCGGCGACACCGAGCGCCTCGGTGGCCTTTCGCACCTCCGCGACATCGCGATCGAAGGTCCCCAGCACCTTGCGCTCGTGCTCCTCCACAAGCCTGCGGCGCCGGCCCAGACGGCCGTGATCCTCGAACTCAGCCACCCAACCGAGCGCCACCCACGCGGCCCAGCCGAAGGCAGGGATGTCGAGCAACGCGACGTAGCGCAGGCCCTGACCCGCTCCCGAGAGCGCGACGGCCATCGCCACCGCGACCACGCCTGCGCCGGCGCCCATCCAGAACTTCGTGTTCACCCAGAACGGCGGCGGCAGGCCGCGCACGTTGGCCTCTTCGAGAGCGCCCTTCTCGAGCTCGATGTTGGCGAGCGCCTCGTCGCGCTTCGCGACCGCCTTGGCATGGGCAGCGAGCTTCGCGTCGACATCGCCCAGCTCCTCCGCCACGGCGCCAACGGGGCCGAGGGAGGCGAGCGCTGCCTCTGCGCTCTCGACGGCGTCGCGGATGCGCGCTCCCTCCTTCAGCGCCTCCTCGAGCTTGAAGAGGCGACTCTGCAGCCCGTCGAGCTGGTACTGGAGCTTCTCCGCCTTGTTCGCGCGCTCGAGCTCGTCGTGCAGCTCGGCGAGGCGCTTCTGCACCTGTGTGGGCGTGAGCGCTTTTCGCGGTGGTGTCGGAGCCCCCCCCGCGCCCAGGGGTGCACCGCAACGGGAAGGAAGCTCGGCCGCGGAGACCGTCAGGAGCGCCAGACGCCCGCGGGCGGGCGCGCCCGTCGCCTCGAGATGGCGCGCGATGGCGACGCCGTCCTGCGAGACGAGCGCAAACGCGCGCTTCTGCGGGTCGAACCGGTGCAGCTGGCAGCCAGCGCCGAAGTCGCGCACGACCCGGTACGTGACGCCGTCGTTGCCGACCAGGGTCACGCCCGCGCGCACCGAGCCGACCGCCGGGACGGACAGGCGAAGCGCCTCGCCGTCGCGGTCCCCCGGGTAGAACAGCGCTTCCAGCAGCCGGCGCAGCACCGCGCCATCGGCGGACACGATGTTGTAACCGGGCCGCAGGCGCGCGCTTCCGCCTGCCGGCGACACACCCTTCACGCCCTGGGCAGCGATCTCGAGGAGCAGCACGCCCAGCGATGTTACCCGGGGATGGACCTGGGCGAAAGGTCGCGGCCGACCGTGGCGAGGGACGAGCCCCCGCCCTACAGCGCCGGTCGCGATCGGCGATCAGGCCGGGGTGGGTTCGGGGGGGACAGCTGGAGCCGGAGTCGCAGCGGGCGTCCGAGCATGCTGTCCGCCCTCCTCCTGGTGCAGGCGCGCCGCCTTGCCCTTCAGCGAACGCAGGTAGTACAGGCGCGAGCGGCGAACCTCACCGTGGCCCAGCACCTCGATCCTGTCTATGCGTGGGCTGTGAACCGGGAACATGCGCTCGACGCCGACACCGTAGCTCACCTTCCGTACCGTGAACATGGCGCGAGCCTGGCCCTTCCGGTGTCGGATGACGACGCCCTCGAAGACCTGGATGCGCTCCTTGTCACCCTCCTTGATCTTCGTGTGGACGCGGACGGTGTCGCCCGAGCGGAACCCTGGCAGGTCGTTCCGGAGATACTTCGCCTCGATGTCACTGATGGCCTTGCGCAGCATCGCTCTCTCCTTCACAGCTCGTCGTCTCCGGTCGACAGGAGCCGGAGGTCCTCGTCCGTCAGCGCCAGCCTCTCGAAGAGATCGGGGCGCCGCTCGCGCGTGGCCCTCAGCGATTCCCGCCGGCGCCACCGCTCGATCCTCCGGTGATCCCCCGACAGGAGGACCTCCGGAACCTGCATTCCCCGGTAGGCCGGGGGCCGGGTGTAGTGCGGATGTTCCAGCAACCCGCCCTCGCCCGAGAAGCTCTCGGCCCCGGCGGAGCTCTCGTTGCCGAGCACCCCGGGGATGAACCTCGCGGCGGCATCGACGATCGCGAGCGCCACCAGCTCGCCGCCGGTGAGCACGAAGTCTCCCAGCGACACCTCCACGTCCGTGACGGCCCTCACCCGCTCGTCCACGCCCTCGTAACGGCCGCACGCGACGATGACCCTGCCCTGCTCCGCGATGCTCCTGGCGACCCGGTGGTCCAGCTTCACACCCCGCGGGCTGGCGAGGACGACGCTGGCGCCAGGCAGCCTGCCACGCGCCGCGTCGATCGCTTCGGTGAGCGGCTCCGGCTTCATGACCATCCCGGCGCCACCACCGTAGGGCGCATCGTCGGTCACCCGGTGCTTGCCTGCCGCGTGGTCGCGCACGTCGACCACGTTCACGGCGAGGAGCCCGCTCTCGCGCGCCTTGCCGAGTATGCTCTCGGCCAGGTACCCCGTACACATCCGCGGGAAGAGCGTCAGGATCTCGACTTCCAGCTTCGCCACGTCAAGCGCCTCGCTCGGGACCTCCCTTCTCTTCGCGTCCCATGTCTTCCACGTCCAGCAATCCTTCAGGCGGATCGACGACGACCCGGCCGACCGCATGGTCCACGGTCACGTAAGGTGCGAGCGGGATGAGCGCCTCGCCCCGCTCTCCCGTGACGACGAGCACATCGACCCCGCCCGTCGCGTAGACGTCGGTCACCCTTCCCAAAAGCTCCCCGGCCACCGTCACCACCGTCAGGCCCTCGAGATCGGTCCAGTAGTGCAGCCCCTCGCCCGCCTCGCCCAGGTCTTCCCGCGCCGCCAGCATCTCGCATCCCACCAGCGCCTCGGCCTCCTCACGGCCAGCGACGCCTTCCAGCTGTACCGCCCACAGGCGCCCTTGCGACCTCGCCTCGACGACCTGCCGCGGGTAGAGCCCCCCGGCGCCGGGGCGCCGCAGCACCACGCGCTTCAGCTCCGCGAGCGCACCGTCGGTCCCCGCCACCCCGACGAGGCCGCGAAGCCCGACCGCCCGGACCACCTTCCCGATGCGAACGAGGCTCGCCTCTGGCTGTCCTCCGTGCTCACCCACCGCTTCCGACCCATGCCCCCCACCGGGAGACTCGCTGTGAAAAATACCGACACACGAGTCAGATTCGCCGCTAGTCAAGGATATCCAGCACCGCCCGCCGCCCCTGCCGGCGCGCCGCGACGTCGATCACCGTCCGGATCGCCTTCGCCGTGCGCCCACCTCGTCCGATCACGCGGCCGAGATCGTCCTCTGCCACCGTGAGCTCGAGCACCGTCGAGAGGTCGCGCTCGATGCATTCGACCCTGACAGCACCCTTGTCATCGACGAGCTGCTGGGCGAGCCAGACGACGAGGTCGCGCATGATGTCACCTTCCGCTACTTTCCGGCCTTCTCCGCCGCTGGCGCGGCCCTCTTCGCCCGCTTCAGCACCGACGCCACGGTCTGGCTAGGACAGGCGCCGACCTTGAGCCAGTGCTCGATCCGATCGGTCTTGAGCTCGATATGCTCGGGCTGCTTCGTCGGGTCGTAGACGCCCACGTCCTCGAGGTACTTCCCATCGCGCGGCTTGCGCGAATCGGTCGCAACCACGTGATAGAAGGGCGCCTTGTGCGTGCCGGCGCGGCTGAGCCGCAGAACCACTGCCATTTCACTGCCTCCTGGAGATTCCCTCTCGGGATACCGAGCGCGGACACGAAGCAGCGCCGCCGCTGCGGCCCATCTGCTCGTCGAGAAAAGTGGATTCTTTTACGGGTCCTTAGCGCACGTGTCAAGGAGCGCGCGGCACTTCCCGGGCCGGGCCCTTGGGCGGGTGACCGCGAGGTGACCCAGGAGTTCGGACGTCCCTGCCGATTCGTTCACGGCGTAGCGCGGCCAGGTGTCCGCGTGGCGAGGTCCAAAGAGCCAGCGCGTACACCAAGGCACCGAGCATCCCGCCGAGCGCCCAACCGGCCACCACGTCCGTCACCCAGTGCGCACCGACGTAGATGCGTGAAACCCCTCCGAGCAGCATGAGCCCCAGCGTCCACCGCATGCGGGCACCGTAGGCGAGCGCAGCATAGGCGGCGAAGGTGCCGACAGCGCTCGAATGGCCACTCGGAAACCCGAACATGTACAGCGGCTCCAGGCCGATCCTGACGCCCTGGAGGCCATACACGGACAGCGGGCGGGGAGTGGCGAGGAGGTCCTTCAGCCCCTGCACGACAGCGCCGCTCACGGCGAGCGCTACCGCGAAGGGCACGAAGGCGGCCAGGAGCCTCCACCGGTCGCGCTCCATCCACGCGAACGCCAGGAGCCCGATGAGCGCCAGCGCCCAGCCCTCGCAAGCGGTAGAGCTGATCGCTGCAGGGAGGTCGAGCCACCGCGACTGCATCGCCTGGTGCAGCGCGAGGAACGGGTCGTGGGCGTAGAACGGCGGCGGCACGGACGGCCACGTTCTACCACGAGGATGATCGATGCGGCGGAGCCGCCATCCTCGTTCGGGGCCCCCTGGGGGGGGCGAGCCCAAGCGATGCGGCGGTGCGGTCTTCCCCGTTCGGGGCCCCCGGGAGCGAAGAGAGCGCCGCCCCGGTCACCCTGGGGCGGCGCGCCAGGACCAGGCGGCGGAGCGCAAGCGCCGCTACCCTGCCGTCGCCTCCTGGGCCTTGGGCCCCTTCTCGGCCTTCGTCCCGGTCTCGGTAGGCGCGCTGCGATCGACGAGCTCGATCATCGCCATCTCGGCGGCGTCGCCGGCGCGGCGACCGACTCGAACGATGCGCGTGTAGCCTCCCGGGCGGCTCTTGAAACGCGGCCCGAGAGTCTGGAAGAGCTTGTTCAGCACCTCTACGTCGCGGACGTCGCGGTTCGCCTGGCGGCGCGCGTGCGGGGTGCCCTTCTTGGCAAGCGTGATGAACTTGTCGGCGAAGCGCTTGATCTCCTTCGCCTTGGGCGTGGTGGTGGTGATGCGCTCATGACGGAAGAGCGAGGTCACGAGATTGCGGAACATGGCCGTACGATGCTCGGTGGTGCGATCGAGCCGCCGGCCTACGACGCGGTGCTTCATGGCGTTCTCCTCGAGAAGCGTCTGCGGCGGGGGACAGGCCCTCGCCCTAACACCCATGGTAGGGGACGAGCCCCCGCCTTACACCTTCGGGGCCGGCGGCGCGCTCTTCGGCGGCCAGTTTTCGAGCTTCATCCCGAGGGAGAGCCCCATCTCGGCCAGGATTTCCTTGATCTCCTTCAGCGACTTCCGGCCGAAGTTCTTCGTCTTCAGCATCTCGGCCTCGGTCTTCTGGACGAGATCGCCGATGGTCTTGATGTTCGCGTTCTGGAGGCAGTTGGCGCTGCGCACCGAGAGCTCGAGCTCGTCCACCGAGCGGAACAGGTTCTCGTTGAGCTTCGTCTCCTCGACGGCAACCGGCTCCAGGACCGGTTCCTCGGTCTCGTCGAAGTTGATGAAGATCGAGAGCTGCTCCTTCACTATCTTGGCCGCGTAGGCGACGGCGTCGGCCGGCTGCACCGAGCCGTCGGTCCACAGCTCTAGCGTCAGCTTGTCGTAGTCGGTCTGCTGCCCCACGCGAGCGTTGGTGACCTGGTAGTTCACCTTGCGGATGGGGCTGAAGAGGGCGTCGATGGGGATGGCACCGATGGGCTGGCCCGTCACCTTGTTCCGCTCCGACGGCACATAGCCGCGACCTCGGCGCGCTGACAGCTCCATGCGAACGCGCCCGCCCTCGCTGATGGTGAGTATGTGCTGCCCCGGGTTCAGGATCTCCACCTGGCCGTCGGCGATGATGTCGCCCGCCTTGATCTCCTTCGGGCCGTCGGCCTCGATGCGGAGCGTCTTCGCCTCGTTGGTGTGAATCTGGAGCAGGATCTCCTTGAGGTTGAGGATGATGTCGGTGACGTCCTCGGAGACCTCGGGGATGGTCATGAACTCGTGCTCGACGCCCTCGATCTTGACCGAGGTGATGGCGGCGCCCTGCAGGCTCGACAGAAGCACGCGACGCAGCGAATTGCCGAGGGTGATGCCGAAGCCGCGCTCCAGCGGCTCGGCCACGAATTTGCCATAGGTGTTGGTGAGGCTCTCCTGGTCGACCTGAAGCCCGCGGGGTTTGATCAGGTCGCGCCAGTTCTTCGTCACGATGGCGTCTGCCATGGGCTCTCCTGCGCCGCCGCCCCCTCCCTACCTCCGCCAGCCGAGCGGAGCCAGGGCACCGTGAGGCGCGCAGCAGTGGGTTGTCGCGTCAGGCCGAGCGTTACTTCGAATAGAGCTCGACGATGAGCTGCTCCTGGATCGGCATCGTGATGTCTTCGCGCGCGGGGGCCGTCCTCACAGCGCCCTTGAATCCGCCCTTGTCGAGCTCGAGCCACTGCGGCACACCGCGGCGGTCGACCGTTTCGAGCGCCTCGTTGATGCGCACGACCTTCTTCGACCGGTCCTTCAGCTCGACCTTGTCTCCCACCTTCAGCCGATAGGACGGGATGTTCACCTTGCGACCGTTCACGCGAAAGTGACCGTGGCGGACGAGCTGGCGCGCCTCGTTGCGAGTGTCGGCAAAGCCAAGGCGGAACACGACGTTGTCGAGCCGCAGCTCGAGGGTCTGGAGCAGGTTCTCGCCGGTCTTCCCCTTGGCCGCGGCGGCGTTCCCGTAGGCGTGACGGAAATCGGCCTCGAGTAGGCCATACATCCGCTTGACCTTCTGCTTCTCGCGGAGCTGCACCCCGTACTCGGAAAACTTGACGCGCCCCTGGCCGTGCTGACCCGGGGGATAGGGGCGGCGCTCGATGGCGCACTTGTCCGTGTAGCAGCGATCGCCCTTCAGATACATCTTCAAGTTCTCGCGGCGGCACAGCCGACAGACGCTTTCAGTGTAACGGGCCACGGTTGGTCCTCTCTCCCTGATCAGACGCGGCGGCGCTTGGGCGGCCGGCAGCCGTTGTGGGGAATCGGTGTCACGTCACGGATGAGCGAGATCTTGAGTCCGGCGGCAGAGAGCGCGCGCAGGGCCGACTCGCGCCCCGCGCCGGGGCCGGACACCTGCACCGTGACGCTCTTCAGGCCGTGCTCCATCGCCTTTGCGGCCGCGTCACCCGCGGCCACCTGGGCAGCGAAGGGCGTCGACTTGCGCGAGCCCTTGAACCCGCGCGCGCCTGCGGAGGACCAGCTGATGACGTTCCCGGAGACGTCCGTGATCGTGATCATCGTGTTGTTGAACGTCGCCGCGATATGCACCACGCCGGCGGCGATGTTCTTCTTCACCCGCTTCTTCCCCTTCTTGGGGACGACGGGCGACGCGGTGATGGGCTCGATGCCGCCAAGGTTCGGGGCAGCTGGCGCCTGGGCCTCCTCGGCCTTGGCCGGCTCGGGCTTCTTGGCGGGCTTCTCGCTGGTCTGCTTCTCGTCGGCCACTCTACTCTCCGTTCAGAAGGGAGGTCGGTAACTCGCGAAGGCCGTGAGGCCTTCTGTCGTTCTTGCTCGTCTCGAGGCCAGTGAGGCCCTTGATCGTCGGCCCGAGCACCGAGCCGAACCTTCGATTGTCGACCGGGGTTGAAGCCTGCTTGAAGCCTTCGATCATCGCCCCGGGGCCTTCCGTAGCCACCCGGCTAGGCCTTGGCCTTGGGCGCGACAGCGGACGGCTTGCGGATGAGGCCGCGCTTGGGGCCCTTGCGGGTACGAGCGTTGGTGTGGGTGCGCTGCCCTCGAACTGGCAGGCCTCTGCGATGACGGAGCCCCCGGTAGCACCCGAGATCCATCAGCCGCTTGATGTTGAGCGAGGTCTCGCGACGCAGATCGCCTTCGACCTTGCAGGCCTGCTCGATAGCCTCGCGGATGCGGCGGACCTCGTCGTCCGTCAGGTCCTTCGTCCGCGTGGTGGCCACGACCTCCGCCTTCTCGCAGATCTGCTTCGCGGTGGTCTTGCCAATTCCGTAGATGTACTGGAGCGAGATCTCGATGTGCTTCTCGCGGGGAAGGTCGACGCCGGCGATACGGGCCATCTTCGGTGTTCTCCTGGTTTCCTGCGGGCGCGGGCGCTAGCCCTGGCGCTGCTTGTGGCGAGGGTTCGCGGTGCAGATGATCCGCACGACTCCCTTGCGCTTGATCACCTTGCACTTGACGCAGATCTTCTTGACCGAAGCGCGGACCTTCATGACGCGACTGCCTCCCGAGAATATCTCGTTCTTCAGATGAAAAGCCCCGCCGCGGCTTCCGGCGGGACTGGCGGTGGGGATGCCTCCCCATGCCGCCTGGTTTCGAGCTTTCGCACCCGTCTCCCCCTGGCTGGACGGTCTGCGAGAGGCGCCCTATAACACAAGCTATTTTTCAACGCAACGCCTTCTGCGCGAGGCTCGTCCCGCACCAGCGGCCAATCGATCTTGAAATCGCGACTCAGCACGCCTTCCCGGGGAGCGACAGGATCTCTGGCCCCTCCTCCGTCACCGCGATGGTGTGTTCGAAATGGGCCGAGAGGCTGCCGTCGGCGGTCACCGCGGTCCAGCCGTCCTCGAGGGTGCGAACCTGCGGCTTGCCCGC
>Ga0154716_1151_pt3 | contig 14063 bp, 14 predicted proteins | sample Rifle2008BG16ft_FD_105724 | JGI IMG/M metagenome (GOLD analysis project Ga0154716, IMG submission 105724) | Anaeromyxobacter sp. RBG_16_69_14
CTACCCGACAATCCAGCGACTGAAGGAAAGAAGGCAACCTCCGCTTCACCGGCAAGAGCTTCCGCGACCCCAAGGAGATCGTGGGCGCGCCGCTCGAGGACTGACGACCGACAGGACGCGCCGGTCCGCGACCACGCGAACGGCGCCGGGCGCGAAGGGCGCGCCGCCAGGGCGCGTCACGCCCCTCGCACGCGCCCATCGCCGTCGTCCGCCGACGAGCGACGCCAGCTCCCCGACCCTCGGGCAGGGCAGGAGGGGGCGGGGACCCGACGACGTCACATGACCCTGCTTCTGTCCTGCTCCTTTCCCGAAACCAGCCCGGCAAACCGGCATCAGGAACCACCGGCGATGAAGAACACGGCGGAGGGACAGCTCGCATACCGCCTGGCGAAGGCCTCCAGTCTGCGTGATCTCGCGACCTGTCGCGGCTCCGGTTGGCACGCCGAGAACGGCTTCTGCTTCGTCCGCGCCGCCTCCGACGACAACATCCACGGATGGCGCCTGCCCCGGTTGGAATGAACATCGGGGAAGGAGAGAAGAAGCTCCAGGGAGCCCGTGGGTACGTCCCGGGGGCGATCTCCCTCTCTCTTTCCCCGCCAGGTTCCGATCGTCGCTCAGCGGGCCCGCCAGGGCCTCCCTGAAGTCGTCTTCAACGACTTCGCTCCTCGCTCCCCCCGCCTCGACAAGCAGTTCGTCGTTCGGCGATCGCCGCCGCGGCGGCGATCACGGCGAGGCGGGTGCGGGTCTTCTTAGCTATGGGCACGACTCGCCGGGAACACAGCTTCACCGTTCGAACCCCCACTCCCCACGCTCGTGCTCCCGCTCGCGCCGCTGCTCGATCTCGCGCGAGAGGCGCTCTCGTTCGCGGCCCTGATGCCAGCCGCGGTACGCAGCCACCTGGCGCGCGAGTTCCGGCTCCCGCCTCTCCGCCTTCCGCTGGGCGAGCTGGGTGCCCTTCGTCGGGTACCATGCGCCCGGTTCCCGGGCGTACTCGTTCACGTAGGCGGCCCGCTTCTCGAGTTGGCGCTCGCGGTTCTGGAGGACCTTGTGCTCCTTGGACCAGGTGTCCCGGGCCGCCTCGTAGCGCGCATGGCCACCTATGAGCCCGGCGATGGCATTGGGCTTCTGCGGCGCAATCTCGCGATGCTCGGCCATGCGCTGACGCAACTCCTGGACATCCTTCCCGACCCGCTCTCCGATTACCGCTGCCCTGCTCCTGACCGCAGCGAGCTCCTTCGCGACGATCGTATTCCACTGGGCCTCGAGCTTCTCGCCCTGGGCGGCGCGCTGCTTGTCATCGAGCGTCGCTTGAGGTGAGAGCTCGACGGTACACTTGACTGTCGCTTCTCGGGCCTCCTCCAGCGTGGCGCGCTGCCCCTCATTCCCGAGAGAAGGCCTGTTCAGCACTGCCGCTCGCGGCACCTTGCTCCGGTCCGCACGCGCGGGCTCTGCTATGCGCGCCGCCGCCAGCAGCTGGCGCTCAATCCGGCGATGTGGCTCGGCCGACCGTTCCTCCTCGAGGAATGCGCGGTTGAGTCGCACCTCCCGGGCCAGGTCAGGTCGCTTTCTCTCTGCCAAGAGCTCCGCGAGGCCGAACCCCGTGGCCGAGGGCCGACCTGTCGGCTCTGCCGCGAGTTCATGGAGTCTCTCCACACGCTTGCCAAGCTGCTCGAGTCGGCGAGCATGCTCGGAACTCCTGGCACTGGGTTCGCCGGAGGCCTGATGTCTCTCCAGTGCTACCTGGGCGCGAGCCTCTATGCGAGCAGTGCGTGCGTGTACTCGCGGCAGCTCGGCACGGACGAGCGCTTCCCATTCCTGCTCTCGCCGTGGGCCTAGGGCGATGCGCTGCTGGATCTGCGAGTCTCGCTGGCGAGCGACCTGAGTCTCCATCTGTGGAAACCGGATCGTCCGGAACTTCTCAGGCAAGCGCTCGTCCACAAGAACCGCGTTGAAAGGTTCGATACCGAAGGCAACAGCGCTTTCGCGGCCGCTCTTGTGCTTCGTAGCGAACCGGAAGATGCGCTCGTTGAGATGCAGAACCGCATCTCGCTCGCCGGCGTCGAGAAGGTCGCGACGAAGAAACTCCTGAGCGCAGATCACTGATGCTCGGGCCTGCTGCAGACCGTGTGGCCCTTGATACTTCGGCAGGCCTACGGTGTTGCAGATGCGGCTCTCCATGCAGAGGACCGGGTGCAAGACAAGGAACTCGACCCGCTCATCACGATCCTTCTTGCGAACGAACTCCACAGGAATGGCCATTTCGCGCGCTTCCTTGGCATCAAGCCCGTAGGGGCGATCAAGGAAATCGATCCGTCTCTCGTTGCCCTGACTGTCGGCGAAGAGCACCACGGCGACGTTGGGGGTCACGTCGTCCATGGAGGCGAATCGTGGTTGGCCGTGCAGACGATCAGCGCAGAGGCGGACTACGTCCCTGCTTCCCTGAAAGTCGATGTCCTTGCTCGCGAAAGGCGCCTCACGCTGAAGCCCCGTCGAGTAATTCAGGTAGCGCTCAGCCCAGAAGTTCAACGCCTGCCCGCCGACGAGAACGATCTGCCCTACAACGTCGGGACCCAGTTGTTCGAGGATGGGCTCAACTTCGAGGTACTGAAGAGGCGGCGGGTTCGGTCTACCAGAGACGCTTGGCGGCCTTGACCTTGACGACGACGTCGATGCCTGCGAAGTGGCCGTTCTCTCGTCGTAGTTGCTCACGGCTCTTCTGGCCCGAAGCAAGCGCGCGCTCGTCCTCTCGCCGAGAATGTTCCTTTTCGATTTCCCACTCGCGGAATCCCCACTCGTGGTCTTGGTCGCCGCGGCGCGCCATACAACCTCCCACTTCTCCTGTCTAAGAGTACCCTCTTTGCTGTTCGACCTTCAACTTGGGAGGCCCACTCCTACTGGGCCCTGTGACCGCGAAGCTGCGAGTCGGGGAGACGGTGGAGCGGCGCGAAGCTGACCTCCTCCTCCCTCAGGCCGGCGGAGCGGAGAACTCGAGCTCCGCGCCGCATGCCGTGGGGTTCCTCGCGTAATAGTGCGTAAAAATTGGGTTTTTAGCTACCCCTCACCCCAAGGTCCGCGCAAAAATGACCGGTCCACACGTCACCCTTGAGCGGTCGCCGCAGCCGGGGCGTTGCGGGGATAGCGCACGCGGCTTGCGGTGGCCCCCATGGTCACCCCTCCGACGAGCGCCGCGTACTGGCCTCCGTACCGCTGCTGGGAACGAACCGGAGCTCGGGGGGCGTGACGCTCATCCCGTCGCGGGTGCTCGCCCACACGGCCCAGTGCTCTGGTTGGCTGGGGCGGAGTGGACGCCCGAGGCGCCAGAGCACGACGACGACGATCGAGACGAGCAGGGACAACGACGACGGCGATGATGGTCATGGTGGTCTCCGCCGCAGCAGCTCGGCAGCGAGCTGTTGGCGGAGAAGCCGATGGAATCGCCAGTGGTGAGCCCCGACGCGCCTGGCGAGCGCGGCGCCGGGGATGGAGAGGACGAGCGAGCCGCCGAAGAAGATGCCCGCGATCAAACCGGGCCGCTCGGCGGCTGGCCACAGGAGTGAAGCGACGATCGCTGCGAGCAGCCCGTAGACGATGGGGTGCGCTGCGATGAGCAACCAGGCACCGATGATGTGAGCGCTCCCCCAGGAGTGCGGAATGTGGAACTCGGGAGGGCGAAGCGACAGCCGAGCCGAGGCAGGTGCCGCTCCTCTGACGCACCCTGAGCGCCATGTCGCAATTCACTGCGACTCAGCTCTTTCCGCGCGTCTACTTTACATAATGCGCATTATCAGACTTGCACGTAAAGTGAAATAACAGGAGAGGGGAAGCCCGACATCGCTGTTCCCGCGCGTGCGAGCTGAGGCCCGCTGCGCCGGCAGGGCCTCAGTACACCTGCTCCCGCGGTTGGGATTCCACGAAGCGCGCGCAGCGCGAGCCGGACCGCCTCCTCGACGAGCGCGGTCGGCTGCTCCGGACGCCGCGACGCCAATGGTTGTGTTGGGCCTGCGCGTGCCTGTTGCCGTCAAGGAGCCCCGTCCAGCCGTTTTCTCGGAGCCGGTGAACAGCGCCGCCCTGGCGCCGCTCGGGTCCCCTCGCTGCCAGCGCTGGGGTCGGCGTCCGCCTCGCAGCGCTCCTCAACCGAATCGCGAGAACTCGTCAAGGGCGATAGCCCATTGACATACCGTTGGTGAGTACGTAAAATGTACGTACATACATGCCGTCGCGTACAGAGCGAATCGAACTTCGAGTCAGCCCACGCGAGCGCGCGCGCTTGGAACGCGCGGCGCAGGCCGTCGGTCTTCCTCTCGGCACTTGGCTGCGCACCCTCGGCCTCGATGCGACGACTCCGCGGGCCCCCACTGCCCAGCCCGGCATCGCCCGCCGAAGGACCCCCAAATGAGCCTCGCCGCTCAAGCTGTGAGACCCCTCTGCCCCTACTGCGGTCGGCCCGTCCGCGGTGGCGTCGAGCTCCGCGATGCCCGCGCCGACGTCGAGGACCTCCTCCAGGCCGCGCGACGGCGAGCTGACGCTGGCATGCTCGAGGATCTCGAGCTCCTCGTCATCACCAACACCGACGCGATGGAGTCGCTCCGCCATCTGCAGGCCGAGCTCGGGGGCGCGCACCTGCTCTGCCTCCCTCACGTCCACTGAGCCGGTTCCGATGCCTGCCCGCCACGTCAAGGAGCCACCGATGGTTGCCGCCCCCGCGTACGTCAGGGGCTCCCTTACCCGCCCTACCCTCTCCCAGCTTCGACCTTCATGCCCTCCTCGCCTGCGAATCACTCGCCACGGCCGGGATGCTCACGGAGAGGTCCACGCCGAGTACCGCACTAAGCGCGTCATCCTCGAAATCAACGACGCGCTTGAACAGGCCGTGGGGATCGGCAAGCCCTACCAGACCCGCCTCGACCCGCCGCCCACTGACCCACGCGTCGCACACCCCGACACGCGCCCTGCCGCGGAGAAGAGAGCCCAGCAATGACGAAGACGCCGCGGAGGAAGCCCGCGACGTCGGGGGGCAAAAGAGTCTCACCGACGGTGAGACAGACGGCAACGCTTGGGGACCGGCCGACGCTCCCGGACGATGCCGAGGTTGCGGCGCTCGCCCTCGACCTCGGGAAGATGATCGAGGCGGCCCGGCAGCAGGTCGCCGTCGCGGCAAACGCCGCGCTCACTACAGTCTACTGGCACTCGGGCACCGCGTCCGTACGGAAGTCCTCGAGGGACGTCGTGCCGAGTATGGCGTGCAGATTGTCGCCGCGGTGGGGCGACAATTGGAGGCCCGCTACGGGCTCCTCGGCTGCGACCTCTTCGTCAACGTCGCGGGCGGGCTCACCCTGGACGATCCCGCCGCCGACCTCCCCTGCGTGGCCGCGCTGGCGTCGAGTTTCCGCGATCGCGCCCTCGATCCGCGGACGCTCGTGCTCGGGGGAGGTGGGGCTCGCTGGCGAGGTCACAGCGGCGACCAGTTGATGTGATTCTCCAGCGTCACCGCCGCCGCTGTGAGCTGATGTCCGGCGCCTTGCGGCGCCTCAAGCGGAGGGGAGAACTCTCCCCCCGCGCCCCCCATCTCGAGCGTCAGTTCATGTGGCATGCGCTATCAGAGCTATCGCCTAGGCGGACGCGCGGCTCGCCGATGCCGCCAGGCTCGGCTTCGCCCGGGCGCACCTGCCCGCCGGGAACGCCCGCCACGCCGACATGCCAGGTGGGCTAGCAGTGGAGGCGGTCGAGACCGTCACCGAGGCGCTCGACCAACTCCTTTAATTCGTATTGCACAGGGCACGGATCAACCGTCCGACCTCTGCCCGGGCACGGCCGAGCCGGGAGTAGACCGTATTGACTGGAATGGAGAGCACCTCGGCAATCTCCGGAGCAGTGCACTCCTCCATCTCGTGCATTACGAAGATCACGCGCCGGTCGAACTCGAGCGCGTCGAGCGCACGCCTCAGCAGCGCTCGCTCTTCGTGGCGCGCGAGCGCCTCGTCCGGCGGGGTCGCTTCGTCTTCGACCCAGGAGAGGTCCTGCCTGCTCACGCGTCGGATCTCGGCCCGCTGGGCGAAGGTCCAGTGACGCCGAACGGCGATCCCGAGGAGCCAGGGGCGCGCCGGCCGCGCCCAGTCAAAACGGTCGAAGCGCTCGTATGCGGTGAGGATCACGTCGTGCGCCAGATCGTCGGCGTACAGGCTCGAAGTGCCCAGCCGGCGCACGAAGTTGCGCACTGCGCCGAGTTCTCGGCGGTAGATCTCCTCGAAGAGCGCCTGATGCGAAGGCCGAGCGGGCTCACACCTCATGTCTGGCCGCATTTGACACTGAAGTCCACGCCCAGGCAAGCCGGGAGGAAGCGGGGTCGATCGGCGCTCGGCTTCACGCTCGACCCCACGGTGTGTTGATCGCTTGGCCCGCGCCCCCATCACGAGGGGCCCCAGGAGGCCGCGCCCGACGGGATCGCGCTGTCAGCTCATCGCCAATCTTGGAGATTCGGCCCTTCCGTGCCGCCGCCATACCGGGAGAAAACGACAAAAACCGAAGCGAGCCGGACGGATTCCCCCGCGCGGCCAAAAGGAAAGCAAGAGGGCAGATCCCACGTCTAAACAGAGGCGAGCATGAGAATGCAACTCAACTTCTTTTTTCGAGCGAACCGCTGCGGCAATCGGTCACTCCCACCATTGCCCCTCGCGTTCGCGCTTCCGCTGCTCTTGCTCGTTGCGGGCTGTGGAGGCCAGGCTGGCGATTTCGTCGACGACGAGACGGGCACGAACGTCACCTACCTCAAGCACGTGGACCTTGAGGTAGCCAGCCTTCGGCCCTCGCGCGCCATGGCGCGAGACGCTCGCCACGCGGGCCAGGAGCCGGCGGGGCTTCGGGCGCTGCGTCATGACTTCGCCAAGCTGATATCGATCCAGACCGGCACCGCGCTGGACCCGGAGGACGTGGACGCCTTCGCGGTCGACGACGTGACGCTCCTCGTCCCGAAGGGCCAGGAAGTCACGCGCGTGTCGGTCGGGCTCGACGCCTCGGGCAAGCAGGCACTCATCGACGCGGTGGGGGGCGAAGACGAGAGCGATGCGGTGGCTTCGGCGCAAGCCCTGAGTGCCAGAGAGGAGCACGCCGCGGACGCGGCGCCCTACTGGGACGTGGGCACGAGCGGCAGCTACCAGATCGTCTTCCGGGACCCGGCCAACGCAATCGCGGCCACCGCAACCTACACGTGGGCGAAGAAGAAGCTGATCAATGACGGCGATGGTACCTACGACTACTGGAGCTACACGCGCAAGGGCATCGGCCAGGGCGAACGTGCCCCTGCCGGCGCCACGTGGGCCATCACCGGGCTCTATCTGCGCAACTATGCGACGGCGGCTACGCTGCGCAGCAACAAGCTGAAGGACTGGATCGACTGGACGCCTGACGGTGACTTCACCGGCAATTGCAGCACCTCGCCACTGACCATCAGCGCGGGCGCGAAAGGCGTCAACCTTTCCGTCTCCTTCACTGCCTGCGATCACTACCACTTCGGCATCAACTCGAACGTCCCGGGCGAGGCGTCGATCAAGATGACGCAGGGCGCATTTTTCCATGAGGGCACCCGGGGCGCGGCGTACATCACGGTCTTCAAAGTCAGCCAGGGCTTCACGCCCTACTTCCACGACCAGCAGCAGCTCGAGATCGCATTCTGGGCCGGGCAGCACGGAGCCTACCCGGCACCGTGCCTCTCGACGGACTCGGACAAGACGTGCAGCACGTACCCCTTTGGGGGTTAAGACTTCCAAACTGCGGATCGGGGTCCGATAGGGAGTATTCCGTAAAAAACCAATAGGCGTTTCGCGCAGCCCCAGACAGGGACGGAGCGGCCCAGAGGATCTGCTCCCTGGGTCTCTCCCTCCCCCATTCTGCCGCTGCAGGCGGCCAGGTGATGGCCATCAGCTCCGGGTCCGAAACGAGCCCGGGATGAGCTGCGTTGTCACCAAGTGTAGGGCAAACTGCGCTCGTGGAAATCGTACAAACGGGGATGCTCAATTGCGTAACTATTTCGGACAACTACTGCGAGCACTACAGCATCCAAGGAGCCGATAGGGGGGCCACGGTGTCTCTGTTCGGCAGGCAGGCTCGCCGTGGTCCAAGGGAACCATGTGAAGGCACGAGCGCCTCCAGGGCACCGAGGTCGGGGCCGAGGGGATCACCGCCGCGCGAAGCGCTGCCATAGGTGGGCGAGCATGCCGCTCTGCCGGGCGTGCTGCACTGTGTAGGCGATCCACGCGAGCGCGACTGCAGCCGTCGCGGGGATCGAGGCTGTGGGCCTGGCGCCCAAGGCTGCCACGACCGCGACCAAGGCCAAGCCGACGACGAGCCATATCGTTCTACTACGATGAACGCTGACGCCGGGTCAACTCGACGCGGAGCGACGTCACGCGATTGTCACGTTGCCGCCCCGAGAGGGGCCAGAGGCGAGACTCAGCGCAGAATACCGCTGCGGAGTGCCAAAGCACAACGATATCGTCGCACTGTTCATCGTGATCTGCCCGTGATGTCGGATCTGGCGCGCGGTGCTCAACCGGCCGCCTGTAACCACAGGAAGAAGGCCGCCGCCGCGAGCGTGGCGATCGTGACGGGCACGCCCACTCGCGCGTGCGTGCGCCAGTCGATGACGATCCCCCGTTCCGCGGCCGCGTCGACCACGATGATGTTGGCGATGCTGCCGACGATGAGGAGGTTGCCCGCGAGCGTGCTCACGAGCGCGAGGAGAGCCCCGGTCGAGGGAGTCGACGTCGGCAAGAGCAGCATGACCGCGGGCACGTTCGAGACCACGTTGCTGAGCGCGAACGTGGCGACGAAGAGTGGGCCGGGTCGCGCGAGATCGATCCCGGAGGTCGCGAGGCATCCGAGCCACCTGGCTGGGAGCCCGGTCGTCTGGAGCGCGTGATTCACCACGAAGAGGCCCACGAAGAGCACGAGCAGCTCCCAGTCGACGAGGCCGAGCTTCGTCTGCGAGTGCATCCGGCGGCTCATGAGCAGCAGGCCGGCGGCCGCCAGCGCCGCCACATCCCGCGGCCACGGCGCGACGAGGAACACCACGAGAAGCGCGACGGTGAGGCCCAGCCCCTTCGTCGTCTGCCAGGCGTTGAGGTGCGGGTGATCAGCTTCCGGTGGCGCCGGTTGCGCCGTGCTTCGCGGGAGCTGCGCCCAGCGACCCCGGGTGGAGAGGGCGACGACGAGCCAGGTGAGGGCGAGCCCCGCCGCCACCGTGCCCGCCGCTTGGAGGAAGTAGCCCGAGAACGAGAGCCCGAGAGTGCTCCCGATGAGCATGTTCTGCGGGTTCCCGATGAGCGTCGCCGCGGATCCGACGTTCGCGGCGCACGCCAGCGCGAGCAGGAACGGCACGGGGTCGAGTCCGCGACGGACGGTGGCGTTCGCGAGGATGGGCGCCATCGCGAGGCAGATGATGTCGTTGCTGAACACCGCCGACAGCGAGGCGGCCGCGACGATGAGCACGGCCAGGAGCGCCGGAGGCGAGAGCGGAAGGGCGGCGAGCCATCGCGTGACGAAGCCGTAGAACCCACTGACCTGCAGGTGCGCCGAGATCACCATGAACGAGAACAGGAGGATCATCGTCGGCAGGTGGATGGAACCGGCGGCCTGGGCGGGCGTTACCGCCTCCAGCGCGACGAGGACGATCGCGCCGAGGAGCGCGACCCCGGTGCGATCGAGCTGGAGGAAGGGCAGGCCACCGCCGATCATGCCGAGATAGACGAGGACGAAGACGGCGATCTCGGTGAGGTGCATGGCGCCCAGGGATCTCCACCAGTGTCGCGGAGTCCTGCGGTCCCCCTTTCACCACAACCTCAGGTCATTGGCCAGATCCATGACCCTGATCGAACGAGGGCTGCGCCCCGCGACGGAGCAGACGCGTGGTCCTCCGGTCACTTGCGCAGGACCGGGGAAACTCGCCCGCCATCATCTGCGCCACGCTGAGGATCTCAACGCGCCGTACCCTTGCGGAGCCGCTGGATCATCGCTCGGCGATCGCTGGTTGTGCGATGCTTCGTCGCGATGACAGCAGATCGGCCCGCAGGCACAGCAGGTGTAACCCCGGCAATCGCGGTCGACGACATTCCGCTTCAGTGTCGCTGGCCGCTCGCCGTCTTCGCGCAGTTCGAGCGCGAGGTCCTGCGCAAGCGGGTGGAAGCCGGACTCGAGCAGGCGCGCAGGAAGGGCCGTCAGCTTGGCCGCCTCGAGCCGAAGGTACGTCAGCGCCTGGCGGCGGGTTGACTTGAGCGATAGCGCCACACCGAGCCGCATTCCGTCGGGCGTGTGGGTGCTCGGTGGCGTCAGCCTGCTCATGGACGTCTCCTCCGAGATGATCCACAGCCTCTTGCCCCTGTTCATGGTCACCACCCTCGGCGTCGGCGCCTTAACCGTCGGCGTGATCGAGGGGTTGGCCGAGTCCACCGGGCTCATCGTGAAGGTCTTCTCGGGAACGCTGAGCGACTACCTGGGCAAGCGGAAGGGGTTGGCGGTGTTCGGATATACGCTGGGCGCGTTGACGAAGCCGCTGTTCGCCATCGCACCGACCGCAGGCGTGGTGCTCACGGCTCGTCTGCTGGATCGAGTGGGCAAGGGCGTGCGCGGCGCGCCGCGCGACGCGCTGGTTGCGGACATCACGCCTCGTCACATGCGCGGGGCGGCCTTCGGCCTGCGCCAGTCGCTCGACACCGTGGGGGCCTCCATCGGCCCGCTCCTCGCGACCGGACTGATGCTGCTGTGGGCCGACGACTTCCGTTCGGTGTTCTGGGCGGCCGTGATCCCCGGGGCGATGGCGGTCACGCTGCTTCAGCTCGGGCTGCGCGAGCCGGAGCAGCACCGCGCCGAGCGGCGCACCAACCCGATTCGCCGGGAGAACTTGAGGCGCCTCGGTGCGCCGTACTGGTGGGTGGTGGGCGTCGGCGGGGTGTTCACGCTGGCCCGGTTCAGCGAGGCCTTCCTGGTGCTCCGCGCCCGGCAAGGCGGCGTCCCGCTCGCGCTGGTGCCGCTGGTGATGGTCGCGATGAACGTGATCTACTCCCTGTCGGCGTACCCCTTCGGCAGGCTCTCGGATCGCGTGAGCCACACCCGGCTCCTCGCGCTCGGGCTCGTGGTCCTCATCGCAGCCGACCTGGTGCTGGCCGTCGACGATCGCTGGGGCGTCGTGCTCGCCGGCGTGGCGCTCTGGGGCGTTCACATGGGCATCACCCAGGGGCTGCTGGCCACGATGGTGGCAGACACCGCACCCGCCGACCTGCGCGGCACCGCATACGGATTCTTCAACTTGACGAGCGGGGTCGCCATGCTCGTCGCCGGCGCCTTGGCCGGGCTCCTGTGGGATCGACTGGGGGCATCCTCCACGTTCTACGCGGGGGCGCTCTTCTGCGTGATCGCGCTCATCGGACTGGCCTGGCGACCCATCGCTCGATCCGCGCTCGTCTGATTCGGCGCGACCTTTGGGGGAAGCCGAACGTATGGTTCGAGCAAGGCGACCTTTCGCGGCTCCCCTTCGACGACGAGCGGTCGGCACGCCGGGGCGTTCGCCTCGGCCGCCCCCTGCCCGGCCCGCCGCCAGCCGCCGTCCTCGAGCGCCGCGCAGCGGACCAGAGTACGGGGTCGCGGTGAAGGTCAGGTCGCTGCGAACTGCAAGCGGCACCGTCCCGACGATCGTACACCACCGATCCATGTCCGAGCTTCCGACCGTCTACGCCATCGACTTCGGCACCAGCAACTCGCTCCTCGCAGCGGCGAGTCGTGAGCGGCTGTTCGATCCGGTGCCGCTCGATCGGGACGCCTCGGATCCCACCATCCTGCGGAGCATCCTCTGCTTTCCCGACGAGGGCGGTGTCTTCGTCGGCACCGAGGCGCTGCGGCAGTTCATCGAGCATGGGGCCGAAGGCCGCCTGCTCCGATCGATCAAGCATCACCTCGGCTCGCGCTCCTTCCGCGGCACGATCATTCGTGGGCGGCAGGTCTCCGCCGAGGAGCTCGTCGCCGCGCTACTGCGCCAGATGCGCGTCCGCGCCGACGCGCACTTCGGCGTAGAGGTCCGGCGCGCTCTGCTGGGACGCCCCGTCCACTTCGACGGCGAGGACGACGCGTTCGCCGAGTCGCGGCTCCGGAAGGCGGCGGAGCTCGCCGGGTTCGAGAAGGTCCACTTCATGCCGGAGCCGGTAGCCGCGGCGCGCGCGTTCTCGGCGGCCGTGAGCCGCGAGGAGCTCGCGCTCATCGGCGACTTTGGCGGCGGCACGTCCGATTTCACCGTGCTCCGCATCGGGCCGCGGGCGCTGGGCCGCGGCGACGTGCTCGCGGTGGGCGGCGTCGCGATCGCCGGTGACGCGCTCGACGGATCCTTGATGCGCGCCCAGGTCAGCCGGCACTTTGGCGCGGAGGTCCAGTACTGCGTTCCGTTCGGGAAGAACGTGCTGCGGATGCCGAACGGGATCATGCAGTACCTCTGCTCGCCGGCACACCTTTCGCTCCTGCAGCGGCGCGACATCGCGAGCTTCCTCGCGGATGTGCGCAGGTGGTCGCTCGGCGAGGACGACCGTCGCCGGATGGACCAGCTCATCGCGCTCGTGGAGGAGACACAGGGATTTCAACTGTTCGAGGCGATCGAGCAGGCGAAGCGCGCCCTGTCGTCGACGAAGGAGGCCGAGATCGTCTTCTCCTATCCGGGAATCGACGTGCAGGAACCCGTGACGCGTGCGGGCTTCGAGGAGGCGAGTCGACGCGAGGTCGACGCGATCCTGCGGTGCCTCGAGGACGTGGTGCATGCCGCCGGGGTCGCGCTTGAGGATATCGGGGTGGTCTGCTGCACGGGCGGCACCGCGAAGGTGCCGCGCCTTGCGGCAGAGATCCGGCGCCGCCTCCCCGCGGCGCGGATGGAGCAGTTCAAGGGGTTCCACTCCGTCGTCGAGGGGCTCTCGCGCGAGGCTCAGGCTCTGGAAACGTCATGACGTTGTGCGCTCGCGGCGAGCTGGCCTGGAACCCTGACCGGCCGGTGTCCGCCCGTCACGCCGCCGCCTCCTTGCCGCTACGTGATCCCGACCGGCCCCTGGTCCGCGCCGTAGCACCGCGAAGATCAGCGCTATCACCGCCAGCACGAGAAGAAAGTGGATCCACCAGCCCATCGTCGCGCTGCTCACCAGACCGTAGGTTCCCGTGGTCAGCGCCCCAGGGATCGGTGGAGGTACAGCCGCGCCTTGGCCCAGTCGCGCTCCACCGTTCGCTCCGAACATCCGCGCATGGCCGCGATCTCGCTGGCCGTGAATCCGCAGAAGAATCTCAGATCCACGAGCTCCGCCAGCTTCGGATCGATGGCCCCGAGCGCGTCGAGCGCGTCACCGATACCGGAGAGGTCCTCCGCCGGGCACTGCTCCGCGCGCGTGTCCCACCCCGTCAGGTGGAATTCACCACCTCGCTTCAGCGCCCGGTGGGCGCGAGCGTGGTCAACGATCACGCCCCGCATGGCGCGCGAGGCGTAGGCGAAGAACCGGCTCCGGTCAGGGAACCTGGCGACCCGGCCGGAGAGCCCGAGGTAGGCCTCGTGAAGCAGGGTAGTGACACCGATGGGGACCCTGGTCCCTCGCAGCTGGCGTTGCGCCAGACGGTGCAGATCGCGGTAGAGGAGGTCGAAGAGCTCCGAGGGACAGCGCGCGTCGAGTCCATCCGCCTCGTCGATCTTGTCACCGATCTCCGCCGCGGGGATGAGCGCTCGCACGTTGTCCGCTCTGGCCATTCGCGTGCACCGCTCGCGTCAGTTGGGAAAGAATCGAGCTGCGGGGGCAGGAAGTTCGATCCTGCCGAACGGTCGGCTGATGACTGTTCCGTAACCTGGATTCGTGCAGCCCGGGCGGCAAGGGGGAACGGAGGGGCGGGCGCTCGGCGTCCCGGCCGCCGCAGAGGACCGGACTGGGTTGCGGCGGAGATGCGGGCACGGACCCGCGCCCTACCGGCCAGCCATCGCCGCCGCCCTGCGCGCGAGCGCGTGCTCCGCCCCGACGGTCGGGGTGAACTGCAGCAGGGCCCGCGCCGCCAGGTCACGAGCC
>Ga0154716_1025_pt1 | contig 13965 bp, 11 predicted proteins | sample Rifle2008BG16ft_FD_105724 | JGI IMG/M metagenome (GOLD analysis project Ga0154716, IMG submission 105724) | Anaeromyxobacter sp. RBG_16_69_14
GGAGGGGAGAACTCTCCCCCCGCGCCCCCCATCTCGAGCGTCAGTTCATGTGGCATGCGCTACCAGATGGGTGCGGCCGCCCCGTGCGTCTGCGCTGGCTGGCCGCGCGGGACCGCGTTGATAGGTTACGAGCGAAGGGCTCGCGGGGTCGTCGTGATCGAGCGGCAAGTCGAGAACCATGGTGTGATCGGTGACCTGAACACCGTCGCGCTCGTCGGCCTGGACGGGTCGATCGACTTCATGTGCTTCCCGCGATTCGACTCGCCCACCATCTTCGCCGCGCTGCTCGATCCGGAGCGGGGTGGGCGGTTTCAGCTCGCCCCGGAGTGCGAAGGCGCCCGCCAGATCCAGCTCTACCTCCCGGACTCGAACATCCTGCTCACCCGGTTCCTCTTCGCCGAAGGCCTCGGCGAGCTGTCGGACCTCATGCCTGTCGGCGAGGGGAGCACGCGGGCCCTGGTGCGGCGCGTGAAGACGGTCCGGGGTGAGATTCGCTTTCGCATGCTCTGTGCCCCGCGCTTCGACTACGGGCGAGCTCGCCACCAGGTCGAGCGGCGCTCCGAGCGGGAGCTGCTCTTCATCTCGGGCACGGCCGACCCGCTCGCCTTCGTCCTGCGCGGCGACGTGCCGCTCTCGATCGAGAATGGCGACGCGACGGCGACCTTCCGGCTCGGGGCCGGCCAGTCCGCCTCCTTCGTCCTCGAGGAGGTGAGGCACGGGCACCCGGGCGCCTGCTCCGCGCCAGGGTACGACTCCGCGAGCTTCAAGCGCACCAACGACTACTGGCGGAGATGGGTGGCCCGGTCGACGTACCGCGGGCGCTGGAGGGAGATCGTCAACCGATCGGCGCTGACCCTCAAGCTCCTCAGCTCGGAAGCTCACGGCTCGATGGTCGCCTCGCCCACGTTTGGATTGCCGGAGAAGCCGGGCGGTGAGCGCAACTGGGACTATCGGTACACGTGGATCCGCGACGCCTCCTTCACGCTCTACGCGGTCCACCGCCTCGGATACACCGAGGCGAGCGGGTTCATGAGCTGGATAGAGGCCCGCTGCGGCGAGCTGCGCTCCGACGGTGCGCTCCAGGTCATGTACGGGATCGACGGGCGCCACGAGCTCCCGGAGGAGGCGCTGACCCACTGGGCGGGCTACGGCGGCTCGCGCCCGGTGCGCGTCGGGAACGGTGCGTACGAGCAGCTCCAGCTCGACATCTACGGCGAGCTGATGGACGCGGTCTACCTCTACAACAAGTTCGGCCGACCCATCTCCCAGGACCTGTGGCGTAACCTCCTCCGCCTCATCGAGTTCGTGTGCGCGCACTGGCGCGAGCCGGACGAGGGGATCTGGGAGGTGCGCGGCGGCAGGAGGGAGTTCGTCGTCTCGCGCATGATGTGCTGGGTGGCCGTCGATCGCGGTATCCGCATCGCGACCAAGCGCTCCTTCCCGGCGCCGCTGGCCCGATGGTACGAGGTGCGCGACGCGATCTACCAGGACATCTTCGAGAGCTTCTGGGAGCCCTCCCGGCGTTGCTTCGTGCAGTACAAGGGCGCGAAGACCACCGACGCGGCGATGCTGCTCATGCCGCTCATGAAGTTCATCAGCCCGACCGACCCGCGCTGGCTCTCGACGCTGCGTGCGATCGAGCAGGATCTGGTCGAGGACTCGCTGGTGTTCCGCTACCGCCCGGGTACGGCCGCGCCGGATGGGCTCATGGGAGAGGAGGGGACGTTCAACATGTGTTCCTTCTGGTACGTCGAGGCGCTGGCGCGTGCCGGCGACGTCGACCAGGCGCGCTTCATATTCGAGAAGATGCTCGGTTACGCCAACCACCTCGGCCTCTACTCCGAGGAGCTGGGCCCGCGCGCCGAACACCTCGGCAACTTCCCCCAGGCATTCAGCCACCTCGCCCTCATCAGCGCTGCCCACTGCCTGGACCGCGAGATGGACGCGGCGGGGAGGCCTCGCTAGTCCGCTACCTCCGAAGAGTCGCCGAGCGCCTCCGGACGCCGGAGATCAGATCCCTACTCCCTCGCCCCGCGGAGTGGGGAGAGGGGCTCCGCGCTCCTCGACGAGGCGGGAGGCGAGGTGAGCATCATCGGGTACTCGAGCGGCGGGCTCGACGCGCGCCTCCTCCTGACCCCTGGCGTCGCCCTCTCCACGTCCGCCGACGTCGAGCGCTGCGCCCGGAGTTTCATGGAACGTGGTCGGCCGTCTGGAGCGCACTCTCGAACATCGCTGTCAGATTGGTCAGGTGGCTTCGCTCCTCGGCCGCCAGCAAGGCGAACAGCTTCCGGGAGGCCTCGTCGCCGGCCCTCTCCGCCATGGCGTGGTAGCGGTCATAGGAGATCGCCTCCATGGAGAGGGCGAGCTCGGTGATCTCGGCCGCCGACCTGCCATCCGCCCAGGCCAGGGCCTCGTCGACGCGGATTCCCCCTTCCATGAGCCTCTCGCCAGCGCGCTCCCGCACCATCGCGGAGAAGGCGGCGTCCGCGGGCCCGCCCGTGATCTTCTGATAAAGCGAGGACAGCATCGCCTCGTGGCTCGCCTCGTCGGCCACCAGATCGGCGAAGAGGGAAGCGGCACGGCGGTCGGCAATGGACTGGGCCATCCGCGAGTAGAACTCCTTCGCGCCTGCCTCGAGGACCCACGCCAGGGCGACGAGCTCACCTGCCGAGGCCGCCGAGGCGAACCACTTCATCCCCGACTCCGGGAACCCGCTGGCGACCGCGCCTTGCCAGGCGTGGATGCCGCCCGACATGCTGATGACCTTGCGGAAGCCGGCTCGCGCGAGGATCGCGGCGCCGGAGAGACTCCGGACCCCGGCGGCGCAGTAGACGACGGTGGTCCTCTCCCGATCGAGCTCCGCGCACCTGTCGGGAAGCTCCCCCAGGGGGATCAGTCGCGCACTGGGGAGATGCCCCGCCTCGTACTCGCGGGGCTGGCGGACGTCGACGAGGCTGTACTCCTCCCGGCCTCCCCTCTCCAGGGAGGCCCGGACCTCGTCCACGCTCCACGTGCTGACGGGCTGGAAGCCATCGAGAACGCTCATTCCCGTTTCCCCTGCCTGAATTCTACCATCCCAGGGCTCGCCGCGCGCGGTGTGTCGGCCGAAGGCGAACCGGTCGCCGAGCCGCGCTCACGCTTCGGGAGGCGCGGCTCAATCTCCGTCCTTCCCCGACGACGCCCACCGCTGGTACGCTCACCCGCATGGCGATGACGAAGACCCCCAGCGGCCTGCAGTACGAAGACAACGTCCCTGGTACCGGAACGCAGCCGACCAGGGGTCGGAGCTGCGTGATGCACTACACGGGTTGGCTATGGGTCGACGGCACCAAGGGCGCCAAGTTCGACTCGTCGAGGGATCGCGGCGAGCCGTTCACCTTCCCGATCGGCACCGGCTGTGTCATCGAGGGCTGGGACGAGGGCGTCGCGACCATGAAGGTCGGCGGCTCGCGCACTCTGCTCATACCGCCCGAGCTCGGCTACGGCGCGCGCGGCGCCGGCGGCGTCATCCCGCCCAACGCCACGCTCCTGTTCGAGGTCGAGCTGCTCGGCCTGCAGTGAGCGGGGCGCGCACCCGGGCGAGGCCGCGCCACGCCGGCGTCTTCGCCATCGTGGTGCGCTCCGGCGGCCGCCGCGAGAAGTTGCGCGGTAGCCCCGTGACACGGCCTCACGATTCGTCGACCCGCCAGTATGGACGCTCGGCAACCCAGGCGGCAGCCACGTCCGGCGGAGGCCTCGCCAGCAGCACATCGGCCCGCGCAGTGACCGTGCCGTCGCCCAGCCGTACCTCGGCGGCGACCTGGGCCCGAGTGCCGGTCCACTTCAGTACCCGCGCCACGACGGTGATGGGCGTGCTCGTCGGCGTCGGGCGCTTGAACACGAGGTCCATCCTCGCAGTGACCATCAGATCGTCGAAGTCGCCGTCGATGAGCCCCGTGCGTACAGCGGCCTCATCGAGCAACGCGGCCAGGATGCCGCCATGAGCCACGCCTGGGTAACCGTGGAAGCGTTCGGGAAGGACGAGCTCAGCTCGTACCTCCCGCGTCTCGCGATCCATCGTGAAGATCGCATGCACACCTGCCAAGTTGTCCCGGCCGCACACGAAACATGACCTCGAGCTCGGCTGCCTGTGGATCACGACCACCTCCGCCGGATGACCGTAGCACCCCTCATCCGGTTGACTGATAGCGCATGCCACATGAACTGACGCTCGAGATGGGGGGCGCGGGGGGAGAGTTCTCCCCTCCGCTTGAGGCGCCGCAAGGCGCCGGACATCAGCTCACAGCGGCGGCGGTGACGCTGGAGAATCACATCAACTGGTCGCCGCTGTGAGCACGAGAATCGCATCCTGAGCTTGCTACCGAGAGACCACTTCGTGGGCTCGGCACGAGGGGGGAGATTCCCCGCGTCTTCTAGTACGGCCGCTGCCCGATCCAGTTCCCGGCAGGTGCGTAGTCACACGCGACGTTCCACCACACGCCGCCGTTGAAGGAGCCGAACGGGGAGCCGGTGGTGCAGCGCACGATCGAGCACCCAAGGCCAATCGACGTGCGCCACACGACCTGAGTGTAGTGACCGCACACCCTGCCCGCGGCGCAGGTGTTCGAGGTGTAGTCGTAGTTGGCAGCCTCGCTCGCCCAGTTCGTGACCACGGCGCCCGGTGTCGGAGCGGACGTGCTCGCGAACAGGTTCTGGCCGTAGCCGAGCGTCCCGAGCTTGGGATCGTGGGCCCAGGTGCACTGCCGGACCCAAGCGTCCGCGGCCGCGGCCGCGCCGTCGGACCACGACATCGACGGCAGCGCCGGGTTCGGCGTCGGCGTCGCGGCGGCGCGCACCGAGTTGTGCGCGGAGACGAACACGCACGCATCGGCGCCAGCGGAGCAGGTCGGGCTGGGGTCCGGGTCCGTCGCCGGGACCGTGGCGCTCACGGTGGCCGACCTCGGGCCCTCGCCCGCGGCGTTCACCGCCGCCGCCGCGTACCAGTACGTGGCGCCTGCCGCGACGGAGCCGTCCAGGTAGGATGTCGTCGTCACCGGCGAGGTGGTCAGCTTTTCGTACGAACCGGCCTGCGAAGTCGCGCGGTAGACATTGTACCCGGTCGCGCCGGCGACGGCGTTCCACGCGAGCGACACGGAGGCGGTTCCGGCTGTCGCCGTCAGCCCTCCGGGGGCGGTGGGAATGGAGACCGTCGCCGCGGTGAGCTGGATCTCGTCGAAGTACATGGTGGACAGCGCACGGCCCGCGCGCTCCGCCAGGATCACCCCATCGATGGTGGCGCCCGCGGCGCCCAGCGCGCTGAGCGGCAGGAGACAGCGCGTCCAGGCATTTGCCTTGATGCCGCCCGAGCAGTACGGCGCGATCGAAACGGACCGCCTGGCAGCGCCCGAGACCGTCACGAAGGCGCTGATGGCCGGCGCAGCGTTGGCGCCGCCGTTCACCTGGAAGTCGAGGTTGGCGAGGCCGGCCGTGGAGACGCCGCTCCCGCGGAGGTAGAGGGCCGACCGAGGGCGGAAGGTCACCGAGATCGACCGAGTGCCCCCAGCGACGGGCGATTGGTTGGCGAGGTCGTGGGCGACCCGCGAGGCGTCGCTCCACCCGCTGGCCAGCGCATCGGCGTAGATGACGGAAGCTCCCGCAAGGGCGGATGCAGCGGTCCCGAGGTCCTGCGCGGCGTCGCCCTGCGCTGCATTGCCTTCCGGATCGCCTCCGCAACCGGACACGACAACGGCCGTCGCCGCGAGCACGCACAGCTTGGAATTCACGCTCATCACGCCTCCCCTGGTAGACCCACGCTCGGGAGCGGCCGCGTCACCCGTTCCATGCGCGGGGTTGTGTTCCGGTCGTCCCGAGCTTGAGGGACATGCTGTCCCAGGCGGCAGGTAGGCGAGCAAGCCCACTTGGTGGGTGTTGGGTGACGATGTAGGCCTGGTGGTCCTGTCCAGTCATCGCGGGCCTTCGGCAACTGTCCTTGCGGCCCCGGGCGCTCGACCGTCGCTTCGCTAGTGCGATCGCGCACACTCACCGTTCCGCAGCGCGACGCCGTTCATCCTCGAGATCCCGTCGACTCTGCGCGAGGGGTTGAACCTGGACGTTCTCGACTACGCGATCCGGCACAACCCGGTCCGGGCGTGCATCGTTATCGCGAACTTCAACAATCCTCTCGGCAGCGTCATGCCGGACGAGAAGAAGCGGGAGCTCGTCCTACTCCTGGCCAAGCACGGGATCCCTCTCATCGAGGACGATGTTTACGGAGACCTGGGCTTCATGCCTGCCCGGCCGACGGTGGCGAAGGCGTACGACGACAGGGGATTGGTGATCACTTGCTCGTCCTTCTCCAAGACCCTTGCCCCTGGCTACCGGGTCGGATGGATCGTCCCGGGACGGTTCCAGGAACAGGTGGAGCGGCTCAAGACCCTCTTTAACATCGCCACAGCCTCCCCGACGCAGCTCGCCATCGCCGAGTTCCTGGCCAGCGGCGGCTATGATCGTCACCTGCGAAGGATCCGCCGCCAGTACGCCGAGCAGGTGGCGCAGACACGCGATGCTGTGGCCCGCTCCTTTCCCCCCGGCACTCGGCTGACGCGGCCAGAGGGAGGCTATGTCCTGTGGGCCGAGTTGCCTGAAGCTGTCGACGGGTTGCGGCTCCACGAGGCGGCCATGCACGAGGCGATCGGCATCGCCCCTGGGATCATGTTCACGACAGGTGACAAATATCGGAGCTGCATTCGCCTCAGTGCTGCGTTCTGGTCGAAGCGCGTGGAGCAGGCCATCGAGACGGTGGGCCGCCTCGCGCGCTGCTCGAGAGCCTGCTTGAACGCCTCGGGTGAGGGCCAGGGCGGAGAAAGCTGGTCGAAAGGATCGACCTCGGTAGACGCGAGGGCACCGCCCTCACGGGGTGACCGAAGGCGGTACTCTCAAGACAAGCAATAACATTTGTCAAATGGACCGCGGCTGGGCAGATCGAGGCACGTGGCGACCGACCGCCCAATCAGGGAGACCGTATGAGCAAGAAGAAGATCGTCATCGTCCTCACCTCCCACGACCGCCTTGGCCAGACTGGGGAGAAGACGGGGTTCTGGCTCGAGGAGCTCGCAACCCCCTACTACGTCTTCATCGACGCCGGGTTCGACGTCGAGCTGGCGTCACCGCGCGGCGGCAAGGCGCCGTACGATCCCAGGAGCCTTGACCGCGAGGAGAATCGTCCACCTTCGGTGGTGCGCTTCCTCTCGGATCAGACGGCGATGGGGAAGGTCGAGCGCACCACGCCGCTCAGCTCGCTCGTGCCCGACCTGATCCACGGTATCTTCGTCGCCGGCGGCCACGGCACGATGTGGGATCTGCCGGACGACGAGCGACTCGCTGCGCTGATAGGACGCGTCTATGACACGCGCGGCGTGGTGGCGGCCGTCTGCCACGGCCCAGCGGGGCTGGTGGCCGCGCGCGCCGACGGAGGAATGGGGCGTTCCATCCTGGAGGGGAAGAGGGTCACTGGCTTCTCGAATGCCGAAGAGGATGCGATCAAGCTGACCAAGGTCGTCCCGTTCCTCCTCGAGAGCCGCCTGGACGAGCTCGCGGGCAAGGGGAACTACTCGTCGGGCGGGATGTGGCAAGCGCACGCAGTGCGCGACGGCAACGTGATCACCGGTCAGAATCCGCAGTCGTCCGAGCGCGTCGCCAAGCTCGTCGTGGAGGCGCTCGCCTAGCGCAGCTCCGGAAGCGCGTTGCGCAAGAGGGCGAGACACGTGTCAGGCCCGGCGCGGGCTGGCTGGCGCCCCGAGGCGCCGGCGGTGATGGGCGGCTCGACGTTCACCTCGAACAGCGAGCAGCCGCTCTCGCGCTGGAGCCAGATCCGCTCGCGCCCGCGCCTTCAACACCAAGTCGAGCACTGGCCCAGGTTTTGCTTTCTGCGACGCTCGAATCGGCCGCGATGCTCGCGGGCGTGACCAGGAGAAGCTCCTCAGGGATTCGACCGCGGTATCCCATCGGGCGCCGCCCGCCAGATCGCCCTCACCATCAGGCCGGCCGACAGAAGGAGCAGGACCCCTGCGAGCGCGTTCCCGAAGAACGCAGCGGCGCGCCAGGCACGCACACCGACCAAGTCGACGTCGAAGAGACAGGCGAGGATGCTCCCGGCGGCGGCGAGGGCGATCGCCCATCGCCGCACCCCGAGGAGAGTGGGCGTGGGGTCCGTGGCGACTGCCGCGACGGCCATCATCAAGGGCAAGGTGGTGACGGCGTAGTGGACCCAGACGATGGGCAGGGCCGGCATCACTGCGACCGTGAGCAGGAAGCCGTCGAGCGCCCGCTCACGATCGTCGCGCGCCCGCCGAACGAACAGGACCGCGCAGACGGAAACGAAGAGCGCCAGCCCGAGCCCCATGGAGACCAGCCGGGCGCGATCCGCGAGGGGACCCAGCGGCGCGGTGGTCGTGGCACGGACGTCGACGCCCGGCACGAGCAGCCGGTAGCATAGGCCTCGGAAGGACTGATTGAGCAGGGCCGGCCCGCCCACGCGGGGGACGATGTCGTGGGTCCAGAACCGGATCGCCCCGACGAGCCCCGCCGGTCCGAGCGCCGCGGCCGTGACGGCGCCGCCGATCGCGATGGCCGCCACGAAGCCCTGGACGGCCCGGGCCCGCCGCAGAGCCGGCGCGAAGACAAGGGCGATCAACGCCGCTCCCGGCCACACCTTGAGAAGCGTCCCCACTCCCAGCAGCGCTCCGGCGCGAGTCTCGCGCCCGCGGTCGAACGCTCGGAGCGCGGCCGCGACCATCGCGGCCAGGAAGAGCGAGACGTTCTGGTTGTTGAGATCGCTCACCACGAAGCGCCAGCCGGCCACCCAGACGAGCGCCAATCCACCCAGCCTGAGGCGTCGCGAGAACAGGGAAGCGCACGCGAACGAGAGATAGACGAGCGCCGCCAGCTGGCCCAGCCCCCACACCATTCGGACGGGGAGATCCCCCACGCTTCTCCGCGCCAGCTCGACCGGAACCATGGCCACCGAGAAGGTGGGCGGATAGGTGTTCCGGCCCGGATTGCGGTCGAGGTGGCCGTCCAGGACGCCGGCGGCGATGATGTGAAACCCGGTGCGGTCTCCGCCGGGACGCCCGAGGTAGAAGGTTGCACGGAAGGCGAAGAGCAGCGCGACGGCCAGGAAGAGGGACCGCTCGCCCCACCCCGCGCTTCGCCAGAGCGCCCGGAGCCAGGCGAGCGGGGAGTGAGGAACCGTGGCGTCCGCCATCACGGTCGACCGCTCTGGCCGGCTGGTGCCGGCCCCGGCTCATGAGCAGGCAGCCCCGCCGGGGCGCAGGGACGGTGAACGACGGCCCGCGGCACCGACGCGACACTACGAGCGAGGAGCTGGCTGCTTCGCCTCGCCCGCGATCCGGAGCCTCTCCGATCCACGTGTACCGTCCGCCGTCCGCGTGCCGAGCCGGGCCAGTGGGGTGTTCGGGTCAGCTCGCCAGCCCGATGACTTCGACCTCGACCTGGTGACCGTGGGCGCGGCCGAGCCGTCGGTCGCAGGTGACAACCGTGGCCTCCAGCGCCTCGGCAAGGGCCACGTACATCGCATCGTACGCGGTGAGCGTCGCCCGCAGCGTCCAGGCTCGCCCGATCAGCTCCTCGTGCGAGTAGCGGATCGCCGGAAGCTCCGCGAGATCGGCAAGCGCTTGGGCCGCACGACGTTCGCTCATCACCTTCCCGAGACACAGGCGTCGAAGAACGTGCAGCACTTCGACATCCAGAAGCTGGGGGGCATGCAGGGAGGTGTGACCGGTCGCGAGCCTGTCGCCGACGCGCTCTCCCAACGGCGTGTTCAGGAGGAACTCCACCGCGGCCGAGGCGTCGAGGACGATCACGGCTCACCACGAGCACCACGCACCAGGTCGGCAGCAGACTGCGGCAGAGAGACGCGCTCGCGGCGCTGGAGCCTCGCACGCATCTGGGCCAGCGTCGGGCGCTCGGCGAGCTGCCGCGCCTCACGGACGAGCAGGTCCGAGAGCGTCAGGCCCTCTTCGAGGGCCCGCATCTTCAGCTTCTTGTGGACCTCGTCGGGTACGTTTCGAATCTGAATCATCTTCGACATGCTCAGAGCATGCACGCATGCTATCAGCATGTCAATGCTGTTTCGCCGCAGGACATTCGCGATCCACGGCACCTGTTCGACGCCGGCTCCGACGCCGACCAAGCCAGAATCGGGTCCGCCGAAGCGCTCCATCCTATCGCTCCTCGACGAGGCCACGTCGCTGCGTTCCCGCCTGCAGGGGCACACCGACGACCAGAGCGACGCACTGCGAGTCAGCCCGGGTTCGAGACTCCCGGGCAGCTGAAGTGCGGGAATCGGTGAGATGGAGTCGCGAGGTCAGTCGTCGCCGAAGCGATATGCTATACTACGCCCACAACATTTCTTATATAGGGGGAGTGCATGGGGAAATGGAAATGTACGCCGTGCGATTGGGTGTATGATCCTGCCGTTGGAGACCCGGACAGCGGGATCGCTCCGGGTACGCCTTTTGAAGAAATTCCTGACACGTGGAGCTGCCCGATCTGCGGGGTTGGAAAAGATAGTTTTGAGATGATGTGATCGAGGAGGTGCTCGTCCATCGCGTCTGCGTCCAGTAGCGACACCGCTGAAGGCATTGTGCAGGCACACTGGATTGATAGCGCATGCCACATGAACTGACGCTCGAGATGGGGGGCGCGGGGGGAGAGTTCTCCCCTCCGCTTGAGGCGCCGCAAGGCGCCGGACATCAGTCACAGCGGCGGCGGTGACGCTGGAGAATCACATCAACTGGTCGCCGCTGTGAGAACTCTGGAGCGCATGCATCCCGCGCTCCTCTTCGGTCCCTTTTGTGGTCAGTTGCCGACCAGGCGCCGGCGCTGGTCGACTTTGTTTTCGCATCCCGCGCGAGTAACCTATGGCAGGCAACTCATTTGGACAGCTTTTTCGCATCACCTCGTTTGGCGAGTCGCACGGGGGTGCCGTGGGGTGCGTCGTCGACGGCTGTCCGCCCGGTATTGAGATATCGGCGGAGGAAATCCAGAAGGAGCTTGATCGCCGCCGCCCCGGGCAGAGTGCTATCACGACCCCACGCAAAGAGGCTGACCGCATCCATATTCTATCCGGCTATTTCGAAGGGAAGACTACGGGTACACCGATACTTCTGATCGCCTACAACCAAGACGTGAAATCCGAGGACTATACCGAGCTCATGAAAGCGTATCGGCCGTCGCACGCGGACTACACGTACGAAGCCAAGTATGGTTTTCGAGATTGGAGAGGGAGCGGCAGAGCATCGGCCCGTGAGACGCTCGCGCGAGTCGCCGCAGGCGCTATAGCGCAGAAGTACTTGCAAACACAGCTCGGCGTCGAGTGTTTGAGTTACGTGGAACAAGTTGGCGATATCAAAAGCGACGTTGATTTCAATTCTGTCACTCCCGCGGAAATAGAGTCCAATGCTATTCGCTGTCCCGATCAGTCTGCAGCGAAAAGGATGATTGAACTTATTGAACAAGTGAAGGCAGAAGGGGATTCGATCGGTGGAATTATTCGCGGCGTTATACGCAATGCGCCCGCTGGCCTTGGAGAACCTGTCTTCGACAAGATATCCGCAGTTCTTGGTAAGGCAATGTTGAGCATCAATGCGGTGAAGGGTTTTGAAATCGGTTCAGGATTTGCTGGGGTCGTCGGGCGTGGCAGTCAGCACAATGATGCTCTCTATAAGGACGAGAGCGGCAAGGTGCGCACGCATACCAATAACGCTGGTGGCACCGTCGGTGGTATTTCCAATGGCGAGACGATTCATTTCCGTGTTGCGTTCAAGCCAGTTTCCACCATAGCAAGAGAACAAGACACGCTCAATCGCAAGAATGAATCAGTAAGACTCGCCGGAGCCGGCCGGCACGATCCTTGTGTCTTGCCGCGCGCTGTTCCGATCGTGGACGCCATGTCCGCGCTCGTCGTCATGGATCACCATCTGCGCCACCGCGCGCAAAACGGATGACCTTCGCGGCACGTGCAGGGTCACGAAGTTCGACGACATGAGCAGCTCGCCCAGCCGAGACCGGCGCGCGTTGCCACCCGGCAGCTTCGACGCACACGCCGAAGCGGACGCCGCCAGAGCCGTCTGCTCCTAGCTTGCGGGTAACGGCACTGCGACCCCGAGCAAAGACGTCTGCGCCGACGGCCCAGGCGCGCAGCGCCCGGGTTCTCGAGCCGAACGCCCGTGGACGTTCGCAAACGTTCGCGAACGCTACATCGCAGCTCCTCTACCCACCAGAGTACCGACGAATTGCACCGTTGATCGACGCGTACGGCGCTTGCATTGCCCTGAGCTGACGACTACGCCGCCCGTCGAAGCGAGCGAGTCGAGAAGACGGCTACGCGCAGCACTCCGCGGCAGCGATAGCGGGACAGGAATGGAGGTCGTTCGCAACTGTCATCCTGACAAGAATACAGACGAACGGCCACCGCCCAGAGACGCAATCCATCCTTGCCTCGCGCTTCGGTTCCCCACCCGAATTCCGCGACGCCTCCCTCGAACGGAGTGAACCGATGAAACAATCATCCGCGCTAGACATCCTGGAGATCAGGCCTGACATCTACTGGATCGGAACTCTGCACCCCGAGCTGCGGATCTTCGACGATCTCTTTCCCACCCGGCACGGCACGACCTACAACTCCTATCTGCTCAAGGGGGCCGAGAAGACGGCCATCATCGACACGGTCAAGGGGAAGTTCGGCCCGGAGTTCATGGGGAAGGTGAGACAGCTGGTCGGCCCGAACCAAGTCGACTACATCGTCGTCAACCACACCGAGCCTGATCATTCGGGTTCGCTGTCCCTGTTGCTGAAGCATAGCCCGCGCGCCACGGTGGTGTGCACACAGACAGCGGCCACGTTCCTGGGCAACCTGTACCACTCCCCGTTCTCGCTGCGCGTCGTCAAGCATGGAGAGGTCCTGGATCTGGGCGGCAAGCACCTTCGCTTCTTCTCCGCACCATTCCTCCACTGGCCCGACACCATGTTTACGCTGCTGGAGGAGGCCAACGTCCTCTTCACCTGCGACGCCTTCGGTGCCCACTACTGCGGCGACAGCATGTTCAACGACGAGGTCCCCGATCTCGTTCTGGAGATGAAGTTCTACTTCGATTGCCTGATGCGGCCCTTCAAGGACAAGGTGCTGTCGGCCGTCGAGAAGATCCGCAACGAGAAGATCGACATCATCTGCCCGAGCCACGGGCCCGTGCTGCGCAGCAATCCCATGCAGGCCGTCGCGCTGTACGAGCGCTGGAGCCGCCCCTCGAGCGACGCCCAGGATAGCCACAAGAAGATCGTTATCCTCTACCTCTCCCCCCACGGCAACACGCGCTTGATGTCGGAGGCGGTAGCCGAGGGCGGGGCCCTGCCGGGGGTCGAGGTGATCCGGTGCCACATCAACGATCTCACCGAAAATGAGCTCCGCGACCAGCTGGAACAGGCCGACGCGCTGATCTTCGGCGTGCCTACGATCAACCGCGACGCCCCGAAGCCGATGTGGGAGGTCCTGGCAAACCTCTCGGCGGTGAAGCTGAGAACCACGATTGCAGGGGTGTTCGGCAGCTACGGCTGGAGCGGCGAAGGTTGCAAGATGACGGAGGACCGGCTCAAGGGCCTGAAGTTCGATCTGCCGGTGCCCTTCGTCCAGGCGCGCTTCACGCCGAGGCCGGCCGATCTGGCCCGGTGCAGAGACTTGGGCAGGTCCATCGCGGGGAAGCTGCAACTGCCGGCGTGCGCCGTCGAAGTGCTGGCGACTTGACCGGTAGTCGACAGCATCCGACGCATCGCTCCCACGCGCATCCCGAGCTTCCACCACTCCGTTCGGGTCCATGGACCTGCAGGACTTCCAGGAGATCACGAACTTTGAGCGGCGAGTGTCGGCCTATCAGGCCGGCGTGAGCGGAGAGGTGATCCTCGATGCCGAGT
>Ga0154716_1112_pt6 | contig 13961 bp, 13 predicted proteins | sample Rifle2008BG16ft_FD_105724 | JGI IMG/M metagenome (GOLD analysis project Ga0154716, IMG submission 105724) | Anaeromyxobacter sp. RBG_16_69_14
GTCGCCGCGAGGCGACCCGGGCACGTATCGTAGCCCGACGCGGCCACGACGCTCGCTGTTGACGCCGTGGACAGTAGTGAGCGGCGAGCGGTCGGCGGAAAGCGCCACGCCCCGCGACCGCGGCAAACTCACGCTTGCTGATCGCGTTCTCGGAGAGCTAGAACTCGCCGGGGATGTGCTCGTCGCCCATGGGGATGAGGTCAGCAGGGCTGAGCGCCAGACCGTTCGTTCCGCGCTTGCCGTTCAGTGACCGCTTCGCCGCGGGTCCAGGCGTGGTCCTCGCCGACTGCTTCTTCGAGACCGACACCGCTCCATTGCCCAGGCGGAAGCTGCCGATCATCGTAGCCAACTCCTGCGACTGCCCGGCCAGCTCGGTCGCGGCGGACGACGACTCCTCCGAGCTCGCCGCGTTTTGCTGGGTCACCTTGTCCATCTCGCCGACGGCCGTGGTCACCTGCCCGATGCCCGCGGCCTGCTCCTTCGCGCTGGCCGCGATCTCCGCCACGATCTCGGTTACCTTCGACACCGACACCACGATCTCGGAGAGCTTCTCGTTCACGTGCGCGGCCGTGACCTCGCCCTCCCCCGCTTCCTTCACCGACTGGCGGATGAGCTCCTCGGTCTTGTTGGCCGCTTCCTTCGACCGCAGCGCGAGGGAGCGAACCTCCTCGGCGACGACCGCGAAGCCCCGACCCGCCTCGCCGGCACGCGCCGCTTCCACCGCAGCGTTGAGGGCGAGGAGGTTCGTCTGGAAGGCGATCTCGTTGATGTCCTTGATGATCTGCGAGGTGCCTTCCGCCGACGTCTTGATCTTTGCCATGGCGCCGGTCATCTGCTCCATGGCGGCGCTGCCCTCCGTTGCGGCGCTCCTGGCGGTGGCGGCGAGCGCGGACGCCTGCTGCGCGTTGTCGGCCGCCTGCTTCGTCATGCCAGACATCGACTCGAGGGAGGAGCTCGTCTCCTCGAGTGCGCTCGCCTGCTCCGAAGCGCCGTTCGCCACCGCCTGGCTGGACGACGCGATCTGGGTGGACGCCGAGGAGACCTGTCCCACCGCCTGCGCGACCTGTGAGAGCGCGTCGTGCAGTGCCTGGGCGGCCGCGTTGACGGCCTTCTTCGTCTTCGCGAACTCACCCTGATACTCGCCCTGGACGCGGGGCGTGAGGTCGCGTTGCGCGAGCCGCTGCAGGACCTCGGCCGTCTCGTTGACGGGTGCAACCACGGCGTCGAGCATGCTGTTCATGCCTGCGATCACGCGGGCATTGCCACCCTGGTACCTGCTGGCGTCGGCGCGGACATCGAGCCTGCCTTCGACGGCCGCTGCGATGAGCATGTCGATGTCCTTCCCTCGCCGGCTCACCATCTCGATGAGGCCGTTCACGCTGGTCTTGATGTTTCCGAACTCACCCCGGTAGTCGGCCGTGATCGGCGGTGGCAGGTCGCCGCGCTCGATGCGGCCGATGCTCTCGGCGGTCGTCCGGATAGGTTCCACGAAGGCCTCCACGGTCCTGTTGACGCCCTCGACCACCGGCCGGAACTCGAGGCTCACCGCCTCCACGTCACCGCGCACGTCGAGCTTCCCCTGCTGCACCGCCTGCGTGAGCTTTCCCGCCTCGGCCAGCAGGGCTCGAATCGCTGCGCGGATGGATCGCGCGAGGAGCACCCCTATCGCCAGCGACACGAGGGCTCCGACCAGGATCGCGATCAGGATGGTGGCCATGCCGGCCCGGGCTGCGTCATGTCCCGCCTGCTTGGCCGCCTCGACGTTCTTGCCGTTGCTCTCGATGACGGCATTGAGCGCCGGGACCGCCTCCTTGAAGCGCTTGCGGACCTCCTGGAACTGGGCCCAGTTCCGCTCGTCCATGGCGTTCACGCGCGCGTCGTCGCGAGCGACGCCCTGCGAGAGCAGCCGATCGCGTTCTGCGACGACCTGCTGCAGCGCCTCGTGTGCTCGCCGCCATGCGGCCAAGGGCTGCTGGGCGGCCTTCCACAGCTGGGTCGTCTGCTCACCGTGGGGAATCCGCTGAAACGTCTGCACCGCCGCGTCGAGGCGCTTGAGGGCCGATTCCACGTCCTCGTGGGCCGCCGCACGCATCTGACCATCGGCCCGACGAAGCAGCAGGGTAGCGTTGCCGCGCGCGGCCAGGGTCGTGGCCTCCTGCATGTCGGCGAGCGCCTGCGCCGCGACGAACTTCTCGTCGGCGAGCTCCGTGAGCCGTTCGGTCACCCTCTCCATGCTCGCGTAGGCGGCGGCGCCAACGAACACCGTCACTGCGATGGCCAGGCCGAAGGAGAAGAGGATCTTCGTACTCGTCGTCATGCTTCCGGACATGTCGGTTCCCTCGAGAGGCTCGTGGAGTGTCAGGCGCACGAAGCTGCGCAGGGCTGTTGCACCGGTTGCGCCAGGGCGGGCAACTGGCTGTAGGCGCTGCCGTTACGGCACCCTGGAGGACCTGGACATGGGGCGGAGTTCTCGGTCGCCGTCAACCCACGGGTCCGAGGTGGCCCATCAGGCGGTCGGACTTGCCTTCCGGCGTGCTCGTGCGGGCGATCGGCTGTGGGTCGTGGCAACTGGGTGCCAGTTGACCCGAGGTACCTCGACCCGTTCCGCTGCGAGATCACCGGATGGGTCCGGGCGGCCGGAGCTCAACCGCCTGCCACGAAAGCTGCTTTGGTCGGGCCGATGGCGCTCGGGGCGCACCTCCCGGATCTTGGCGCACGGCTTGCGGGGGAGCCGAAGCAGAAGGAGCATCTGATGATTCATCTGCCGCGCTCGATAGGTAATCCGACGATCGCCGCCCGTTTCTGGCACGTGGCGGGGGTCGCTGCCGCCGGCCTCCTCGCGATCTCCGCCACCTCGCTCCACGTGCTCGAGGACCGCCTCATGGTCGAGCGCAAGGCCAAGGTGCGCGCGGCCGTGGAGCTGGCCCACACGCAGCTCGCGCACTACGGGGCGCTGGCCGACGCGGGCAAGATGGACCGCGAGGACGCGCGGCGAGCGGCGCTGCAAGCCGTCCGGGCGATGCGCTACGACGAGCGCGAGTATCTCTGGATCAACGACCTCAAGCCGACGATGATCATGCACCCCATCAAGCCCGAGATGGACGGGCAGGACCTGTCGAGCGTCGCCGATCCGGTCGGGAACAAGCTCTTCGTCGGGTTCGTCGACGTCGTCCGTGTGAGCCCCGGGGGTAGCGGCTTCTACGAGTACCTCTGGCCCAAGGTCGGCGCGACCCAGCCCGTCCGGAAGCTCTCCTACGTGAAGCTCTACCAGCCGTGGGGGTGGGTCGTCGGCTCGGGCGTCTACCTCGACGACGTCGAGGCCGCCATCTCAACCGAGACGAAGCGCCTGGGCGGCGCGACCGCGGCCATCGCGCTGCTCCTCTGCGGCGCGGGAATGCTCGTGGCCCGTCCCGTGAAACGCACCGTCCTGGCGCTCAACCAGCAGGCGAGGAAGCTCGAGGCCGCGGTCAGCGACGGGCGGCTCTCGGAGCGCGCCGACCCGAGCGCGGTCGGACTCGAGTTCCGCTCCATCGTGGACGGCATGAACGCGACGATGGACGCGTTCGTCCGGCCCATGCGGCTCACTGCCGACTACGCCCGCCGGATCTCGAAGGGTGACATCCCGCCCAAGATCAGCGAGGAGTACCGAGGCGACTTCAACGAGATCAAGGACAGCTTCAACCGTTGCATCGACACGGTGAACACGCTCGTCGCGGACACCGACATGCTGGTCAAGGCCGCGATCGAAGGCCAGCTATCGAAGCGCGCCGACGCCGACAGGCTGCAGGGTCACTTCGCGAGGATCGTGCAAGGCGTGAACGGCACGCTCGACGCCGTGGTGGCGCCCATTCAGGAGGCGGCCCAGGTCCTGGAACGGCTGGCGCAGCGCGACCTGCGGGCTCGCGCGACGGGCGACTACCGGGGTGACCACGCCAGGATCAAGGACTCGCTGAACTCCACCGCGGAGGCCTTGCACCAGGCCATGTCGCAGGTCGCCGAGGCGTCGGAGCAGGTGTCGGACGCGGCGGGCCAGATCGCCTCCACCAGCCAGCAGGTCGCCGACGGGGCCTCCCGGCAGGCCAGCGCGATGGAGGAGACGGGATCCTCGCTCGAGTCCATGGCCTCGATGACCAAGCTGTCCTCGGCCAACGCAGAGCAGGCGAGAGCGCTCGCGCTGACTGCGCGCACCGCAGCCCAGGACGGCACCACCGCCATGGCACAGATGACGAGCGCCATGGGGAAGATCAGGGCATCCGCGGAGGGCACGTCTCAGATCATCAAGGACATCAACGAGGTCGCGTTCCAGACGAACCTCCTCGCCCTCAACGCCGCTGTCGAGGCGGCCCGCGCAGGCGACGCCGGCCGGGGCTTTGCGGTGGTCGCGGAGGAGGTCCGGGCGCTCGCCATGCGGTCGAAGGAGGCCGCCGGGAAGACGGAGGAGCTCATCCGCCAGTCGGTCAAGGAAGCGAGCGAGGGCGAGGCGACGAGCAAGCGCGTCTCGGACAAGCTCGCAGAGATCGCTCAGATGGTCGGCAAGACGTCCGACATCGTGACCGAGATCGCCTCGACGGTGAAGGAGCAGGCCTCGGGTATCGAGCAGGTGTCGAAGGCGGTCGCGGATATCGGCAACGTCACGCAGCAGAACGCGGCCAGCTCCGAGGAGACCAGCTCCGCCGCCGCCGAGCTCTCCAGCCACTCCGAGGAGCTCGCCAGCATGGTCGGGTCGTTCCGCCTTGAACGCGCGACATCCAACCCAGGCCTGACCGCGCCGGCCGTGCTGAAGCAATCGCGCGCCAGGCCGCGCGAGCTGACGTCCTCCCGCGCTTAGAACGTGCCATACTGATGGCAGGCAGGCGTACGCGAGTGGCGTCCCGGGAGGGCCCAGCGACATCATGGTGGCAAGTGTCCTCGAGGTCGAGTCGCTGGCGGTCAGCTTCGGAGACGTCGAAGTCCTCAAAGACTTGAGCTTCAACGTTTCTGAAGGGAGCGCCCTCGCGATCATCGGGCCGAACGGATCCGGGAAGACGGTGCTCTTCCGCGCCCTCATCGGCTCGATTCCGCACGGAGGGAGGATCCGCTGGGCGAGCGGAACGCGGATAGGCTACGTCCCCCAGAAGCTCGACATCCAGCGCGACCTCCCGCTCACCGGGCTCGACCTCCTCCGGGCGAAGACCTCCGTCTCCGGCGCTCCCGTGACCGGCATCGCCCGCGCGCTCGAGCTCGCGAACCTCGACCCCGGGATCGCGCAGCAGGCCATCGGCACCCTCTCCGGCGGCCAGTTCCAGCGGCTCCTCCTCGCGAGCGCGCTCACGGGCAGCCCCTCCGTGCTCCTGTTCGACGAGCCCACCGCCAGCGTGGACGAACCGGGCGAGGAACTCCTGTACGAGACGATCCACCGCCTCCAGCAGCAGCAGCGGCTGACACTGCTCCTCATCTCGCACGAGCTCAGCATCGTCTACCGCTACGCGACGAACGTGCTGTGCCTGAGCAGGACGAAGTGCCCTCACCTCGGTCCACCGCGGGAAATCCTGACCCCCGAGACCCTCGAGCAGGTCTACGGAACCCCAGTGAAATACCATCACCACGATCATGACGTGGGCTAGCGCGCTCGCCCTGTCCGTCGCCGTCGCGGCAGCGGCAGGCCTGGTGGGCTGCTTCGCCGTGATGCGGAGGATGTCCCTCGCGTCCGATGCCATGGCCCACGTGGCCCTGCCCGGCATCGGGATCGCGCTCGCCCTTCACGTTCACCCGATCCTGGGCGGGATGGCGATGCTGCTGCTCGGCGCGCTGCTCATCTGGACGCTCGAGCAGCGGACGCGGATCTCGACCGAGACCATCATCGGCGTGGTGTTCTCCGCCGCGCTCGCGGCGGGCAGCATGCTGGCCACCGGAGACGAGCTCATCGAGGCCCTCCTCGGCGCGACTGGAGCCCTCACTGCGTCGGAGGTCGCGCTGGGGCTAGCGGGTTCGGTCGCGGTCATTGCGTTCATCCTCACGCAGCGAAATCGCCTCGTCCTCTCGCTGGTGTCGGCCGACATCGCCCGCACCTCCGGGATCGACGTGGCACGGCTCGACCTCCTCTACCTCCTCGCGTTCGCCGTGACCGTGGGGCTGGGGCTCCGCTACCTCGGTGTCCTCCTCATGGGCTCGCTCGTCATCATCCCCGCCGCCACGGCGAAGATCCTCGCCCGGAACCTCGACGGAATGCTCGGCATCGCGGTGGCCGTCGCCGTGCTCTCGACGGTCACCGGCGAATACCTCGCGGCGCACTTGCAGCGCACGACCGGCCCCGTCATCATCGCCATCGCTGCAGGGCTCTTCTTCGCCGCCTCCTTCGTACGCCGTCGTTGAGGGTGTCCCGGGAAGTACGTCGCTGCACGCCACCACCGCGCGACCGGCCGGTCCTCATCGCCGTCGCTTCCTGGCGTGCTAGGCTCGCCCCGTGAAGCTGGCCTACCGAATCCTCGCCATGCTCGCCTCTGCGGCCACGTTTGCGGCGTGCTCGCGCGAGGCCGCTCCCGCGAGCGCGAGCGATGAAGCAGCGGCGATCCCAAACTCGACCCAGACCTCTACCTCGAGTCGCGGTCCGATGAAGTCCGACGCAGGGGACGGCGACGCGGGAGGCAGCGGGAGCGAGGGCGATCGAGCCTCCCCGCCGTCCTCTCCCTCCGCAGGCGCCGAGGGGGCGGCGTCACTGGTCACCAAGCCCACTGCCGCCGATGCCGGAGAGCCCCGCGATGGAGCCGCCACCGACGCCCAGCTCCTGACCCCGCTGAGCACCGCGGTCGCCATCGTGGGCGGTCGGGAGATCCCCATCGCGCGCGATGGCGCCACGTCCGTCGATCCCGCCGCTGCGTTCAGGGTCGAGATCGCCGTCCACCTCGCCGACGGCAGGATGGCTCTGCACGACGAGCAGGACGCGATGGTCGCGTCGAGCGGCACGACCGAGATCGGCGCCTCCTGGACGTCGTATCGCCTGGTTCCCGAGGGGCCGCTCCGGCCAGGGACGAGCTATGCGTTGTGGATCGACGGCGCCGTGACGCGAGAGGCTCACGATCCGAGTGGGCGCGCGTACGGGCCAGTCGTGCTCAAGCTCAAGACCACGGGCGAGCGGCCGGCTGCTCCTGCGAGGAAGAAGAGCGGCAGACCGCGCCCCTGAGCGCATCACCTCTCGCATCCCCTCTCATGGACCTGCCCTCCCACAGAGCATCTAGCGAGCGTAGGGGCGTAGGGCGGGGGCTCGTCCCCCCGCCGCGGGTGCACGCTGCTGCGGGCACAGATCGAATCAGCCGACAAGTCGGGCGCCCCGATGATCGGGCGCGCTAGGCCCGCTCGATCTCCGCGAGCACCGGCACGTCCGCCTCGCAGAACGGGCGGCTCGCCAGGGTCCCCTGCGCGGCCCATTCGATCGCTTCTACCCCCAGCGCTTGCGGCACCTCGCCGTCCGGCAGTGCGCAGGCGTAGAAGGCCAGATCGACCTCGAGGTCGGGATATCGGTGGCAATGGCGCAAGAGGAGCCGGCCGACCTCCAGGGCGCAGCCGAGCTCCTCGCGGATCTCGCGGCAGAGCGCCTCGCCCTCCTCCTCGCCCTCCTCCACCTTGCCCCCCGGAAACTCCCACAGGCCACCGCGCTCCGCGTCGTCCTTGCGCCGCGTGACGAGGATGCGGCCGTCGCGCCGGACGACGGCGGCTACGACCCGTACTCTCTTCATGTGAAGTCGAGGGCGAGGAGGTCGCCGGAGTTGGAGAGCACGTAGACGCGCCGGCCGCGCCAGGCCGGCGACGCGGACACTCCAGTACCCGGATTGAAGACGCGCAGGAGTCGGCCGCTCGAGGCGTCGACGAAGAGCAGGCCGTTGCCGTTCGGGACCGCGGCGGTCCCGCCCAGGAGGACCGGGTCACCCGCTGGCGCGCCCTCGAGCGGCAGCGTCCAGCGCGTGCTGCCGTCCTGCATGGCGATGCCGAGCACCTGGGTCGTGGTCACGGCGACGAGCACGCCGGCGCCGAGGGCGAGCCGGCTCGCGCCGGGGGTCTTGAGCTCCCACTCCTGACGGCCGGTCTGGATGTCGATGGCGTAGACGGCACCCGAGTACGCGGCGACGAAGAGCCGCCCCGCCTGCACCCGCAACCCGTCCACGTCCATGAAGTCGCCGGCGGGCGCGACCTTGCGCTCCCACCTCATGGTGCCGGTGAGGACGTCCAGTGCGGCGACCGTGCCGTCGGAATAGGCGCCGAGGGCGAGTCCGCCCGAGACGATGGGCGCCGCCGCCCCACGTACCGTGAATCCCTCGCGGGTCTCGCGGCGGTGATGCCATTTCCAGGCGCCTGTCTTCGCGTCCACCGCGATGAGCGAGTCCTGCAAGGTCATCACCAGCACCAGGCCACCCGACACGACCGGCGTCGTGCCGACCTCTTCCTGCGCCTCGTACTTCCAGCGGAGCCTGCCCGACGCGAGCTCGATGGCATAGAGCCGACCGTCGGTCGAGCCGGCATAGACCAGGTCGGCGTGGACGCGCGGCGCGGCGTCGAATCGTCCCGCGGCCTCGAAGCTCCACATGCGCTTGCCGTCCGGGTCGTAGGCGTGCAGCCAGCCGTCGCGCGTCCCCACCACGACCAGACCACCGACAGGGTCCACTGCGGGTCCGCCCAGCTCCTCCGGTCGCCACTCCAGTGCCTTGCTCGCGACGAGCTGCCGCTGCCACGCCACGCTCCACAGCTTGATCGGCGCGGGCGGGAGTTGCGTCGCGACCCCCATCTGCGCTGCCTGTCCGGCCAGGGCTCCCGTGGCGCCCAGGGCTCCCACGGTCCCCAGGACTCCCAATACGAGCGTGAGCATCCTCATTTACTTGGCACCCAGCCGCGCCAGTCGCTCCTGGGCCTCGCCCGCGAGCGGCGATTCCTTGGCGATGGCCTCCAGCGCCTTCTTCGCGTCGTCCTTCTTGCCCGCCCTGGCGAGCACCCTGGCCCGCTCGAGGGTCGCTCGGTCCTTGAAGAACGAGATCGCGGACGCATTCTCGAACGTCGCGGCGGCAGCGGCGAGGTCGCCCTTGCCTTCCTGGGCCCGCGCCATGCCGTCCAGGCCGCCGAAACGGAGCGAGTCGTCCGCGGGCGAGCTGGCGAGGTAGCTCTGGTAGGCGGCGATGGCCTTGTCCCACTCGCCCAGCGCGAGGTGCGCATCGGCCTCGAGGAGGGTCGCCGTCGTGGCGGCACGCGTCCCTGCGTGGCGCTCACGCACCTTGCTGGCCGCGTCGATCACCGCCCGCTCCTTCTCGTCGAGGGTCTTGTAGAGGGGACGGTCAAAGTTGGGCAGCGGAACGCTCGAGACCTCGCCGCTGGCCGCGTCGAGAGCTTTGTAGAGGAGCCCTCCGGCCTCTTCGCGCCCCGAGTCCATCACGTACGACGCGCCGACCGCGATCGCGGCCAGTCCCAGGAGCGCGACCGCGGCGAGGACGAGCTGCTTCTGGCGCTTCGCCATCCACGAAGCAGCGTCGGCGGCCGCCAGCTGGAAGCGATCCGGCCCCTTCATCTCCTTGCGGGTGAGCTCGTGCGCGATCTTCGACATGGGTTCTCTCGGACGCGTAATCCCTGGTAAAGAGGGGGAATCTAGGCGGCTCCTGGGAGGCAGGTCAAGCGAGAATGCCTGCTTCTTTACACGCTCGTCCTGCCCTCTCTCGAGTTGCGCACCGGCTCCGCCGACCCCTTGGCACGAAACGAGAAAGGGCCGGGTGCCGACGAGCCGTAGCCCGTGGCCTGTAGCCCGTAGCCGAGTTTCTTCCTTGGAGAGGAGGGCGGCGATCCGAGCGTTCACGTCCGCCCGGCGCCTGGCGGTGGCCGGCTGCGGCGCTTGCGCTCCTTGTAGATGATCCGCATGGGCACCTCGAGGCCGAATGCCTCGCGCAAGCGGTTCTCGAGGAACCGCTTGTAGTGGTCGCCGATGGCCGCGGGTCGGTTGCACTGTATGGCGAAGGTGGGCGGCGCGTAACCCACCTGCGCGATGTAGTACAGCTTCACCGACCGTCCCTGGGCGAGCGGCGCCGGGTGGCTCGCCTGGACGTTCTCCAGCACCTCGTTGAGCGCGTGCGTCGGGAAGCGCGCGCGGTATTGCTCCATGAGGCGCGCGGCGGTGTCGAGCAGCTTGCCCACGCCCTTCCCTGTCTTTCCAGAGGTGAAGATCATCGGTGCCCAGGAGACGAACGGAAAGCGCTTTGCCAGCTCCTTCCGGTACCAGGCCTGCGTGGCGCCCTCCCGCTCTCCCAGGTCCCACTTGTTCACCACCACCACCAGCGCCCGCCCCTTCTCGATCACCAGGCCGAGGAGGCGCGCGTCCTGCTCGACCCCCGCCTCGCCCGCGTCCACGAGGCAGGCCACCACCTCCGCCTCCTCGATGGAGCGCATGGCGCGCACGACCGAGTAGGCCTCGACCTTCTGCGCAATGGAGTGCTTGCGGCGAATGCCAGCGGTGTCGGTCACGACGAAGCGCTGCCCCTTGTGCGAAAGGACGCTGTCGATGGGATCGCGCGTCGTACCGGGCACGTCGGAGACGATGAAGCGCTCCTCGCCGAGCAGCGCGTTCACGTATGTGCTCTTGCCCACGTTGGGGCGGCCGACGATGGCGACGCGGATGTCTCTCTTCGGGGCCTCCTCTGCCGCTTCCGGCAGCTCCGGCAGGTCCGACAGTTCTGGCAGCTCAGAGACTTCCTCGGGAGCCAGGCTTGCGCTGGACGTGGCGTCGGCGGCGCCGCCGGAGGCGAGCTTTCCCAGCACCGAGTCCAGCAGGTCGCCTATCCCCCGGCTGTGCTCGGCAGAGATGGCGTGCACCTCACCGAAGCCGAGGCGATGGAACTCGGCCATGGGCACCTCCCCCTCTACGCCGGAGGTGTCGACCTTGTTCACGGCCAGGCAGAGCGGCTTGCCGGAGCGGCGCAACAGGTCCGCGACCGCCTGGTCGACGCCGGTGAGGCCCTCGCGGCCGTCCACCACCAGCACGACCGCCGCGGCCTCGTCCACCGCCAGCTGCGCCTGCCGGCGAACCAGCTGCATCATGGCGTCCCTGGACTCCGGCTCGAATCCGCCCGTGTCGACGATCGAGATCGCGCGTCCATTCCACTCCACGTCAGCATAGTTCCGGTCGCGGGTGACGCCTGGGACGTCTCCGACGATGGCGACGCGGCGACCGGCGATGCGGTTGAAGAGGGTCGACTTCCCCACGTTGGGGCGGCCGACGAGGGCGACGAGGGGGCGGCTCACTGCGGGTTTCTAACACGGCAGCGCTCCGCGTAGGGCGCATCCCTGGTTCTTGGGGGCTACGGACTTCGGGCTACGGCCTGCGGTATGAGCCGAAATCACGCATTTCCAAGCCACCGTCGCCCTGACGCGTCTCGCCCACGAGCCGTAGCCTGCAGCCTGTGGCCCGTAGAGCCCAGCTTCTCTAGGGCCGCTCGCTCCAGCGCTTGTCCACGCGGACGTGGAGCTGCAAGTAGACCTTGCAACCGAGGAGGCGCTCGAGGCCCGCGCGCGCGGCCGTGCCGATCTCCTTCAGCATGGCGCCGCGCTTGCCGATCACGATGCCCTTCTGGCTCTCGCGCTCCACGAAGACGGTGGCGGAGATCCTCACGAGCCCGTGCTGGCCCGTCTCGCGCTCCGACTCGTCGAACTCCTCCACTCCGACCCCTGCCGCGTACGGGATCTCCTCGCGCGTCTTCAAGATCACCTGCTCGCGGACATACTCGGCCGCGATCTGACGCTCCGCCTGGTCGGTCAGTACATCGGGGGGAAAAAGTGGCTGCTCCGACTCGGGCACGAGCCGGGCGAGGGTGCGCAGGAGATCATCGACGTTCTCGCCCGTGAGGGCGGAGAAGGGGACCACCTCGGTCCAGGCGTGGAGGTCCTTGTAGGCGGCGATGACGGGCAAGAGCGACTCGCGCGGGGCACGGTCCATCTTGGAGATGCCGAGCACGGCTGGTTTGCCGCTCCTGGCTACCTCTCTGACTATCCAGGCCGTCGCCTCCCCCACCTCGACCCTGCCCTGCGGGCCGGTGCCGGACTCGACGAGCAGGAGCGCCACGTCCACCTCGGAGAGCGTGGACAGGCCCACGTCCACCATGCGACGGTTCAGCTCGCCTCGGGCGCGGTGCAGTCCAGGCGTGTCGAACAGCGCGAGCTGGACATCCGGCCCGTTCCACACGCCGAGGATGCGCGTCCGCGTGGTCTGAGGGCGCGGCGACACGATGGCGATCTTCTCGCCCAGCAGGCGGTTGAGGAGCGTCGACTTGCCGACGTTGGGCCTCCCGACGATGGCCACGAAGCCTGACTTCACGAAAACTCGATCCCCTATTCCATCGCCGGAGCGGGACTCACGGCGCCACCCGGTTGAGCTGATCCGTGAGGTGGGGCCCTGTGCCCCGCTGCCGTGCGCCCACAGCGGGGACAGGCCCCCGCCCTGCAGAGACGGTTTCAGCGATCACCACCGTCAGATCCCTCAGGGCTGCGCGCCTCGGGTGATGGTGACCTTCTCGAGCTTCGTCTTGGCGTTGCCGCCGCGCGCGATCTTCGGGACGAGCTCGAACCCCTTCACCACCTCGCCGAAGATGGTGTGGCCCCGATTGAGGTGCAGCGTGGGGACCTCGGTGATGAAGAACTGCGAGCCGTTCGTGTTGGGCCCCGCGTTCGCCATGGCGAGGAGGCCGGGCTTGTCGAACTTGTTGTCCGGCCCGATCTCGTCGGCGAAGCGGAAGCCTGGGCCACCGTACCCGGTGCCGAGCGGATCGCCACCCTGGATCATGAAGTCGGGAATGACGCGGTGGAAGACGGTCCCGTCGTAGAGCGGACGCCTCACCTTCTGGTTGGTGTTCGGATCGGTCCACTCCTTCGTCCCTTCGACGAGGCCGATGAAGTTCTCGACCGTCTGTGGCGCCCTCTCTTGCAGGAGCTTCACCACGATGTCGCCGGCCGACGTCTTGAACGTCGCGTAGAGCTCTTCCGCCATTTTCGAGACTCCTTCCTACTGGCAGCTTGGCTTGGTCTTCGAGATGACGACCTTCTCGAGCGTCGTCTTGCCATTCCCGGCGCGCGCGATCTTGCCCACCAGGTCGCAACCGCATACCCCCTCGCCAAAGCGGACGTAGCCACACAGGCCAGAGGGGCTGCGATCGCACTTCACCGGGTTGAGGTGCAGGGTCGGGACTTCGGTGATGAAGAACTGCGAGCCGCTGGTGCTAGGCCCCGAGTTGGCGTAGGCGAGCTGGCATGGCTGATCGAAGAAGTGCTCGCTCGCCTCGAGCTCGTCGGGGATGGCGTAACCGGGGCCACCCACGCCCAGCCCGAGAGGATCGCCGCCCTGGATCATGAAGCTGGGGATGACGCGGTGGAACACCGTGCCGTCGTAGAGCGGCTTCCTGGACTTGGTCCCCGTGCGCGGGTCAGTCCACTCCTTCTTCCCCTCGGAGAGGTCGACGAAGTTCTTCACCGCTACGGGTTTCTGCTCCGGGAAGAGCTGTACGCCGATCTTGCCCTGCGTCGTGACGAACGTCGCGTACAGGTCCTTGGTCGACTTGGCCGCGGCGCCCGCCTCCTCCTTCTTGGCGGTGGGCAAAGGCTTTCGGGGCGACTCCTTCGCGTCCTGGCCAGAGGCGAGCATCGGCGCGACGAGCATGGCCAGCGCGAGCGCGGCAGGGCGGATCATGCGGCATGCTAGTCACGCGAGGTCGGCACCGCAACGAAAAGGCATGCTCCGCCCTCCAGGTTTGACCGAGCGGCACCGCGACGAGGCCACCTACTTCTTGGCGGGCTTGCGGGCCGGGCGGCGCGCACCGGCACTGCGAGGCGCGCCCTTGCGCGAGGCTGCTCGCGGTGCAGGAGTGAGCCGCGCCTTCTGCTTGGGCGCGCGGCGAGGTGCCGGCTTGGTCCCTCGGACCCGCGCCGGTTTCGGTTCACGCTTCTGCTGCTTTACTGCGGGCTCAGGC
>Ga0154716_1081_pt1 | contig 13696 bp, 16 predicted proteins | sample Rifle2008BG16ft_FD_105724 | JGI IMG/M metagenome (GOLD analysis project Ga0154716, IMG submission 105724) | Anaeromyxobacter sp. RBG_16_69_14
GCTCGCCGGAATGGCGGCGCACCCGGGGCCGACGGCGTGAAGTTCGCGGACATCGAGAGCAAGGGACGCCACGTAGCTTCCTCGACTGCAGGGTGCGCGACGGAGTGATCCGGCGCGCGATCGACAAGTGGCTGAAGGCCGGCGTACTGGAAGACGGCAGCGTGAGCTACCGCGATCTTGGCACGCCACAGGGAGGCGTCATCTCGCCATTGCTGGCGAACGTCTACCTTCACGAGGTGATGGACAAGTGGTTCGCGAACGAGGTGAAGCCCCGGCTCGCCGGGGAAGCTCACCTCGTGAGGTACGCGGACGATCTAGTCCTCGTGTTCACTCGTGAAGGCGACGCGCGTCGGGTCATGGAGGTGCTGCCGAAGCGCTTCGGCAAGTACGGCCTGACCCTTCACCCGACGAAGACCCGGCTGGTGAAGTTTCGCCCGCCGGGCCCGGGCCGCGAGGATCCGGGCACGTTCGACTTCCTGGGCTTCACCCTGTACTGGGGAAAGAGCAGGAAGGGCAGGTGGGTGATCCAGCGGAAGACGGCGCGCGGGCGGTTCAACCGCGCGCTGAAACGCATCACGGCGTGGTGCAAGCTGCACCTCCACGACGCGGTGCGAGATCAGCACCGGCAGGGACGGCGACACGCACCCACGCAACCGTTGTCTTCAGCGCGCCTTCGCTCCCTCGGCGGTTGTCTCTTGGATGGTACCGTTCAGCGCGGCGGAACAGCTCTCGCGCTTCATGGAATAGATCGTCCCTGAGCACGAGACGATGTACGCCGCCTTCTTGCCACAGCCCGTGACGCCATGAGGATTGAGGTCACCGACTCGTTCGACGGTGAGCTGCTCCTTGGGACACCCGAAGTCGAATGCCGCGCGCTCGCGCGCGATGTCGGGGGCGATGCGGTAGAAGTCGTCCCTCCACCCTGTGGCCATGCAGCCGAAGGACGCGAGGAGTGGGACGAAGAAGGTGAGCCGGAGTAGACGCGACGTGCGCACGCTCATATTGTCACTGGACCCATATCCCGGGTCAAATCGGCAAGCTATGGGGGCGCCAACTCGCCACCGTCACAGCGAGCTGCCCGCCATGCATGTCGCGATGCGGCAATCGGTCCAGTCACAGGAATAGAATGGTGGTGGCCGAGACCCGACGACCCATTACACGGCCGTGACGGAGGCCTGCCAAACCTGGGCGATGACGGTCGGACGTGACGAGTTCTTGGCCAGGTGCCTCGAGGTCCCCAGCTACGGTTTCGAGCGGGCGGGTACGTTCTACGCTCCCACGAAGCGTGAGATCTTCCGCGAGTTCCTCTTGCGTCTCAACGTGCTCAAGAGCCGGAAGAACTGGCTGGCCTTTCTGGCCTGGGCGGTCGTGGTCCTGCTCGGCGCGGCGCTCGTCCTCTTCGTGACGCAACGGTGGAGTTGGCCGCTCGCCGTCCTGGGCATCTTCTACTCGATGGTCGTCCTCGGAACCCACGGGACCGTCTACCTTCACCGCTATTCCACGCACCGGGCGTTCCGTTTCAGGAATCGGTTCTGGATGTTCATCGTCCGGAACTTGACCATCAAGATAGCTCCCGAGGAAACCTACGTGGTCTCGCACCACGTCCACCACAGGTACACGGAGCAGCCGGGCGATCCCTACAACGTGCGCGGCGGCTGGCTCTACTGCTTCCTCGCCGACGTGAACCACCAGTTGATCGCCCGCGAGCTCAGTGCCCCGGACTACCAGCGCGTCGCCCGGCTGCTCGAGCACACCGGCGTCCACCCCAACAGCTACCAGCAGTACAGGCGGTGGGGCAGCGTCTCGCGCCCGTGCCGTACCACCCTGCAGTTCGCCGCCAACTGGGCGTTCTGGTACGGCGCCTTCTACCTCGCCGGCGGTCACCGCCTGGCGCTGGCCATCTTCGGGATGTCGGCGGTCTGGGCCGTCGGGATCCGGACGTTCAACTTCGACGGTCACGGCGGCGGCAAGGACCAGCGGCGTGATGGTGTGGACTTCGATCGCAAGGACCTGTCCGTCAACCAGCTGTGGCCGGGGTACGTCGGGGGCGAGTGGCACAACAACCACCACCTCTATCCGCACGGTGCGCGTTCCGGGTTCCTGCCCTATCAGCTCGACCTCGCCTGGGAGTTCATCCGGGGCATGAGCCGGCTAGGTGTCGTCTCCTCGTACCGAGACCCCCGGGCGGACTTCCTGCGTGACCACTACGAGCCATATGTGCGCGCGAACGGCGCGTCCCGAACGCGGCCCTCCGCCCGGTAGGGAGCCAGCTCCATGGTCGCGACACGCGCCCCATCCTTGGGGCTCTCCCGTCCGAGGTGGAAGACGCAGGTTCGTCCCTGGAGGTCCGACATGGCCGAGGAGAAGAAACGCGGGTTCGGTGCGCTCGAGAAGCGCATCCACGACATGGAGGCCGAGGACGCGAAGCGCGAGCGGGAGGCTTCCCAGGAGAGGACGGCGGAGATCCCCCGCAAGGAACCGAACGAGAAGAAGACCGAGCGCTCGAAGGAGTAGAGGGCAAGCCAGCCACCGCAGGCGCATCCAGGTATGCTCCTCATCCGAAATCGACGTCAGCGTGATCGACGTCGGCGGAATCGAGGACCGCATGCCCCGCACTCTGCTGGTCGCCCCGGCGGGCCGCCATGTCGGCTTGAGCACCGTCTGCCTGGGTGTCGTGCGCGCCCTCGATCGCCAGGGCGTTCGCGTCGCGTTCGCCAAGCCCATCGCGGCTCCCGGTGAGGAGCGCTCGGCGCCTCTGATGAAGCTCGCCGCCCGGCTTCACCCGCCCGAGCCCATCGCGCGCCAGACGGCCGAAGAGCTGCTCGCGGCCGGTCACGACCGGACGCTCGCCGAGCAGGTGATCGCCGTCTGCGGCAGGAGCTCGGAGGGCGCGGACGTGCTGGTGGTGGAGGGCATGGTGCCCGAGTGGCGCATGGTCTTCTCCACGCGCGTCAACGCGCTCGTGATGAGGGCCCTCGACGCCGAGCTCTTGCTGGTGGGCTCGCCCCGCGAACAGACCCCGAGCCAGATCGCCGAGTCGGTTTCGATGGCTGCGCGCGGCTATGGGCCCCTGGCCGAAGGTTGCGCGGTCGGTTGCGTGCTCAACCGCGTGTGCATCGGGCCGGAGAGGTCCGACTACCACTCCGAGAACTTCGGACCGCTGTACGGTGAGTGCGGCGATTGCCGCGGCTTCAAGCTGGGCAGGATCGAGGGCGAGGCCTACACGCGGGCCCTGGAGGCCGAGGAGCTCCGTCCCCTGGCCGTCGTGCCGTGCGCCATGGAGCTCGCAGCGCCGCGCGTGAGGGACGTCGCCGTCGCGCTCGGCGCGAGGGTGCTGTCCGAGGGGGATTACGCCCGCCGCCGCGTACGCAACGTCGCCCTGTGCGGCATGACCGTGCAGAACGCCGTCAGGTACTTCAAGCCAGGCGTGCTGGTCGTCACCCCGGGCGACCGCAGCGACATCGTCCTCGCCGCCGCGCTGGCGGCGCAGGGCGGCATGACCGTGGCCGGGCTGCTCCTCACGGGCGGCCTCGTCCCGGGCGAGGACGTGCTGGCCCTGTGCAGGCGCGCCCTCGACGCGGGCCTCCCGATGCTGGCGGTCGAGGACGGGAGCTACGCTGCTGCGGCCAAGATCGGCGCCATGAACCACGGGATCCCGGCCGACGACGCCGAGCGCGTCGAGCTCTCGGCGGACTTCGTGGCCGACAGGATCGATCCCGCGTGGCTCCAGAGCCTCGCAGGCACGACCCGGGTGCCGCGCCTCTCGCCACCCGCCTTCCGTCACCGAATGTTCGAGCGGGCGCGTGCGTCCGGCAAGCGGATCCTGCTCCCCGAGGGTTCCGAGCCGCGGATCATCGCCGCCGCGTCCCTCGCCCAGGCGCGTGGCATCGCGCGCTGCGTGCTCATGGGCAAGCCCGACGAGATCCGCGAGATCGCGTGGAAGCAAGGCGTGGCGCTGACGCCGTCGATCGAGCTCCTCGACGTGGCGAAGGTCGCGCCGAGCTACCTCGCGGCGCTCGTCGAGCGAGGCAAGACGACGCCCGAGCTCGCCCTGCGCGAGCTCGACGACAGCGTCATGGTCGGCACCATGATGATATCCCGCGGCGAGGCGGACGGGCTGGTTTCGGGCGCGCTCCACACCCGCGCGCACACCATCCGGCCGGCGCTGCAGGTCGTCAAGACCGTCCCCGGCTGCAAGCTGGTGTCGTGCGTGCTCTTCATGTGCCTGCCCGACCAGGTGCTCGTGTTCGGCGATTGCGCGGTGAATTCCAACCCGACGGCGGAAGAGCTCGCCGACATCGCCATCCAGAGCGCCGAGTCCGCCAGGGCCTTCAGCATACCGCCGCGAGTGGCGATGCTGGCCGGCTCGGGCGACCCCGACGGCGCGGGCGAGGAGGTGGAGAAGGTCGCGAAGGCCACCGAGCTGGCGAAGGCGCTGCGGCCCGATCTCGCCATCGACGGGCCCCTGCGATACGAGGTCGCGATCATGCCCGACGTCGCCCGCCAGAAGGCGGCCAGGGCGCCTTTGGCGGGCAGGGCCACGGTCTTCGTCTTCCCCACCGGCGAGGCCGCGCGCGAGGCGGTGCAGCGCTGCGGTGACGCCGTGATCATCGGCCCGATGATGCAGGGACTGGCCAGGCCGGTGAACGACCTCGGCTACCTGGGCAGTCGCCTGCGCAGTTGCCAGGTGGAAGACATCGTCCTGGCCATCGCGCTCACGGCGATCCAGGCCGAGCAGGGCGCCGCTCCGGGGACGTAGTTCATGTGGGGGAAGGAGATCGGGACGCGCGCGACGAGGCTGTGTATATTGGGCGGCTCGATACGCCAATGGCCGTCGCGCAGGAGGCCGGACGCCACCCGCCTTGACATCGACTTCGACATGATCCACGACGTGCCCTCATCACTCGGGGACCGCATGATCCAGATCTACGACACCACCCTTCGGGACGGTACGCAGCGCGAAGGCATCTCCCTCTCGTGTGACGACAAGCTGCGCATCGCCCGCAGGCTCGACGGTCTGGGCGTCTCCTTCATCGAGGGGGGATGGCCGGGGTCGAACCCGAAGGACGCGGAGTTCTTCGAGCGCGCGCGCGACGTCAGCTGGCAGACGGCGCGCATCGCCGCCTTCGGATCGACGTGCCGCGTGAACGGCGGCCCCGAGGACGACGCGAACATCCGCGCGCTGCTCGACGCGCGCACCCCGGTGTGCACCGTCGTCGGGAAGACCTGGACGCTGCACGTCACCGACGTCCTGCGCACCACGCTCGACGACAACCTGCGCATCATAGAGAAGAGCCTCGCCTATCTGCGCGAGCAGGGGAGGCGCGTCGTCTACGACGCGGAGCACTTCTTCGACGGGCACCGGGCGGATCCCGCGTACGCGCTCGAGACGCTGAAGGCCGCGATCCGTGGCGGGGCGGAGACGCTCGTGCTGTGCGACACGAATGGCGGCTCGTTGCCGTGGCAGATCGGCGAGGTCGTCGCCGTGGTGAAGGCGGCCCTGAAGCACCCGCTGGGCATCCACGCGCACAATGACGGAGAGTGCGCGGTGGCGAACTCGCTGGCGGCAGTCCACGAGGGCGCGATCCAGGTGCAGGGCACCATCAACGGCTACGGCGAGCGCTGCGGCAACGCCAACCTGTGCTCCATCATCCCGGCGCTCGAGCTGAAGATGAGCGTGCGGTGCGTACCCGAGGGCCAGCTCAGGACGCTCTACGAGGTCTCCCACTTCGTTGCCGAGGTGACGAACCTCGTGCCGGACGAGCACCTCGCCTACGTCGGGAAGTCGGCGTTTGCGCACAAGGGAGGCATCCACGTCGCGGCCATGCGGCGCAACGCGGTTTCCTACCAGCACGTCGAGCCCGAGCTGGTCGGCAACCAGATGCGCGTCGTCGTGAGCGAGCTGTCTGGACGGGGGAACCTCCTGTCCAAGGCCGAGGAGCTCGGGCTGTCCCTGGAAGGCAAGCATGGTGCGGCCGACGTGCTGAACGAGATCAAGGCCCTCGAGGCGAAGGGCTTCTCGTTCGAGGCGGCCGAGGCCTCGGTCGCGATGATGATGAAGCGCCAGGAGCCCGGCTACAAGGCGCCGTTCGAGCTCATCGACTTCCTCGTCAACGTGGAGCACCGCAGCGGGCGCGGCATCTTCGCCGAGGCGATGGTGAAGGTGAAGGTGGACGGCGAGGTGCTGCACACCGCGGCGGAGGGGGACGGCCCCGTCGACGCGCTCGACACCGCGTTGCGCAAGGCGCTCTTGCCGCGGTATCCGGAGATCGCCCAGCTGCACCTCTCGGACTACAAGGTCCGCATCCTCGACAGCAGCAACGGGGCCGCCGCCGTCACGCGCGTGCTCATCGACACGCAGAAGGGCTCGCGCCTGTGGAGCACGGTCGGCGCGAGCACGAACATCATCGAGGCGAGCTGGCGCGCGCTGGTCGACTCGGTCGAGTACGGGTTGACCATCGCGGCATGACGGAGGGTACGTGAGAGCGAAGATCGTGGTGTTGCCGGGTGACGGCATCGGTCCCGAGGTGGCGGCCCAGGCCGTCCGGGCGCTGGAGGTGGTGGCGCGGAAGTTCCGCCACGTGTTCGAGTTCGACGAGCGGCTGATGGGCGGCTGCTCCATCGACCGCCACGGCACGGCGCTCACCGACGAGGTCCTGGCGGCTTGCGTCGCCTCGCACGCGGTGCTGCTCGGCGCGGTGGGAGGGCCGAAGTGGGACGACCCCCGAGCGAAGGTGCGGCCCGAGCAGGGGCTCCTGGGGTTGCGAAAGGGACTCGGCGTCTTCGCAAATCTGAGACCGGTCAACGTCCATCCGAGCCTGATCGACGCCTCGCCGATCAAGCCGGACCGACTGCGGGGGGTAGACATCCTCGTGATCCGCGAGCTGACGGGCGGCCTGTACTTCGGTCAGCCGAAGGGTCGCGACACCCGGGATGGGCACGAGCGGGCCTTCGACACGCTGGAGTACCAGGACTTCGAGGTGCGGCGCGTGGTGGACCTGGCGTTCCGGCTCGCGCAGGGTCGCCGCCGGAAGGTGACCTCTGTCGACAAGGCCAACGTGCTCGAGTCGTCCCGACTGTGGCGACAGGTCGCGACCTCGCTCGGCCAGGAGCATCCCGGCGTGTCGCTGGATCACATGCTCGTCGATACGGCCGCCATGCGCCTCATCACCAGCCCTGCCAGCTTCGACGTCCTCGTCACCGAGAACATGTTCGGGGACATCCTGACCGACGAGGCCTCGGTGCTCGCGGGCTCGATGGGCATGCTGCCGTCCGCCTCCATCGGGGACGGCGGCCCTGGCCTGTACGAGCCGATTCACGGCTCCGCGCCCGACATCGCAGGGAAGGGCATCGCCAACCCGGTCGGCACCATCCTGTCCGCGGCGATGCTGCTGCGGCACTCGCTCGGCTTGTCCGAAGAGGCCAGCGCCGTCGAGAGGGCCGTGAACGCGGCTATCGCCGAGGGCTGCCGAACGGCCGACGTCGGGGGAGCGCTCTCGACCACCCGCATGGCCGACGAGATCATCGCGCGCATGTAGCGGCACGCGCATATTCCAGGCGCTGGCGACCGGGCGACCGAGGAAAGACCGCGGTCCTCCTGTTTTTGGGGACGAGCGGGAACCTCGCCGGGTCGTTGGCGCGCGGTGCCCCGGGAAGGCACCGAAAGGAATATCGATGGCCAAGCCCAAGACTAGCCGGAAGGTGCGCGCCCCTGTTCGCAAGCGGGTTCCGCCCAAGGCGCAGGCCAAGCCCAAGTCCGAGGCCAAGCCCAAGTCCAAGGCTAAGCCCAAGGCCACGAGGAAGAAGACCAGCAGGACCGCGACGCCAGTGGCGGCTCCCCCCGAGAGGGCGCGCGTCGATTTCGCGAAGCTCACGCTCAGGGATGCGCTCGACCTCGCCATCCTGGTCGAGGAGGAGGCTCAGGAGCGGTACCAGAAGCTCTCCACGATGGTCGGCGGCCGCTATGCCGGCGATGCTGGCGACGTGTTCCGTTTCATGGCGGAGAACGAGGCGCGGCACGCGGCCGAGCTCCAGGCGCGCCGCGACGAGATGTTCAAGAAGGCGAGGCGCGCGATCTCGCGCGACGCGCTGGACGACGTCGAGGCCCCCGACTTCACCAAGGTGAACGTGTTCATGTCTGCCCGGGAAGCGATGGAGGTCGCGGTCGAGGACGAGGTCAAGGCCTACGACTTCTACGATCAGGCCCTGCCGCACGTGAAGGACCCTGGGGTCCGGGAGCTCTTCCAGGAGCTCCGCGACGAGGAGAAGCGGCATGAAGGGCTCTTGCGCAAGAAGATGAAGGGCATGCCCTCCGGCCCCGACATCGACCCGGAGTTCGCGGATCAGCCGGGCTCGGACCCTGGCTAGACGGCCGACGGGGCCGACAGGGGATACCCTAGAGGCTCGCGTCTACGCTAATGGTGATCGAGCCATCGGGGGTGTTCATCGCGCCCTTGTAGATCGTGCAGTAGTACGGGATGACCGTGCCGTCCGGCGCCGTGCTCGGGATGACGAAGTACGTCTCGCCGGTGAATGCGCCGGTGTCGAACGAGACGCCGCCCACGGCCCCCGGCGCGAAGGCGCCGGCGGACGCTTCACTCGTGACCGAGTGAGGCATGGGGTCGTCGTTCACCACGATGACCGTTGCACCGGGGGGCACGAACAGGTTCACCGGCGAGAAGCTGAGGCTCGAGATCCTGAGGAAGGCGGCTGGCTCGCCCCTGCTGGAGCCAGGTGATCCGCAGCACACGGCCAGGAACAACCCGCAGGCCACCGTCGCTCTCGACGCGGTCTTCACGCGACCCTCCTCGCACTGTGCATGTATGCGCCGAAGGCGGCCGGGCGATCGAGCCCCGTTGGGCCTATGGCGAAAAACCCGGCGATGAGCGATCAACTTGCGCACGCCGCCAGTCTTGAGCCCTTGGGGCTACGCCCTCCCTGCGCGGCGGCACCGGCAGGAACGCAGGAGGCCGACGATGCCCAGGAGTGCCAGGAGGCCGACGATGTCCACGATGTCGATGATCCCGACGATGCCGATGACGATCACGAAGCGGACGCTCATCGCGCTGTGCGTCGTCGCCGCTCTGGGTTGCGGCGTAAGCAAGGACAAGTACGCCGCAAAGGAGCTCGAGGCGAGCCAGGCCGCGAAGAAGCTGCAGGACGAGGCCGGCAAGGCGGCGGCGCTCCAGGCAAAGGTCGCGGATCTGGAGGCCAAGCTGGCCGAGAGCCAGAAGGACGTGGCCCAGGTGACCGAGGAGAAGGGCAAGCTCGAGGCGAAGAGCGCGCAGTACGAGCAGCTCGCCCAGTCGCTGCAGGGACAGATCTCGGCTGGCCAGATCGAGCTCTCCGAGCTGAAGGGCAAGATGACGGTCAAGCTCAAGGACAAGATCCTGTTCTCCTCGGGCTCGGCCAAGGTCGGGAAGGAAGGGAAAGTCGCGCTGGACGCCGTCGCCGATGCGTTCAAGAGCCTCAAGGGCAAGAATGTCGTCGTCGCCGGGTACACCGACAACGTGCCCATCGGGACGAGCGGCTACCCGGACAACTGGGCTCTCTCCTCGGCGCGCGCCGCCTCCGTCGTCCGGTACCTGGCGTCCAAGGGCGTCGATCCGCAGACGCTGGGCGCGGCCGGGTTCTCGGAATACCGGCCGCTGGCCTCCAATGACACTCCGGAGGGCCGGAGCCAGAACCGCCGCATCGAGATCGCGCTCACGGCGGCGGACTACACGCCGCCCGAGGCCGACGCGAGCAAGGGCAAGGCCGACGCGAGCAAGGGCGAGACCGGCCAGGGCAAGAGCGAGAGCAAGTAGGGACCAGCGTTCTGCGTGGAGGAGGACGCATGTCCGACTGCATCTTCTGCAGGATCGTCTCGGGCGCGCTCCAGGCGCACCTGGTCTACGAGTCTCCCTCGGCCGTCGCATTCCTCGACCGCTTCCCGGCCGCGCCGGGGCACACGCTGGTGGTCCCGAGGATTCACGCAGAGACGCTGAACGACCTCCCCGACGACGCGATCGGCGACTTCTTCCGCGAGGTGAAGGTCGTCACGCGCAAGGTCACCGGTGCCCTGCACCCGGTGGCCTTCAACATAGGCTGGAACCACGGTGCGGACGCCGGCCAGCGCGTCTTTCACCTGCACGTGCACGTGCTCCCGCGCTACTCCCCGGGCGGCCGGGGAGTCCAGGCGATGGGCTCCGGGGGCGATCTCGGAGAGCTCTCCGAGATCGCCGCGGCGATCAGGTCGGCGTGAGGCGGCTCACGGGCTGTTGAGGAAGATGGGCAGCCCGCGCTTACCCGAGTAGATGGGGCGGCAGCGCTCGGTGTCGTACATGCTCGCCACGTCGACCTTGCGCGGCCCGAGCTTGGGATCGGGGATGGGCACGAGGTCGTACTGCCCCTTGACGAGCGCCGACATCAGGCCGCTCTTCCCGTCCAGCGCCCCGTCCACGGCCATCGTCCCGAACGTGAACGCCACCAGCTTGTCGACGAAGTCCGGCGCGCCGGAGCGGAGGTCGTAGGTGAGATCGGAGACGACGGTCTCTTCCCTGGTGCGCTGCTTGATCTCGTCGCTGAGCGACTCGGCGACGCTCGCCTTCTTGCGGTGACCGTAGGCGTCGGGCTCCCCGTACTCCTGGACGCGGTAGCCCTGCCACTCGGCGCCCTCGCTGAGCACGACGAGCGCGTAGTTGCTCGGGTTGCTGCGCTTGTCGGCGAGGAGCAGCTCGATGAGCTTGCCGAGGTCCGGCTTGTGCTCGGGGATGACGCACCGGATCGAGCTCACGTAGGCCGTGTAGAGCGAGGTGAACCCCGCGTCGCGCCCGAAGACGCGGAAGATGCCGATGCGCTCGTGCGAGCCGACGGTCGTGCGCTGGCGCTGGATGGCGTCCATGGCGCGGGTCATGGCCGTCGAGAAGCCGATGCAGTACTCCGTGTTGCGCACGTCGTTGTCCATCGTCTTCGGGACGCACATGACCTTGGAGCCGAGCTGCTGCAGGCGGGCCGCGTAGCTGAGCGTGTCGTCGCCGCCGATCGCGACGAGGCACTCGATGCCGAGCGCCTCGAGGTTCTTCAGCACATGCTTGCTGACGTCGTAGACGGTTGAGGTCACGCCACCCTTCGTGCTCTCCGAGCTGGGGAAGTCCTGGGCGGTGAGGTGTGGCGGCAGCTTCTTCATCTTCGAGGGGTTGGTCCGGCTCGAGTGGAGGAACGTGCCGCCCGTGCGATCGATGGTGCGGGTGTTCTCGCGCGTGAGCGGCAGGACGTAGCGGCTCTTGCTGGCAGGATCCCCGAGGTCGAGATGGGTCAGCCCCTCCCATCCGCGGCGGATCCCGACGACTTCACAGCCGCTCTCGTCGCTGCGGTCGAAGACGCTCTTGATTACGGAGTTGAGGCCAGGGACGTCGCCCCCGCCCGTGAGGATCCCGAAGCGCATTTTTTTGGCCATGCCGCTATCCTAAAACGGATCGCTTCCGCGCGCTCGGGTCACGTGAACGAGCAAGACGGCAGGCCGCAGCCCATCACTCGTAGGCGTGGCTCGTCCCCCCATGAGTGGATCGGCTGGGCGGGACCCCGTGTATGTTTCGCGTATGTCACCGAATCCGTCCACGCTCACGCGCCGGCGCGAATTCCTCTGGGGCTGCCGCGACGAGCTGCCCATCCTGCTCGGGGTCGCGCCATTCGGCATGATCTACGGGCTGCTGGCGATCGGTGCCGGCCTGCCCGCCTCGATCTCGCAGGCCATGTCGGCCGTCGTGTTCGCGGGTTCCGCACAGTTCATCGCGGCGCAGCTCATCCGCGAGGGGGCGCCGGCGGCGGTGGTGGTGGTGACCGTCTTCGTCGTCAACCTGCGGCACGCTCTCTACAGCGCCTCGGTCGCCCCTTATCTGAAGCCCCTCAACCGCAAGTGGAAGGCGATCCTTGCCTACCTCCTGACCGACGAGGCCTACGCCGTGGCGGTGACGCGGTACGTTCGCGATGGGGATCGGACCGACGTCTCGCCCTTCCGGCACTGGTATTTCCTCGGCGTCGGGCTGACGCTCTGGGTGTCGTGGCAGTGCAGCACGGCAGTGGGCGTCTTCGTCGGCGCTCGGGTGCCGGAGAGCTGGTCGCTCGACTTCACGCTCCCGCTCACCTTCATCGCCCTCGTGTTCCCGGCCCTCAGGAGCGGCGCCGCGGTCGCCTCGGCGCTCTCGGCCGGGGTCCTCGCCGTGGTTGCCCTCGCCCTGCCGTACAAGCTGGGCTTGCTGCTCGCGGCGGTGGTGGGAATCGCGGTGGGCCTCGCCGTCGAGGCCAGGCGCTCATGAGCTGGATGCCGGCACTCGCCCTGGCAGGGCTGATCACGTTCGCCACGCGGCTCTCCTTCATCGCGCTACTGGGGCGTGTGGAGACGCCGCCGCTGCTCACGCGCGCCCTGCGCTTCGTGCCGCCGGCCGTGCTCTCGGCCATCATCTTCCCGGAGCTGCTCGTCAAGGACGGCGCCTTGCGCCTAGGCCTCGGCAACGCGCGGCTCGTCGCCGGCGTGATCGCGGCAGCCGTCGCCTGGCGCACGCGCAACGTCTTGCTCACCATCGCGGTGGGGATGGGCGCGCTGTGGATCCTGCAGGCAGTGCTGCCGCGCTGACGAGCGTTCAGGGCACGTCAGGGTCCGCGAGGGCTTTGGCCCCGTGGCCACTTCGTGGGGGAGGAGGAAGCCAGTCCAGCGCTCGGTCGCCCGAGCGTACCCACTGACCGGGACTCGGACCTGTTCCACCGTTCGTGGCAACGATCCTGCGTGCGTACTCGGGACGGCGAGGGTGAAAGACGCGGCGATCCCGACGGAAGCGCCGCGCCCCTCTCGGCCAGAGCTGAGCTAGGAGTTCCTTTTCACCGATTCGCGGTGCGCGTCGCTCGAGTCGTCGTGGATGAGCCACCTCATCTTCTCTTCCAGCTCGGGCGTCACCTTCATGTGATGGACTTGCTCCGCGTGGCGCTCCGTCTGTGCGAGGACTTCCTCGGTGGCGTCACCCCTGGCCACGAATTCACAGTTCATGCCTACGTCCCTGCAATGAAAGTCCTTCATGACTCCTCCTTCCTAGCCAAGGAGTAGTGCTGGTCGCATGCCCAGGCCAGGCGATCCCTCCCGCCCGGTGGGGGCGCCGGTTCGGACAGTCGGCTGCCCGGTCAAGCATCGGCAGGCGACCACCTTCCTCACATCTCGTCCGAGCGGTATGGGTTCTGCGGAGGTCTTCCCCATGCGCATCGTCGTGGCACCCGATTCGTTCAAGGGGAGCCTCTCGGCCGTCGGCGTGGCCGAGGCGATGGAACGGGGCATCCGGACGGTGTTCCCGGGAGCCGAGGTGCTGAAGGCGCCCATCGCGGACGGGGGTGAAGGCACGGTGGACGCCCTCGTCGTCGCCACGAGGGGCAGGATCGAGCACCGCACGGTGCGCGGCCCGCTCGGCGAGCCCATCCGCGCGCGCTGGGGCGTCCTCGGCGACGGCGAGACCGCGGTCATCGAGATGGCGGCGGCCTCCGGCCTGCCGCTCGTGCCGATGGAACGGCGCGATCCGCGTATCACGACCACCTTCGGCACGGGCGAGCTGATGAAGGCGGCCCTAGATGCCGGGCTCGCCAAGCTCATCATCGGGATCGGAGGGAGCGCGACCAACGACGGTGGGGCGGGAATGGCTCGTGCGCTCGGCGTGCGCTTCCTCGACGGCGCGGG
>Ga0154716_1084_pt3 | contig 13659 bp, 14 predicted proteins | sample Rifle2008BG16ft_FD_105724 | JGI IMG/M metagenome (GOLD analysis project Ga0154716, IMG submission 105724) | Anaeromyxobacter sp. RBG_16_69_14
GCACTCGTGGCGACCACGCCCGACATCGCGATCGTCGCCAAGCGCGCCATGTTCCGCAGCCCGCTGGTGGGCCCGCTCCTGCGCGCCTGCGATCACATCGAGGCAGGCGAGGGCGGCCTGTTCGCCGGTGCCGTCGTGGCGGAGCAAGCGCTCCGGCGGCTCCGCGCCGGTACACCGGTCCTCATCTTCCCCGAGGGCACGCGCTCGCCAGCGAGCGGCGTCGGCGAGCTGCGGCCGGGCGCCTTCGAGATCGCAGCCCGCTCCGGCGTGCCGATCGTCCCCTTCCTCATCACCTGCGATCCGCCCACGCTCATGCGCGGGCAGCCCTGGTACGCGATACCGGCGCGCACCGCGGTGATGACGGTGCGCCAGCTCCCCGCGCTCGACCCGGGCGGCGGCGCGGCCGTGCTCGCGCGCTCGCTCCGTGACACTTACCGGCAGAGGCTCGGCTGTGCGCCGGCGACGGCGCAAGAGACCACGCCGGTCACCTCGCTGGCTCACGCCGGTCCGTAGGAACCACCCGTAGGAGACCCGGGTAGGAGACCCTGGCAGGAGACACATGGAACAGCTGGAGAACGAGATCAAGCTGGTCATCATCCAGAGCCTGAACCTCGATCGCGTCACGCCGAGCTCCATCGACGCTGCGGCTCCGCTGTTCGTCGAAGGGTTGGGGCTCGACTCGATCGACGCCCTCGAGCTTGCGATGGAGATCCGCAAGAGGTACGGCGTCAGGATGAGGGCCGACGAGGCAGGCAACCGCGAGATCTTCTCCTCGGTCCGCAGCCTCGCGGCCTACGTTTCGCTTCACCGCCAGAACCAGGCAGGATAGCCACCATGGACAAGCAGGTGATCTTCGAGAGGGTGACGCAGATCATGGCCGACCTCTTCGATCTGGAAAAAGCAAAGCTCACGCCCGAGTCTCGATTCGAAGACCTGGACCTGACCAGCCTCGACGCCATCGACCTCGTCGTGGAGCTTCAGGCGATGACCGGGCGCAAGGTGACCGAGACGCGCCTGCGTGACATCCGTACCATTGGCGACATCGTGACGCTCGTCCAGGGCCATCTCGCCCAGGGCGAGAAAGTCTAGCGGTCGATGGCGCTGTGCGTATCCTGCTCATCTCGCTGAATCGGCTGCAGTTCCCCTATCCGGTCCATCCCATCGGGCTCGACTACGTGGCCGGCGCACTGGCGCCAGCCCACGTCGTCCAGATCCTCGATCTCTGCCCGCTCGGGGAAGCGGAGATCGGCAAGGCCATCGCCGCGGCAGTGCGGGAGTTCACTCCGGGCGCGGTCGGCCTCTCGATTCGCAACGTCGACAACCTCGACGCGACCGACCTGCGCGCCTTTCTCGGCGAGATGCACGCGGCCGTCACGCACGTGCGCACCGCGACGGCAGCGCCGATCGTCCTCGGGGGAGCGGGGTTCACGCTCTTCCCCGCGGAGCTGATGGACGCGCTCGGCGCCGATCACGGCGTCGTGGGCGAAGGCGAGCGGGCGAGGGCGCTCTTCGACGCGCTCGACAGTGGCTCGCCCGTGGAAGGGCTGCCTGGTGTGGTGCGACGTGGCGGTCGCACGCCGGCTCCGCAACGGGGTGGCAACTGCGGCGCACCTCTCCGGGCGCCGCCATCGGGGAATCCATCGCTCCAGTTCTACCTTCAGCGCGGCGGTATCCTCGGTCTGCAGACCCAGCGCGGCTGCGCGTTCCGCTGCATCTACTGCACCTACCCTCGGATCGAGGGAGGGCGCCCGCGCCACTTCGAGCCCGACGCCGTCGCGCGCGAGGCCCGGCGGCTCGAAGAGGCCGGCGCGAGCTTCCTCTTCCTCACCGACTCGGTCTTCAACGGCGACCCCGGCCACAGCCTCGCGGTCGCGGACGCGTTCCGCCGGGTGAGGCTGCGCATCCCGTGGGGTGCGTTCTTCGCGCCCGTCCCGATGCCGGACGACTTCTACGGGAGCATGGCGCGCGCAGGGTGCACCCACGCCGAGTTCGGCACGGAGTCACTCTCCAACTCGATGCTGCCGCGCCTCGGCAAGACCTTCTCTCGGGCAAACGTCCTGTCCGCGCATGCCGCCGCGCAGCGCGCCGGCCTTCACGTCGCCCATTTCCTGCTGCTCGGTGGCCCCGACGAGACGGCCGCCACGGTGGGCGAGACGCTCGACGGCTGCGAGAGACTGGAGGGCGCCGCGCTCTTCTTCATGTGCGGGATGCGCGTCTACCCGGGCACGGGCGTGGAGCGGCTCGCGCGCGCCGCCGGGCAGGTCACGCCGGGACAGAACCTGCTCTGCCCGGTCTTCTACGAGCCGCCGGCGCTCTCCCTCCGGGACGTCGCAGCACTCGTGCAGCATCGCGCCGGCGGCCACCCGAACTGGATCGTGGGGGCAGGCGCCGAGCGCGCTGCCGCCATCCTCACGAGACTCCACCAGCGTGGTCACAAGGGCCCGCTCTGGGAGAGGCTGGCGGCCGCATGAGATCCGCGCTGCCCCGTCTCCCTTCGCGGGCTCACGCCGCGGCGCTGTCGGCGTTCGCCGTCTCGGGCGCGCTCGCCTTCGTCGCGCCCTGGCTGGCCGTGTTCCCCCTTGCCGCGTTCGTACTCGCCTGCGCCGTGGCACCCTACTTCCCGACCTGGTCCTTCTTCCTCCCGACCGCCACGCGCGGGTCGCGCGCACGCCCCGAGGTCGCCCTCACCTTCGACGACGGCCCCGACCCGCGCACGCTCCGCCCGCTCCTTGAGCTGCTCGCCCGTGAGAAGGTGACGGCCACCTTCTACGTGGTGGGCCGGCGCGCGGCCGCCGAGCCGGGCCTGCTCCGTGAGGCGATCACCGGGGGGCACGAGATCGGCAACCACTCACAGACGCACGATCCCTTTCTGATGCTGCGGTCGATCCCGCGCTTGCAGCGCGAGGTTCAGGAATGCCAGGACGTGCTGGCCGAAGTCGGCGTGGCGCCGCTCACGTTCCGGCCCCCGGTCGGCATCACCAACCCGCGCTTGTTGCCCGTGCTCGAGCGGCTTCGCTTGCGCTGCGTGGCCTTCAGCTGCCGCCCGCTCGATTTCGGGAACCGGCGCATGGAGAAGCTCGGCGAGCGCGTGCTCCGCCGCGTTCGCGCCGGCGACATCGTGCTCTTGCACGACTCCCTGCCGCCCGAGGTCGCGGTCACGTCCTGGCTCGACGAGGTCGCGGCCATCCTCGCCGGGTTGCGCGCGCGGGGCCTCTCGATCGTTCCGCTGTCGAAGCTCCTCGGTGCGCCGGTCATGCTCCGCGTCGAAGCTCCAGGAATGGGCGCGCCGGCCGAGGCGGTGGGCAACCCGACCCCATCCGCCGAGCGGGACGACGCTGACTCGAGCAGTCTGCTCGGCGCGCTGCTCACCGCCGCGCAGGCGATCTTCGCGGTCGGCTACCCCTTCCTCGTCCTCGGCAGCGTCACCTGGCTCGGCGCGCGCCACGCCGCGCTCCTGCTCCTCGCGCTGCTCGCGCTTTCGCGAGCTCGCTCCCTCGGCCGGGACCTGGCGCGCGCGCGCGGCCTGCTCGGCCTGTGGCTCGCCGTGGCGGCGCTGCTCGTCGTCTCTGCACTGTTCGACGACACGCGTTACATGCTGGCGTACCCGACGCTCGTCAACGCGGCATTTCTCGCGCAGTTCGCCTGGTCGCTCTACCGTGGCCCGTCGATGGCGGAGCGCTTCGCGCGCATGGAGGTTCCTGAACTGACCGCCGACGAGGTTCGCTATTGCCGGAGCGTGACCGGCATCTGGTGCGCGTTCTTCGTGCTGAACGGCGCTGCCGCCACCGCCCTCGCCGCCACCGCGCCCAGGACGTGGTGGGCGTTCTACACGGGAGGCGCCTCGTACGCACTGGTGGGCATCCTCTTCGCGGCCGAGTACCTGGTGCGCAAGGCACGCTTTGGTCGCTACGGGCGCGGGCCCGTCGATCGCGTGCTCGCGCGCGTCCTGGGAAACGCAGGGGTCGCGCGGTGAGCGGCCTCTTCTCCTGCGAGCCCGGGGACGTCGTCGCGGTCGGCACCGCCGGCAACCGCACCGCGGCGGAGCTGCTCGACGACGCCGGCAGCGTCGCGGCCGCTCTCGACACGCACGCGGCCGGCGAGGTCCTCCTCGTCTGCAGCGATCGATACCTGTTCGCGGCCGGGCTCGTCGGCGCCTGGCTGGCCGGACACGCGGTGCTCCTCCCGCCCAACAACCAGCCCGCCACGATCCGGTCGATCGCCGCCGGCTCCCAGGTGCGCGCGTTCCTCCACGATCGCGAGGGCGTGCCCGACGGCGTACACGTCGGCGCGCTCCTCGGCGGTGCGCACCCGCGGCGCGGCGCGCTCCCCCCTCCCGAACGCCACATCGTCACCGTCACGACGTCGGGCAGCACAGGCGCGCACCAGCGCTGTCCCAAGACGGCTTCCCAGCTCTTCGGCGAGGCGGCGGTGCTGGCGGCGCTGTTCGGCATTGGGCGGGGCGCCCGCGTCCTCTCGAGCGTGCCGCCGCACCACATCTACGGGTTGCTCTTTGGGGTGCTGCTCCCGCTGCACGCAGGCGCCGCCTTCGTCCGCGAGTCACCGCTCCATCTCGAGAGCGTGGGCGGGGCGGTAGAGAGCCTCCACGCGACCCACCTCGTGAGCGCGCCAGCGCACCTCGCCGCCCTCTGCGCCGCCGAACGCCTGCCACCGCTGCAACGCGCGTTCTCTTCGGGCGGACCGCTCCTGGGCGCGACCGCGCAAGCCCTCCGCGCGCGCCACCTTTGGCCCGTCGCCGAGGTGTTCGGCTCGACCGAGACGGGCGGTATCGCGTGGCGAGAAGACGCGGACGGGCCATGGCAGCCGTTCCCCGGCGTCACGGCGTCGGCTGCGGACGACGGGCGCCTCCTGCTGGAATCGCCCTTCCTCTCGCCCGCCTCGGCGCGTCCCTTCGCCTGTGCCGACCGCATCGCGCCGCTGCCGGACGGCCGCTTTCACCTGCTCGGGCGCCTGGACGGGGTCGTCAAGGTGGCGGGGAAACGCGTCGCGCTCCGCGAGGTCGAGGAGCGGCTACTCGCGTTGCCCGGCGTGCAAGACGCCGCCGCCATGGCGTCTGTGTCCGCCGGCACCCGCGGCACCGAGATATGGGCCGCGGTGGTGGCGCCCGGTTGGACCGCGTCGGGGCTCCGCGACGCGCTCGCGGCCTGGCTCGATCCCGTGACGCTGCCGCGCCGCCTGCGCGTCGTCGATGTCCTGCCGCGCGAGGCGACCGGAAAGCTCGTCCACGAGCGGCTGCGCGCGCTGCTCGAGGAGGCCGAGCGCAACGGGGTGCTCGAGCTCGACCCGGACGTCGAGCGCGCGATGGTCGGCGGCGCCGGAGAGGACGTCCGCGAGCTTTGCGTGACCGTCTCGCCCGACCTCCTCTATTTCTGCGGGCACTTCGAAGGGCGCCCGGTGCTGCCCGGGGTGGTCCAGATCGACGGCCTCGTGCTGCGGCAGGTGCGGCGGCTGTGGCCGGAGCTGGATGCGCTCCGGACCATCACCCGGCTCAAGTTCAAGCAGCTCATCACGCCGGGAGATCGCCTCACGCTGCGCCTCACCCGCGAGAGCGCCGGGCCGCGCGTCTCCTTCGAGATCGCGAGTCCGTCCGGCACCTGCGCCTCGGGCACGCTCCTCTTCCGGCAGGACGAGGCCCGGACGTGACCGCGCCCCGCATCTGCGCCGTGCTCCCCACCTACGACAACCCGCGCACGCTGGGCACCGTGGTGGCGCAGGTGCGCGCGCACCTGCCCGACGTGATCGTCGTCGACGACGGCAGCGGACCGGAGGGCCGGGGGGCGGCCGCCGCGCTGGCGCGCGAGGGACTGGCGCGCGTGCACCACCGCGTCCGCAACGGCGGCAAGGGCGCGGCGGTGAAGGACGGGCTCTGCCTGGCGCGCGAGCTCGGCTTCACGCACGCCCTGCAAGTGGACGCCGACGGTCAGCACGACACCGCCGAGATCCCCCACTTCCTGGAGGCAGCGCGGGCGCAGCCCGACGCCCTCGTCCTCGGCCGGGCCGTGTTCGACGGGTCCGCGCCCGGCGTTCGCCGTCGGGCGCGCCTCATCAGCCGTTTCTGGACGGATCTGGAGACCGGTGCCCGCGTCATCCACGATCCGTTGTGCGGGTTCCGTGTCTACCCGCTCGACGCCGCCCTGAGCGCCCGCGCCCGGGGCGACCGGATGGACTTCGACGTGGAGATCGCGGTGCGGATGGTCTGGCTCGGTTGCCCCGTGGTGAACCTTCCCACGCGCGTCCGCTACCTCACCGCCGAGGAGGGCGGCGTCTCGCACTTCCGCATGTTCCGGGACAACGTGCTCATCAGCTGGTGCCACACGCGGCTCTGTGTGCTGGCGGTGCTGCGAGTGCTCACCGGCCGTCGCCTGAGGGCGGCATGAGCGAGACCGTCACCGCCCGATGGCAGGATGTCGCGGAGAAGGGTGGCGCGCTGGGGATCCGGCTCCTCGTCGCCCTGGCCACGCTCCTCGGCCGCCGCGCCGCCGGGCTGGTGCTGCACCTCGTCGCCGCCTGGTACGTCCTCTTCCACCCTTCCGTGCGACGATCCTCGCGCGCCTACCTCGATCGCGTGGAGGGGCGCGCGACGCTGCGCGGCGTCTACCGCCACGTGCTCTGCTTCGCCCGCGTCGCGCTCGACCGGCTCTTCATGGTCCGCGGCGACTTCCGCCCCTTCCGGATCACGACGCACGGAGAGGAGCACCTGAGAGCGCTGCGCGCCTCGAACACGGGCGCGATCCTGCTCCTCGCCCACATGGGCAGCTTCGAGGTGCTGCGCGCACTCTCGGAGGAGCGAGACCTCCGCGTCAACGTGCTCGGCTACTTCGGCAATGCCCGTCGCCTCAACGCCGTGCTGCGGCGAATCCGCCCCGACGTGGATACGCGCCTCATCGAGATCAGGCCGCGCGACCCGAGCTTCATCTTCGAGGTCGAGGACTGCGTCGTGCGCGGCGAGATCGTGGGGACCATGGGCGACCGCGTGGGGTTCGACGAAAAGTTCACGATGGCGCCCTTCCTCGGCACACCGGCGCGGTTCCCCACCGGTCCGTACTTGCTGGCGGCCGCGCTCCGCTGTCCGGTCTACCTGGCCTTCGGCCTCTACCGGGAGCCGAACCGCTACCAGCTCGTGTGCGAGCCGTTTGCGGACCGTATCGAGCTGCCGCGCGGCGCGCGTGAAGAGGCACTGGCTGCCTACGCCGCCCGTTACGCCGCGCGCGTCGAGCACCATTGCCGCTCGGCGCCGTACAGCTGGTTCAACTACTACGACTTCTGGAGCACCCCGTGACGCCCCCCTCCCTGCTGCTCGTCGGAGGCCGACCCATAGAGATCGAGGACGTGGTCCGGGTGGCCAGGGGTCTCGTCCGCCCTGCGCTGGACCCCAGCCCCGAGGTCCGCCGGCGCATCCGGGCCACTGTCAACGCCCTCGATCGCCGCCTCGAAGCCGGCGAGACGATCTACGGCGTGACCACCGGGTTCGGCGAGTCGTGTGATTCGTCGGTGGACCCGACGCTGGCGCTCGAGCTGCCCGTCAACCTGATTCGCTTCCACGGCTGCGGTACGGGCCGAGCACTCGGCGAGGAGGAGTCCGCGGCGGTCGTGGTGGTGCGACTCGCGACACTGGCCCGCGGACACTCGGGCGTCCGGGAGGTGCTTCTCGACCGCTTGTGCGAGCTGCTCGCTCAGCGCATCCTGCCCGTCATCCCGGAGGAGGGATCGGTCGGCGCCAGCGGCGACCTGACGCCGCTCTCGTACCTCGCCGCCCTCGTCGTCGGCGAACGGGAGGCGCTCGTGGACGGACGGGGCGTGCCGGCCACCGAGGCGCTTGCCCGAGCCGGGCTGACACCGTTGCCGCTCCGTCCCAAGGAGAGCCTCGCGCTCATGAACGGCACGAGCATGATGACGGCCCTCGCCTGCCTCGCCTTCGAGCGCGCACGGGTGTTCGCACGGGCCACCTCGACCGTCACCGCCATGATGAGCGAGGCGTTGCGAGGCGAACCCGGCCACTTCGACGTGCGTATCTTCGAAGCGAAGCCGCACCCGGGCCAGGCGCTCTGCGCGCGCTGGATCCGCGAGCACCTCGAGTACCAGCCCGCGCAGCGCCGCACCGGGGCGCGCGTCCAGGACCGCTACTCGCTGCGCTGCGCCCCGCACGTCATCGGCGTGTTGCTCGATGCGTTGCCAGCCATGCGCCGGACGCTCGAGATCGAGGTGAACGGTGCGAACGACAACCCGCTCATCGATCCCGACACGGGCGACGTACTGCACGGTGGCAACTTCTACGGCGGGCACGTCGGCTACGCCATGGACGGCCTCAAGATCGCCGTGGCCAGCACGGCCGACCTCCTCGACCGGCAGCTCGCGCTCGCCTGCAACCCGGTGACGAGTCACGGACTTGCGCCGAACCTCGTCGCGCGTACGACATCCGACCGCGCCGCCCACCACGGGTTCAAGGCGATGCAGATCTCCGCCTCGGCCCTGACCGCAGAGGCGCTCAAGCTCACCATGCCTGCGACCGCCTTCAGCCGCTCGACCGAGTGCCACAACCAGGACAAGGTCTCCATGGGCACCATCGCCGCGCGCGATGCCCTGCGCGTGCTGGACCTGTCGGAGCGGGTGCTCGCCATCGTCTTGCTCGCCGCCTGTCAGGCGCTCGAGCTGCGCGGCGCCGGTGAGTGCCGCCCTCGGAGCGGCGAGGTGCTCCGGGCCGTTCGCACCTCGGTGGCGTTCAACGACGGCGACCGCCGTCAGGACATCGACATCGCGTCGGTGGTGGACCGCCTCCGGCACGGCAACCTCGCGCTGGGCGCTCCGGAGGAGCCTTGATCCGACACTCCAGGCCCACCCCCGCGGCCATCTCGATCGAGCTGGAGGTCCCGTTCCACGACGTGGACCTCCTGCAGGTGGTGTGGCACGGCCACTACATGAAGTACCTGGAGCTGGGCCGGACCGCCTTGCTGCGATCACGCGGGTTGGACGCCAGGGAGATGCTCGCCCTCGGCCATCGCTTTCTCGTTGCCGAGAGCCACCTGCGCCACCTGCAGGCGCTGCGGTATGCGGACCGGGCGCGCGTCACCTCGTGGTTCCTCGAGGTGGAGAACCGCATCCGCATCGACTACCAGATAGTGAACCTGACGGCCGGGCGAGTCTGCACCAAGGCGTCCACGGTGCTGGTCACGATCACCGACGCCGGCGAGCTCTGCCTCGAGACGCCCCCGGCCGTCCTGCAGCGCCTGCGCGCCCCCGGTCCGGGGGCGGCCACCTGAATTCAGAAACGCCATGCCAACCATGCTCGTCGCGCTCGCGCTGATCGCCGCCTCCCCGCCCGAGATCACCGCGGACGCGTTGCGAGCGAGGTACCGCGAGGTTCGCCTGCTCACGGCCGACGTCGTCCAGGTGAAGGAGGGGCGCTTCTGGGCACGGCCCTTCGAGAGTCACATCCGGCTGCGCTACACGCCCCAGCGCGTGACATGGGAGACGCTCTCGCCCGTGCCCTCGACCGTCGTCATCGAGGGCGGGAGCCTCACGGTGCGTGGCCCATCGGGCGAGTACCGCGAGCTCGCAGGGATGGCGAACGACCCGCGGTTCGCGGCGCTGCTCCGCTTCCTCCGCGCGCTGCTGGCCCTCGACCTGGCCAGCCTCGAGCGCGACTTCGTCCTCGACTACGGACCTGGGGAGCTCGTCGCGCGCCCGCGGCCCGGCCCCGACGTGCCGCTGTTCACGGGCGTGCGCCTCCGCTTCGACAGGGACCTCGAGCTCGTCTCCCTGGAGCTCGAGACCGCCAGCGAGCGGACGCGGCTCACCTTTCATCACGTGCGGCACGAGCCAGCGCCGCCGCGGCCCGGAACGCCGGAAGCGCGGTGAAGAAGACCGCGCTCCTCCTCTTCGTGACGGCCGCGCTCGCGCTGACCTTGCGCGGGACCACACTGGAGGACGATCCGATCAGGTCGCTCTCACACCCCGATCCCGTGCGAGCGGCGCTCTTCGACCGGTACCAGGAGAGGAGTTTCTTCCGGGATCGCGTGTTCGTCGAGACGGGTGAGCTCACCCCGGCCGAGCGTGAGCGGATCGCCGAGGCGCTGCGCGCGGCAGGTTACCGTGAGGCGGGCCTGGTCGAACGGCCGTCCGCCGACAAGATCCTAGAGCTGGCGCCGCTCCTGCCCGCCGAGGACGTCCGGCGCCTGGTGGAGGAGGAGACGCTGGCGCGGCGCGCGCGAGAGGCGCTCTCGATCGCGATGCTGCCCGGCGCTGACACCTATCTTCGCGAGCTGCAGGATGATCCCATCGGGCTCGGTCCGGCGGTGCTGGAGCGCCTCGTCGGGCCGTCCGCCGCCTCCGCTGCGGGACCTCTGTTGCACGGCTACCGCAGCCCGCGACCGCTCGACTACGAGCAGGTGGGCCGCGCGTACGACCTCCTGGTGGGGTTCTCACCGCGAGTCCACTTCATCGGTGGAGACTTCTTCGCGCTCGAGAACTACCGGGCGGTGAAGCACGACATCCTGGTCTGCTCCGCGCTCAGCCTGGTGCTGAACCTCGTCATCTTCTTCTGCTTCACCGGTCGTTGGGCCCTGCTCGCGTTGCTCTTCCTCGGCTCCGTCGTCTCCTACCTGGTCGGCCTGCTCGCCATCCGTGCCTTCTACACCGAGGTGTACGCGCTCGTGCTCGCCTACACCTCGACGTTCATCGGTTTCAACAACGAGTCACTGGTTCACCTCGCCGGAATCGAGGCGACGCGCCGCCGCCGCTCACTGCTCGGGATCTGGTCGGCGATCGGGACCACCTTCATCGGGTTCCTGGTGCTCTTGCTCGGCAGGTCGACGATGGTCCGGCAGATGGCGCTCGCCTCCCTCGGCGGCATGATCGGGTTCCTGCTCTTCCTCGTGCCGTACCGGGCGACGCTGGCCACCGTGCGCTTCCGCGGTTTCGCCTGGCCGAAGCTCACCCTGCGTCCGCGCTGGGTGGCGGCGACATGCGCAGCTTCGGTCCTCGGCCTGGTGATCGTGGGCGTTCCACCCGTTGCGACCCGCATCGAGGGCTTCCGCTATCAGACGCCCACCCTCGACGCGCAGGTCGCCTACTTCTCGCGGCAGCTGGACGCGCTTTCGCTCGAGGACGTGGTGGCGGTGCCGGCGGCCGGCGAGCCCGGCGACGCGATCGCACCTCTCGCCGCGGCCGGCTTGCTCGACGCCGCAAGGCATCCGCTCGCCGCGTGGCGGCGACCGGCCGAGCAGGAGGAGACGCTCCGCGCGCTGCGCGAGCGCTATCCCATGGCCGTTGCGCGCCTCACGGCGCTGCTCGCAGAGAGCGGCATCCGGATCGTTCCCGCCGCGGCGCCGCCGGCGCGCCTTCGCGTTCTCGACGCCTGGGGGTACCTCGAAGAGCTCGGGAGCCTGGGGCCGGTTCGCTGGGCAGACAAGGTCGGAGGCCAGCGCTTCGTCATGGCAGGGCTTCGGGCGAGCGCGCACCCTCCCGCGATCGCGGGCGCGATCCCGGTGAGCCCTCGTCACTACTATGATCAGCTCCTCACGGCGTTGTCGCGGGAGCTCGGCTGGCTGTTTCTGGCTGGCCTGGCCGTGATGGCGATCTACCTCGTCATCCTGCAGCGAAGCGCCTCACGCGCTCTCTACGCCTTCGCACCGCTGTTCATGGCCGCTCTCGCCTTCGCGGCCTGGGCGCGCGCCACGGGCTCGGCCATCCACATCGTCCACATCATGGGGTTCTCGCTCGTGATAGCGCTCGCCCTCGACTACACCACGGTGGCCGTCTCGAACGACCACGGCGACGTCGAGCTCTCGAAGATCCTCCTCACTGGCCTCTCGACGCTCGCCACGTTCGGCGTGCTGGTCCTCGCCCGCCACCCCGTGTTGCACGAACTGGGGGCTACGGTGGTCATCGGCTGCGGCGTGTCACTCGTCTTCGCGCTGGTCTTCCGGCTCCCGCCCGGCGACGAGGACGCGCCTTGAGGAGGCGGCGGCCCTGGCTTTGCGCGTCACTCGTAGCGCTGGCCGGCTGCGCGGCCATTCCACGCGGCGACGCGGGGAGCGGCTACCGGTTCCCCCAGGCGTTCGAGGTCACGCAGCTGGTAAAGCTCAGCCTCGGGCCGGACGGCGCCCGCGAGCTGCTCGCCAGCGTCCGACGATCGGCTGACGACTACGACGTCACGCTCTTCGATCCCGTGTTCGCCTCGCCCGTGCTCACGGCGTCGATCCGTGGAGCCGAAACGAGGGAGGAGACGCTCGCCCGCGGCCCGCGGCCCGGTGACGGCATCCGCCTCGTCGAGCTCCTGCGCGACCTACATGGACACCGATACGCCTACACGGCGGCCGGCGTCGCCGAGGCTTCGACGGCTCGCGTCACCTATCGCCTTTCGCAACTGCCCAGCCCAGCGGCGGCGTGCCGGTTCCCTGCGGTCATCGAGGTCATCCCTCGGATCGGGCCCGGACCCCGCGTGCATGTGCGCACCATCGACGTCAGCTGTTCGCCGGAGGTCCCTCGCTCGTGAACGGGCGGCATCACGCTCCCGGACCCCGGGGCGACTCGAGGCCGCCTCTATTCAAGCATGAGCACGCACGGCGGCCCGGAATTCCTCGTCCTGGAACAGCTCCTGCAAAGCCCGCAGATAGGCGTCCGAGAGGACCTCGAAGTAGTTGTCCTCGCTGTACGATTTGCCCCAGCGCTTGGCGGCCCCGGCCACCGTCCCCTTCCACAGCGTCCCACCGGACCTGTTCTTCAGCACGACGCGAAGGGCGACGGACCCCTCGTACACGTTCTCCTCTCGGACGAAGAACTTCGTCACCTGTCCTGTGATGACGAGAGTGCCGTGGTCCTTCGCGACGTCGACGCCCGCCTGCGTCAGGACGTATCTCATCCGTTCGGCGCAAAAGCCACCTACGTCGCCATCCGAGGTCACGTCGAGTGGCGTGCGCGCGTTCTCGACGTTCCGGCCGATGAGCTCTTTTGATTCACGACCGTCTTCGAATGGCATCACCTGAACGCGGTGGTTGGACAGCGCTCGCGGTACCGTGTTCGTGGTGGCCGCGATGCCGTCGGTCGGCTTCCACCTGAGCGCCACGTTTTCAAGTGGCTTGCGGTGGGCACAACCGGTCGCCGCAAGGGCGAGCGCGAACGCAACGAGCTTCCTGGCCATTGGACTTCCTCCCGGACCCAAGGAAACCACAGTCCGACGTCGGGGTCCACGAGGACTCTGACTCGCCATTCGCCCTTGAAACACGAGGCAGAATCGATCGTCCGGGCGCGATGGAATGTCGGACCGCGCCGGAGTGTAGGTAGTGGGCTCGTCCGGACCTTCCGTCCGGCGCCGAGTCGAAATGCGTGAGAGGCACCATGGCCTTGTGGAACAAGCAGGAACCAGGGGCGGCGACGAGCGGAGTGGGTCTCCCGATTCCTGGACCTCTGCCGGCACCCGAGCGCGAGGAGCTTCGCGGCACAGTGACGACGACGGCCCGTGAAGCCCCCCCCGAGCCACCCCCGCCTCCGTCCACGAGCGGTGGCGGTGCGGCGACCGACCTGCTGCTCGGAGCGGGCGCCGAGTTCGAGGGCAAGCTGACGTTCAAGGGAACGGTCCGCATCGACGCCAAGTTCACCGGCTCGATCGTGACGAACGACGTGCTGGTCGTCGGCGAGCACGCC
>Ga0154716_1131_pt1 | contig 13579 bp, 10 predicted proteins | sample Rifle2008BG16ft_FD_105724 | JGI IMG/M metagenome (GOLD analysis project Ga0154716, IMG submission 105724) | Anaeromyxobacter sp. RBG_16_69_14
GGAGCTCGGATACTTCCTCCACGCCGAGCCCGGCGACTACCGCACCAGCCTCTACGCCGTGCAGCAGAAGGAGGGGGAGTGGCCGCGCCGACGGGTACAAGCCGCGGACATATGCCCGACTCAGCGTGACAGGACGAACCACATCAAGGGCAGCACGGTCAAGCTGAATTGAAGCCATGAGACCGGACCTGCGCCTGGACATCGTAGGAACCCCTCGACGAGGCGGAGGCGCGCAGGCAGGAGCAGGACGCCGAGCGCATTGGCGACCTGATGTTTCTGGGTGCTCGTCTCCGCGATCGTCGGCAGCGGCCTCTACTTCAGGCCGCCGCGACGGCGGCGGGAATCGGCTCGATGAGGCCCGCATCGGAGAGGCGGTCCACGGCGGATTTCACCTCGGCTGCACTCGTGCCGCAGTCATCGAGGCCGCGCGTGATCTCGGCGATGCTCTTTCGACCGGCTCGCAGCTCGCCCAGGACGACACCATCGGCGGGGTCGAGGTGGAGCGGGGCGGCCCAGGACTCCTGCGCCGCGGCCAGCGCCGGGCGGCCCTGTGCGCGCGCGGCTTGCACCGCTTCACGGTAGGCGAGCTCGGCGACCGTGCCCGAGGAGGACATCACGAACTTCTGGCCGCGGGGCCAGCGCTTGCCACTGCGGGGCTTCAGACTTTCCAGCATGTGGCGGAAGGAATGGGCCCAACCGGCCGCCGTGTCAAGAGCGTGGCCGGCTCCTGGCGACGCGCTGCGGTGCGCTCGGTTGGGCGCGGACGGCGGACCGGGTCCAAGACCAGGTCCAGGTCCAGGTCCAGAACCAAGGTCCAGGTCAGATGCTACCGGCGAACGTCCCGGGAATGCTCGGGGTAAGCCTGGAAACGCGGTGAGCCCGTATCCGTGAGCCCTGGCGACGCCGGGCATGCGGGGTGCGGCCTGCCCGCTGCCCTGGCCAGACTGGCGTCGGCCACACCACTCCGACAGATATGTGGCATGGACGAATCGCGCGAGCTGCCTCGAGCCGCGCCCGGATGGGGCAAGGCCCGCATCCTCGCCATCGGCCACTCCACCCGCTCCTTGGACGAGCTCGTCGATCTCCTGTGCTCCTGCGGGGTCGCGACACTTGCCGACGTCCGCAGCATCCCGGGCTCGCGCCGCAACCCGCAGTTCTCGCAGGAGGTGCTGGCGCGCAGCTTGGCCGAGGCAGGCATCCGCTACGTCCACATGGGGCGGCTCGGGGGCCTTCGCCACCCGCGCAAGGACTCACCGAATGGCGGGTGGCGCAACGCGAGCTTCCGCGGCTACGCCGACCACATGCAGACGGGCAAGTTCGAGGAGGGGCTCGTCGAGCTGCGGGCGCTGGTGCGGGACGGGCCGGTGGCGATCATGTGCGCCGAGGCGGTCCCATGGCGCTGCCATCGTTCGCTCATCGCGGACGCCCTCTTCGCGCGCGGGGTGGTGGTGGAGCACATCGTCGGCAAGAGCCGGACGCACCCGCATCGCCTGACCCCGTTCGCCGTGCGAGACGGTCGCCGCGTCGCCTACCCGCCCAAGGCGGACGAGAGCGCCTCCGATGCGCTGCCCCTGGCGACGAGCGCAGCCAGGGCCGAGCCTGGGGTGGCGCTCGGCCGCGGAGCGAGAGGTCAGAAGTCGTAGTAAGCGCCAGCGCGCCCTTCGACGAACCAGCGGAACACGTCCTTGGTCGGGGCCGAGGTCGAGCCGACCACGCGAGCGTTGGTGGTCGCGTCCACCTTCACGTTGCGAGGCAGCACACCCGCCTCGACGAACAGTCCCGCCCCCAGCAGGCCAAAGGAGACCCCGAGCGCGGCGCCGTAGGCGATGGCGGTGGGGCCGTTCACGAAGTTCTGCACCGCGAAGATGCCGCGCAGGTAGAGCGGAATCAGAGGCGGCGAGATCACCACCATCGGCCGAAGCTCCAGGTCGAACTTGGAGTTCTGGACGTCGCCCAGGCTGGCGAGGAGCCCGAGCTCGAGCTTGAGGAGGCCGGCGAAACCCCAGCCCGGCGCCACCATCACGTTGACTGGTGTGCGATCCACGCTCGTCGTCAGCTGCCAGCCGACGCCGACGGACCCCTCGACGACCGGCCCCGCGCTGGCGGTGATGGGCGCGACCGCGAGCCCGATGATGACGGCCATCCCGACGAAGACCTTGTGCATTGCGCTCCCTCTCCCGTTTGCGCTGCGGCGACCGGCACCCTCCCGCGGCAGGAGCATACGCCGGCTCGGGTTCCACCGCATGGGGATAGGTCACGTACAGTGTCCGACACGGGCTCCGCCGCGCCTTCTTCGAGAGGGAGAGGAGGGGGCGGCGGTGCATCTTGAAGCCTGGTGGGTGCGCTGGTTGGCTCCGAACAGACGAGAAGGGCCGACCCGCGCTGGGTCGGCCCTTCTCAAAAGCACTGGCCCCGCGCTACGGGCCCATCATGACGATGGTCGGATCCTTGAAGTCGTCGGTCTGGGACCGGAAGATCGGCGTGGCGCCGTCGATCGACGTCACGAAAGCCGACAGGTTGGCGAGATCTCCGGCGCCGAACGAGGCCTGGATGGTGCTTCCGCTGGGCAGGTTGTGCTGGGCGAAGACGTCATCCAGCGTCTGCGCCTGGCCGTTGTGGAAGTAGGGGGCGCTCGCGCCCACCCCCAGGAGCGACGGCGCGTTGAAGCCGAGCACGCCGAGCGCCACCTTTCCGATGTTCGCTGCCGCGCCGCCGATCTCTATCGGATTGGCGGGATCGAACGTGCCCACGTCCTCGAGGAACTTCAACACGCCCGGGTCCACCTTCGCGTCCACGTACAAGACGCTCTGGTTCGCGATCATGGTCAGGCCCGGATCGCGGGGTGTGCCGCCGGCGGCGAAGGCCTTGTCCAGGGCGGGGTTGCTGAGATAGACGACCTGGCTCTTCGTCCACTTGGCGCCGCCATGGCAGGAAGCGCAGGTACCCTCGAAGAGGGTCGCTCCGGCCGAGATGGCGGTCGCGTCTCCCTTCGGTTCGTTGAGCGCGCGCACCGTCTGGGTCCAGGTCGTCTCGAAGTCCAGGGCCTCGCTCGCGCCCTGCTGGATGCCGTGGTCGAAGACGGCGGGATTGGGGCCGGGGCCGAACGCGGTGACCTGCGGGCATGCCAGGCTCGGTACCCCCGGCACCGTGGCGAGAGGGACGCCGCCCGCGAAGCCCGCGCCGCACTGGACGCCGCGGGAGTTGTTGTTGAAGTCGGTGACGCTGTCACGCACCGCGCTCCAGTTGTTGATGCGGATGTCCTCCAGCGGGTCCACCTTCGAGAAGAGGCCGTCGAGCGGGACGGTCTGGCGCGGGCCGTCGCCGAATTGCCACGTGACGCTGTCGGCGAGACCGTCGAGGGGGTGGCACGAGGCGCAGCTGCTCCAGGCGTCGGCCGACTGCTTGCCACGGAAGTTCACCGGGTTGATGTCCCGGAGCTGCGTCCCCACCAGGCCGTCGTCCGGGACGCCGAGGGCGGTGTGGAAGACGAGCTTGCCCATGATCCGGGCGTGCTCGAAGCTCCCCGGCTCCGGCGGTGTGCTCGCGGACACGTCGTGCCGGGTGTTCGCGGCCAGATCGATGACGGACACCGAGAGGTCCACCTCGTTGTTCACGTAGGCGTAGCCGCCGTCCACGACGATGCCGTCCGGGATGTTGCCGGTCTGCAGGCGCACGACGTTGTCGGGCGCGCCGATGTTGAGCTTGCCATCCGCTCCGATGGTCGCCTTCAAGACGTAGTTACCGCCGCGGCTCACGATGAAGAAGTTCTTGCACTCCTTGTCGGCGTCGATGGCGACGATGTCGTTGCCGAACGCGCGCTGCAGCGTGCCTACCTGGCTGGCGGGCACCGCCTCGGTCTTGATCTGGGCGTTCAGGTTGACGTGGAGATCGGCCCGCTCCGCGAGCGCATTGGCGTCCACCACGTGGACCAGGGCCTGCACGTTGGTGTTGAACGCGACCGGTGGTGACGGCTGCGCGCCGATGTTGGGCAGGTAGAGCGCCTTGCCGCAGACGAGCGCCGAGAAGAACTGGTTCGGGAACACCGCCTGCGGATCCGCCGTGATCTTGGGATCGGTCGGATCCGTGATGGTCGTGTCGGGACAGAAGGTGTCGTTGACGGCGTTCGGGTTGAGCGCCGTGCAGAAGCTCGTCCTGTCCGCCGTGAACCCGGAGTCGGCGAGCGGGGAGAGCGTGATCTCGTTCATCTGGGTGGGGGAGCCCAGCAGGAACGTCTTCACCACCCCTTCCCTCCCGTTGTCGAAGCCCTCCCCCGGGCCACCCGCGATGGGCCGCGCAAAGAACTGGGTCACGAAGACGCGGTCCCCCGAGATCGCGAGCGCGCCGGGGTTCCCGCCGACGGGGATCTTGCCGACCACCGCCAGCGTCCTGGTGTCGATCGCCGTTAACGCACCCTCGGTGAAGTTGGCGACGAGGAGCACCGCGCCGTCCGGGGTGAGCGCACAGGCGCGGGGCTCGGTGCCCACCGGGATGGTGGCGACGACGGTGTTCGCGGCGAGCCCCAGCAGCGAGATGACCGAGACCGTGCCGCTCCCCGAGTTGGTCACGAACGCCTTGAGGCCGAGGGGATCGATCGCCACGCAGCGCGGCTCCCGCCCGACCGGGATCTCCGCCTGCTTCACCAGGGTGCCCGAGCCCACCCCGAACACGGTGACGCTGTTGGTCTCGAGGTTGACGCTGACGAGCTTCTGCAAGAGAGGGATCTTGGTGAGCGCAATGGTGGTCGAGCGGGTGGCGCCGAGCAAGTCGAGCCCCAGCAAGGCCGGGTCGGCCGCGAAGGATGGCGTTGTAGCGGCGGCGGAAAGAGCGAGGATGAGTGCGCTGCGGCACGTCGCCCGTGCTACTCGCGGCGCTCGTGACCACTTCTTCCTGACAATGTGAAGACTCGGCATGAGGCTTCTCCCGTCCACGGCGAGTGAATGCAGTTTTCGGCTTGGGGCGACCATCGCGAAGCTGGCGTGATCGATGGACAGCGGCAAGCCTACACTCCGGTTTTGACTCGACCATGGGTCCTAGGGGTTCGCCCGTGCGCGGGCACACCGGAGGGTCACTTGTCGTGGACGCTCGCCATGGAATTGCCATGGGATCGCCATGCACATCCCGCCATGCACGCTCGCAAGGGGTACTCGCTGTGAATGGGATGGTCGGAGCAGATCCCGCGCGGGACGCCCGACGCTGAGCTATCCCCTCATTCTCCGCCATCGAGCCCGAGCCCGAGCCCGATCTTCTCGCGCTCGCCGACGAGATCGTGCAGCTCCTTGCAGCGCCCTCGAATCGGCCGAACATCGCGAAGGGGCCGGAGAGTTTCTTCAGGAGCGAGAACGGTCGCTGGACGAGAGATTCTGCCCCGCATCGTCGCGATCTTGCTCATGCGGCACGAAGGCACGACGCACTACCGGGCACGGGCTCGGGCTCGGCCAGGAGACGAGGGGATGGGTCAGGTCCCGACGCGAACCAGCTCGATGAGCGGAGCGTCCGCGAGGCGCTCCTGGGCGAGGTCGACGGCACACTCGATCACCCAGTCGACCTCGCCCTCGGGATCGACGATGCGCTGGCGCGCGGCATAGGTGCGCGGCCCGGTCTTCTCGAGGAGGGTGTTGTGCGGCAGGCGCGCCACCGGGCGCGTGTCGATGGCCGGGTGCTCCGCGAAGTAGGGCTCCACCTCTTGCTCCAGCCGCTTCGGCGGCCAGGCGCCTTCCGGCTGGAACAGCGCCGCTGCCGCCGCGTCCCAGCGCTTCCCGGCGAGCGCTACCAGGAGCCGGTGCAGCTCGTTTCGCACCCTGGCGGCGAAGGCGCGCGGATCGTCGTCGGGCTGTACGGGCCTCGGCGGCAGCGCCGCCAGCGCGGCGCGCTGGTCGAGGAGCGCCATGCGGTAGGCGGGATCGCGCATGCGCTCCCACTCGTCGAGGAGCGAGGCGTCGACGCCTCGCACGGTGGCGCGCAGGAAGGCGATCGCGTCCTCGACCCGCTCGTCGCGGTAGCTCTCGGGGACCGTCTGCACCAGCGTCTTGTACGCGTCCGAGAGATAGCGCAGGAGCACGCCTTCGGAGCGATCGAGCCCGTACTCGCCCACGTAGTCGTTGAAGGTCATGTAGCGCTCGACCATCTCGCGCGCGACGGACTTGGGCCGGATGTTCTCGCTCCCCACCCACGGGTGCAGCGCGGCGAACTCGTTGAACGTCGAGTAGACGAAGTCCGCGAGCGGCTTCGGGTACTCCACCTTCTCCAGCTCCGCCATGCGCTCGTCGTACTCCATCCCCTTCGCCTTCATCTCCGCGACGGCCCTGCCGCGCGCCGCGTCGAGCTGCTTCCACAGCACGGCGTCGGGGTTCTCCAGGATCGACTCGCACAGCGTGAGCACGTCGAGCGCGTAGGTCTCGCGCTCGGGTGGCACCTTGGGCAACGTGTCGAGCAGCCACAGCGCGAGCGTCTGGTGGAGCGAGAAGTCCTTTTGCAGGCCGGTGGTGGGGCGCGCGTACCGCCCGCGGTAGCCCTCGATCCCGTTCAGCTGGATGAGCCCGGCGCGGCGCAACGCGCGGAAGCGCATGGCCGCCGCGCGGCGCAGCTTCGCCTGGGCGTAGGGCGTCTCGTGGGCGCGGCCGATCATCTCGACGAGCCGCGCGTAGCCGCCCCCGCGCTGCGTGGTCTCGCTCGCGACGAGGTTCACGAGGAGGCCGAACGAGATCTCGAAGCGCGAGACGAGCGCCTCGGGCTCCTTCGCCTGGAGCCGTTCGAACGTGCTTCGGTCCCAGTGGACATAGCCCTTCTGCGGCGGCTGCTTCTTCACCACCTTCTTCCCGCCGGCCGCTTTCTCGGCCAGCCTCTTGTTCTCGACGACGTGCTCGGGCGCCTGCGCCACCACGTAGCCGCGCTCGTCGAAGCCCTTGCGCCCGGCCCGCCCCGAGATCTGGTGGAAATCTCGCGCCAGGAGGGTGGCCGTCTTCTCGCCGTCGAACTTGCAGAGCTGGGTGAAGAGCACGGTGCGGATGGGGATGTTCACCCCCATGCCGAGCGTGTCGGTGCCGGAGACCACCTTGAGGAGCCCGCTCTGCGCCAGCTTCTCCACCAGCAGCCGGTACTTCGGGAGCAGCCCCGCGTGGTGGAGGCCGATCCCATGCCGCAGGAAGCGCTGCACGTCCTTCCCGAAGGGCGTGTCGAAGCGGGTGCCGTCGAGCGCGGCGCGGATGCGCTCCTTGTCCTCCTTGGTGGAGAACTTCGCGCTCATCAGATTCTGCGCCTGCTCCGCGGCGGACCGCTGCGTGAAGTTGACGAGGTAGACCGGGGCCTTGTCGGCCGCGACGAGATCCTCGATGGTCTCGTGGAGCGGCGTCTCGCGGTACTCGAACTCGAGGGGGACGGGCCTGACCGCGCTCCGGACGCTCGCGACCGTGCGACCGGTCAGCTCGCGCAGGCCGTCGGCGATGGTCGAGACGTTCCCCAGCGTGGCCGACATGAGCAGGAAGGTCGTGCCCTTCAGGAGGAGCAGCGGCACCTGCCAGGCCAGGCCGCGCTCCCGGTCGCCGTAGTAATGAAACTCGTCCATGACGACGGCGTCGGCGCGCGGGCGCGCCTCGCGCAGCGCCATGTTGGCGAGGATCTCGGCGGTGCAGCAAAGGATGGGGGCGTCGCGGTTGATGGCGGCGTCGCCGGTCATCATCCCCACGTTCTCCGCGCCGAAGGCCTGGCACAGCCCGAAGAACTTCTCGTTCACGAGCGCCTTGATCGGGCACGTGTAGACCGAGCGCTTGCGTTCCGCCATCGCCTTGAAGTGGAGGAAGGTCGCGACGAGCGACTTGCCCGAGCCGGTGGGCGTCGCGAGCACGACGTGCTGGCCCTCGAGCAGCGCGAGCAACGCCTCTTCCTGTGCGGGGTAGAGCGACAGCCCGGCGGACGACTCGACCCACGTGACGAACCGGTCCAGGATCGCGTCCGCACCGAGGACCGCACCATCCGGCGGTAGCAGCGCGGCGAGCGACGCGTCGGGGGACGGGGACGCCGCGACTGGCGCGATCTCCTCGGCGGCGGGCAGGGAAGAGCTGGTCATCTCAGATAGACCTACCCCGGCACGGGGCTCGAAGCCAGCGCGACGGGCGTGCGAGGGGCCTGCCTCCTGTGCGTTAAACCTCCAAGGCCTTTTCCTCGGCGGGGGGCAGCCTCATGTTGAGCATATGACGCTTGCTCTCGTGCTCCTCGTCCCACTCCTCACCGGCCAGGCGGGGGGACCACCCGACGCCGACGGCGGCGCCAAACCGACGCCGGCCGCGACCGCGAAGCCTGCCCCCCCCTCCAGCGAGGGAGAGGATGGCAAAGCGGAGCGCGCTCGACGTTTCGCCCCGCAACCGACGGCGACGGCATCCCCCATGTCCGCGGAGGGACCCGGTCCCGCTCCCGGTCCAAAGACTGGAGGGGAGCCGACGGCGGAGGCCCAGGATCCGAAGACTGCGGAGCTGGATCGCTTGCGCCAGCGAGCGAATGCGCCGGAGGCGCTGCCGCCGGTCCTTCAAGCCGCCCAGGCGAGAGTGGCCGACCTCGAGAGCCAGGTGTACGAGCTTCAGGCGGCGCGCCAGGCCGATCAGCAGCGCATCACTGCTCTCGAGACGGAGCTCGCGGACGAGCGATCGCGACGCGAGCAAGCGGTGAGGAGCCGGGAGGCGAGCGCGCAGGCCCTCTCCACGGCGACGGACGGGCTCGATCAGGCGGAGCAGGCGCTCGCTTCGGGCTCCGGCGACGTCTCGGTAGCGGTGGCGCGGGCGCAGGCGCTCACCGGCGAAGCTGCCCGGCACGCCGGCGCAGGCGGGTCGGGGCAGCAGGCCGTGCTGGCGGGCGAGGCGGAGCGCTGGCTCGCCCTGTCGCAGGAGGCGCTCCAGCGCGGCGATCTCTTCCAGGCGCGCGTGGCAATGGATGCCGCGTCGCGAGCGGCGACTCAGGCCCGCGCGCTGGCGGGCCGGTAGCCGAAACAGCGAAACGCGGGTCAAGAGGCGTCGATCAATCCGACGGCTCTCGACCTTCAGCGGGGGCGGGCCGTCGCCCGCCCCTCGTGCCCTCGCTACTTTGCATCACTTCTGTGGACAGGCGGAAACCCCGCGTCCGGCTTGCTCTCCTTGACCTCGAGGAGCTCGACCTCGAAGACCAGCGTGGCGCCGCCAGCGATGGTGGGCGGCCGGCCCGCGTCGCCGTAGGCGATGGCTGACGGACACACGAGCTTCGCCTTGCCGCCGACCTTCATCTTCGCCACGCCTTCGGTCCAGCACTTGATGACCTGGTTGAGCTGGAACTCGGCGGGCTCCCCGCGCTGCACCGAGCTGTCGAAGACCTTGCCGTCGGTGAGCGTGCCCGTGTAGTGCACCTTCACCGTGTCGGTCTCCTTCGGGTGGGCGCCGGAGCCCTCCTTGAGCGGCAGGTAGATGAGGCCAGAGGCCGTCTTCTGCGCGCCTTTCTCCCTGGCGGCCTTGTCGAGAAACTCCTTCGACTTCACCTTCTCCTTCTCCGCGCTCACCTTCATGCGCGCCTGGGCAAGCTGGTTGATCTTCTGCTGATATGCCTCTGGCTCGGCCAGCGCCTTCTTGCCAGGAGTGGTGGCGTCGGCGAGGCCCCGTTTCACCAGCTCCATCTCGGCGGGCGCGAGGTTGAAGACTTCGAGCTGGCGCGCGATGAGGACGCCGATGGAGTAGAGCGTCTTGTCGTCCTCGGTCTTGAGGTCCTTCGCGTCCTGGGCGCGTGCGCCGGCGGCGAACGACAGGAACAGCACCGAGAGGATGAGCCTGCGCATGGAGTATTCCTTTCGAGTCGTGCGAGCCGCGAGGGCCATCACGGACGGCGACGCACAATCAGTGCGACACGAGTTCGCACATCATGCGACGCGCGTCGCGCGAGCGCAAGGAAACGAATGACGTGGACTCCACGGGACGCCTGCCCCGTTCGCGGGGTGTGGGCTCGCCCCGCGAGCCTCTCATTCCTCGAGCGTGGAGATGTCGCCCTCGGGCAGTCCCTGCGCCCGCGCCTTGAGCACGCGCCGCATGATCTTGCCGGAGCGCGTCTTGGGGAGCGTCTCGACGAAGGTGATCTTCTCTGGCCGGACGATGGGCCCGAGGTGCGTCGCCACGTGGTTCTTCACCTCGTCGGCGAGGTCCTCCGACGGCTTGAACCCCTGGCGCAGGAGACAGTAGGCGTGGACGCACTGGCCCTTCACGTCGTGAGGCAAGCCGATCACCGCAGCCTCGGCGATGGACGGGTGGGACACGAGCGCGCTCTCGATCTCGGCCGTGCCGAGGCGATAGCCTGCCACCTTGATGACGTCGTCGGTGCGTCCGATGATCCAGAAGTACCCGTCCTTGTCGCGCTTGGCCGAGTCGCCTGCCTGGTACTTTCCGGGATACTTCGACCAGTACTGTTTCACGTAGCGATCGGGGTCCTTGAAGATGGTCGTCATCATCGCGGGCCACGGTCGCTTGAGGACGAGGAAGCCTTCCTCTCCATCCGCGACGGGCTTGCCGGCGTCGTCGACGACCTCCGCCTCCTGGCCGAAGACGGGCCGGCCGGCGGAGCCCGGCTTCAGGGGCACTACTGGTGTGGGCGTGATCATGAACATGCCGGTCTCGGTCTGCCACCAGGTATCCATGATCGGGCAGCGACCCTTCCCGATGACGCGGTGGTACCACTTCCACGCCTCGGGGTTGATGGGCTCGCCCACCGAGCCGAGGAGCCGTAGCGTCGAGAGGTCGTGGCGGTTCGGCCAGCTCTCGCCGAAGCGCATGAGCCCGCGGATCGCGGTGGGGGCGGTGTAGAGGATGGTGATGCCGTACTTCTCGACGAGGTGCCACCAGCGGTTCGGGTACGGGTAGCTGGGCGCGCCTTCGTACATGAACGTCGTCGCGCCGCACAGGAGAGGCCCGTAGACGATGTAGCTGTGTCCGGTGACCCAGCCCGGATCCGCGGCGCACCACCAGCGGTCCTCGTCCTTGATGTCGAAGACGTACTTGAGTGTGGAATAGATGCCGACCATGTAGCCGCCGTGGGCGTGGACGATGCCCTTCGGCTTCCCGGTGGTCCCCGAGGTGTAGAGGACGTAGAGCGGGTCGTGGCTGTCCATGACCTCCGTCGCGCACACGCCCGTGGCGAGCGGGAGCTTCATGAGGTCGTGGTACCAGTAGTCGCGCCCCGCCTCCATCTTCACCTCGTGGCCGGTGCGCTGAACCACGATGACGGTCTCCACGGTGGGGCAGCGGCGGACGGCCTCGTCCACCGTCTTCTTCAGCTCGACCACCTTGCCGTTCATGAACCCGCCGTCGGCGGTGATGACCACCTTCGACTCGGAGTCCTCGATGCGGCCCTGCAGCGCGTCGTGGCTGAAGCCGCCGTAGACGACGGAGTGGATGGCACCGATCTTCGCGGACGCCAGCATGGCGATCACGATCTCGGGGACGCGCGGCATGTAGATGGTGACGCGGTCGCCCTTCCTCACGCCCATCGCCTTCAGGACGTTGGCGAACTTGGAGACGTCGCGGTTGAGCGCGAAGTAGGAGTAGGTGCGGACCTGACCCGTCTCGCCGACCCACACCAGTGACAGCTTGTTCTTGCGCCAGGTCCTCTGGTGGCGGTCGAGGCAATTCTGGACGATGTTCGTCTGCCCGCCGGCGAACCACTTGAAGAAGGGCTTGTTCGAGTCGTCCAGGACCTTGTCCCACTTCCTGTACCACTCCAGCTCCTGAGCCTCTTCCGCCCAGAAGCCCTCCAGATCCTCCCTGGCCCTGCGCGCGAGCGCGTCCCAGTCCTTGACGCGGGCGGTCGCGACCACCTCTGCCGACGGGTGGAAGACGTCGCCTTCGAGGGCGAGCCGCTTGTCGCTCATCGCGATCTCCTTGACGAGAGTGAAGCAGGGACGTCGCGGCTAAGGTGACTGCGCGCGCATGCACGATCCCCGAGTTGGATGTAAGTGATGAGTTAGGACATTCAGCTTCGCGGTGCCAATACTCCCGGGGGGACCGGATGGGTCTGTTTTCAGTACGTGAAATGGAGCTCATCCTCCTCGATCTGGACGGGTCGCCTCGCGCCCGCGCGGCGGTGGAGGTATCCTCCGAGGCGCTTGATCCGCCCCGCTCCACTTCGACCCGGTGATGTCGTGCGCGTGGTGGCGCCCTCGGGCCCGATCGAGCGCGAGGCGCTGGAGCAAGGCGTGGCCGTCCTGCGCGACGAGTTCGGTCTCGAGGTCCGGATGCGGCCCGATATCGTGGCGCGGCAACGGTACCTGGCGGGCGACGACGCGCGGCGCCTGGAGGAATGGCGGGAGGCGGCCAGCGACCTCGAGACGCGCGCCCTCTTCTGCGCCCGTGGCGGATACGGGGCGACGCGCCTCTTGCCCAGGCTCGAGCCGACGCGCTTGCTCCACCCGCCCAGGTGGGTGGTGGGCTTCTCGGATGCCACCGCGATCCACGCCGCTCTGAACCGCGCCGGGCTGGTGACCCTTCACGGACCGCTGGTGAGCACGCTCGGCCGCACCACGCCGGAGGCGCGTGAACATCTGAAAGCGCTCCTCTTCGGTCACACCGATGCCCTCCCGCGCCTGCGAGACGCACCGCGGCCCGGCACCGGGTGCGTGGGAACCGGCGTCATCCGCCCCGGCCGCGCCTCCGGCGCGCTCCTCGGCGGCTCGCTCACGCTGCTCGCGCATCTGTGCGGCACGCCCTGGCTGCCGCCCATGGCGGGCGCGGTGCTCTTCCTCGAGGACGTGAACGAGAAGCCGTACAAGCTCGACCGCTGCCTCACCCAGCTCAGGCTGTCCGGCGCGCTCGACGGGGTGCGCGCAGTGTGCGTGGGTCAGTTCACTGCTTGTGACGACGGGGAGCAGAGTGGCGCCGAGGCCGTGCGGGAGCTGGTGCGCGCGCTAGGTGTCCCGGCGATAGAGGGCGTCGCAGCCGGGCACGAGCCGGCGAACTTCGCCCTGCCGCTGGGCTCGGTCGTGGCCGTCATCGCCCCGGCGGCGCCGGAGGAGGGGCCACCGCGGCTCCTCTTCGAGCAGGGGGCGGTGGCGTGACCAGCGAGCATGGGCGCCTCGCTTCCCCGGGAGCCCGGGACGGGGGAGGCGGCCCCAGGAGGGCGTCGATCGGGCTCGCCCCCGTCCTCGCGGTGCTGGAGGCGGGGCGTCGCGAGGGGGTCGCGCCCGGCCTCGCCGCGGTGGTGCTCGCCCGCGGCGAGATCGCGCACGAGAGCGTTCACGGTGAGGCGCAAGTGGAGCCGGCGGTCAGGCCGCTCCGCGGCACGGAGCTCTTCGACATCGCCTCACTCACCAAGGTCTTCGTGGCGAGCCTGGCCGCGCGGCTTGCAGAGCGGGGCGCCCTCGACCTCGACGCGCCCGCCGCGCGCTGGTTGCCGAGCTTCCGCGGCCAGAAGGAGGGCGTGACGGTGCGTCACCTCCTCGCGCACGCGAGCGGGATGGCGGCCTGGCGGCCGTGGCACGAGGAGGTCGCCCGCGACGCCGTGGGGAGGGCCGCCTTCCTGCCGCCGGGAGAGCGGCCGCGCGACGAGGCGCTCGCCGGCGCCTTTCGGCGCGGGCGAGAGCTCGTGG
>Ga0154716_1083_pt2 | contig 13532 bp, 11 predicted proteins | sample Rifle2008BG16ft_FD_105724 | JGI IMG/M metagenome (GOLD analysis project Ga0154716, IMG submission 105724) | Anaeromyxobacter sp. RBG_16_69_14
GCGCGCCGGAGCAAGGGTCGCACCAGGAAGTGCGGCACGGGGACGGGCTTTCGGCCGAGCTCCCTGAGCACCGCCGACAGCGGGACCTCGCCAGGGCCGGTCACGTTGTAGACGCCACGTACCCCGGGTTGCAGGGCCAGCGCCATGGCGCGGCAGGCGTCGTCGACGTGGATGAGCTGCACCATCGGGTCGAACCCGAGAACGGTGATCGGGCGCTCCAGGCGCAGGTAGTTGGAGGGCGCATTCCTCACCGTCGGTCCGACGATGTGCACCGGGCGCAGGACGACCGTCTCGATCTCGGGGTGCTTCCACAGGAACGACTGCGCGTACATGTCCACCTCGATGAGGTCGCGGACGTCGGAGTAGCGAGCCGCCGCCATGAGCGGCGTCTCCTCGGTCAGGAAGTTCGAGTTCTCGGGGAGTGGACCGTAGACGTTGGAGGAGGAGAGGACGACCACCTTCTTCACGCGGTGCTGAACGCACAGGTCCAAGATCTTGTGGGTGCCCAGGATGTTGAAGCTGTGCGCCTCGGTGAAGGGAATCCTAGGGTCGTGCATGATGCCGAGGTGGACGAGCGCCTTGATGTGACGGCGGCGGAAGACCTCCTCCACCTTCCTCTTGCGGACGTCGATCTGGTGGTGCTCGATGTCCTTCGGCTTCTCGCGGAACGGGCGGCGGTCGATGCCGACGATCTGCGCCTCGGTGTGGAGCAGGCGCGCCAGCGCCTTGCCCAGGTTCCCCGCGATGCCGGTGATGGCGACGAGCCCTGGCATCCCGGGAAAGCTGACGGGCTCGGCGGCGGAGCCGCGGGAGGTCATGGAGGCTTCACCAGAAGATGTGCTTGCGCGCGCGCACGCCGTCGTCGAGGAGCTTCTGCATGGCGCGCTTCACCTCGCTCACCTTGTCCTCCAGCACGGCGTCCTCGTCGTCGGCCGAGCCCGTGAAGCACATCGGTTCGCCGAAGTGGATGTGGTAGCGCGTCGGGAGCGGCAGCGCGAGCGGCGTGGGCGTGATGGGCAGGGCAGGCATGGCGAGTAGCCGCGCCAGGCCCGGGAGATTCGCGATGGCGGGTGCCTGCTCCTCCGCTCCGACGATGCCCACCGGGACGATCGGCGCCTCTGCCTCGAGCGCCAGCCGCATGAAGCCGTGTCCGAAGTCCTGCAGCTTGTAACGCTCGCTGAAGGGCTTGTTCAGCCCGCGCACGCCTTCCGGAAAGACGAGCAGGGCCTCCTCGGCCGCGAGCAGGCGCCGGCAGTTCTCGGGCGTGCCCACGACCTGGCCCAGGCGCGCATAGAAGCTGGAGACGAAGGGGAGCGTCGGCACCCACTTCTCCACCAGGGCCCGCCCGTAGCGGGGAGGGTCCAGCTCCACGAGCAAAGCGACGCCGAGCATGGCCGCGTCGAAGGGGAGCTGGCCGGAGTGGTTGGCGATGAACAGGGCGCGCCCCTCCGCCGGCACCTTCTCGATACCGTGCACCTCCACCCGGAAATACTTGCGGTAGAGCCAGAGGAAGGGCGCCATGGCCGCCACCGCGTAGTCGAGATCGAGGCCGTAGGGGTCTACGCCGTACTCGTTGCGTGGCGGGGTGAGCTTCTCGAGGCGCTCCCGCATGCCCGGGCCACCGAGCTCGAAGGTCAATTCGCGCAGCTGCTCGTGCAGGGCCGCGCCCAGGTCGCTCATGTGGCGAGGATTAGCACGGCCTTCGCGTTCCCGCAGGCGTTCCGGTGGGGCGACGGTCGTCGCCGTCGCCTGTCCCGAGCCGCTCCGCGGCTTCGGCGAGCGTCACCCACTCGCGATCGGCCAGGCGGCGCACGAAGGCTTCGATGCGCGCGAGCTTCTTCACGGCGGGAACGGCGAGGTCGCGCTGCCGCGGCGCCAGTGCCGGCGAGACGTCCGAGGCGTCGAGGAGATCGACGCCATGCAGCTCCAAGGAGAAGAGCGGGAGCCGGCTGGTGCCGAGCGACAGCGCGCGGAGCGCCCAGCCGGGGACGGTCGCGATGAAGGTGCCGATGAGCGGGAATCCGAGGAGGCCGGTGGTGATCGGCAGCTCCAGTATGGGCAAGGCGTCCGGCGGTGTGCCGCGCGCATACGGCTCGTCCGGCCGCGGGTGGTAGGGGGTGCGCGGGGCCAGCAGCACGCGCGGCCGGTCCAGGATCGCACGCGAGGGCTGGCGCATGAGCGCGAGGACCCCCATCACCGCCGCCTTCCCCAGGTAGTAGGGGAGGGCGGGGAAGGCCGAGGAGTCGTAGCGGTACCCGTCCGTCGTCAGCGCCCGGAGCAGCGCGGGGGAGAGCGTGTAGCCGGGCGCGCGGAAGCCCACCGGCGGCTGGCTGGTGACGCGCGCGATGGCGTCGGCCCCGCCGCGCAGCTCGGCCGCGATCTCCGCCGGCGATCGGCTGGAGAGCGCGTAGTCGTGCGAGAAGCTGTGGTTCGCGACCTCGTGGCCGCCTTCGGCGAGACGCCGCACCGCGGCCGCCGCCCGAGGGTGGTCCAGGTTCCGGCCCACACAGAACGCGGTCCCCCGTATGCCGAGCCGTGCGCACAGCTCGCCAAAGCGCTCCACCGCCTTGCCGTAGACAGGGTCCTCACCGGGCGAGGGCTCGGGGATGCCATGGACGCGGTGGTAGTGCTCGAGGGCGTCCAGGTCGATCGAGAGCGATGTGAGCACGACCTGACACCCCCGTACCGCTAGGTTCCTCGGCGAGACAGCTTCGCGAGGAGGGCGTGCGTCAACGCGTTGACAACGATGGCCAGGCCCAAGGTAGCAGTGCCGGCCGCGGCGAGGCCCCAGGCGATGCCGCGCCCCGAGCGCAGGTACGAAGCCACCAGCAGCGCGCAACAGGGCCCGATGAAGGCGTACAGAATCGCTGAGTGCCTGACGTGATCACGCACTCGCGGGCGCTCCAGTTGCTCCAGGCGAGCCAGGCCGGATGTCGCGAGCGCGAAGGTGGTGGTCCCGACCAGGAGCAGCGCGCATCCGTAGTCAACGTCGCCTGTCCGCCAGACCGTGTGCAGGCCTACGTGACGCTCGATCCAGGCGACGATGACGACAGCCCCGATGGCCACCATCGGAACCGCGAGCGGGAAAAGCACAGTTGAGAGAAAGCGCGGGTAACCATGCCTCATGCAAATCGAAGGATAACCTGCTCGGCCTACAGGGCGTGTCCTGAAGGGTCGGCTGCGCGCGATCTGGGGTCATGAGGCCGCCCGCCGAGTCGCGTGGATACCCGAGCAGCCAGGCCGGCCCTGAGCTGGGAGGAGCCCCGCCGTCACGGTGGCTGCTATGCTAGCTCCATGTCGCTCCTCGACCGCGAGACCATCGTGCGTGCGCTCGGCTTGCTCGACGAGCGGCTCGGAGCCCGAGGGGAGAAGGCCGAGCTCTTCCTGGTCGGCGGGGCCGTGATGTGTCTGGTCCATCGGGCTCGGCCTGCGACCAAGGACGTGGACGGCTGGTTCACGGAGCCCGCCGTGGTTCGCGCGGCGGCTCGTGAGGTCGGCGAGGAGCTGGGCCTGCCGGAGGACTGGCTCAACGACGCGGCGAAGGGGTATGTTCCGGCCAACGCCGGGTATGACACCTGGCAAGCGCTGCGCCACCTGACGGTCTCCACCGTCGACGCGCCGACGCTGCTCGCCATGAAGTGCGCAGCCGCGCGAACGAGGGAGGATGCCTCGGATATAGGGTTTCTCGCGCGCCTGCTCGGGCTCACGTCCTCTCGCGAGATCCTCGACCTGCTGGGTCGGTACTACCCGGAGAGCCAATTGTCCGTCCGCAGCCGGCTGCTTCTGGAGGAGCTCTTCGATGAACGCGGCTGAGCTGCTGGTCGCCATGCAGCAGGACGAAAGCAAGTTCCAGCTCCACGTCAACGATTTCGTGGACGAGTTTCGGAGGAGCTCGTCCTTCGATCGCACGCGCATGGTGGAGCCCGGTCCGGCGGAGAACGGCGCTCTCGAGGGGTTGGCTTCAGCGGTCGTCAGCGCGCTCTGCCGCGAGGTTGGCATGGAGGCGCCTGCCTGGGTGAGAAGTGTCCACAGCCCCGAACCGTTCTTCGCGTTTCCGGCACGGGGGTTCGCCCTCCGTCTTCGGCTGATGCTTGAGTCGCCTCCTCCTTTTCTGGCGCGCAACGTCTTCGTGCCGGAGAACTACCTCTCACGCGCCTGATAGCGCTGCTCAGTTGAAGTGACGCTTGGGATGGGGGGCGCGGGGGGAGAGTTGTCCCCTCCGCTTGAGGCGCCGCAAGGCTCCGGACATCATCTCACAGCGGCGACGGTGACGCTGGAGAATCACATCAACTGGTCGCCGCTGTGAGATGGCGGGGCGTTGGCAGGCGGTCCAGCTACTCCGTGGCCGTCCCTGACCTCAGGACCCCGACGCCTTCTTCGGGCCCTCGGACGGGTGCACGCACTCGTGGTTCCGGCCCGGCGGCGCCTGCACGCGCAGCACCCAGAACAGCCGGCACACCTGCTTCAGCACGGTGGGGACGCGCTTGAAGAGCGCGATCGAGGGCGGCCGCTTCTCCTCGATCGAGACGGGGATCTCGACCACCTTCTTCCCCTCGAGGGCGGCGCGCAGGACGAGCTCGCTCGCGAAGACGTCCCTGTCGACCACGCAGCGCTCGGCGGTGGGGGCGATCCGCTCGCGCACGAACGCTTTCACTCCGTGCGTGTCCGTGCCCTGGAACCCGAGCGCGAGCTTCAGCACGGTGTTGTGCACGGCGGTCGCGAGGCGGCGATAGGCGGGCCGGCGATCCCGCGAGCCGGGTGCCCGCTTCGAGCCCACCACCATGTCCGCGCCGTTCGCCTCGAGGAGCGCCAGCGCGCGGTCGTAGAACCGGACGTCGCACAGGTCGATCTCGTCCGCCACCACGAACTGACCCGCCGCCTCGAGGATGCCGCTCCGGAGCGCGAGGCCGTAGTTGGGCTCCTGGGAGTGGATGTATCGCAGGCGAGGGTACTCCCCCGCCATCGCCCGCAAGATCTCGACGGTCCGGTCCTTCGAGCCGTTCTCGGCCACCAGGATCTCGTAGTCCCAGCCGCGCTCTTCGAGCTGCGCCATCAGCTCCTGGCACGCCTCACGGACGATCGACTCTTCGTTGTAGACCGGCACCACCACGGTGAGCTTGGGAGAAGCCATCTGGTGCGGCTCCGCACGGTTGGTGAGCCGGTTCACCGCGGATGCTCCGCGGCCGTTCGCGGGGGTTCCCGGACCCGCGTCGCGCTCCCTGGGCGCTGCCTGCGCGGGATGTCGCTCGTTGCCGAGCACCGCGCGCCTAACCGGCTCTTCTCGCGCATTCCCGGCCGGCGAGCAAGGCGTCTTCCATGGAGGAGTACTCCCATCGGCCGTAGCGACCGGCGATGAGGATGTCGCGCGATTCCAGCCAGGAGGCGATCTCCCGCTTCGCCGGCCCGTAGCGGTCGTCGTAGATGACGTAGGCGTGCGGGATGGCATGCGCTTCCGCGAAGAGCACGTCCCCGCGCGCGCGCACGAGCCCGAGGTCGAGGAGGGTGTCGACGGCCTGGTGCTCGACGGTCGCGGCGTCGAGCGGACCCGCGGCGCTGAACTCGACGTAAAAGCTGCGGCACCCCGCCGGCGCCAGCGACGGCACTGCCGCCGACGCCGAGCCGACGCGATACGCTGCGTAGCGCTCCTCGGGCAGGTAGGCCCAGTGAAGCGGCGCGGAGCCAAGGTCGCGTGCAGCGACGTTGACGTAGGTCACCGTGGTGGCGCGGAGCTGCCCGGCCGCCTCGAGCACGGCGGCTGGTGCGCCGGCGCACAGGTGCGCGAGCTCGGGCAGCGCGATCGTCGCGACGATGTGGCGCCAGCGCACCTCCTCGCCGGTGGAGAGGCGGGCCGTCTTCCGCGAGGGGTCGATGGCAATCGGGCACACGCCGCACTCGGCCGGCCTGGGGAGGCGGCCGGCAAGGGCGCGCGGGAAGCTCTCGATGCCACCCTCGCGGGGATAGATGAAGGTCGCGTTGTAGCCGGCCTGGTCGCCCTCGAGCCCCAGCGCCCCGCGCACCACCTGCTGCACCGTCGGGTGCGGTACGAACCGGCCCATCCACTCCGTGTTCATCTCGCGCGGGTGCACAGTCCACATCTTCGCGTTGTAGGGAAACATGAAGTTCCGGGCAAAGCCCTCGCCGAGGTGGCGCAGGATGAACTCCGCGAAGTCACGCGGCTCGCGCTCCCGCAGCGCCCGCCCCCCCTCGCCGAACTGGGCCTCGATGAAGCCGAGGACGTTCTCGGCCACCACCTCGGGTGGCAGGCCGTGCGTGTTCACCTGGTAGGGATAGCGCGTGAAGCGTCGATGGGACCAGATCCCGGCTTTGCGCTGCACCGTGAGCCAGCCTCCGGGCAGCACCTCCTCGGCGAGCCGCCGTATGTCAGGATCGCGCAGGTGGAGCCAGTGGCCGGTGGCGTCGAAGCGGAAGCCCTCGCGGACGTCCGTCTTGCACAGGCCGCCCACGCGATCGCTCTTCTCGACGAGGCGGTACGGCGACCTCGCATGCAGCGCCGCCGAGATGCCTGCGAGGCCGGCGCCGAGGATGAGGACGTCTGTTTCGGCCATGCGCAGGGACGCCCGGGCGAAGCCCCGAAGAAGCCACGCCGCCTCGGGAACGTAGCATGGGACGGAGTGGTCGCCAAACCTTGCCGCGCTCGTTGGCCGGGTGTTAGCCTCCCAGAACCCCTGGGGTTTTCAGTGCGCGTCACCTGCCCGACCTGCCACGCCGAGTACAAGATCGACGAGCGGCGAGTGCCGCCTGGGGGGCTCAATGTCCGGTGCCCGAAGTGCCAGGGCGCTTTCCCGGTGAGGCCCCCGCAAGGCAGTGGCGTTCCGCTCCCCCTCCCTGAGGCGGCGCCGCCTTTGTCCACGCCACGCTCCCCCGCGGCGTCGGCGAGCGCGACAGTCGGCCTGCCCTCGCCCTTCACCACGCCGCCGGGAGCGGCGCAAGGCTTCCCGGAGTCCGAGCTGGCGCCGCCGGGTGCGACCATCGCCCTGCCCTCGCCCTTCACCACGCCGCCGGGGGTGTCGCAAGGCTTCCCGGAATCCGAGCTGGCGCCGCCGGGTGCGACCATTCGCTCGCCATTCAGCACGCCGCCCGGGGCGACACAGCGCTTCTTGGAGCCCGAGCTGGAGGCGCCGGGAGCGGAAGCTCCCGGCCTGGCTGGCTCTCCCCGGAACGGAGAAGGGCAGGGAGGCGATCGGCCGAGCTCGGGCAGGGTACCTCTCCCCGCTGTGCCGGTCGGGGGAGACGGATCCCCACCTCCTGTGGCCACGAGCTCCGCGATCGATGACCCGTTCGCGAGTCCGGTCCCCACGCTCTCCTCGCGGCCCGAGGGAGGGGGAACAGGGCACGGTGGCGCAAGCGGACCCCTGGAGGGTCAGGCGCCGTTTGGCTTTGGCGAGGTTGATTTCGGGGAGGATCCCTCGCCCGTGCTGGGGCACGCCGACGAGCCCTTCCCTTTCGAGACGGAGCACGCGGCTGAGCCTCCGGGCTTTCCTTCGGGCTCCCAGGGGGGAGGCGCCGGGCCCGATGTGCTCGCCGCGCCGAGTGCAGGCGACGATCCCTTTGGCCCCGGCGCCGACGCGCCCGAGGGGAACCCATTCGCCGAGGGGGAGCGCTCGCGGGCGCCCATGACCGACGCCGGTCGGGTGGAGGAGCCGGCCGAGGCGCCTGCGGCCGGGAGCCTGGGCGGCCTCGGCGCTCTCGGTGCCAAGGAGACGGAGGAACTGGAGATGCTCTTCGACGAGGGCGCCGGCAGGACGGCGCGCTCGCCTGCCGGTCCTCCCGCGCAGGTCGCTCGGCCGCGCTCCGCCGGGCTGTTCAAGGTGCGCCGCCGGTCGGGGAAGGTCTTCGGCCCGTTCACCGAGGTCGAGGTCGTCCAGATGCTGGGGAAGGGGGAGCTCCTCGGCAACGAGGAAGTCTCTGCGGACGAGGGCGCCACATTCGAGGCGATCGGTACCGTGCCGGCCTTCGGCGAGGCGATGCGCCGCCTCATGGAGGCGCCCGGTCCCATCGGAGGCACGCGCTCGACCGGAGCCGCCAGCAAGGCCGAAGAGCAGCACACCCGGAAGGCGACGCTCGCGAGCCGGATGGCACCGATTCGCCTGATCGAGGGCATGGGGAGGCTCGTCGAGGTACCCTGGCTGAAGCTGGCGGTGGCGGGTGGCGCACTCGCGCTCGTGCTCGCGGTCGGCCTCGGGGCGGGCCTCACTCCCTACGGCGTCTTCTTCTACCGACTCGCCCTGGGCCAGACCGGCGCGCACCGTCCGGGCGCGAAGCTGCTCGTGCAGGCGCGCGGCCGGCTCGCCGAGGACAGCTTCGCCGGCGTGAAGGGTGCGCTCGACTTGGCCGATGGCGCGCTCCGCATCCAGCCGTCCGATCGGGAGGCCAAGGCGCTCTACACCTACGCGGCGAGCCTGCTCGCGCGGCGCCACGGTGGCGCGGCCGAGGCGTGGGCGCGCGCGAAGGGCTTCCTCCCGGAGCTCGCCACGAGGGTCGGGGACGATCCAGACGCGGCGAAGGCCGTGCTCTCGGCCTCCCTGCTCTCGCCTGGCGCCGCCGCGGCAGACGCTGCGGCCGCGCTGCAGCGCCGTCTCGCGAAGGACCCCCGCGACGAGGACGCGCTCCTCGTCCTCGGGGACGCGGCGCTCGCTCGCCCGGACCTCGGCCAGGCGGCTGCGCTGTACACCAGGCTCGACGCCCTCCGGCCTGGCACGGCGCGGGCGATGCACGCGCTGGGAGTGGTAGCGGCGCGGCGCGGCGATACGGCGGCAGCTCGGAAGGCCCTCGAGGCGGCGCTCTCGAAGGACTCACGCCACCTCGCCTCGGCGGTGGTGCTGGCGCAGCTGGCGCTCGCCTCGGGAGAGGTCGCTCGCGCGGAGCAATACGCGCAGCGCGTCCTCGCGCCTGAACTCCAGGGGCAGGCGGGCCCCGCCGAGCGCGCCCAGGCCCGCGTCGTCCTGGGCCAGGCGATGGCCCGGACGCCCAGCGACGAGCTGGAGAAGCGCCTCGCCGAGGCGGAGAAGGAGCTGGAGGCGGCGACGAGGGAGGACCCGGAGAACCTGGAGGCGCGCCTCGCCCTGGCCGGCTTCGAGCTCGAGCGCAACGCGCCGGAGAAGGCCTCTGCCGCGCTCGCGCCGGTGCTCGCGGCCACGGCGCGCGAGCCGCGTCTCGCCGACGTGCAGGCGCGCGCGCTGGCCGGACAGGGGCGGGTGCTCGACGCGCTCAGGCTGCTCGACGGCGCGCTCGAGAAGTCGCCCGGAGATGCGCGGCTCCTCTTCGCGAAGGGCCTCGTGGTGTACCAGGGCGGCAAGCGCGCGGATGGCGAGAAGCTCTGGGCGGATGCCGTGGCGCGCGCGCCGGGGGCCTGGGAGCCTCGCCTCGCGCTGGGCCGGGCGAAGCTCGCGCGCGGCGAGGTCGACGAGGCCGAGAAGGAGCTGAAGCTCGCAGCCGACAAGGCGCCGGCCGAGGGCGCGGTGCTCACGGGCATGGCCGACCTCTCCCTCGCCCGGAAGGACCTGGCCGGGGCAGAGCAGGGCTATCGGCGCGCGCTCGCGGTTGCCCCCGCGCACGCCGAGGCGCATTTCGGGCTCGCCCGCGTGGCGCTCGCGCGCGGCGACGGGGCGGCTGCGCAGGCTGCGCTGGAGCGCACGCTCGGGCTCGAGCCACGTCTGGCGGCGGCGCAGGCCGTCCGCGGCGAGCTCCTGTGGAAGGCCCGCGACCTCGCCGGCGCGAAGAAGGCGCTCCGGGCGGCGGTGGCCCTCGATCCCCGCGACGGGGTCTCGCGCGGCTGGCTCGGCGCGGTCGAGGTGGAAGCGGGTGACATCGACGCGGCGCTCACGGATCTGCTCGCCGCCAGCAACCTCGAGATGGGCTCGGCCGAGATCCGCGGCTGGTACGCCCGGGCCCTGCTCGCCAAGGGCGAGGTCCCGCAGTCGATCGAGCAGCTTCACAAGGCGGTGGAGCTCGACCCGCGCGACGTCCGGCACCAGCTCCAGCTCGGACAGGCGCTGGAGCGCTCTGGAAACCTGCAGGAGGCGATGGAGGCCTACCGTGCCGCGCAGGCGCTCGCGCCGGAGGCGGTCGAGGCGTACGAGGCACTGGCGGCGCTCCACGCCAGCCAGAATCGCTGCGCCGACGCCCTCCGAGAGCTCGACAAGGCCATCGCGCTGGCGCCCAGGGAGCAGCGACTGCGAGTGGCGTCGGCCGATTGCAAGGTGCGGCTCGGCAAGCACGCCGAGGCGGTGACCGTCTACCGGCGCGCCCTGCAAGCCGACCCGAAGCTGGTAGGCCTGTACTACAAGATCGCGCGCGCCGAGCACGAGGCTGCAGGCAGGGCGCGTGCCCTGCCGTGGTACGAGCGCGCCGCGCGCGAGGAGCCCCGCAACCCGATGCCGCACTACTACCTCGGCTTCGCCTACAAGGAGCGTGGCCAGCGCTCGAAGGCGATCGAGGCCTTCCAGTCCTACCTGCGCGCCAAGCCGGACGCCGAGGACAGGAAGGACATCGAGCGCGAGATCGAGGACCTCGGAGGCAGCCCGTAGGGCAAGGCCACCTCCGGGTCGCGTTTCGCTCTCGTCACAGCGATTCGGGCCGCTACCTCCACATTGCTGCCGCTCATCGCGGGCCCGATCGTCTATAAGCGCATGCGCCGCTCCACCCTGAAGGGGAAGTCCGCAGCGACCTGCGGCCCGTATCGTGGAGAGGCCGTGGCGGGCGGGGCCGGCGACGCCGTCCCTCACCTCCGCGCTCACCAGCCGGGAGGGAAGGATGACGACGTACGGCATCGTGGCGACCCTGCTGCTTGCGCAGGCGGGGCAGGCGACGCAGAGCGCGCCCCAGGCCCCGCTCATCGCGGCCGCTCCGAACCTGACGCTCGAGGACGCGCTCCGCGAGGCGCAGGCGAAGAACCTCGACCTGAGAGTCGCGCGCGCTCGCCTCGACCAGTCCAAGGAACTGCACTGGAAGGCGTGGTCGGCCTACCTGCCCCAGATCTCGGCGACCGGGACGTACACGCACAACGAGCTCGGCGACGTCAACGTGCCGTTCCCCGTCTTCTCCGACACGGGCGTGTTCCAGCGGAACGCGAGCATCCTCATGCAGAAGCAGGAACAGGTGAACGGGCAGCTCCAGGCGAGCCAGGCCATCATCGCGCCGCAGGCCTGGTTCGCCATCGCCGCCGCCCGCGCTGGCGAGCGCCTGGGCGAGGACAGCACCGAGAGCGCGCGACGGGACATCCTCTTCGGCGTCGCGCAGGCCTACTACGGAGCGGTCGGGCTGAGGCAGGTGGTCACGATCCAGGAGCGTCAGCTCGCCATCGCGCTCGATCACGAGAAGGACGCGAAGGTGCGTTTCGACGCCGGGACGACCCCGAAGGTGACGCTGTTGCGCGCCGAGATCGACCGCTCCCGCGCCGAGCAGGATCTCAAGCGCGCGCAGAACTCGCACCTCTCGGCGAAGGTCGCGCTGGCCGCGCTCCTCGACCGCAAGGACGCCGAGTTCGACGTCGTCGTGCCGGCCTCTCCACGGTTGCCGTCGGTCGGTCCCGAGGTGCTCGAGGAGGCAGCCGCGCGCGACCGGCCCGACGTGAAGGCCGCAGCCGAGCAGGTCACGGTCTCCAGCAGGAACCGGGCCGGCGTGGTCACGCGCTATCTCCCCACCCTGGGCGCCTTCGGCCGCTACCAGTACTCGAACGCGGCCGGTTTCTCGGGCGACACCACGACCTGGGCCGTCGGCCTCGCCCTCAACTGGACCATCCTCGACGGCTTCCTGCGCGAGTCGGACCTGCGCGAGAGCGCGGGCAAGGTGCGCGAGGCAGAGGCGGCGCGGGCGAGCACGATCGTCAAGGCGCGCGCCGACGTGCGGCAGGCGAGGCTCGACCTCGACAGCGCCGTCGCCAACCGCGAGAAGGCGAAGGAGCAGCTCGCGCTGGCGCAGGAGAACCAGCGGCTGGTGAACGTGAACTACAAGGCAGGGGCGGCCACCTACCTCGAGGTCACCGACGCCAACACCGCGCTCCTCCAGGCCGAGTTGACGCAGGTCTCGGAGTCGCTCAGCGCCGACCTGGCTGCCCTGCGGGTCCTCAAGGCGGCGGGCGCGTTCGATCCGACGCAGAGCGGGGGCCTGAGCGCGGCGGTGCCGCAACCAACGCGCTGACAGCCATCCTCGGCGAGACCCTTCAGCGCCCGCGCGGCGACGCCGGCGTACGGACCGTTCTCGTACTCCGCACCGCGCACGGCGTCGGCGATCGCGCGCGAGGAGGCGACAGCTCGGTCCGGGCGTAGCCCGGCCCGGCCCGGGCAGGGGTGCCATCACCTGCCGGTGCACTCGCTCGATCGCAGGCCGGGGGCGGCCGGGATGCCCAGGGTTCCCTCGGGGCATCCGGGAGCCGTGGTCGAGACCAGCCATTAGCGTTGTGTTGCCTAGCAAGCACAACACGATGGGGGTCTTCCAGGGCCTCGCGGCCGCGCCCTTCCTTCCAGGAGACGAGTCATGCGTGAACGCATCAAAGGCAAGACGCTGATCGCCACGGACGAGGGTGACGTCGTCCACGGCGTCGTCATCAAGCTGTACGGCGAGGAGACGAACGGGGCCATCTCGATCATCGAGCAGCCGTTCGAACCGGGCCTTCTCCTACCGCCACACGTGCACGAGAACGATGTCTGGCTTCACGTGCTCGAGGGGGAGATGCACGCTCGGGTCGGTGAGGAGGTCGTCAAGGCGACACCCGGCTGCTGGGTCCTGAAGCCTCGCCGGATCCCCCACACCATGTGGAACGCGGGGCCCGAGCCGGCACGCATCATCGAGCTGTACACGCCAGGTGGGTTCGAGCTCTTCTTCAAGGACTTCGGAGAGCGGCTGCGCCAAGGACCGATCGGGCTCGACGAACTGAATAGCCTGGGCAAGCCTCACGGTATCCGTTTCTTCGACGACTGGATTCCCGACCTCAAAGCGGCCTACAACTTGCGCGTCATCGGTGAGTAGCTCAGCTATCCGGCGTGATCTTGGGTTCTCACCCGCCGCCGGTGCCGCTACCGCCGAACCGCCACCACCGCGTTCGGGATCTCCCAGGCCAGGCTTGCGTTTTCCTTGTCAGCGCTGCCCTCGAAGGCCCCCAGGCGCTCCACCTCACGCCCGCCCGCGCGCACGAAGAGCTGCGCCTCCGGCCCGCCCTCGACGTACATCGCCCGGCGCAGGTCGAGCGGGAGGGCGAGCAGCGCCTCGACGAGGTCGTGCACCGGCCAGGGCGAGCGCGCGTGGATGAAGAGCGCGCGCCCGGTCCCGTCCACGGCGATGGCGGCGGCGCTGGAGCGCTTGGTGTCGGGCGCCCAGACGTTCTTGCGATCGCAGGAGACCATCCGGATCGACTGGATGAGTGTGCCGTAGGCCGGCAGGACAGGGTCGAGATCCCCGCACGCGGCGTCGAGGATGCGAACCGGTGGGAGCTGCGGCTTCACCGGATCGAAGGCGAGCACGGCCTTGTAGCGCGCGCTGCGGCGCGGGTTGTTCTCGTGCGCGCGCGTCCGCAT
>Ga0154716_1133_pt3 | contig 13526 bp, 11 predicted proteins | sample Rifle2008BG16ft_FD_105724 | JGI IMG/M metagenome (GOLD analysis project Ga0154716, IMG submission 105724) | Anaeromyxobacter sp. RBG_16_69_14
GCTTGCCGAGCCGGTAGAGCGACCAGGCCTCGAACCAGCGTGCGTCGTCGGCGCGCCGGGAGTGAGGACGACAGAGCACGTAGCCGCGCAGGAGTTCGACCGCCTTCGCGTAGGCGCCGGCGTCGTAGTAGAGCCAGCTGGCGAGGAAGGCGGCGTCTTCAGGCAGATCACGTGACTGCGCGGGCGGAAGCCCCGGGATCGCCGCCTTCGTCGAGGAGAGCTTGCGGTAGCGCTCCGCAGCGTCCTCGAGGCGACCCTCTCGCGCCGCCACCCGGGCCAGCACCAGCTCCGCGCCCGTACGTGTCCCAGCGCTCGCGTCGGGGTTGGACTGGAGCACCCGAGCCAGCGCCGCCGCCTCGTCGAGGCGCCCCAGTTGCAGGCTCGCCAGTGCTCGGAGGAGGGTGGAGCGAGACGCCGGCTCGCCTGGAATCGAGGTCCTGCCGAGACGGTCGAGCGCGGACAGCGCTTGCCGTGGCAACGCCAGCTCGAGGAAGCGGACCGTCCGAGCCAGGCGCTCGTCGGGTGTGGCGGACGGGACAGGCCCTCCCGCTTCGCGCCATGCGCGGAGCGCGCGGCCGGCGGCCCGCCCGGCGGGATCTGCCGGCTCAGCGATCCAGAGCGCGCGGTAGGTGGCGACCGCTCTCACGTCATCGCCCGCGATGCGTAAGGCGGCCGCCAGCGCGAGCCGCGCCCCTGGCGCCTCGGGCGCGGTGGGCTCATCGGCGAGGAGCGCCCGGTAGGCGCGTATGGCGGGGCGGGCTGCTCCGGCGTCGAAGAGCGCGTCCGCCTCTCGCCAGAGGGCACGGCGCGCGAGCGGGCCCGATGCACCCGAGCCGACCTCGGCGAAGAGCGCGGCGGCGACGCCGGGGTGGCCGGAGTAGAGGAGCGCTTGACCAGCCTCGAAGCGGGCAGTCGTCGCGATCGCGGGATCGGAGAGGTGCGGTAGTACCCGTCCGAGCACCGCCGCCGCCTCCGCATGACGCCCTGCCCGACGGAGCGCCAGCCCGAGCGTCAGCTCGGCACGCACGACTCCGTCTCCATGGGAGCGCGCTGCCAAGGCCTTGCGGGCCGCGACCTCGGCCCGCGCCGCGTCGCCCTTCGCCAGCGCCTGTGCGCTGTCGGCTACCCCCTCGAGCCAAGCCGTGAGTGGCGCCCGCTCCTCCTGCGCCTGTGCTGGTTCCGCGCACGACAGCAGCGTGACCGCCGCGACAAGAAGTCCCGCCGCGAGGGTAAGCGCCCGTGAAGCAAGCGATTGTTCCCGAGTGCGCGGACGCGAGGGCGAGCGCTGCACCGGACTGGCGGGCGGGGGGTTGACACCTCGTAACGCGAGGCGCCATATAGCCGGCACATCTGAACCCCGAAGAGTCGGCCGGGTGGTTGCCACTGCTTCGGTCAGAGCGTGGTTCCTGGCGCGCCGTCGCGAGGGTGAGCCGCCGCCAAAGGGCTGTGCGGCACATGATGGGCGCGTCATCGAGAAGGTTACCCGAGGAGATGGTTGTGCTCACCAAACCCTACCCGAGCGAGCTCACGGCGCCCATCAACCCCGATCGCGGTGTCGAAGGCCATCGCAATCTATTCTGTTCTTACTACGACGGATGCCTTGGCGAGGCGGTCAAGAAGGGTTGGAACAGCTGGTCTTGCACGCGCTGCGAGCTCTTCGCCGTCCAGCCGGACGTGGAGCAGGGCCTCGAGAGCTACGCGACGCAGCGCAAGATCGCCTGAGCCACTCCGGTTACCGCTCTTCAGTCTGTGTAGACGACGGCGATCCACAGAAGCCCGTTGCCGTAGCGCGCGCTTTCTCCGATGGCGACGCCCACGCCAACTCGACGGAACCGATGGTCCGCGAGGTTCTTCGAGCGCGTGGCATCCGACGCCTTCGTCGCGACGAAGGCGTCCACGGCAGCGAGCTTTCTGCCCAGGCGAAGCGCGCGCTCGCCGAGGCGCTCCCCTTTGGGCTCGCCGTGGCGGAGCATCTCCCGCGCCGCCTCCCGGGCGAGGGCGTCGAGCGAGGGATCGGACACCATCGGCGATGCCCGTAGACGCGCTCGCTCGCGCCAGATCGCCTCGCGGACGCGCGCCTCCGGGGTCATGCGATCGCCTGACCCATCCTCCACTGGCAACAAGAAGACCTCGGTCAGGTACACGATGGGCTCCCCGGTGGGGAGTCGCCCGCGTGCGAGCCCACACCCGACCTGGGTCGCCTCGCCCGAGAGGATGTTCTGGCGATGAGCGGGGCTCTCCTCGGCTCCCCGGTGTGCCGAGAGCGCGCTGCCTCCCTTGGCGACGTTCTCGGCCACCCTCGCGTAGGCGATGCGCGCACGGCGGAGGCGATCTCCGACGCTGCCGGAGTCGGGTAGCACGTGCGCAAGGACGCCGCGTGCGAGCATCGCTTCGCTGTGGCGCCGCGCCACCGCGGCCAGCGCGGGCGCCGGCTCGAGGGGCGGGAGGTCATGGGTGCGGCGCGTGGCGTTGAGCGCGGCGACCACGCGCGCCTCGGCCTCCCGCGGATCGTCGGGGTCGGACTCGTCCGCGAGTGCCGCTGGATCTTCAAGTGGCGCACCACCGCACGAGACCGTGAGCAGGACGGCCACCTCAGGGCCGCGCGGCCCGTTTCCGACCACCTCTACCAGCCAGCGGCCCGAGGCTTCGAGGCGGACTGGCGCGCTGAACACGCGGCGCGCGGAGGCTCGGGGGAGGGCGATCTCGTGGCTTAGGCCCGAGGGTGAGGTCACGTGCACGCTGGGGCGTTCGAGGCCGAGCAGCTCGCCCTGCAACGTCGCGGTGGTCCCCGCCGCCACGTCGCGCGGAAAGGGCCCCAGTGCCGCGGTTCGCCGCGACAGCAGCAGGACCAGGTAGGCCCGGCCGTCGCGCACCGCGCCCCCTGCCCCGAGGTGGGTCGTCGCACTCGCGGTGACGAGCGTTTCGACCAGCGCGCGGGGGGCGTCCGCTGGAGTCGCGACCGCGAGATGGGCTGCTGGCGCGGGATCGAAGGCGAGCGCGCCGGCGAGCGCGGCGCGCAGGTGAGAACGCGCCAGCGGGTCCGGGTCACCGTCGGCGGCGCGCTGGGCGAGCTCACGCGCGGCGAGCACCAGGGCTGGCGAGACGCGCGGCGGTGGGCCGCCACCTGCGAGCCGCGCCCTCGCGACGTCGAGCGCGGTTCGCTCGAGCGTCGTCGGCTTCGCCTCGGGTTCGGGCCCGTAGTTGCCGCGGGCGGGAGGAGCGTACGATCGCGCTGCGGTAGGCGGCGAAGAGGGTCTGGCGCCGGAGGCGGGAGCTCCTACGTGGCCGCACCCGACGACGAGCATGCCCACGGCCGCCAGGGCCCGACGAGAGAGCACCACGCTCACCGATCGAGCGGCCCCACCCGGACGTCGAAGCCGGTTGCGATCTCGCGGCCGAGCCGCGCGTTCATCCTCGCGCGGATTCTAGGGCCCAGCGCAGTGACCTGGTCAGCCCACCCGCGCGAGCTGGCCACGGCGACGAGGCGGCCTTCGCGCGTGATGGCGCGCAGCGCGACCTCCCGGGCGAGTGCCCATCCACAAGCCTCGGCAAAGGCAGCCGTGAGCGCGGCGAGTCGAGCGTCGGGTCGGCTCGCGAGTGCGTCGGTGAGAACCGACGCGATGGGGCGTCCTCGGCCGCGCATGGAGGGTTGGAGGCTAGGGCGGGCGTCGGGTGCGGTCAAGGTGGGGGAGCGTTGGCTCCCCCTGGACGCTTACCCGTTCGGATGTTTCCTTGGTAGATTCTGGAACATGAGCACGCCCACGGCGAGCCTCGAGGCGGCTGCGCCGAACTCGGCGCCGGACCCGGCCTGGCCGGATCCTCGCGCCGACACGAATCGGATCAAGCTGTCCTGGCTGCTCCGGCTCCACTGGGGTGGGATCGCAGGGCAGACCCTCGCCATCGTAGCTGCGCGCTGGATCATCAAGATCGACGTCCCGGTGGTGATCCTGCTCTCGCTGGTGGGGTTCGAGGTGGCGGAGAACGTCGTGCTCGAGCTGTGGCTGCCGCGGGCGGAGAAGGTGCGCGACGGCCTCATCGCCGGGACCATGTTCTTCGACGCCGTGATCCTCACGGCGCTCCTCGCGCTCTCCGGGGGCTACTCGAACCCGTTCTCGACGATCTACCTCGTGAACGTGGCACTCGCGGTCGTGCTCCTCGACGCCGCCTGGGCCTGGGCCATGCTCGCCATCAGCCTGGCGCTGTTCGGCTCACTGTTCGCCCTCGCTCAGTTCGGGGCGCTGCAAGTGCTCTCGACGCTCGACCACCAGGAGATCATGGCTCTCCACATGCAAGGCCTGTGGGTCGCCTTCGTGGTCACGGCCTCCTTCATCGTCTACATCATGCAGCGCGTGCAGATGGCGTTGACGCGTGTGCAGCAGGCGCTCGCGGAGGAGCGCAGCCTCTCCGCTCGAAAGGACAAGGTAGCCTCGCTCGCCACGCTGGCGGCGGGCGCCGCTCACGAGCTCTCGACCCCGCTCTCCACCATCGCGGTGGTGGTGAAGGAGCTCCAGCGCTCGGCCGAGAAGAACGGCTCGGAGAGCGCGGTCCAGGATCTCGCGCTCATCCGCGAGCAGGTGGGGCGCTGCCGCGACATCCTGCACCACATGGCTGCGCAGGCGGGCGAGAACGCGGGAGAGCCGTTCGTCGCCCTGCCGCTTTCGCGCTGGGTGGTTGGCACGCTCGAGTTCCTGCCCGAGCGTTCTCGCGTGGATGTGCAAGCAGGCGTGGATCTCGAGGTGCGCGCGGTGTCGGGCCCGCCGAACGGCATCACGCGGGCGCTGCGCAGCCTGGTCAAGAACGCGTTGCAGGCATCGCCCGCCGACTCGCGCGTGCGCCTGAGAGTAGCCATCGAGGGCGACCTGGTGGTAGCTGAGGTGATCGACCAGGGCTGCGGCATGCCAGGAGACATCCTATCGCGCGCCGGCGAACCCTTCTTCACGACCAAGGTCCCAGGCGAAGGCATGGGCCTCGGCCTCTTTCTCACGCAGACCCTCGCCGTGCAGCTCGGCGGCAGTCTCGAGCTCCGCTCGGAGCCCGGCAGCGGCACCCTCGCCACGCTCAAGCTTCCCGTGGCACGCGAATACAGGAGTGAAGTGACATGACAACGACCACCGTCCCCCCCGTTCCCGAGACCCCCAAGGACCCCTCGCCGAGCATCCTGCTCGTCGACGACGATGTGACCCTGCGCGAGCGCCTCGCGCGCGCCCTGCGCGAGCGCGGCTTCGACGTACGGACCGCCGGTAGCGCCGACGAGGCGATGGAGCAGGTGCGCGCAGATTCCCCGGAGATGGCAGTTCTCGACCTGCGCATGCCGGGGCGGAGCGGGCTCGACCTCCTGCGCGAGATGCGAGAACACGACCCGGCGACGCGCATCCTCGTGCTCACCGGGTACGGCAGCATCGCCACCGCCGTCGAGGCCACCAAGCTCGGCGCAGAGGGCTACCTGCCCAAGCCAGTCGACGCCGACGAGCTCCTCGCCGCGTTCGCGCGGTCCGGCGCCCATCCCGCCCCCGATCGCATCGAGACGCCCTCTCTTGCTCGGGCCGAATGGGAGCACATCCAGCGGGTGCTCGTGGACTGCGGCGGGAACATCAGCGAAGCGGCGCGGCGGCTGGGAATCCATCGCAGGTCGCTGCAGCGGAAGCTGCAGAAGTATCCACCGTCACGGTAGGAGCAAACTCCGAGATTCCGACGAGCCCCAGACCCCACCACCGAAAGCCCGCTTTTGCAAAAGGGCGAAACCCGAGTCTGATGAGGATCCCATGCTCCTCGTGGCTGTCCGTGATCTCGTCTTCGGCTCCAAGATCGACGCCGCCGCGAAGCGGCTCGGCGTCGAAGTCACCTGGGCGCCGCGAAACGTCCCGTTGTCGATCGTGGCGCTGGAGCGGCGGCCGGCGCTCATCCTGGCCGACCTCGGCGAGCCGAGCATCATGGGCGAGCTGCGCGCCATCCGCGCCCGAGTGCCCACCACGCGGGTGATCGGTTTCCTCGGCCACCTCCGCTCCGACCTGATGGACGAAGCTCGGTTGATCGGCATCGAGGAGGTGCTGACCCGTGGGCAGCTCGCCGCGAGCCTCGACGACGTGTTGCTCAAGAGCAGTCGATCAATCGACGGGTCTTGACTTTAGACAGGGGGTCGGCCTGGGAGGTTGCCGAATTCTTCGACAACCTCTAAGAGGTACGGACGCCGGGGCCGGATGAAGGATGAGCTCGCGACCTCCGGGACCGGCTCCCCGAGTCCGAGCAGTCGAACCCTTTTCGTATGCAGGTTCATCCAACCCCTTGAACGCGCGGACGCGAACGCAGGCGATTCCATGCCGTCACCGAGCCTTGGAGATGGTGCCGCGCCGTACACACGTGAGGACCTCGAGAGATGAGCGCGACGACAGTCGAGATCACGCAGCAGAACTTCCAGTCGCTCGTGGACCGGGACGGCATCGTGCTCATCGACTGGTGGGCGCAATGGTGTGGCCCTTGCCGGGCCTTTGCCCCGACCTACGAGCTCGTGGCGGCCAAGCACCCGGACATCACCTTCGGCAAGGTGAACACCGAAGTGGAACAGGCGCTGGCAGAGACGTTCGAGATCCGCTCCATCCCCACACTCATGATCCTGCGCGACAAGGTGCTGCTCTTCTCGCAAGCGGGCGCGCTCCCCGAGTCGGGGCTCGAAGACCTCATCCGGCAGGTGCGCGCGCTCGACATGGACACAGTGCGCGCACGGATCGCGTCGAAGCAGCAGGAGAAGAAGTCGGATACGCCGTGACCCGCCGCCAACCGCAGCGGTCACGCTCGAGCTGACCGCTTGTGAGACGGAAGGTGAAGTGGAGCGCACACGAAGCCAGGGCGGCGGTACCGGGCCGCCGCCCTGCTACGGTCCGCGCGTGGCTACTTGGTGCCGCTCGGGGACTCGCTGCTCGGGGGCGGGGGCGGGGTGGTTTCCGTGCCTGTGCCCGTGCCGGTAGAAGGGCTTGAGGGGCTGGGAGAGGTACCCATACCCGTGTCTGTGCCCATCGAGCCGGCAGACATGATGTCGAGGCTCTTGACCTTGACCGTGTTGCCCGATCCGGAATAGCTGGCCCGGATCTCGTCGCCTTCCTTGATGTCGTCGAGGGAGGCGTTCGAGCCATCCTTCATCACCTTCGTGCTCGAGTCGACCTTGAGGGTCTTGCTGCTGCCCGACAGCGTCAGCGTGTTCTTGGAGCGGTTGAACTTCTCCACCTTGCCCTGAAGCTCGGTGCCGGACCTGGTCGGGGAGGTGCCACTCGTCGCGGCTGACCCGGTGGAGGAGCCGGAGCTCTCACCCATCGTGCCGGTCGTGGAGCCAGTGCTGCCCGTACTCTCGGTACCGCTGCCGCCGGTCAGCGCCAAGGCGTGGCTGGCCATGAAGACCATGCCGGCGGTGGCGAGGCCGAAGCCCCATCCCATCTTCTTCATCACATCCCCCTATCGTTAGCGCGCAGGGAAGCCGGTTGTAGGCCGGCGCTCTTCGCTGGGTTGGCCATACGGTAATGACGCAATCCCCAGGCGCCAGTGGGGTTGCGAGGTGCTGGCGAGGTGGCGAGTGCCCGCTGGCAGGGACGCGACTCCCGCTGGGGGTCCGCTGTCAGACCCCCTTGCTACCTGAACATACAATCAGTATTCTGCCTCTAGAGAGCTACTTCATCAAAGGACACCGACGGGCACGGCATGGCAACGAACGCGAGAGAGATCATCGAGGGGCTCCAGGAGGCGATCCACCGCATCGAGCGGAGGCCGCCGCGGCGGGCGCGCTTCGCATCGAGCGGTCGCCCCGAGGTGGACGCTCTCCTGCCTGGCGGCGGCTTTCCGCGCGGTGCGCTGACCGAGCTCGCGGGCGGCCATGCGAGCGGAAAGACTGCGCTCGCGCTGTCGGCGCTCGCCGCCGCGATGGGACAGGATGGGCTTGCTGCCTTCGTCGATGGTCGGGGTGAGCTCTACCCGCCCGCCGCTGCCGCATTCGGGATCGACCTCGATCGCCTGCTCGTCGTCCGTCCACTTGCGCTGGGCCACGGAGACGGGGAGGGCGAGGTGGCCCGTCGCGCGCTCTGGGCAGCCGAGGCGTTGCTCTCCAGCGGTGCCTTCGAGGCGGTCGCCATGGACGTGCCGATCGGGGGCGTTCGCGATCGGATGGCCGGCACAGCCTGTCTGGCGGGGATGCTGCGCAGGCTGCGCGCGGCGGCGGAGAAGGGGGGTGCGGTGGGGGTCTGGCTCGGCGTGCCGGGGAGCGTGCATGTGCCGTCGGCGGTGCGCCTCGAGCTCTCGGCCGGCTCGGTGGGCTTGCAAGTGCGGCGCGACTTTCGCGCGGGGAGCATGATGCGCACCGAAAGCGCTGCGACATGAGCGAAACACGAGTCAGTTGCGGCACCGGCTGGGCCGACCCCTTCGCACGAAACGAGGACGGCCGGGGTGCCGAAGGGCCGTGGCCCGCAGCCTGTAGCCCGCAGCCCGTAGCCGAGTTTCCTCCTAGACTCGTTGCCCTGTGCGTCCCGGACTTGTCGCTGCAACGCATCCTGCGGGCGCGCGAGGCAGCAGGGGTGGAGCGCGGCGCCAGTGCATCACGCCGCATACCACTCGCAGTCGAGCACAACGGATACGTGGTGGCGTGCGACGCCGAGGCGCGCGAGCGGGGTGTGCGGCGAGGCGAAGCGCTTGCTCAGGCGCGGGCTGCCTGCGCGGAATTGGAGCTGGTGCCGGCGGACGAAGCGGAGGACCGCGCGGCGCTGGAGGGCCTCGCGGAGGCGCTCCTTGCCCTCGCTCCCGTAGTGGAGATCGCCTGGCCCGATACGCTCCTCCTCGACGCGAGCGGGGCGCACCTCCTCCCGTACGAGCGTGGCACAGGGGCTGAATGGGAAGCGCTCCTGGCGGAGCGAGCGGTGGCGCTGGCGGCCGGTCTCGGGCTGCGCTGCCGGGCGGCAGTCGCAAGCGGACGTGCGCCGGCGCGCGCTCTCGCCCGGCACGGCCGGGCGCCCACACCGTCGGACGCCGGCAGCGCGGCGCTGGCTGGCCTGCCCATCTCCGCGCTCGAGCTGTCGGCCCCGCTCGAGGGGCGACTCACCGCGCTCGGGTTGCGCGAGGTGGGCGATCTGGCACGGCTCCCCGCCGAAGCGCTCGCGCACCGTTTCGGTGCGGCGGGGCTCGCTGCCTGGCGCCTGGCGCACGGCGACGATCCGTCGCCGCTCGTGCCCTACGTGCCCGAGCGGCTCCCGGAGGAACGCCTCGAGCTGGAGGCGCCCGTGGAGAGCTCGGAACCACTTCTCTTCGGCCTCAAGCGCCTCTGCGATCGCCTGGCGGCGCGGCTCGCCGGCCGAAGCCTCGGCGCGACGCGCCTCGCGCTCGTGCTCCTGCTCGATCCGCGCAGTCGGAAGAGCGAAGTGCGGCTCGAGATCCGGCTGGCTTCGCCCTCGAGCGCTGCGTCGCGCTGGCTCCTCGTGCTGCGCGAACGGCTTGCCGCGCTGCGGCTCCCGGGGGCGGTGACGGCGGCGGTGCTAGGCGTGGCGGAGGCAGCGCCCGCGCCGATCGAGCAGCTCGCCATCGGCGATCGCCCGGAGCAGCTCGCGGCGCTGGAGGGAGTCCTTGTCCGCCTCGCCGCGCGCCTCGGCGACGGGGCGCTCTTCGCTGCGGAACCGGTGAACCGGCACCGGCCGGAGTCCGCATACCAGGCCGGCGCGTTCGCGGTGAAGAAGGACCGCAGGAAGGAGACCGGGAAGGGGACGGGAAAGGGCAGGCGGAACAGGGCAAACGGAGCAGAGGGGCCGTCAAATGGGGTCGAAGCCGGGAGCGAGCGCCTCTCCTCTCCCGCTGCCTCGCCCCCCATCTCCGCCCTCGTCCGCCCCACGCGTCTCCTGCCGCACCCGCAGCCGCTCGTCGCGCTGGGCGAGGGCGGACGGCTCACTGCACTCCGCGTCGATCAGCCTGGCCAGCGCGTCGGCGCTGGCGGGCAGACGCTGCGCGTCCTCGCGCTCTCGCCGGCGGAACGGCTCGCCGGTGAATGGTGGGGAGATCCGTTCGATCGCGATTACCACCGCGCCAGCATCGAGGGCATGGGCGACTGCTGGATCTTTCGCGACGCTGGCGATGGCCGACTCTGGCTTCACGGGTTCTTCGATTGACTACCGCTCCGAGGTTCGCCAAGCATGGCCCCCGCTCGTTACGCAGAGCTGCGCTGCAAGTCCTCGTTCTCCTTCCTGCGCGGCGCGAGCCATCCCGAGGAACTCGTCGCTCGCGCCGTGGAGCTGGAGCTCGCGGGGCTCGCGCTCGCCGACGTGAACGGGCTCTATGGCGTGGTGCGGGCTCATGCCGAGGCCAAGCGGCGTGGGCTACCGCTCATCGTCGGGGCAGAGATCGCCTGCGTCGATCTCTCACCCGGCCCGTTTCGCGTGTCGCCACTCGTGCTCCTGGCCATGGATCGCGAGGGGTACGCCGGTTTATGCAGGCTCCTCAGCGAGGCGCACTGCGGCGCGCCGCCCGCCGAGGACGGCGCGCCCGCGCGGCGCCAGACAGTGGACCTCCCATTCCGCAAGGTGGCGGAGCGTGCGCGCGGTCTCTTCGCGCTCTTCCCTGGCGTGGACGGCGAGGCGGCGGCACGGCTCCGCGACGCCTTCGGGCGGCGGCTGGCGCTCGCGGTGGCACGCCACCACGTCGCCGGGGAGGAGACGCGCATCGGCGCGGCGCGCAGCATCGGCCGGCGGCTCGGGATCCGGGTGGCGGTGACGAACGACGCGCACATGCACGAAAGGCGACGTCAGCCGCTCCAGGACGTCCTCGCGTGCATCCGCCTCGGCACCACCGTGGAGAAGGCAGGGCGGCGGCTCTTCCCGAACGCGGAACGGACGCTCAAGGGCCCCGAGGAGATGGCCCTGCTCTGGCCCGATTTTCCGGAGGGGCTCGAGAACGCGGTGGCGATCGCGGACGCGTGTCGCTTCCGGCTCGACGAGATCCACGGAGAGCATCCGCTTCCTCCGGTCCTCGCGACGCCGGGCGACAAGCCCCCGCCCTACACCCCGGCGGATCCCCTCGAGGAGGGAGTGGATTTTTGCGCCGTCACCGGCATGCCTCTCCTCCGCGCGCTCGTCGAGCGGGGCGCGCGCTGGCGCTGGAACGGTCCTACTCCCGAGGAGGTGCGGCGGCAGATTGCCAAGGAGCTCGATCTCGTCGAGCACCTCGACTACGCGAGCTATTTCCTCACCGTTTGGGACGTCGTCCGCTTCGCCCGCGAGCGCGGAATCCTGTGTCAGGGGCGCGGCAGCGCGGCGAACTCCGTCCTCTGCTACTGCCTCGGGATCACCTCCATCGACCCCGTGCGCATGGGGCTCCTCTTCGAGCGCTTCATCTCGGTCGAGCGTGGCGAACCGCCCGACATCGACGTCGACTTCGAGCACTCGCGCCGCGAGGAGGTGATCCAGTACGTGTACGCAAAGTACGGGCGAGACCGCGCCGGCATGGTCTGCGAGGTCATCAGCTACCGCGGCCGCTCCGCCCTCCGCGACGTGGGTAAGGCGCTCGGGCTCTCGCTGGCGCAGGTAGAGCGCCTCTCCAGGCTCCTCTGCGCCTACGAGGATCTGGCCTCCGTGACGCCGGAGATCCTGGCCCAGGCGGGCCTCGACACGGCCGCGTCGCCCGCGGTGCGGCAGACCCTCCTCCTCGCGCGCGAGCTGCAGGGTTTCCCGCGCCACCTCTCCATCCACGTGGGCGGATTCATCATCACGCGCCGGCCGCTCTGCGAGACGGTGCCCATCGAGCCGGCCGCCATGCGGGGCCGCACGGTGGTGCAATGGGACAAGGACGACATCGCCGAGCTGGGACTCCTCAAGGTGGACCTGCTCGGCCTCGGTATGCTCACCGCGCTCTCGCGATGCCTCGAGCTCCTCGCTGCCCATCACCCGGGTCCGACGGTGCCCACGGCGATCCCCTGGCCGGACAGCCTGGCCACCATCCCCGCGGAGGATCCCGCCGTCTACGAGATGGTGTCGCGCGCCGACACCATCGGCGTCTTCCAGATCGAGTCGCGCGCGCAGATGTCGCTCCTGCCGCGCCTCAAGCCACGGCGCTTCTACGACCTCGTCATCTCGGTCGCCATCATCCGCCCTGGGCCGATCCAGGGCGGCATGGTCCACCCGTTCCTGCGCCGACGGGATGGGCTCGAGCCGGTGCGCTACCCGTACGCGCCGCTCGCACCGGTGCTGGAGAAGACGCTCGGCGTACCGCTCTTCCAGGAGCAGGCGATGCGCCTCGCGGTGGTGGCGGCGGGGTTCACGCCGGGCGAGGCTGACGAGCTCCGGCGCGTCATGACCCACAAGCGCTCGCACGAGCGGATGGAGTCGATGAAGTCGCGGCTGGTGGCCGGCATGGCGGAGCGGAACATTCCGCGCGCCGACGCGGAGGAGGTATTCCGGCAGCTCCTCGGGTTCGCCGGCTACGGATTCCCCGAATCGCACGCCGCTTCCTTCGCGCTCCTGGTCTACGCGTCGGCGTGGCTGAAGCTCCATCACCCGGCAGCCTTCGCGTGTGCGCTGCTCGACAGTCAACCGATGGGTTTCTACGCCCCGCACACGCTCGTCGAGGACGCGAAGCGCCACGGGGTCGAGGTGCGGGGAGCGGACGTGGTGCGCTCGGACTGGGAGTCCACGCTGGAGGGCGCGGACCCCGGCCGTTCGCTGCGCCAGGGCGAGCGCCCGGCGCTGCGCGTCGGGCTCTGCGTGGTGCGCGGGCTGCCCAGGGCCGTCGGCGAGGCCGTGGTCGCGGCGCGGCGCCAGCGGCCCTTCGCGTCCATCGCCGATCTCGCACGACGCGCGGCGCTGTCGCCCGCCTGGCTCGAGCGGCTCGCCTCGGCGGGTGCGCTGCGCGGGCTCGAGGACCAGCGGCGGCGGGCGCTATGGAGCGCGCTCGCGGTGGGCGCGTCCGCGGTCGAGGGCGATCTCTTCGCCGGCGTGACGACCGCGGAGCCGGCGGCGCTCATCCCGGAGGCGAGCGCGTCCGAGGAAGTGGCGGCCGACTACGCCACCACTGGCCTCTCGGAGCGCGCCCATCCCATGGCGATGCTCCGGCCGAGGCTCGATGTGCGCCAGGTCCGCACCGCCCGCGAGCTCTTGAGGATGCGCGACCGCGCTGCCGTCGAGGTGGCCGGGCTCGTCATCGTGCGGCAGCGCCCCGAGACCGCTTCCGGCATCGTCTTCGTGAGCCTCGAGGACGAGACGGGGATCGCGAACCTGGTCGTCATGCCCGATGTCTATGAGCGGTTCCGGCCGCTCGTCCGCGGAGCAGCCTTCCTGCTCGCGCAGGGGAGGGTGGAGCGAATGGGGCAGGTTGTGAACGTCCGCGTCTCATCGCTCGCGCCGCTCCCGACAGCTCATGGTATCCAGCCCAGGGCACGCGATTTTCATTGAACGCCATGACCAAGCTGCCGACGGGCTCATCAGGCGCAGCGAAGGGGAAGGACGATCGTGGCCGACAGGGCGTAAGCGTCCCAGGACCCCCGAAAAACCACAGCATCTTGTACTTGACCATACATG
>Ga0154716_1084_pt4 | contig 13445 bp, 12 predicted proteins | sample Rifle2008BG16ft_FD_105724 | JGI IMG/M metagenome (GOLD analysis project Ga0154716, IMG submission 105724) | Anaeromyxobacter sp. RBG_16_69_14
GATCACCTGTGGCACGGTCGTCGTGCACGGCCAGGTGAACGGGAACATCAAGGCCAGGACCGCTGTCGAGCTGCACCGCTCGGCGAAGGTCCACGGCAACATCGAGACGCCGTCGATCCTGGTCGAGAAGGGCGTCCTGCTCCAGGGCGAGGTCAAGATGACGCACGACGACCAGGGCGCGCTCGCGAATCCCTACTCGGCGCCTTCGTCGGTCGAACTGCAGTAGCGAGGCTTAGACCCCCGCGAACTGCACGCCCTCGAAGACCAGCGTGGGCGTCTTCGACGCGGAGTACGGATAGGGATCGTTCCCCACCGCCGCGAGCCGCTGCCAGAGCTCGAGGTGGTTGCCGGACACGTTCATCTCGCCGATGACCTCGGCGACCTTCCCGCCGCGCACGCGGAAGCCCTGCGCGCCGAGCGAGAAGTCGCCGGTGGTTCCGTTCGAGTTCCCGCCCAGGAAGCCGGTGACGAGGAAGCCCTCCTTCATGTCGGCGAGGAGCGCGTCGGGGCCCCTGTCGCCGAGCTTCCACGCCAGGTTCGACATGCCGCGCGTGGTCGGCCGCATGCCGAGCTTCCTGCCGTAGTAGTTGTCGACGTAGTAGCTACGCAGCATGCCCTTCTCGAACACAGGGAAGTGCCTGGCCGCGATCCCCTCCGAGTCGAAGAGGCGCGAGCCGAGGCCGCGCGGCACGAGCGGGTCATCCGCGAGGTCGAGCTTCGCGCTCGCGATCTGCTGCCCCATCTTGCCGTCGAGGAAGCTGCGCTTCTGCTGGAGCGCCGACGCCGCGAGTGGGCCCATGAGGAAGCCGAGGAGGCGCCCCGCGGAGCGGTTCTCGACCGCCATCGCGAAGAGCGCCGATTCGCCTTTCCTGGAGCCGATGCGGGAGAGAGCGCGCGCGGCCGCGTTCCGGCCCACCTCCTCCGGCGAAGGAAGCGCGGCGAAGTGGCGCGCGCTCGCCGCGTCCCAGTCCTCGGGCCTGCGGCCATCTGGATCCTTCACCGAGACCTGGGCGCTCATCCCGAAGTCGGTCACGCGGCGCGCGCCGACGAACCCGTTCGAGGTCGCGCGAAAGCTCTCCGCCATCGTGTCGCCGAAGCCGGTCGTGACCGACAGGATGGCCTGGGCACCCTTCACGCTACGCGCGGCTGCCTCCATGTCCTCGGCGATCTTGCGCCGGCGCAGGGCGTCCACCTCGCCGTAGCGCGGATCCTCGAGATCGAGGTCCACCTTGGCCTGCCCCTCGTAGAGGCTGGGGTCGGGCAGCGCCCGATGCGGGTCGGCGGCCAGCTTGCGGGTGAGCGCGACGGCGTCCTCGACGAAGCGCTGCACCGCCTCAAGCCGGAGGTCGGAGGTGGAGACCGAGGAGTAGCGGCCCTCGACGTACAGCTCGAGCCCGAGCCCGCGCGTGGTCGCCTCGCTCACCTTCTCGATCTTCCCGTCTCGCCACTGCACCTCGACATTGCGCACGCGGTAGGCGCCTGCGGCGGCCTCGTTTGCGCCCTTCTTCCGGGCGAAGGCTATCGCGTCCTGGGCTATGACGAGCATGCTGTCGTTCGGGGCCATGGCGTCCTTGTGGGCTACGGGCAACGGGCTACGGAATTCGGGTTCGAGTTAGCCCTTCCCGCGGCCGCCCACGGTCATGGAGGAGACGCGCACGGTGGGCAAGCCTTGCGACACGGGCACGCTCTGTCCGTCCTTACCGCAGGTCCAGCCGCCCTCGTCGATCTGGAGGTCGTCCGAGACCATGTCCACCATCTCCAGGGCCTTCGGCCCGTTCCCGATGATGTTCACGTCCTTGATGGGCCGCGTGAGCTTGCCGTCCTCGATGAGATAGCCGTTCTTCACGTAGAAGGTGAAGTCGCCGGCGCCGATGTTCACCTGGCCGTTCGTGAAGTTCTGGCAGTAGATGCCCTTTTTCACGCTGGCGATGATCTCGTCCTTCTTGTGCGGGCCGGGCAGCATGTAGGTGGAGCGCATGCGCGGCATGGGCGCGAACTGGTAACCCTGACGGCGACCATTTCCGGTGGGGGCCACGCCGTAGTGTCTGGCGGAGATCGAGTCGTGCAGGTAGGTGGCGAGGACGCCGTTCTCGACCAGCTGCGTGCGGCCCGCCTCGTTGCCCTCGTCGTCCACGTTGATGGCACCCCGCGCGTTCTCGTTGGTGGCGTCGTCGACGATGTTCACGAACGGCCTGGCGATGGGCTTGCCGATCTTGTCCGCGTAGATGGAAACGTTCTTCCGGTTGAAGTCGGCCTCCATGCCGTGGCCGATGGCCTCGTGCAGGAGGATGCCCGAGGAGCCTGCCGCCAGCACGACCGGCATCTCGCCCGCCGGCGGCGGCGCTGCCTCGAAGAGGATCGTGGTCCGCGCCACCGCCTCGCGCACCACGCGGTCCACCCGGTCGGGCGCGTAGAACTCGAAGCCGGCCCGGCCGGCGACGTTGTAGCCGCCCTGCTCGCGCAGGCCGTTCTGCTCCGCCAGGCACGAGACGTAGAGAAGCGTCATCGGCTGCAGATCCTCGACGATGCGGCCCTGGCTGTCGGCGAGGAGCACCGCTCCCGACTCGTCGCGGAAGTGGACGCTGACCTTCTTCACGCGAGGATCGGCGGCGAAGACCCTCGCGTTCACGGCGTCGAGGATGGGCAGCTTCTGCTCAGGCCTGATGTCCTCCCAGCGAACCCTGAGCGGGTAGCGCTGCGGCAGGCGGCCGGCGACGTGGAAGCGCTGCGGCGCCCCGCGCGAGGGGCCGTCGGCGATGGCGGCCGCGGTCAGCGCGCACGTCCTGAGCGCTGCCAGCGAGAGGTCCTCGCTATAGCCGTAGCCAGTCTGATCGCCCTTCACGACGCGCACGCCTACCCCGAGTTCGACGGAGGCGAAGGCGCGGTTCACCGCCCCGTCCTCGAGCGCGAGGTCGTTCGAGACGCGGTGCTGGAAAAAGACGTCGGCGTAATCGCCGCCGCGCGAGAGCGCCGCGCCCAGCGCCTCGCCGATCATGGCCTCGGTGACGCCGAAGCGAGCGAAGTAGCCGATACCGTTCGTGGCGCCTCCCGGCTGCGGCTCTTCGCCGGCGCCGACGACGACGGGGTCACTCGCCCCGGCTCCCCCGGCTTGGATGATGAGCGTGCTCGCGGACATCGTGACGAACCTCCGGTACCCCTCTCGTTCGAAGCCAAAGGCCAGTTCTCTGGCGAGTGCCCGGCCTGCCGCGCTGGGGTGCGCTCGCGCGGCGAGGCTCAAGTACCTAACGCCGATTCCGCGGAACGGCGAAGTCTCTCTGCTGGTGGCGATGGCTTCGCCTCGTCCATCCCTTCCCGCCTCTTCTCGGGAGCCCCACCAGGGGCGCAGAACCGTCCGTCCAGGCAGCGGATTATCCGCGCATGCCAACCGTCCACATCGGCGATGCGTCCATTCACTACCGGGAGGCCGGCGGCGGCAACGACGTCGTGCTGCTCCTGCACGCTTTTCCCCTCCACTCCGGGATGTGGGCGCCGCAGCTGACCGCCCTCGCCGGGCGCTTCCGCGTCATCGCGCCCGACTACCGCGGGCTCGGCCAGAGCCGCCCGGCGCCACCCGCAGCGACGATGGAGCTCCTGGCGGGGGACATGATCGGGCTGCTACGCCAGCTCGGCGTCCGCCGCGCCGCGGTGGCCGGACTGTCCATGGGCGGCTACCTCGCCCTCGAGCTTTACCGGCGGTCGCCCGGCCTGTTCAGCGGCCTGGCGCTCTGCGACACGAAGGCGACTCCCGACACCGTGGAGCAGAGGGCGGGGCGCGAGACCTTTGCGCAGAACGCCCTCTCGAAGGGGCTCCCCTGGGTGGCGAGCGACTTCGCGCCAAAGCTGTTGCGGCCGAGCGCGGATCCAGCGGTGATGGCGAAGGTGAAGGAGCTCATCGGCGACGGAACACCGGAGGGCGTGGCGGCGGCGCAGCGGGGCATGGGGCTCCGGCCCGACTCGGTCCCGACGCTGGCGCGCATCACCTGCCCAACCATCGTGATCCACGGCGAGGATGACCAACTCATCCCCTTCGCCCAGGCCCAGCGAACGGCGCAGACGATCAGGGGGGCTCGCATCGTCCGCATTCCGGGCGCGGGCCACCTGCCGAACCTCGAGTCACCCGGAGCGTTCAACGCGGCACTGTCGACGTTCTTCGCGGCCCTCCCCGTCGAGCGCCCCGCGGTGGAGCCCGACGAGTAGGGGCTCTCAGCGCGGCGAGTGCCGCAACCAGGGTGCGAACGGCAATCCTCAATGGCCGGCCCCTCGCGAGCCAGGCTACACCCCGCGCTGAGGACTTCCGGACCTGCGGTCCTCAGGGCGGGGGGAGCGCCGGCTCCCCCCGCACCCCCCAGACGAAGTTGTCGCGCCGCTCGACGAAACTCGGAAGTAGTAGATCAGGCGTCTTCCTCCGGAGCGAGCGCGTCCGCGAGAGCGTCCGCCGCCGTCGCCACCACGCGCTCCACCTGCGCTCGTTCCGCCGCTCCGAAAGCTGGGTCCTCCTCGGCGACGAGGTCGAGCGCCTCGGCGGCATAGGCGGCCAGGGCCGGTTGCGCCGCTTCCAGGGCCAGCGGCTCGGACTCCAGCGCGCGCAGCTCGTGGAACTCCACCTTCCCGACGCGGTCCCCGAAGGCCACGTCGAACATGGCCCACGTCTCGAATGCGAGGTCGTGCGCGGCCAGCGCGCCCTCTTCGGGCAGCGGTACCGCGTCGAGCCAGGCGACGAGGTCGGGCTGCGCGCTCTCGAAGCGATCGCGCAAGCGGCGTCGGTCGCGCTCGGCGAGCGCGTCGAGGTGCTTCCAGACAGCCTCGATGACCGCGGGAGGGACCTGAGAGCCCCGCGCCGCACCGCGCTTCGGGAGTCGCGTCGACGGGGTCGGTGCCACCTCGGGCGCCACTGCGGGCGCGTCGTCGGCGATGGAGAGTCCGGCGGCGATCCGGTCCCACAAGGCGAAGAGATTGCCGTAGAGCCGGCGGGCCTCGTCGGGCGATTCGAAGCGCGGCTCGTCCGGGAAGAGCGTCGGGATGACGTCGCTGCGCTCCTCGCGGACGGCCTGCGCATTCCGAAAGCGCTCCGCCACCTCCTGCGTGCCATGGGGCGAGCCGGCGCGCTCCAGCAGGGTCGTGAGGATGTCCGGACCTTCGTACTCGCGGGGGAGCCCAAGCTCGTCGTTCGGTTCCCCGCTGCCGCCCCCGCCCCTAGGTCGCCGTCCCATGTCAGCTTACTTAACGCGATAGCTTACTTAACGCGACCCGCCACTCCGTGGGGCGTCATCTTTGTCACGCTGCGGCCCGCCGCGCCTCGCGCGGGGCGCGGCGCATGAAAAGGAGCCGCGGGTGGGCCGGTCGTGAGGCTTCGCGTTCGCACTCGACGGCTGGCTACTCGTCGGCGAACCACTCGTCCGTGTCGGGCTCATCGCCACCGTCACCCATCATCATGGCCTGGCGGCCGGCTTGCGGCCCGTCGCCTGGCTGCATCTCCCCGCGGCCCATACCCATGCCACCCATGCTCTTGCCCATGCCTCGCCCGCCGCGCGGGCCGGCGCAGGGACCGCCGTGCATCATCATCCTCTCCGCGTGCGAGTGGAACGTCGCCAGAAAGAGGGCCGCCTTGGCCTTCTTCTGCGGCGACAGGCCCTGCGAAAGCTGCTGGAACATCTCCGATTTCAGAGCCTGCAGCTGGGTGCGGGCCTCGCGCAGGCGCTGCACTGCTTGATCGACCTTTGCGCCGGCGTCCTTGTCGCCGCGCGCGGCGTCGCGCAGGATGCGCACGTTGTCGGCCACCTGCTTGCGCAGCGGCGCGCGCCGCTCGTCGAACTTTGCCATCACGTCGCGCGCGCGAATCGCGCCGGCGTCGTCGAGGTCGAGCGCCTCGGCGAGCCCGAGAGTGCGGGCGAGGCGCATCCGCTTCTGCATCCGCTCCATGTGCGCAGGATCGTCGGGGCCTGCGCCCTGTCCTGCCCCGGCACCGCGGGCAGGGGAGCCCTGGGGTGCAGCAGCCAGCACCACGGCGGGAAGCAGGGCCAGCATCACGGTGAGCTTCTTCATGGTCGGTCTCCTCTTCAGCTCTGCGGGGGACGAGCCTCCGCCCTACGTTGAATGCGCTTCTCCATCGGCGGAAGAATCCTCCGCCGTACTGCAGCGGCAGGGGACGACCTTCCACAATGGACCTTGGGGACGACCCCCCGACCTCTGCGAGCCGTCGGCCGGCCCTACGGCTGCTCTGCTGCGTCGAGCGCAGCCAGCGCGACGTCCTCGCTGGTGATCTCCTCGTCGTCCTGTCTCCTGGCAAGCGCGCTCGTCTCGACAGACTCGCCCACGTCGGGCTCCGCGGCTGCCGCTGGAGCGGCCGACTCCAAAGCGTGCGGAACGCGCTTCTCGAACAGGCCCGGCGCCAGCGCCAGCGCGGCGGCGGCAGCCACCGAGAGGACGCCGGCACCGAGGGCGAGTCTGGCGGTGCGGCTCCGGTGACGCTTCCAGGCCGCGAGCGTGGAAAGGGCGAGATCGAGGTGTTCCCGCCCACGCTCGGTGGGCGCCCCTCTCCCCGGCCCTCTCCCCACTCCGCAGGGCAAGGGAGATGGGACGCCGGCGTCCCGGCAAGCGGAGCCCTTCGGCATCCGCATGAGGTCAAGGGCGGCCTCGTAGCTGGCTAGCTCGGCGCGGCAGCGCTCGCAGCTCGGGAGGTGTGCGTCGAGGCGCGCCTGGTCTTCCGGCGCGAGGTCGCCCGAGGCGCGCTCGGCGAGGAGCCCGTCCAGCTCGACGCAGGGATTCATGGGCCCTCCACCCTGGCGACGGCGTCACGCAGACGCCGTGCGGCGTGATGGAAGTGAACCCTGGCGTTGCCCTCCGTGATGCCGAGCACCCCCGCGATCTCGCGGAACGACAGCTCTGCGTCGATACGGAGGGTGAGCACATCGCGCTGGCGCTGCGGCAGGTTCAGCACCGCCGTGCGCACTGCGCGCTCGCGCTCGGCGTGCTCGAGCTCTGCCGTCCCCACCCCCCACACGGGCACCGCCTCCGCCGCCTCGACCGGCGCACGTCGCCAGCGCCGCGTGTCGCGCGCGTGATTCCTTCCCAGGTTCACCGCGACGCGGAAGAGCCAGGCGCGAAAGGATTCGGGGCCGATCGCGCGCAGCCAGGACGTCCGCCGCACCGCCTGGAAAGCCCTGACGAAGGCCACCTGCGCAAGATCGCGCGCGGCATCGGAGCCTGCCGGGGAACCCTCGGTGTACCGCTTCAGGAGCGCGAGCACCGTCCGCTCGTGGCGCCGCACCAGCTCTCCGAACGCCTCGTCGTCACCGGCGAGGAAGGCACGCACCAAGGCCTCGTCCGAGCGCTCGCTCGCCGCGGCGGCCGTGACGAGCCGCAGCCCCGACCGCGCGCGAGCCCGATCTCTGGCGTCCGCCATGAGGCCTCGAATACGTCGTCCGTCCCTGAGATTCCCCGCGGCCACGTACAACAAGAACCCTTGCCCGGTGGGATGTTAAAGAATAATCCCCTGGGCGCCCGCTCCGACGGGCGAAAGGCGAGGAATCACACCAAATGCTCGATCTGAAGGCCGTGGCCTCGGACCCCGAGAGCTTCGAGCGGCGGCTTCTTCGACGCAGCGCCGAGGTGGCGCTGCTCCTGAAGCCGGTGAAGGACCTCGCTGGCAGGCGCCGCGAGCTCAACGTCCTCCTCGAGGGTCTGAAGAAGGACCAGTCGGCCGCCAACGCCGGAGTGGGCCAGCTCATGCGGACCGACAAGGCCGCGGGCGAGCAAGCACGGACCGAGGCGCGGCGGCTCGGCGATGAGGTAAAGGCCAAGGACGAGCTGCTGCAGGCGGTGGAGGCCGAGATCGAGCGCCTGCTGATGCTCGTCCCGAACCCCCCACAGCAGAGTGTACCCGACGGGAAGGACTCGGCCGACAACAAGGAGATCGGGCACTCCGGCGTGCGGCCGCGCTTCGACTTCCAGCCGAAGCCGCACTGGGAGCTGGGCGAGGCGCTGGGCGTCCTCGAGTGGCAACAGGCCGCGAAGCTCTCCGGCTCGCGCTTCACCGTCTACAAGGGCGCGGCAGCGCGGCTCGAGCGTGCTCTGGCGAGCTTCTTCCTCGACGTCCACACGTCGCGTGGGTACACCGAGATCCTCCCACCCTACCTGGTCACGCGAGAGGCGATGACCGGCACCGGGCAGCTCCCGAAGTTCGAGGAGGACCTTTTCAGAACTACGGGCGAGCACCCGCTCTACCTCATCCCCACGGCCGAGGTCCCGCTCACGAATCTCCATCGGGACGAGGTCCTGGAGCGCTCGGCGCTTCCCATCTCTTACTGTTCGTGGACCCCTTGCTTCCGCGCCGAGGCGGGCGCCGCCGGCAAGGACACGCGCGGCCTCATCCGCCAGCACCAGTTCAACAAGGTGGAGCTGGTGAAGATCGTGAAGCCGGACGAGAGCGATGCGGAGCACGAGAAGATGCTGGACGACGCTTGCGAGGTCCTGCGCCGGCTCGGGCTTCACCACCGAGTGGTCCTCCTGTGCGCCGGCGACATGGGCTTCGCATCGGCGAAGACCTACGACATCGAGGTATGGTGCCCCGGCCAGGGCGTATTCCGCGAGATCAGCTCCGTCTCCAACTGCGAGGAGTTCCAGGCGCGGCGCATCCGAATTCGCTACCGCGACGAGAAAGGGAAACCCCGGCTCGCCCATACCCTGAATGGCTCGGGCGTGGCGGTGGGGCGCACGGTCGTCGCGCTCTTCGAGCAGTACCAGCAGGCCGACGGGTCCATCCTCGTGCCCGAGGTGCTGCGGCCGTACATGGGCGGGATGGAGCGCATCACGCGGCAGGAGTTTCCGCGTGGCGTCGAGAGGTAGCCTGTGGCCAGCCGAGAAAGCGTCGGCGTCTCGAACTCGCTTGATCGCCGAGCCCGACGTGCCGTATATGGGCGGGTCTTGAAGTTCTGGTTGCGGCTCAAGGATTCCGGTTCGGAGGAGTGGCCGAGTGGCTTAAGGCGGCGGTCTTGAAAACCGCTGAGGGTTCACGCCCTCCGAAGGTTCGAATCCTTCCTCCTCCGCCAGGTGGAAGCGAAAGAGGTTCAAGGAAAGGTGGCCGAGGGGCCGAAGGCGCTGGTTTGCTAAACCAGTATACGGGAAACTGTATCGAGGGTTCGAATCCCTCCCTTTCCGCCATTTTGGAGGTCGTTTCACGTACACACGGCCCGAACGAAGACGGGCTGTGCTGTATTTCACATTCCCCCGGGCGTGGGACGGTTACGCCTGCTCCATGAGCGTGCTCTGGGCAGCGCGCGTCCGGGCGAGTGCTGCGTTACACGGGCGGCGATCGCAGAAGATCTCGTTGGAGAGGATGCTCCACATGCGGGGGAGCCTGCCCTCGTAGACTGCCCAAGTCCGGCCACAGGCCGAACAGCGGACTTGCTCGATAGGCTGGCGAGGCGACAGCTTGAACGTGCGCGAGACGCGAGGCATGGGGAAATCCTCTCCTTTCTTTGCCAGCAAAGGGTGGGGGGTGACGGGTGCCTGAGGCCTTCAGCCGAAACCTACCCCAAACAGGCGCCTATGGGACGGAGAAACAGCCAGGCGCGCGTTTTTCAGGGCGGGGCGCGGCCATGTCTCCCTCCGGGAGCAGTACCGGCTGTGCCGACCCCGCCGCTTGGGCTCCCTAGACGTCGCCGTCGTCGCCCGCGGCGTCGGCCCGCCCGTCAGACACCCAGCTCAGCGCCGCCATCGCTCGCGGCCACCCGATCGTGGTGATGGCCAGCCGCACGGCATGCTCGATGTCCTGCCGGGAGCAGCCGCCGGCGAGGGCGTGACGTACCGCCGAGTGGACGCCCCCCTCCGTACCCACGCCGACCGCGATCCCGAGCTTCACCAGGCGGCGCTCGCGTTCGGAGAGCGAACCGCGCTCGTGGACGCGCCGGCCCAGCTCTTCGAAGGCCTGACAGATCTCGGGGTGCGCGGCCTTGAACCGCGAGAAGAGAGACGGGAGCTCGTGGGGCATCGGATCCTCCGCGCGGCGCGGAACGCCGCAGGTCGATCGATGTATAGCGAACCTCCGGAGACGCCGCGCGCTGGCGCGCCCGCGACGCGACACGCATGGCGACACGCCCCCCATGGCTCTCGCGCCGATGCAGGCTGCCACCTCGAGCACGATCTTGCCGCGGACGTGCCCCGCCTGGCTCAGCTCCGTCTCGCCCCCGATGGTGTCGAGCACGGCATCGACGTCGTGGGCGACCTCCTCGAAGCGCTTCCTCGTGTAATCGTATGTAGATCAGCTGCGGTCGCAGGCGCCGCTCGCGTCCGGGGCTGCGATGTTCACGTCCTTGGGCGACGCGGCGGGGCCCTCGCGAACGCTGATGCCCCGCGCCTCGTCCGTGTTCGTCGGGCTCGATGCCAGGCCCGAGGGCCGGAGATTCCGGCGGCGACGGTTACGTTGGAGAATCACATCAACTGGTCGCCGCAGTGAGCCGGGCGCCTCGGGCGCTATCCTTCCCCGCGCCCTCGCGATGTCGGCCCCCCATCGCATCATGCTCCCACGATGCCGCTCCGCCTCGTCCACACCTCCGACTGGCACCTCGGCCACCAGCTCCACGGCGTCGATCGCGAACCCGAGCACCGCGCCTTCCTCGCCTGGCTCGCGCAGCTCGTCGAGGCGGAGCAAGCCGACGCGCTGCTCGTGACGGGAGACGTGTTCGACGCGTCGAATCCGCCCGCGGCGGCCAGCGCGTTGTTCTACGGTTTCCTGGCCCAGGTCTGGAGCCGCCTCCCGCGGCTGCAGGTCGTCGTCATCGGCGGCAACCACGACTCGGCGTCGCGGCTCGAGGCGAGCGACCCGCTCCTGCGCGCCCTGGGCCGGCTCCACGTGGTGGGCGCCCTCCCCCGCGACGGCCACGCCGTCCGCGCGGAGCGGGCGCTCGTGCACGTGGCGAGCGCCGACGGGAGCGACGCAGCCTGGATCGCCGCCGTCCCGTTCCTGCGCGCCGCAGACATGCGCCCCGACGAGGCGGGCGACGACGCGACCTCGGAAGGAGTCCGCCGCATCTACCGCGAGGTGATCCACGCGGCGGAGGCGCGCCGGTCGCAGGGCGAGGCCATCGTGGCCACGGGCCACCTCTACCTGCTCGACGGGCTCGCGTCCTCCCGTTCCGAGCGGCCGCTGTTCGGCGGCAACCTCCGGGCAGTCCCCGCCGACGTCTTCCCTCCGGCCGTGACCTATGCCGCGCTCGGCCACCTCCACAGGCCCCAGTCGCTCGAGGGCGGACGCATTCGCTACGCTGGGTCGGTCCTGCCGCTCGCGTTCGACGAGGTGGACTATCCCCACCAGGTCGTGATCGTGGAGATCGCGGGAGGTGCGCTCCGCAGCGCGCGCCCCCAGCGCATCCCGCGCTTCCGCGATCTCGTTCGCCTGCCCGCGACCGGTCCACTTCCGCTCGGCGAGGTGCTCCCGCTCCTCCGGGCACTCCCGGCGCGCGGCGGTTTGCCGGATGAGGAGCTCCCGCTCCTCGAGGTCCAGGTGGCGCTCCCTCGCCCCGAGCCGTCGCTTCGCCTGGATCTCGACCAGGCGCTCCGGGGCAAGGCGGCGCGCCTCGTGCGCTTCACCGTGACCTACACCGGCTCGGGCACCGCCCTCGCGGAGGCGGCGCGCGGACAGCTGCTCGACGACCTCTCGCCCGAGGACGTCTTCCTCAGCTGCTGGAAGCGCAAGCACGGCGAGCCACCCGGCGCGGACCTCGCGCAGGCGTTCCGGGAGCTGGTCGCCCAGGCCGAGGCAGAGGAGGCACCGTGAAGGTCCTGGCCATCCGGGGCGAGCACGTCGCCAGTCTACATGAGCCGTTCGAGATCGACTTCACGTCGCCGCCGCTCTCCGGGGCCGGGCTCTTCGCCATCGTCGGCCCGACGGGCGCGGGCAAGAGCACGCTCCTCGACGCGATCTGTCTCGCGCTCTACGGCTACACGCCGCGTGTCGAGGGAAAGGGTGGGCCCAGCATCGGCCGGGAGGACGACGACCTCCGGCTCGGCGCGAGGGATCCCAGGAGCCTCCTCGCCCGCGGCTGCCGCACCGGCTTCGTCGAGATCGACTTCGTCGGGAAGGACGGGGGCGCCTGGCGCGCGCGGTGGTGGGTGAAGGCCACGCGGTCGGGCGCCCTGGGCGACGCGTCCATGCGCCTCTCGCGGCTCGGTGCCGACGGCGGGGCGCTGGAGACCGTCGCAGACGGCCTGAGCCTGACGCGAGCGGCGATCCTGGAAAGGCTGGGGTTCACCTTCGGCGAGTTCCAGAAGGCGGTGGTCCTGCCGCAAGGTGAATTCGCCGAGTTCCTCCACGCCGACAGCAGGGCGCGGGCCGAGATCCTGGAGAAGGTGACGGGCGCCCGGATCTACTCGCGCGTCGGCGAGCTCGCCTACCGGCGCGCCGAGGAGGAGCAGGGCGCGCTCCAGGGCCTGCTCGACGAGGCCGAAAGGCAAGCGCCGCTCCAGGCGGAGGTTCGCATCGAGCTCATGCGCGACCGCGAGGCGGCGGCCACCGTCCACGACGCGGCGAGCTCGTCCGCGCGCGCGGCCGAGGACGCGGTCGCGTGGTACGTGCGGCGCGAGGCGCTCGCGGCGCTCGAGCGCGACGCGGCCGCGGAGGCGTCCAGGGCGGCCGACGAGGTCGCCGCAGCCGCTCCGCTGCGCGCGGAGATCGAGGCGGTGAAGCAGGCGCTGTCGATGCGGGCGGAGCTCGAGGCCGCGCGTCGCGCCGAGGAGGAGGCGTCGCGCGCCGCAGCGGAGGCGGGCGCGCGGGAGCGCGAGGCGGCGGCTGCGACGACGGCGCGCGCGACGGCAGAGGTCTCTCTCGCAGCAGCGCTGGCGGCGAAGGCCGCCGAGGACGAGGCAGCGTCCGCGCTCGCGCCGGCCATCGACGCAGCCCGCCGCCTCGATGTGGAGCTGCGCCATGTCGGCCATACCTTCGAGGAGGCGCGCGCGGCAGCCGACGCCGCTCGGCGCGTCGAGGTCGAGGCCCGGGCGCAAGTGGGCCAGCTCGAGGCTTCGGCTGCCGCGACCGACGCGGACATCGCGGCATCGGAGCGCTGGCTCGCCGACCATGCCACCGAAGCTCCCGTGGCGGCCGAGTGGTCGCGCTGGAGGGACCTCGTCGTCCGGCACGGGAGCGCGAGCAGCGAGGCCGCGCGGCACGCGGGAACGCGGGCCGAGGCCGAGCAGAGCGCGGCGAGGGCAGCGGAAGCGGTGAGGCGGGCCACAGAGCGCCTGGCCGAAGCCGGGGCGCGACTGGAAGGCTCGCGCGACGCGGTGGCGCGCCGCCAGGACGAGGTGCGACGGTTCGACCTGGCGGCGATCCGGGCGGAGCGCGAGGCCCTCGCCCTGCGACGCGACGCGCTCCAGGTGCTCGCCGGCATCGCCCGGGCCGCGGACGCGGACGCGGCGGCGCGCGAGGCGGCGACGAGTCGAGGCGAGGATGC
>Ga0154716_1045_pt13 | contig 13435 bp, 10 predicted proteins | sample Rifle2008BG16ft_FD_105724 | JGI IMG/M metagenome (GOLD analysis project Ga0154716, IMG submission 105724) | Anaeromyxobacter sp. RBG_16_69_14
ATCGCCTGAGACGACCCAGCAGCTTCACCCCGAACGCGCGGGCGACAGCGAGGGCGCTCTCCCCGGCCATCTCCCCGGGCACGAAGAGCGGCGGCCGTTCCGGGGCAGCAGCGTCGAGGAGGCCCAGCACCGTATCGGCGGAACGCGACCACTGGTAGCGCTCGGCCACCGCGGCCATCGCGGCGCCGGCGCGCTCGCGCGCGGAGGGGTCGAGGAGCGCGGCCATGGCACGGGCGAGGCCGGGCGCGTCGCCGGGAGCCGCGGCCGTCCCCCACCCTTCTCGCTCGGCCTCGGCGGCCAGCGCGTCGCCGCGCGTGCAGGCGGCGGGCAACCGCGCCCAAAGGCAGTCGAGGAGTCGAGTGCGAAAGGCCAGCTCGGCCTCGAGCGATGGCCTATGCGCCGTCACGGCGATGTCCGCGTCGAGGAGGATGGGCCCGCGGTCGGCGTACGGGATCCAGCGCGTGAGGAAGTGCACCTGCCCGGAGAGCCCGAGCGCGGCGACTGCCCGGCGCGCCTCCTCGGCTGCGGTGCGCATGGTGTCGCCACCCGGGCGCGTCCCGGCGAGGAAGACGAGGTGAACCTCGCGCCCCTGCGCGCGCAGCTCGGCGACGGCGCGCACGGCGAGGGCGGGATCCATCCAGTCCCACAGGCCGCCCCAGAAGAGCGCCAGCGGCGCGGCGGCCGGGATGCCCAGCTCGCGGCGCAACGGGGCATCCCCGGCGATGGGGGGCTCCTCCGGGACGCCGAACGGCACGACCGCGAGGAGCCGGCGCGCCTCGGGATCGGCCGAAAGCGCGCCGGGCGAGAGCCGGCCAGCGGCGCCCAGCCAGCCCAGCCAGAAGGCGCGCTGCTGGGGCGAGGCGCACAGGACGTGGTCGGCGCGCGCGAGGAGCGCGAGGAGGCGGGCGCGGACGTGCGCCAGCGACACGCGCTCCGCCGGCGTCGGCCGCGAGCCGAACTGCGCCAGCTGCTCGAGCTGCACCGGATCGTAGAGGTCGAGCACGAGCCGCCCGCGGAGGAGCAAGGCGAGCCGCAGCGGGAAATCGAACCCCTGCGTGAGGAAGGCATCCGCGCAGCGCAGAGCTGGCGCGAGCCCGCCCACCTCCGCGCACGCGAACAGCTCGCCCTCGAGCGCGGCCGCGCCAGGGGCGACCAGCGTCACCTGGTGACGGGCGGCGAGCCGGCGCGAAAGCTCGACGGCGCGGATGCCCGGCCCCGCCATCTCGGCCCCGACGCGATCGGCACAGTGCCAGACGATCCTCATGTTGCCGTGCGCGCGTGGGCTGCGTCGGGAGGGTGGAAGCCTTGCAGCTCGCGGTAGCGCTCGATGGCCGGCTCGGGCGATCCGTCGAATACGAGCGCGCCGTGGTGGAGCACGATGACGCGGTCGCACAGCTCGGCCACCGAGTCCATGCCGTGCGAGACGTAGAAGATGGTGCAGCCGCTCTTCCGGATGCCGCGGATGCGCTCCCTGCACTTCGCCTGGAAGCGCTCGTCGCCGACCGCCAGCACCTCGTCGATGATGAGGATTTCGGGATCGACATCGGCGGCGATGGCGAAGCCGAGGCGCGCGTACATGCCGGAGCTGTAGTTCTTCACCGGCTGGTCGATGAACTCCCCCAGCTCGCTGAACTCGACGATGCGGTCGAGCTTCCCCGCCATCTCCTTGCGGCTGTGGCCCATGAGCGCGCCGTTGAGGAAGATGTTGTCGCGGCCGGTGAGGTCCCCGTCAAAGCCCGCCGCGAGCTCGATCAGGGGCGAGATGCGGCCCTCGACGCGGACCTTGCCCTCGCTCGGCTTCAGCACCCCCGCCGCGATCTTGAGCAGGGTGGACTTGCCCGAGCCGTTGTGGCCGATGAGGCCGACCGACTCGCCCGAGCGGACATCTAGCGAGGCGTGGCGCAGAGCCCAGAATTCCTCGTAGCGGGAGCGGTGGCGAAAGAGCCCCAGCACCGCCTCCTTGAGCGTGTCCACGCGCTCCCGGTACATCCGGAAGCACAGGCCTACATCCTGAAACGAGAGGGTTCCCGGCATGCTAGATGAAGTGGATGTGCTCGTCCTCGTGTCGGAGGAAGAAGGTCACGCCGAGGACGAGGACGAGGACGGTGGAGAGCGCCGCTTCGCCGAGGAGCGCTGCCGAGGGGGCCCGGCCCTCGTAGAGCGGTAGCTGGAAGCAGCGGATGACGGGCGTGGCGGGGTTCGCGAGGAGCACCCAGCGCATCCAGGGATAGGGGACCTTCTCGAGGAACTCGAGCGGGTACAGGACCGGCGTCACGTAGAACCACACCTGGATGAGGATGTCGATCAGGTGCCGCATGTCCCGGTAGAAGACGGTCAGCGAGCTGAAGAGGAGCGAGAGCCCTGCCGAGAAGACGGTCACGAGCACCAGCGCCGGCAAGAGGTAGAGCCAGGTCGCGTTGGGCGGCCTCCCGAGCGCGATGGCGAGGACCGCAAACGGGAAGAGCGAGAGCAAGAAGTCGACGAGCTTCGAGGCGACCACCGACAGTGGATAGACCATCTGTGGTACAGCCACCTTGCGGATGAGGCCCTGGTTGTTGAGGAGGCAGTGCGCTGAGCCGGTGATCGACACCGAGATGAGCGTCCAGGGCAGGAGCCCGGCGAGCAGGAAGACCGGGAACCTGGGCACCCCCACCTTCATGATGGTGGAGAAGACGAGGGTGTAGACGATCATCTGCAGCATGGGGTTGAGCAGCGTCCACCCCATCCCGAGCATGCTGCGCTTGTAGCGGACCTTGAGGTCGCGCTGCACGAGCAGCGCCACCAGCTCGCGGAAGCGCCAGAGCTCGGAGACCGGCCTCGCGAGCGCAGTCATGCGGACACCCGCCCCAGCCACTGGGCATGGAAGCGGTCCAGAGCGGCGTCGATGGCGAGGGGCTGCTCGCGCAGCAGCGCGGCTGCGCGCTCGACCCGGAGCCCGGCGCGGAGCGGCCGGGGCGCGAGGAGCTTCACGTCGGCGGTGTGCACCGGAATGATCTCGCCCTCGAGGGCGAACCGGGCCGCCACCCTCCGAGCGAAGTCCACTCGATCGAGCGCGGTCGCGCCCGCCGTGTGGAGGACACCGTGAAAGTCCGTCTCGAGAAGGAGCTCGAGGGTCATGGCCGCGCCGCTCTCGGCCAGGGTCGGCGAGACGATCTGGTCCGAGAAGGCCTTCACCGGTTCACCGCGGGAGAGCTTCTCCACGACCTGCGTGGCGAAGGTGGTCTTGGCACCGGGGCGGCCGCTGTAGACGACGGCCACCCGCGCCACCGCGCAGCCGGGCGCGAGCAGGAACGCCGCCTCCTCGCCGCAGCGCTTGGAGCGGGCATAGGCGCCGCGCGGGTTCGGCAGGTCGTCCTCACCGTAAGGCCCGGCCGCGCCGTCGAACACGTAGTCGGTAGAGACCGCGACGAGACGGGCGCGGAGCGCGCGGCAGGCGCGCGCCACCTGCTCCGTGCCGCCCACGTTGACGCGCCAGGCGGCCTCCGGCTGGCGCTCGCAACCGTCCACGTCGGTCATGGCTCCGGCGTGCAGCACCGCCTCGGCGCGGAAGTCGCGCAGTGCCACCTCGACCGAGCGGCCATCGCCGAGATCGGCGTCGGCCCACCTGAACGCCCCTGGTGGGAGCCGGCTGGCGCCGCGACCGATGGCGAGCACGTCGTGGCGGCCGACCAGCCATGCCACGGCAGCGCCGCCCAAGAGCCCGTTGGCACCCGTGACGGCGACCCTCACGAGCGGCCTCCGTACTGCTTCTCGTAGTAGCCGAGGTACTCGCCGGTGCGGATGCGCTCCCACCATCCGCGGTGCTCGCGGTACCACTGCACCGTCCCGGCGAGCGCCTCCTCGAAGCGGTGCCGCGGTGCCCAGGAGAGCTCGCGGCACGCCCTGGAGGCGTCGATGGCATAGCGGCGGTCGTGTCCGGGGCGGTCCTTCACGTACTGGATGAGCGACTCGGGCTTGCCGACCAGCTTCAGCACCAGCTTCACGATCTCGATGTTCCTCCGCTCGCTGGAGGCGCCGAAGTTGTACACTTGGCCCGGCTTCCCCTGCTCGAGGGCAGCCAGGAGACCGCGGCAGTGATCCTCGACGTGGATCCAGTCGCGCACGTTCTGCCCGTCGCCGTACACCGGCAGCGGCTTGTCCTCGAGCCCGTTCGCGATCATGAGCGGGATGAGCTTCTCCGGGAACTGGTACGGGCCGTAGTTGTTGGAGCAGCGGGTCACGACCACGTGCATGCCGAAGGTGTGCGCGTAGGCGAGCGCGAGCAGGTCGGAGCCCGCCTTCGACGCCGAGTACGGCGAGGAGGGCGCGAGCGGCGTCTCCTCCGTGAAAAGGCCGGTCGGGCCGAGCGAGCCGTACACCTCGTCGGTGGAGACCTGGAGGAAGCGGCTCACGCGCAGCTCGCGGGCCGCCTCCAGGAGCACCTGGGTGCCGCGCACGTTCGTCTCGATGAAGATCGCCGGGGAGAGGATCGAGCGATCGACGTGGCTCTCGGCGGCGAGGTGCATCACCGCGTCGATGCGCTCGCTGCGAACGATTTCGGCCACCAGCTCGCCGTTGGCGATGTCCCCGCGCACGAAGCGGTAGCGCGGGTGTCCCTCCAGATCGGCCAGATTCTCCGCGTTGCCTGCGTAGGTGAGCCTATCGAGGTTCACCACCCGCCAGCCAGGCCGCTCCGCGAGGGCGAGCCTGACCAGGTTCGAGCCGATGAAGCCCGAGCCACCTGTGATGAGTACGTTCATGGTATGGCCTCATCGGAAAGCGGGACAACGCGTCTTCCGACAGGGGACAGCCCTGCACCTTGAAGACCATCCCTTGCGTACCCAATCGTACGGGATGTGGCGCTTGTGGGCCAGCGCCAAGGCTGAGGACCCTGTTACTGCGCAGCGGCGCGAGCGGGCTACTTCGCAGGAGGGACGACGGTGCCAGGGTGCGCAGCGTGTAGAAGCTCGTTCGCCAGCTGCAGCGACTCGAAGGTGCCGGCGTCCGTCCACCAGCCGCTCACGACATCGTAGTGCAGCTCGCCCTTCTTGAGGTAGCCAGTGTTGACGTCGGTGATCTCGAGCTCGCCGCGCGCGGACGGCTTGAGCTTGCGCACGAACTCGAAGACCCCTGCGTCGTAGAAGTAGATGCCAGTGACGGCGAGATCCGATCTCGGCTGCTTCGGCTTCTCCTCGATGGCGAGGATCCTGCCGTCCTTGGAGATCTCGACCACGCCGTAGCGCTGCGGATCGGGCACCTTCTTGAGGAGCACGCGGGCGCCCTTCTCCTGCTTCTTGAAGCGCTCGACGAACGGCGCGATGGAGTCCTCGAAGATGTTGTCCCCCAGGATGACGCAGAGGGGCGCGCTGCCGGCGAAGTTCTCGGCAAGGCCCAGCGCCTGAGCGATGCCTCCAGCCTCGTCCTGCACCTTGTAGGTGAACCGGCAGCGGAACTCGCGCCCCGAGCCGAGGAGGTTCACCACGTCGCCCATGTGGTCAACGCCGGTGACGATCAGGATCTCGTCGATCCCCGCCTCGGTCAGCTTCGCGACCGGGTGGAAGATCATCGGCTCCTTGCCGACGGGGAGGAGGTGCTTGTTCGTGACCTTGGTCAGAGGGAACAGGCGAGAGCCGGTGCCGCCTGCGAGGATGACACCTTTCATGTGATTTCCTCTCCTGGAAGCCCGTCCGCGGCCCGTTTTTTAGCGTGCCGGGAGAGAGGGTGTCAATGCAGCTGCGCCGTGTCAGGGAGCCCTGCGCCCGCCGCCAGCCCTTTCCCCGTGAGGACGCGCACCGCGCGGTCGAATACGCGCCGCCGGAACGTGCCTGGGACGAGCAACCGATCGCGCGCGCGAGAGTAACGGGCAGCGGCGCGCCACGCCACCGTACGCGTGACGCGATCGAGCCTCGCGCTCTCCTCTTGAAGTGCGGACCTGAGCGCAGCGAGCTCGCGTTCGTGGACGGTCTTCTCTTGCGTGACGGAGTCGACGCGCGAAGCGAGGGCGGACGCCTTCGCCTCCAACTCCTGAACCCGCGCCTCGGCGCGCCCGGCCCGCTCCCCCGCCGCCGCGAGTTCCCGCTCGGATCGCTCCGCCTTGGACACGGCGGCGGTCAGCGCCTTGCCGAGTCGCGCCCGATCGGAAGCCACCTCCGCCTCGAAGGCGATCCGGCGGCCGAGCGCGAAGAAGAAGGTCCGGATCGCGTTTGTCTCTTCCGGGGTCGCGTCGAGCAGCGGCGACAGCGCTTCGGGTGGTCGCCCGCCGACGGCGAGCACGCCGAGGCCATGCCCGTGAAGGAACTCGAAGTATGGGAACCTCGCCTTGAGCTCGTCCCAGAGCCTCCCGACGCCAAAATCGCGCTCGCGGACGTTCACATCGTGCATGAGCACGACCCCCGACCCACCCAACTTGGGGAGCCACGCCTCGAAGTCGTGCTTCACGGCCTCGTAGCTGTGCAAGCCGTCGATGTGGAGGAGATCGACGCTGCCATCGGCGAAGTGCGTCAGCGCCTCGTCGAACGTGCTCTGGATGAGCGTGGAGAACCTGCCGTAGAGCGGATCGTGATGCTGCCTGAGGTCGGCGAGGACCTCCGGGCCGTAGAAGCCGGCCTGGGGGTCGCCCTGCCAGGTATCGACGGCGTAGCAGCGGGTCGCGCCTCCCGTCTCGGCCACCGCCTGACAGAACGCGCAGTACGAGTCACCCGCGTGAGTGCCGAGCTCGATCAAGGTGCCCGGCCGAATCGCCGCGATCAGGTTCATCGCGAACGGGATGTGCTCTTTCCAGGAGGCGATTCTCGTCTCGCGGTGAGGGAGAGAGAGGCAGATGGGCAGCGTGAATCTGTCCAGCACTGGATCCATGATTCGTCCATGCCGGCGCTGACGCCGGAGAGGTATCGTCGAATAGCGTGCTTAACACGAGCGCGGCGGCCCCAGCAACGTTTGGTGTGCCCGGAAACTCCACTGTCGGAGAGTCCGGTCTTCTCGATTCGGACCGCCCTGCGGCGAGCACATCCGAGGCGCGCAGGGCCGGTGGCGTCGCCCACGCCGTTTCGATCGCGCTTTCTGGTTGAGCCACGAGAGCCCCATCGACGGCTTGCCCTTTTGCCTTTGAGCCGCGCCATCTCATCCCGTAGCGCCTGATTTTCCCCGCGCGGCCGATGGTTCTCCTCCCGCAATGCCGCCAGCTCTTTCTGGAGCGACGTGACCAATGCGAGGAGTTCCTCGGATGTGAATGGATTTGATAGCGCATGCCACATGAACTGACGCTCGAGATGGGGGGCGCGGGGGGAGAGTTCTCCCCTCCGCTTGAGGCGCCGAAAGGCGCCGGACATCAGCTCACAGCGGCGGCGGTGACCCTGGAGAATCACATCAACTGGTCGCCGCTGTGAGAACTCTGGATCAAGATCTCGCCACTGTGAAAGTCGAGTTCCTGCCGCCACTTTTCTTGAGAGGTTACGCCTTCTCACGCGACCGCGGCAAACTCACGCTGGTATGGCGCTCGAGGCGCGGGTAGCGTCGCGTTCCGCGAGCAGCACATCGCACTCCTGCGCGACGGCTCTCGCACATGCCTTGGCCTCACGGGTGCGAGCCTCCAGCATGGCTACGCGCGCGCTGAGCTCGGAGGAGGAGCTTCGTGGTCAGAGCATCGCCGAGCAGACCGGGATGTGATAGGGAAATCGGCATGGATCGAGCACTCGGCGCGTTTACCCTCCCAATTTGTCTCGCGCGCCCGGGATGGATCACGAATCACTCGCCCGGGAGAGAACACATCCCCTTCGCGATGAGCTTGGTCGCGGTGCTGCGGCCCAAGGTCCTCGTTGAGCTCGGGACGCACGCGGGCGATTCGTACTGTGCATTGTGCCAGGCGGTGCTCGAGTGCAACCTCTCCACGCGCTGCTACGCTTTCGGCGCCTGGAGTGGCGACGGCCTACCCCACACGTGCGGCTCGAGCGTGCTGGAGGACCTGCGCGCTCACCACGACCCGCTCTATGGCCGCTTCTCGTGCCTGAGAGAGAGTTCCCGTGTCGACGACATGTCCTCGTTTGCTGATGGCTCCGTCGATCTCCTCCACATAGACGGGATGCACATCTCGGAGAAGGTCCCCGGCGAGTTCAGCGCCTGGCTTCCCAAGCTCTCCGAGCACGCAGTCGTTCTCCTTCACGCCATCGGCGCAGGCAATGGCGCTGGCGGTTCCGGAGTCGCGCGGTTGTGGCAAGAGCTGAGCGGGCGCCATCGGTCCTTCGAGTTCGAACATGGCCATGGCCTCGGCATCGTCTCGGTGGGGACGAAGCCGCCAGAAGCGCTCCTGCCCCTGCTCGACGTGACCGAGGAGGAGCGCGCCGCAATCCGCACGTTCTTCCGCGACCTCGGCCTGCGTGGCGCCCGCGAGGATGCGCAGCGCTTTGCGGCCGAGCACTACATCCAGCGGCAAGCGCGGGTCGAGGAGCAGCTGGCCCGGGTCGAACGCGCGACCGAGGCGGTCGATCTGGATCTGGGCGAGCTGAAGATTCAGCTTGCTCAGCTGCGCTCAGGCGTTCAGATGGCCGCGCAACAGGCCCAGGGATGGGGCAAGCGCATCCGTCGTCTCGAGGAAGGCGTGGCGTTCGTCACCCGCACCGCCAGCGATCGGCTGCTCGCTCTGGAGGCCGGATCCGTGCTGCGAAGGGGCGTCCGGCAGGCGCGGAGCGCCCTGCTGCGCACGGTCTTCGAGCTCCAGCCGCGGTCCGACCAGGACGTCCGGTCGGTGGACGATCAACTCGAAGAGTGGGAGGCGACGGGCGGTGACCCGTGCTTCCGCCTGCTCAGTGATCGTAGCCGATTCCCCTCGGGCTGGGCGTTGCTCGACTTCGCCTTCGACTCGGAGGTGCGCGACCGCTCAACGCTCTACCTCGATACCGGAATCGGTTACTCGGAGCACCACGCCATCCGTCTGCCCACGCCCGTGGACGGTCACATTCGGGCGCTGGTGTGCTTGCCGCTGCGAATTCGGGCGATGCGCCTCGACCCCGTCGAGCGGCTCGGACGGTTCCGGCTGGGCGCCTTGACGGTACGGGAGATAGGTTCCGTGGAGGCCGTGCTGCGGCTCGCGGCCCCCATCGGCAAGGAGGTCGTCCGCAAGCCCGAGCGGATACCGCGCACGATCTTTAACGCGATCAAGCTCTTCCGGTCGGCGGGGATGCGCGGGGTCAAGGAGAAGCTCGCGAACCGCGGCCGCCGCCCGGCCTCCCTCGACTACGAGAAATGGGTAGACCAGTTCGACTCGTTGGACGACGAGGCGCGCAACGCCATCCGCCTGCGCATCGCCTCGCTGCCGTGCAAGCCGCTGTTCTCTGTGGTGATGCCGACGTACGAGACTCCGGAGAAGTGGTTGCGCCGCGCCGTCGAGTCCATCCAGGGGCAGCTCTACGACAACTGGGAGCTGTGCATCGCTGACGACGCGTCCGGGTCGCGGAACGTGCGCGCCACGCTCGAGGAGCTCTCTCGCGAGGACCCCCGCATCCGGGTCAAGTTCCGGGCGGAGAACGGACACATCTCGGCGGCGTCGAACAGCGCGCTCGAGCTCGTGCGCGGTGACTTCATCGTGCTCCTCGACCACGACGACGAGCTGCCCGAGCAGGCGCTCTATCGTGTCGTTGAGGAGCTGAATGCGCACCCAGACGCCGGGATCGTGTACAGCGACGAGGACAAGATCGACGAGGACTCCCAGCGCTTCGACCCGTACTTCAAGCCCGACTGGAACCCCGACCTGTTCTACTCCCACAACCTCATCAGCCACCTGGGCGTCTACCGCACGAGCCTGGTCCGCGAGGTGGGGGGCTTCCGCAAGGGGTTCGAGGGCGGCCAAGACTACGACCTCGCGCTCCGGATAATAGAGCGCGTCCGCCCCGACCAGATCCGTCACATTCCCCACGTGCTCTACCACTGGCGTGCGATCCGCGGCTCGACGGCGCTCTCTGCCGACCAGAAGAGCTATGCCGAGCTGGCAGCGCGCAAGGCCATCCAGGACCACTTCGACCGCACGGGTGTGGACGCCGTGATGGAGCCGGGGCCCGCACCCGGCCTCCACCGCGCGCACTATCGGCTGCCGGCGGCACCGCCGCTGGTCAGCATCATCATCCCCACGCGAAACGGGCTCCGGTTCCTCCGGCGCTGCGTCGACAGCATCCGCTGGAAGACGAGCTACCGGCGCTACGAGATCATCATCGTCGACAACCAGAGCGACGATCGGGACACGCTGAAGTACCTGCGAAACCTGGAGGCCCAGCGCACGGCTCGGGTCATTCCCTATCCCCACCCGTTCAACTACTCGGCCATCAACAACCTCGCCGCGCGAGAGGCGAAGGGCGCCCTGCTCGCATTCCTCAACAACGACCTGGAGGTCATAGCGCCGGACTGGCTGGAGGAGATGGTCAGCCATGCCGTGAGGCCCGGGGTCGGCGCGGTGGGCGCGAGACTTCTCTATGCGAACGGCACCGTCCAGCACGCCGGGATCTTCCTCGGGATCGGCCCGGACCGCGTCGCCGGCACGCCTCACCGCGGCATACCGCGCGATTCGTTCGGGAACTTCGGCCGCGCGTACGTGCTACAGGCCTTCTCCGCAGTCACCGCGGCCTGCTTGGTCACGCGGCGCGCGGTCTTCGAGGAGGTGGGTGGCTTCGACCAGCAGCACCTCCCGGTCGCGTACAACGACATCGACCTCTGCCTCCGGATTCGGGAGCAAGGCCACCGCGTCGTCTGGACGCCCTATGCCGAGCTATACCACTTAGAATCGGCGTCGCGCGGCTCGGACCTCGCGCCCGGGAAGCGCGACCGCTTCCAGCGCGAGGCTCAGTACATGAAGGAGCGCTGGGGCGAACTGCTCCTCAACGATCCCTTCAACAACCCCAACCTCTCGCTGGACTCCGACGCCTTCGAGCTCGCGTGGCCGCCGCGGGGTATCCGGCCGTGGGAGCAAACACAGGGCTGAATGCTCTCACCTCGGCCTGAACGCTCCGATTGGGTTTCGAGCCGCCGGTCGGGTTGCGTTTCAGATATCCCTGCTCAACTGCTATTATAGAGGAGTATGTTGGAGCAAGAGTTCAACGGGGCGGACTACTTGTGACGCGGTTTCTCCAGCGCGTCGGTGGGGTCCTGCGTCGTAGAGCCGGGAGGCTTCCGTGCCCCCGGTAGGACCCCTCGATTCTGACCGAAGTCTTCAGCGTGGCCTCGCTCATCACATTGATCAGTGCGAAATCGTCGGAAAGTCCGTCCACCTCCGGGGTTGGGTGTTTCACCAGGAGCACTCGGTTCGAGAGCTGGGAGTGCGCGATCCCAAAGGGCGCACGTATACCCTTCTGTTGGAACCAAGCGCCGATGTTGCATCGGTACACGGTCCGAACGCGAGTCGGTGTCGCTTCGCCGCCGTGCTCGCCTTTGAAGGTCCACCTCGGCTCGAAGAGTTGGTGTTGGAAGTCAGATTGGCCGGCCACCCGGGCGTGATCGAGATAGAGGTTGGGAAAGGACAACAAGCAGAAGATCCATATCACCGACTTTACCGTGAGTTCTGCTCTCGTGTGAACGCGTTGTCTGCACCCGCCATTCTCGAGATCGGCTCTCGAGCGCGTTCCGGCAACACGCAGAATGGTGTCTTTGCGCGTCACGTAAAATACGTGGGAATGGACATCGTTGCGGGCGAGAATGTGAATATCGTCGGGGACGCCCACGAATTGTCAGCGTTGGTCGCCCCCGCATCGTTCGATGCTGTGTTTTCGATTTCGGTGTTTGAACACCTTGCCATGCCATGGAAGGTCGCTCTCGAGTGCAACAAGGTGTTGAGGCCCGGCGGTCTGTTCTTCGCGGCGACGCACCAGAGCTGGCCGTTGCACGACGCACCATGGGATTTCTGGCGGTTCTCAAGCAGCGCCTGGCCCGCACTGTTCAATGCTCATACTGGCTTCAGAGTGGTCGAAGCGGTCATGGGACTGCCAGCCACAATTGCCCCCGCCACGTTTCTTGGGGGGGCCACGATCGGCCTCGAGACACAGCCTGCATACCTGGGGAGCGCGGTCATCGTAGAGAAGGTGTCTGAGACCGCGCTCGCTTGGCCGGTGCCGCTGACGATGGTCTCGAGCGGCCTTTACCCGAAGTGATGCTTCGCGCGTTGGCCAGCGGAGCACTCGCACGGAGCGCTCATTTTTGAGCACGCGGCTTCGCGGGCGTGCAACGCCTCCGGTATCGCGCGCGGAGCACTCGCTGTGCGCTGGTCTCATGAGGCACGCGGCTGGGCAAGGGCGACCGGTCGGTCCTGGAGCTGTTCGCGCTAGTCACCTGAGGGTGGTGTGAAGTATGGTCGATCGCTCCCCCATGATCCAGCCGGCGACGACGTTCAAGGAGAGTGGACAGGGCGAGCTGCACGCTCCCGCACCAAGCCACCTGTGGCTGCCTATGGGAGTCGGCGCGGTCACGCTCTTCCTCGCCTTCCGGCTCTTCCGCTTCATCGACCACTACGCCGTCGACGTGCTGTTCTGGGACCAGTGGGCCTTCTGGGGTGGGCTCTTCGACGGCTCCGACCCCTGGGCGCTCTGGCGCTGGCAACACGGCCCCCACCGCCAAGGCCTGGGAGGGCTCGTCGTCGCCGCGACAGCGTGGCTGACCGGCTGGAACGTTCGCGCGGAGGTCTTCGTCTCCGGGGCGATCATGGTGCTCGCGGCGCTGGCCGCGCTCGCCCTCGTCCGTCGCGAGCGCGGTCGGTGGGCGCCGAGCGACGCCGTTCTCCCGGTGCTGTTCCTGTCCCTCTCCCAGTGGGAGCTCTTTGCCCTCTCGCCCAACCCCGCGCACGGGCCGCTGCCGCTCTTGCTCGTCATGCTCTTCGTGCTCGGGCTGCAGCTGCGGAGCCCGCGGACCGGCCTGGCGGTCCTCGTCGCGACGGACCTCGCGGCCACGCACACGGGCTTCGGGGTCTTTCTCGGCCCGATCGCGCTGATCGTCCTCGCGACAAGGCTCGCGAGCGCGGTGCGCAGGCGGAGCCATGTTCTCGCCCACGCGTTGGCGCTGGCGGCCTCCGTGGGATCGCTCGCGCTCTTCTTTCGCGGCTACGTCTTCAGTCCGGCGGTCGCCTGCTTCCAGTTCCCCGATCCGCACCCCGTGCGCTACCTCTCCTTCCTGGGCTCGCTCTACCTGCGGCCATTCGAGATCCGAGGCGGGGGCGCTGTCCTCGTCTTCGGACTCGCTCTGGCCCTGGCGAACGCCGGCCTGTCCGTCTGGGCCGCCTGGCGGATGGTCGCGCCGCGCGAACGCGGCAGGCTCGTCGAGATGACGTTCGCGCTCGCCTCGTTTTCGTTCCTCTTCGCCGCGAACACCGCCGTGGGCCGCGTCTGCCTCGGACCCCAGAGCGCGGAGGCGTCGCGTTACGTCCCCTATCTCACCCCCTTCCTGGTGGCGGGGTACCTGGCTCTCTCGGCGGGGTGGCGCCCGGCGCGGG
>Ga0154716_1009_pt8 | contig 13424 bp, 10 predicted proteins | sample Rifle2008BG16ft_FD_105724 | JGI IMG/M metagenome (GOLD analysis project Ga0154716, IMG submission 105724) | Anaeromyxobacter sp. RBG_16_69_14
GTGGGACGGCGATCGCCTGGAGCAGGTGGCCTCCAACCTGATCTCGAACGCCATCGATCACGGCGAGGACGGGATGCCGATCGAGCTCGTGCTGGGGGGCGGACCGGACGAGGTGACGCTCGAGGTGACGAACCAGGGCGAGATGCCGAGGGAGGTGCTCGATCACGCCTTCGAGGCCTTCCACCGCGGGCCGGAGCAGACCGGCAGGAAGGCCTCCGGGCTCGGGCTCGGCCTCTACATCGCGCGCGAGATCGTACGCTGTCACGGTGGCGAGATCGCGATCCACAGCCACGACGGCGCCACGCGCATCGCGATGCGCCTGCCGCGCCGGACGGTGATGGAGCAGGCCGGCGCCCGGACGGGTCCGACCCGCCGGACGGGTCCGACCCGATAGTTGCGGAAGGAGACCCATGAAGGTCCTCATCGCCGACGCCTTCCCGAAGGAGCGCCTCGCCGACATCGCGGCTCTCGGTCTCGAGCTGGAGCACCGGCCGGACATACCGGCCAAGGAGCTCCCGGAGGCGATAGGCACCGCGTCGGTGCTCGTCGTGCGCTCGAAGCTGGTCTCGGCCGAGGTCTTCGAGCGGGGGGCGGCCCTCTCGCTCGTGGTGCGGGCGGGTGCCGGCACGAACACCATCGACGTGGCGGCGGCGTCTCGGCGCGGGGTCTACGTGGCGAACTGCCCGGGCCAGAACGCCATCGCCGTAGCGGAGCTGGCCATCGGCCTCGCACTCGCGCTCGACCGCCGTATCCCCGACAACGTCCAGGCGCTGCGCGAAGGCCGATGGGACAAGAAGGCCTTCTCCGAGTCTCGCGGCCTCCACGGCAGGACCTTCGGCGTGCTCGGGCTCGGTGCCATCGGGCGCGAGACGGCCGCGCGGGCGCACGGGCTCGGGATGAAGGTGCACGCGTGGTCGCGCTCGCTCGACCCGGCGCGCGCCGAGGCCATCGGTGTCGTGCGCGAGGAGAGCCCCCAGGCGCTGGCGGCGAAGGCAGACGTGCTGTCGGTGCACCTGCCGCTCGCGAAGGAGACCCGCGGGCTGGTCTCGCGCGAGGTGCTCGCGGCGCTGCGGCCGGGAAGCATCTTCGTGAACACGGCGCGGGCGGAGGTGGTGGATCAGGTCGCCTTGCTCGAGCAGGCGCGGTCCGGGCGAATCAGGGTCGGGGTGGACGTGCACCAGGGCGAGCCCGAGGGCGGCAGGGCCGAGTTCCGCTCGGAGCTGGCGAAGCTGCCGAGCGTCTACGGTACCCACCACATCGGCGCCTCCACCGAGCAAGCGCAGGACGCCATCGCGCGTGAGGCGGTGCGCATCCTCGCCTCCTTTGTGCAGACCGGCGAGGTGCCAAACTGCGTGAACGTGATGGAGCACACGCCCGCGCGCTGCCGGCTGGTGGTGCGGCACCTCGACAAGGTGGGCGTCCTCGCCAACGTGCTAGACGCCGTCCGCGAGGCCGGGATCAACGCGCAGCAGCTCGAGAACACCGTCTTCCAGGAGGCCGCGGCCGCCTGTTGCGTCATCGAGCTCGACGAGCGCCCCGGCGCCGAGGTCCTGGACCGCATCCGCGCTCGCAAGGGTGAGATCATCTTCGCGGACGTGTTCGAATTGTAGGAGGAGCCGCGTGGGTGGAGCGCCTCCTCCCTGGCACCCTTCACCGGTGTGCGCTCGCGGCCTCCGCCGCGGGAGGCGTCTCCTCTTGACCGATGGCCCGGGCGATGGCTGTCCTGGCCGCATCGCGCAGCGCCGCCGCGCTCTCGAACCGGGCGGGATCGAGAGGGTCGAGCACCTGCACCCGCGCGTCCATGTGCTGGCGCAGCACGAGGCCGTGCTTGGGTAGCGTCTCGTAGGTCCCCCTTATCGCGATGGGGATGACGGGGACCTTCGCCTCCATCGCCAGCCGAAACGCGCCGTCCTTGAACGGCTGGAGCCTACCGTCCCGCGAGCGCGTCCCCTCCGGAAAAATGAGGACGGGCGAGCCGCGCGCGAGGTGACGCCGGCAGTGGCCCATCATGGCGCGGATGGACTCGCGGTCGCCTCGCGTGAGCCGGACGCAGTCGTTCAGCGTCATGTTCCAGCCCACCATCGGCACCTTGAAGTTCTCTGTCTTGGAGACCCACTTGAACGGACGGTAAAGGCCGTACAGCACCAGGATGTCCACCAGCGAGAGGTGGTTCGCCACGATGACGGCCGAGCCGCGCCAGGGGAGCTTCTGGCGGCCCTGGATCCGCGCCCTCCAGAGCGGATTGGCGTAGACGTAGAAGGAGGCCCAGAAGCAGGAGTAGAGGTGCAGCACGACGCGACGCCGGTCGAAGGGCAGGGTGACGAGGAAGAGGGCGAGTGCCACCGTGAAGAAGAGGGGCAGCGTCAGGACGAAGAAGGCCCAGTAGGCGATGGTGAAGACGCGGAGCACTGACGCATTCTGGAACCGCCGCCCCGCCGCGCGCAAGCACTGAGCGACGCTGGACGATCCTCGAACCGACTTTCCTCGAAGACAGTCACGCTGAGCGGCCGGGCGACCCGGCGCCCACTGTCTCGAGGATGCGGTAGAGCCCGAACTTGGGGAGTCGCATGAAGCCGGCCCAGGCGGCGGCGGCCATGGTCCCCTCCGAGATCATGTCGCCGAGCCACTCGGCGGCGAAGCGCGCGTCCCGCTGCTTGAAGCCGGCTCCGGCCTCCCGCACCCAGCGCCGGTTCAGCCGCTCGTGGACGCCCACCGGCGAGGCGCAGACGAGCGGGATCCCGAGCGCCGCGTAGAAGCACATCTCCGACGGTTTCGTCCACAGGATGTCGGTGCGCGCCAGGAGCGCGTTCATCTCGTCGAAGTAGGCCTCGAGTTCGGGATGGTACAGGAGCTCGACGCCACGGCCGAGCGCGTCCTCGAGCCGCGCGGCGCGCAGGCATTCCTCGAAGGCCTGCTTCACCTTCGGCTTCACGCCGGCCACCAGGGCCACGCGCAGCCGCCCCTCCTCGATGTCGCGGCGCATGGAGGGCAGGAACTGCGCGGCCAGCTCGGCCTGCGCGCCTGCGCCCCCCACGGCGAACGTGACGAGGGGCGGCCGGCGCTCCTCGTCGGGCGGGAGCGGTCCGAGGAAGTGCGCGAGCTCCTCGGGGTACTCGTGCCGAAACTCGCCGTCCGGATCGAGCCGCACGATGCGAGCGGCCAGGTTCTTCGCCAGGGCGGTCAGCTCGGGGCCGCCCACCAGCTCATGAGGCAGCGGGAAGCCCGTGAAGGTGATGCGTTCGGGCGGCACGCCATAGAGCCGCAGCCGTTTCCCTGCCCGGTGGGTCGGGCAGAGGTAGCGGATGCGCGTGCGCCCCGCGTCGATGGGGACCCAGATGCGGTTCACGTCGGTGTCGGTGACGACGCAGTAGACGTGCTCGATCCGCGCGCGGTCGGCCAGGATCGCGGGAGAGTAGAACGTCGTGAGGAGGGGTCGGCCGGTGCGGCGCAGCTCCTCGACGAGGCCTTGGCCCAGGTTGCGCCGGATGAGGCGGTCCAGGGTGACGACCCCGTGCGTGGGCGCCGAGAGATCGCGGTAGGGGTGGAGGTGCGGGATGCTCGTCAGCTGGTCGAGCCCCCACTTGAGCGGCGCTCCGACCAAGGGGAGGGTGGAGAGCCGGGAGGTGAGCTCATAGGCGTTGCGCACCCGGCGCCAGAGCTTCTGCTCCTCGTCGCCGGCGAGCGGTGCGCGGTCCACCAGCACCACGTGCTCCCCGAGCCGCTCTGCCAGAGAATGGGCCGCCCGGAGGTGGCCGTACCCCATCTCCAGTGCGGCGACGAGCGGCTTCTGGAGCGCGGGCCTGGCCGACGTGGTCGTTCGAAGCAAGCGAGGTCGCTCCCTCATCGAATACGTCACGCCGGAACAGTAGCCTCACGAGTCGCGCCGCGTCAGACACGAGCACCGCCGGGGCGGTGCGGTACCGCACTGACCCTCACCTACAGCTCGAATCACCTGATATTTCGGATATTCCCGGCTGATCGGCACCCTAACACCCTGCTTGTGGGATCGACAAGGACGTGCTCTGCGTGACGGGTGATGAATCGCGCGGCCTCCGTCAGGACGCTCCCTGAACTGGGACCCATGACGTCGCCGTGACAGAGGTAGAATAGGCTGGCTTCGGTCATTTCGGATGACCGGGCCACTGGTCGCTGAGCCGTGATCTCGGCTGCGCTCTCGACGGGACCGTGCATCGACGGCGAGCACCTTTGTGACGAGCATCAACGGGAGAATGACGACATGGAACGCGCCGAAAGCACCCCCACTCAGTCCAGCGTCACCTCGATGGAAGGCGTGCGGCGGCGCGCGCCCAAGCTCGATCGGCACGCCATCGAACAGGTCGTGCGCTCCGGCAAGCGCCTCCTCGTTCAAGGGGCGATGGGCATCCACGCCTCGGACGGTCTCTCCGGGAAGGTGGCGGCGGTGAGTGGCCCGCGCCTCGTGGGCGTGGGCACCATCTCGGCGGTCCTGAAGAGCGATCAGCTGCTCCGCGCCGAGATCCGACGCGCGCGGGCCGAAGCCCCGTTTGGGTTTGTTGGCCTCAATCTGATGGCAGCAATCAACCGCATCGACTTCGACAACTACCTGCGCATCTCCTTCGAGGAGGGCATCTCTTTCATCGTCCAGGGTGCCGGCATCTCTCGCGACGTGGTGAAGCAGTGCCGCGAGGCGGGCGTGCCTTTCGCGGGCATCGTCTCCTCTGGCCGGCTCGCCAAGATGTACGAGAAGTGGGGAGCCGAGTTCCTCGTGGCCGAGGGCGCCGAGGCGGGAGGTCACATCGGCGACGTCGATCACCCGCTGCCTGCGCTCCTGGCCGAAGTCCTCGCCCACTCCTCGCTCCCCGTCGTCGCTGCGGGCGGCATCGACGTGGAGGATCTGCCCTCCTACTTCGCAGCGGGCGCGGCCGGCGCGCAGCTTGCGACGCGCTTCCTCGCCTGCAGCGACGGCGACGTGCACCCCAATTTCAAGCAGATGCACCTCGCCAAGGGCGAGGCCGACGTCACGCTCATCACGAGCTGCGTGAAGGGCATGAACGCGCGCGCGGTGCGCAACACGTTCACCGAGGCCCTGGCGGCCGGGAAGGCCTTCCCGCCCCGCTCGAAGGCCTGGTTCTACGGCAAGGAGGGCTTCTTCGGGCGCCGGAAGGCCTGCGTCGAGTGCCTGGCGACGGACGTTTGCCTTTGCCGCGCCAGCGACTACCAGAAGAGCTTCTGCATCACCGACGCGCTCCTCGCCGCCGCCATCAAGGGCGACATGGAGAACGGCCTCTTCTACACGGGTCAGAGCGTCACGCGGATTCCAGAGCGATCGACGCAGGCGCTCCCGAGCGTGCGCGAGATCTTCGGCATGTTCGAGGCCACGCTCGCCGCCGCCGAGGCGCCCGCCACGGCAGGCGCCGCCGCGCCCTGATTGCGACGGCGAAAACAAGTTGACGCGAGCCCCGCTGCGACGGACGATACCTGCCGATGGCGTCGCTCGTCTCGCGACGCCGGTATCTGCCCCTGAAGGCGGTGGTTGAGGCCAATTGGTCTCGGCCGTGAGGATTGCCCGGCGCGCCGGTCTCGAGGCTGCGCCTCCGGCGATCTCTCGCTGGCGAGAGAGGCCGCTGGCTTGGCCGTCGTTTGATTCGTGTTTCGATCTTCTCGCGGCGCATCCGGTGCTCCCCGATGCCTCTGCTTGCGGTTTCGCTCGCCTGGTTCGGCACCCGTGAGCGACGGGCGGCAGCGGTGCCTATCCTTTCGCGCTGCGTGTAGCGGACAGGACCAATCCACGTTACGTGACAATATGCGCTCGACTTCGTTCCGTTTTTTTGAATAAATCAATTAGTCTTCCCGCGCGCACGGGTTGACCGAGCGCAATGATGCGCCCGAGCTAGGAAAGCACGGCGAATGGCGACTGGTAACGTGAAGTGGTTCAACGATGCGAAGGGCTACGGCTTCATCACCCAGGACAACGGAGGTGAAGACGTCTTCTGCCACCACACGGCCATCCAGATGGACGGCTTCCGAAGCCTCGCGGAAGGGCAGAAGGTGGAATTCGAGGTCGTGAAGGGCCCCAAGGGGCTCCAAGCGTCCAACGTCCGCAAGTCGTAGCGGTCACAACTTCAGTGCGATGAAAAGCCCGGTCTCTGCTCGAGGGGCCGGGCTTCGCACGTCCCCCGGTGCCTCTCGCCTGCGTGAAAGCGGAAGTGATGGGATGCGGCGGCATCACAGCGGTATGTTCCCGTGCTTCCTGGGCGGATTCTCCTGCCGCTTGGTGCGCAGCATCTCGAAAGCGCGGATGACCCGCGGGCGCGTGTCCTCCGGCCTTATCACCTCGTCGATATAGCCCAGCTCCGCCGCCTTGTACGGGTTGGCGAACTTCTCGCGGTAGTCGGCGATGAGCCGCTGCCGCTCGGCGCCCGCGTCCGCGGCGCTCATGATCTCCTTGCGGAAGATGATGCTCACCGCGCCCTCCGGCCCCATGACGGCGATCTCCGCGGTGGGGTATGCGAAGTTCACGTCTGCTCGGATGTGCTTGGACGCCATGACGTCGTAAGCGCCGCCGTAGGCCTTGCGCGTGATGACCGTCACCTTGGGCACCGTGGACTCGGCGAAGGCGTAGAGGAGCTTCGCCCCGTGCTTGATGATGCCGCCCCACTCCTGGTCGGTACCCGGCAGGAAGCCGGGTACGTCGACGAAGGTGAGTAGGGGGATGTTGAACGCGTCGCAGAAACGAACGAAGCGCGCGCCCTTCACGCTGCCGTTGATGTCGAGTACGCCGGCCAGCACCGCTGGCTGGTTCGCCACCACGCCGACGGGCCGGCCGCCCATGCGGGCGAAGCCGACCACCATGTTCTCGGCGAAGTGCTGCGCGACCTCGAAGAAGTGCCGGTCGTCGACCACTGCCCTGATGACGTCCTTGATGTCGTACGGTTTGTTCGGGTTGTCGGGGACGAGGGACCTGAGCGCGTCGTCGCGACGGGTCGGATCGTCCGAGCAGGGGATCGCCGGTGGGTCATCGGTGTTGTTGAGCGGGACGAAAGAGACGAGCTCGCGCACGGCCCTGAGGGTCGCCTCCTCGCTGTCGAAGGTGAAATGCGCCACCCCCGACCTCTGCGCGTGCGAGCGCGCGCCGCCGAGGTCCTCCTTCGTCACCTCCTCGTGCGTCACCGTCTTGATGACGTCGGGGCCAGTGATGAACATGTAGCTCGTGTCCTTCACCATGAAGATGAAGTCCGTGATGGCGGGCGAGTATACCGCTCCGCCCGCGCACGGCCCCATGATGACGCTGATCTGTGGCACGACACCGGACGCCAGCGTGTTGCGCAGGAAGATGTCCGCGTAGCCGGCCAGCGAGACGACGCCCTCCTGGATGCGAGCGCCGCCCGAGTCGTTGAGGCCGATGACCGGGCAGCCCACCTCCATGGCGCGGTCCATGATCTTGCAGATCTTCTCCGAGTACGCGCCCGAGAGCGACCCGCCGAAGACCGTGAAGTCCTGCGCGAAGACGAACACCTGGCGACCCTCCACGAGGCCGTAGCCGGTCACCACGCCATCTCCCAGGATCTTCTGCTTCTGCATGCCGAAGTCGGCGCAGCGGTGCGTCTTGAACTTGTCGAGCTCGACGAAGCTGCCGGGGTCGAGGAAGAGGTCGATGCGCTCTCGGGCCGTCAGCTTCCCGGCGTCGTGCTGCTTCGCGATGCGCTCCTCGCCGCCGCCGCGCTCGGCGTCGGAGTTCAACTCTTCCAGGAGGGCCCTGCGCGCATCGGGATCGAAGGGGTTGCTCATGGCTCTCCTGAGCCTCTGTCGTGGTGATGCAGTGAGGGCGCCGCTCCCTGCTCATTCCACCATGCGCGCCACGCGCGGGCCGCCTCGGAGCGCTGGGCAGGGGAAGCGTCGGTGAGCCACGGCACGGGCGGCGTACCGCCTTCGCGGAGTGCCTCGGCCGCGGCAGCGCGCACGTCGCGATCGTCGTCCGCGAGCGCGGCGAAGAGCCAGTCCACGCGGCGCTGCGTGCGGTGATCCTTCCACCACGTAAGCCAGAGCCGCGCGTCGCGGCCGAGGCGCTGGCAGGTGAGGGCCGCGAGCGCGCCGGCAGCGGCGTTGCTCACCAGGTCGGGCGCGTCGAGCGCCTGGATGAGGAGCGGGACCGCCTCGGCGTCGCCGAGCCGCCCCAGCGCGGTGGCGGCCTGCGCTGGGCGCTCGGTCTCGTTGCCGAGGAGCGCGCGGCGGAGCCGCTCCAGCACAGGCCGGAAGTTGGGGTCGCGGCGGAGCTGGGCGAGTACCCCCAGCGCGGCCTCCGCCACGCCGGGATCCGGGTCGAGCACCCGATCGGCCAGGGGCAGGAACGCCGCCGGATCGCGCGTCCCTCCGAGGAGTTGGGCGGCCAGTCGCCGCCGCTGAGGGTCGGGCTCGAGGAGGAGGCCTGTCAGATAGGGCGTCGCGACGATGCCGAGCGCCGCAAGGGCGGCGAGCACCGGGCCTCGCTCCTCGACCGGCAGCGCCTCCGCATCCGTCTCTGCGACGTCGAGGAGGCCGGGGAAGGCCGCGCACAGCGCCGCTGCGGCGTCCGGCCCGTGCTGCACGAGCTGGGCGATGAGGCGCCCGCGCTCGGCAGAGCCGCGCCGCGTGGAGCACAGCGAGAGCACCGCTCCCGCCGGATCGAACGCGCCTGGCGAAGGCAATGCCTCGGCAGCCGACGCGACCTGGAATGGGTCGGGCATGCCAGGCGGGAGCGCTGGCCCGGGCTCCGGCGCGCGGGCCGGCTCCTTCATCTCCCAGTCGTCGGTCGTGGTGGAGGAGCTGGGAGTCGCCTCGGAAGTCGAGGTCGCTGTCGCGGCGGTGGCCTCGTCCGGCTGTCCCTGTGCACCCCCGCCGAGAGGTGGAGCGATCGCGCGAATCCGCTTCGCCTCGCGCAGGATGCGCTCGAAGGCGCCGCCCATGCCGCCGGCGAGGAGCAAGAGGTCGCCCAGTCGCCGCGGAGACACCGGAGCGTCGCCGTTGTCCGCGTACAGGATGCAGACGGTTCTCTCGCGCAGCGCCACGGGGTAGACGAGCGCGATGCGAGGCCAAGGTCGCCCGAGCGCCGTCAGGATCGACTCGTTGCCGGGCTCGTGTGCGACAGGCCCGAGATACGGCCCGCTGGTCTCGATGGCGGCGCGGAAGAGGCCGGCAGCGTCCGGCGGCACCTGCACCGTGCGGCACCGCGCCCGGGCGTCATCCCAGCCCACGGCATCCTGGCCGCTCACCCGCTCGCGCGTCACCGCGAAGAGCGCCGCGACCTCGAAGAAGTCGCGCGCGTAGCGCAGTGCCACCGCCACCACGTCGTCGCGGGCGCTCGCTGCCTCCAGCGCCGCGAAGGCGTCCTCGCGCGACCAGTGCGGAGGCGTGTCCGCCTGCGGCGCGAGGGCAGCCGGATCGTGCAGGAGCGCCTCGGCGTCCGTGGCCTCGATGGCCTGTGCCAGCGCCACGGCGAGCGGCTCGTCGTGCTCGGTGCGGCTGGCGACCAGCGGGCCGGGCGCCATGACGGCGGGCCGGGCGGTGGCGCGCACGGCGGGCGCCGAACGGGTGAGGGGCAGCTCGGGGGTGGCCTGGTGGGCAGGGGCGCCCGGTGGCGCGGCGCCGGGCTCGAGCGAGAAGCCCTCGTCGATGGAGATGACGAGGTCGTCCAGGTTCCCCTCCCGCCGTAAAGCGGCCCCCCCTCCCGCCGCAGGGGAAGAGGGCAGGGGACCGCTCGGGAACGCGGCGAAGGTCAGGGTGGTGTCGGAGGTGGCGGCCGGGGTTGGAGTCGCGTCGCGATCACCCCCACCTCGATCCGCTGCCGCATCGGGGGAACGGGATCCGTGGCTCGCCGGCGCTGTCGGACTCGGGGCAGAGACCTGGGCCGAGCGCACCGCTTCCGCTACCGCGGCGAACCGCTCGGGGAGCTCCCCGCCGTACACGCGCGCCATGAGCTCTCGCACGCGCCACTCGGGTGCGACATGTGGCACGAGGTGGAGCGAGAGCATGAAGCTGATCTCGTCCACCGCGCCGAGGTCAACCGGGTGCGTGGCGAGGAGCGACAGCTCGCGGCCTTCGAGCCGGAAAGGCGCCAGGCCGTGGCGCTCGGCGACGCGGGCGGGGAAGACCCGGCGCGCGCGGGGATCGGGTTCGATGGGCTCGGCGGGCGGCGGCGGCAGGTCGGAGGCGCGCGAGAGCAGGCGGATCAGCTCGCCTTCCGTCACGAGCCCAAGCTCGAGGAGGGCGGTGTCGAGGCTGCCGCCCGCTTCGCGCTGGCGCTCCAGCGCGCGCTCCAGCCCATTCGCAGAGGCCGCGCCCGCTTCGACGAGGAGGGCGGCGAGATCGAGCGGCACGATCGTGGGTTCTAGGCTCCCCGCCACGATGGGTCAAGGCGCGCGGAGGAGGAGGGGCGCCACGGCAGCCGTCGCAAGCGGGGCCTCTTGCCCCACGGTAGCGCGCACCCGAGCCCCGCCCTACCTACTTCCCCCCCCCGAGATCGCCCGCCAGGTGTTGCACGAGCGCTGTGGCCACGATGCCGGCCGTCTCGAAGCGGAGCATGCGCGGCCCGAGCGTGGCGAGGCGCGCGCCAGCAGTGACGCACGCTTCGACCTCCTCCGGCGCAAGACCACCCTCGGGCCCGACGAGCAGGAGGTGCCCGAGCGCGGCGCGGTCCACGACGTCGGCGAGCGGCTCGCCCCCGCCCTCGTAGAAGAGGACCTTTCGGAAGCCCTCCGGCGCGAGGGCGAGCACCCGCCCGAGCGGCGCGGGCGCGTCGACCACCGGAACGTCGGCGCGGCCGCACTGGCGCGCCGCCTCCGCCGCGATGCGTCGCCAGCGCCGGGCACGTTCCGCCCCTCGCTCCGCGTCCAGGCGCACCATCGAACGCGCCGCCTCGAAGGGCGAGAGACCCGCCACTCCGAGCTCGGTCGCCTTCTGTACGACGAGGTCGCAGCGCTCGCCGCGCGCCAGTGCGAAGGCGAGGTGGACGCGGGCTCGCGGAGCCGGTGCGTCGATTCGCGGACCCAGCACGAGGGTGAGGGCGCCGCCTTCCTCGGCGAGCAGCGCGGTGTAGGCGCCGCCCTCGCCGTCGAACACCTCCAGCTCTGCGCCCGGCGCGAGCCGCAGCACGTGGTGCAGGTGGTGGAGTTCTGCTGCGCCGATCTGGGCGCGGCCATCCGCGATGCGATCGCGCGGGACGAAGAGGCGCCTCCTCCTTCCGGTGCCAGTCACCTGGGGCTCGCCTTTCGACTCGGACTCATGGCTCTTCTCGCGGCGCTCTCGGTGGGGGTCAGGGCCCGCAGCGCCAGCAGCCGCCACTCTCCCTTGCTTCGCTCGCGATCTCGATCGGCGATGAGACCCGTGGCGAGATAGGCGGAGCGGACCTCGTCCTCCTGGCCCGCCAGGATGCCTGCCAGGAACAGCGTCCCACCCCGAGCGAGGCGGGCCGCGATGCCGGGAGCGAGTGCGACGAGTGTGTTGGCGACGATGTTCGCGACGACCACCGGGAAGTGCCCCGTCACGGCGTCGGGCTCCTCCAGCCGGAGCTCCAGGGCGACCCCGTTGCGGCCGGCGTTCTCCTCTGCCACCCGGAGTGCCACCGGGTCGTTCTCGGTGCCGACTACTCGGTCGGCGCCGAGCTTCTTCGCGGCGATGGCGAGCAGGCCCGAACCCGTGCCCACGTCGAGCACATCGGCGCCAGGCGCACCGCCGAGGAGCTCGCAGAGCGCCTCGAGGCAGAGCGCCGTGGTCGGGTGCGTCCCCGTGCCGAAGGCCATGCCGGGATCGAGCACCACCTCGACGGCGCCGGGCGGCGGCGCGGCGGCGATCCATGACGGCCGGATGAAGACGCGGCCGACGGAGAACGGGGCGAGGCCCTTCTTCCAGCTCTCTCCCCAGTCCTGATCGGCAACCTCGGCGATGCTGCCCGCCACGCCGAGCGCGGTGGCGGCCTCTTCCGCCTCGCCGCGCGCTGCGAAGAAGGCGGACACGTGCGCGCGGCCGGGCGCGGGGAGCGACACGCCGGGCATGGGCTTGATCGAGCCATCGCGAACCTCGGCGCCAAGGGCGCCCCGGTCGAGGAGGAGCGCGGCGACGTCGTCGGCGTCGATCTCGGGAACATCGACCGTGAGCGCGTAGGAGGGCATGGATCGCCGGTAGCCCTCCGAATCACAGCCCCGGCCCGACCATGGCCACCACCGCCTGCTCTGGTTTCATGACGCGGCGGGCGGCGGCGAGCACGTCCTCGCGCGTGATGGCCAAGATGCGCTCGGGATAGCCGCGATGGTGCTCCGGGCCGAGGCCGTAAGCCGTGTCGAAGGAGAGAGCGGCGGCACGGGCCGCGACGCGCTGGAGGCCGATCTCGTGGCCGCCGACGAGGTAGCAGCGGGCGCGCTCCAGCTCGTCGTCGGAAATGCCGCCCTCGAGGACGCGCGCCAGCTCGACGTCGATCGCCTCTCGCGCCAGGGTCAGCTTGTCGGGGCTGGTGGCGATGTGGACGGCGAAGAAGCCCGGGTCGAGACCCTCGACGGCAGCCGCCGAGACGGAGTAAGCCAGGCCGCGCCGGTCGCGGAGCTCGACGAAGAGCCGCCCCGCCTGCCCGGAGAGCGCCGCGACGAGCACGTCGAGCGCGTCGCGCTCGCGGTCGTGAACGGTCAGGCCGAGGAAGCCATGAAGGAGGTGGATCTGCTTTCGGTCGAGGGCGCGGTGCGCTTCACGGCGGCCCTCGGGCGCCTGCTCCGGGCGCGGTTGGAGCTCGGCGCCACCCGTCGGCGCGACGCCACCCAGCAGCTCCTCTGCCAGCGCGACGGCGCGCCCGGGATCGACGTCGCCGACCATCGCCAGCGTGAGCCGCGAGCGAGGATAACGCGTGGTGAGGTGTGCCGCCAGCACGTCCGGATCCAGGCGAGCGATGGTCTCCTCCGTACCCAGCCTGCTCATGCGCCAGGGGTGCTGGCGGTATAGCGTGGCCTGGAAGAGCTCGAAGGCGACCGCGCCCGGGCTGTCGTCCCGCGAGCGGATCTCCTGCACCTGGAGGTGGCGCTCGCGGTCCACCTCCTCCGGCGCGAACGCGGGCTCGGCGAGGCACTCGGCAAAGAGGCGAAACCCTGCCTCGAAGTGGCGCGACAGGAGCTCCGCGCTCAGGCCGAGCGTGCTGCGCCCGGCCTGGCCGCCCAGCGTGCACGCCATGGCGTCCGTGAGGCGCGCGATCTCGGTCGCGCCGCGGTGCGATGTGCCTTTGGTGAAGAGCCGCGCCAGGAGCTGCGACGCGCCGTTGTCGCGTTCCGTCTCGGAGCGCAGCCCGCCACGCCAGACCCCGCGCAGCGCGAGCAGCGGGACAGAGTGATCGACCTGCACCAGGAGAACGATGCCCGAAGACAGGGTGTGAACGACGAGCTCGGGCGCCGCGAGTGGCGAGACTCTCTCGCCGACCCGGCAGGCTGAGGGCT
>Ga0154716_1070_pt17 | contig 13392 bp, 12 predicted proteins | sample Rifle2008BG16ft_FD_105724 | JGI IMG/M metagenome (GOLD analysis project Ga0154716, IMG submission 105724) | Anaeromyxobacter sp. RBG_16_69_14
TCCCCGCCAGGCGCGCGAGGAGCGCCCCGGTGCCGGCGCCCACGTCGAGGACTCGCCGAGGCGCGGACACGGCCGGCAAGGCGAGCTCGAGCAGCCGGTCCACAGCGCGGCGCTGGACGATGGCGTGAACGTCGTACTCCGCGGCTCCGCGGCCAAAGGCTCGGCGCACCCTGGCCTTGTCGACCGAATTCACGACGGTTCCGCGAGGAAGCGGGCGAGCAGCTCGTTCACCAGCGCCGGGCGCGAGAGGTGAGGCGCATGGCCGAGTCCGGGCAGGACCCGTCGCCGCGCGCCCGGGATGTGTGCCTCCGCGAAGGCGGAGGCGGTGGGCAGGCAGATGGGGTCGCGCTCACCGTGGACAACGAGCGTCGGCACGCTCACTTCCCGCAGCCGCGGCCGCTGATCCGAGGCGAGGAGCGCCTCGAGCCCCGTCCGCGCGGCGGCGACCGAGACCGGGGGCACGCCCGCGAGCACGCGGCGCTCGATGTCGGCGAGCTGCGCCCCGTCAAGCTCGCCGGCGACGAACATCCCCTCGAAGAAGCGGTGCAAGGTCTTCTGCGGTTTGCGCTCCAGGCGCGCGGCGAGCGCGCGGACGCTCACCTCGGTGAGGCCGTGCGGCCAGTCGCCACCAGCCGTGAAGCGCGGGGTGGTGGAGATGAGCACCAGCGCGGCCAGCCGATCCTGGACGCCGGGCAGCGCCTCGAGCGCGACCTGGCCTCCCATCGACCACCCGACGAGGGCGGCGTCGGAGAGGTCGAGCCGCTCGATCAGCGTCGAGAGGTCGCGGGCGTGGTCCTCGATGGCGTGGCCCTCCTCCGGCGCCGGCTTCTCGCAGGGAGATCGGCCATGACCACGCAGATCGTAGGCGATGGCGCGATGCGACGGTGCAGGCGCCTCCATCTGCCAGGCGAAGGAGCAGCTCGACATGGACCAGCCGTGGACGAACACCACAGGGCGGCCGGCTCCGGCCTCCTCCCAGTGGATCATCACGCCCGGTTCGGTCTCGAGGTATGGCATCGCTGGTCGCGCTCCGCGGTCCACCTGCCGGCAGCCTACCAGCGCCCCCGCTATCGTCAACCAGTTCCGTCAGGGTGGTTGACGACACCGATCGGCCCCGGGGGTGGTGACCGAGACCGCCGTTCGGCATCAACCGGTGGCGCCAGCTCGCCTGCCACGCCTGGGGAGAGCGGTCGACCCGGATGGCGAGGGTGCGACATCGATTGCACCCTGGACATTGCGTCATCCTGTCCATCCTACCAGCAGGGCACACTCTTCGCTGCTGGCAGCGCGTGCTTGCGTCGCCCTTCGTCGCAGGGAGTCGACACGGACGCCACTGCACGAATTCGTTGGCGCTCGTGTTGGCGCGATTGATCGCACCGGGAGGTCGCGGCTGGCATGGAGGGCGCTTCATGTCGACGCGACCGCGCCTGGGAGACGCGGCGAACGACAGAACGACAAAGGAGGAGTACGCGATGTTCAGACGAGCGCTGTTGGTGACAAGTATTGTTTCGGCCGTAGCGATTCCCGTCGGTTTCGCCAATGCCGACGTGGGCGCCACCGCCAGACCGGCTTTCAAGATGCCGTTCTCGTATGGCAAGACGTTCTACGCCAACAACTGGCAAGGGCACAAGCCGAAGAACTCGATCGATTGGCAAAGCTACGGCAAGGACGCTGTCGACAAGGAGCCGGTGAAGTCGGCGGCGTCGGGGACGGTCACCACCGTGCGTGACCTCGGCAACGACAGCTACGGCAAGTATGTCGTGGTCTCGCACGGCCGCGGTTGGCAGACGCTGTACGCCCACCTGTCCGCTTTCTCGGTCAAGGTGAATCAGAAGGTCTCCACCGGCACGCAGCTCGGCAAGGTCGGCAGCACCGGCGGTTCACAGGCTCCCCACCTGCACTTCGAGGAGAAGCTCAACGGCTCGGTGCAGACCCCGGTGATCAGCGGCACCACGGTCGGTTACGGATCGAAGAAGGCGCTGACCAGCAAGAAGGGGTAGCGGCCTCCGCCGTGGTCGGGTCGCCTCGGGGGATCGCTCCCCCGAGGCTCCCACGGATCCGGAGAGTAGAATCTCACAGCGGCGACCAGTTGATGTGATTCTCCAGCGTCACCGCCGCCGCTGTGAGCTGATGTCCGGCGCCTTGCGGCGCCTCAAGCGGAGGGGAGAACTCTCCCCCCGCGCCCCCCATCTCGAGCGTCAGTTCTTGTGGCATGCGCTATCAGGGGCATCCGAGGGCAGCCGCTCGCTGCCTGGGCTCACGCCCTCTTCCGTCGGCGAGAACGACGTCAACCCTCAACCAGAGACATCTAGCGCCCTGTGGCCTGGCCTCCCTCGACCGGCGGCGCCTTTCCGTCCACGTACACGAGGTGTCGGTCCACGGCGTCGTTCGCGTCCACGAAGGACAGCTGCATCTGCTTGCCGAGCGCGATGGAGATCTTCCGGAGCAGATCCCATCCCGGCGGGCGCATCCCGATGCCCTTCTCGACGCGCGCGATCATTGGCTGGCTCACGGCCACGAGCTTCGCGAGCTCGACCTGGGTCATACCCGCCTGCTTGCGCATGGCACGTACAGCCAGAGCGATCTCCGCCACGGTTCCGCGCTGCTCGTAACCGAAGCGGAAAGTGGGACTCTTCAGCTCTGTCGCCATGGCCTCGGCGTGAGAAATGCCGACGACCTTGGGCGTCTTCTTGCTCTTACGAGCCATGAGCGCGCCTGCCTCAACGAAACGGGTTGACCACCTTGAGGCCCTCGAACACCCGCCCGTCTTGGAGATCTTCGGTGAGCAGCACGGCGCACCCGCTGCGCTGAGCCGCACGCACGATCAACGCGTCCCAGATTGAAACCTGATGGTCGCGATGTAGATCGATAGCCGCCAGGAGGTCGTCGAGAGTCGGGGCCACCACGTCGAGTTGGGCGAGCACCTCTATCTTGCGACGCGCCACCCCGGGATCGGTACCGAGCTTGCGGGTGGTGATGGCGAAGTACTCCTGCAACACCTGCAGCGACACGACGCTGGTTCCGGCGGCGCGGTGCTCAAGGATGATCTCGATCGCGCGCTTCTGCTTCTCCGGCGAGTCGCCGTCGTCCGCGCACACGAGGATGTTGGTGTCGAGGAAGCTACGAGCGCTCATGCGCGTCCTCGCGAGTCCAGCGTTGGCCGCGCGAGTGGCCGCCGGAGTGGAGCGAGAGACGCCGGAACTCCTCTGCCCAAGCGTCGCGGCCACCCTTGGCTAGCTGCTCCACGTAGTCGCGAAGGAGATCATCCAAGCTCTTGCCCAGCGCCGCGGCTCGTTCACGCGCGCGAGAGACGGTCTCTTCGTCAACCGATAGCGTTAGGGTCATACGCGTCGCTCCTCCAGTTCGGGCTCTGCGACGAGTTCGCTGCCCAAGCGGATCGCTGCTCTGAAAATGGCTCCGACATTTTTCTATTACCAGGGTGTTATATCGCTGTCAAGTGCGCGTAGTGACTGGCGATCCCGACCTGTTGAAGTGCGGTCGCCGTCTGGGCGGCCGGCTCCGCCCCCCTGCCAGCGAGCTCCGCACATCACTTCTGGTGACTGTCACGGAATCCGCGAGGTGAGGGCGAGCGACGGGCCGCGGCTAACGGCCCTCGCGCCTCTCGGCGAGCCGTACTACAGTCGGCGCGTGGCAGACCCCCCCTTGCGCATCGCGCAACCCGAGGATCTCGACCCGCTCGGTGACGCCCTCTCCGCCTTCGGCATCGGGATGACGCTCGTCGATCGCGGGATGCAGGTGCGCTGGGCCAACGGCTGGATCCTCGGGATGGCCCGGGAGCTGTCGTGCGGTGGCAGCCACTGCTTCTCGGCGATGTGGAAGTCGAGCCAGCGCTGTCCGGACTGCCTCCCGCTCCTGGTGTTCCGCACCGGCGAGGCCCAGGAGGGCGTCCGCGAGCGCGGGCGGCCGGGTGCGCCCGTCGAGGCGTACCGCGTGCGCGCCGTGCCGGTGGTGGACGCCGCGGGCGAGCTGCGCTGGGCGGCCGAGAGCTTCGTGCGGCTCTCCGGGCTCGGCGTCGCGTCCGACCTGGCTTCGGGGTTGAAGAGCCTGGCGTCCGAGGCGGCGGCGGCCAGCAGCGCAGCGCTGGTGGTGGTCGACGCGCAGGAGCGCATCGTCTCCTGGGGGCCGGCCGCGGTGGAGGTCTTCGGCTGGGCGCTCGACGAGGCGCTCGGCCGGCGCATCGACCTGCTCGTGCCGGCAGAGCGGCTGGACGAGGAGCGAGCCATCGCCGAGCGCGTCGCGCGCGAAGGCCGGTTTCCACGCACCGAGACGGTCCGCTGCGCCAGGGACGGCCGCCTCGTGCCGGTGGCGCTCTCGGCTGTGGCGCTGCGCGACGAGGCAGGCGCGTTCATCGGTCGCTCGTGCACCTTCGAGGACCTCTCGGTGCTGCACCAGCTGCGCGGTCGGCTGGCGGCGCAGGAGCAGCTCCTCGCCCATGTGACGCGCGAGGCGGCGGACGCCATCCTGGGCGTGGGACGCGACGGCTGCGTCACCGGGTTCAACCGGGCGGCGGAGGGGCTCCTCGGGCTCGGCGCCGGAGAGGCGCTGGGGCGGCCGCTGGCGGAGGTGGCGGGCGATCCCGCCGCGACGGCGCTGCTCGGGCAGGTGGAGCGCGAGAAGGTGGTGCGCGGCGTGCGCGCTGCATGGCGGCGAGCCGACGGCGAGGTGCCGGTGGAGGTCAGCGCGGCGCTGCTCGCCGGCGGAGGGGTGGCGCTGGTGGCGCGCGACGTCTCGGGCCAGCTCGAGCTCGAGCGCCGCATGATGCGCTCCGAGAAGCTGGCGGTGGTAGGGAGCCTCGCGGCCGGACTGGCGCACGAGATCGGCACTCCGCTCAACGTGATCAGTGCCACCGCCGAGTACCTCATGGTGGACGGCGCGCCCGGAGAGCGGGCGCGCCGCCTGCGCGAGATCGTGGGCGAGACCGACCGTATCAGCCGTCTGGTGCGCGAGCTGCTCGCCTTCGCGCGCGGGAGCGGGGCCGAGCGCGCCCTGGTGGACGTCCCTGCCGCGGTCTCCCGGGTGCTCTCGCTGCTCGCCATCCCCGCGGAGAAGAAGCGCGTGCGCGTCGAGGCAGACCTGCCGGCGACGCTCCCGCCCGTCCTTGCCGATCCGGACGGCCTGCATCAAGTCCTGGTGAACCTGCTCGTGAACGCGGTGAGCGCGGTGGGGGATGGGGGGCGCGTGGGCGTGCGCGCCCGGACCGGGCCGGACGGCGCCCATCTGGCGCTCGAGGTGCACGACGACGGTCCGGGCGTGCCGGAGGCGCTGCGCGAGCGCGTCTTCGACCCCTTCTTCACCACCCGACCCGACGGGACCGGGCTCGGCCTCGCGGTGTGCGCTCGCATCGTGGCGGCGCACGGTGGCGACCTCCGCGTCGGTGCCGGGCCGCTCGGCGGGGCATGCTTCAGCGTGCTGCTGCCGGTGGCGCCGGAGGCGGGTCGATGACGTCCAGCTCGCCGCTCTCGGTGCTGGTGGTCGAGGACGACCCGCGCCTCCTCGACATCCTCACCTCGCACCTCGACCGCATGGGGTACGGGGTCCGTGGCGCGAGCGGTGCTGGCCGCGCGCTGGAGCTCCTCGCCGAGGCGCCGTCCGACGTGGTCCTCTCGGACGTGCGCATGCCCGGCATGGACGGGCGCACGCTGCTCCAGATCTCACGCGAGCGGTTCCCTTCGGTGAAGGTCGTCCTCATGACCGCCTTCGGGTCGGTGGACGACGCGGTCGAGGCGATGCGCGCCGGCGCCTACACCTACGTCACGAAGCCGTTCAAGGTGGACGAGATCGCCGCGGTGCTGCGCAACGCGGCGCGCGAGGTGGCCCTGGGGCGCGAGGTGGAGGGGCTGCGGCGCGCGGTCCGCGGGCGCTGGTCGGCGGACGCGCTGCTGGGCAGTTCGACCGCCATGGCCGCAGTCCGCCACGCGCTACGCGAGGCGGCGCAGGTGACGGCCACCGTCCTCGTGACCGGCCGGAGCGGCACGGGCAAGGAGCTCGCCGCGCGCGCCATCCACTTCGAGGGCCCGCGCGCGGCCGGGCCCTTCGTGCCGGTGAACTGCGCCGCCATCCCGGAGGCGCTCTTCGAGTCGACGCTCTTCGGCCACCGCCGGGGCGCCTTTACCGGCGCCGAGAGCCAGACCGGCCTCGTCGAGCAGTCGTCGGGCGGCACCCTCTTTCTCGACGAGGTGGGGGAGATCCCGCCCTCGCAGCAGCCGAAGCTCCTGCGCGTCCTCCAGGACTCGGAGCTCACCCCGCTCGGCGCGCCGCGCAGCGTGAAGGTGGACCTGCGCGTGGTGGCCGCGACGAACCGCGATCTCGAGGTGATGGTCGGGCGGGGCGCGTTCCGCGAGGACCTCTTCTGGCGCCTCGACGTGCTGCGCATCCAGCTGCCCGAGCTGCGCGAGCGCGCCGAGGACGTGCCGGCCGTCGCCGAGCACCTCCTCTGCGAGGTCGCGCGCGAGCAGGGGGCGCCCGCGCTCGGCTTCACCGGCGCCGCGCTCGATGCGCTGCGGCGCCGCGCCTGGCCGGGCAACGTTCGCGAGCTGCGCAACGTCCTCGAGCGCGCCCTGCTGGCGGCGCGCGGGCGCAGGGTGGACGTGGTCGATCTCCCCTTGGCAGTCCGCCCGGGAGCGCCTATCCCGTCCCGAAACTCGGAGTCCTCCGTGACGCTGCCCCCCGGGGGGCTCACGCTGGCAGAGGTGGAGAAGGCGCACATCGAGCGCGTGCTCGCCCTGTGCGGATGGAACCGATCGGCGGCGGCGCGGGCTCTCGGGATCGATCGCCGCACGCTCTTCAGCAAGATCCAGCGCTACGGCCTCATCGGTCCGCTCCGGCCCTTGGCGGAGGAGGGCGGGGACGAGGGGGACGAGGGCGGCGTCACCGGTTGAGACCGGACGCGCGGCGGGAGACCTCCGGAGGCTACCAAGGGGCAGCGGCCGGTACGCTTCGGCCCTCTATCGAGGGAATCATCACGGCGCGACGCCCGTCACCGCTTCAGGCCGAAGGCTGCGCGGCGAGGACGGGCCCTCTCGACCGGCCTGGCGGATGCCTGCCGCCGCGGCGCGCGCGCGGCTGGAGGCCGCGAGTGCCGAGGCGTCCACCCGGGCAACGCCGAAGGCTCGAGCCAGGTCCGCTGGTGCGAGCCGTGAGCCATCGGCGAAGGCCGCTGCCAGCCAGGCGCCGCTCTCCTTCGAATGCCACCACGACGGTGGCGAACGGGCCGTCAGGAAGGCCTCCCCTTGCGCGGCGAGGAGGAGCGCCCGCAGAGCGTCGGCGCTCTCGAGGAGCGGGTCGCGGTCGAGGAGGAAAAGCTGCAGCTCGTCGGTTTCGACCGGCCGCGCGAAGGCGCGCTCCAGGATCGCCTTCGCCACGGCGGGGCTCCCCTCGCGCTTCCCGGCGCGCCCGATCTCGACCAGCACGCGCGCCGCCAGTGTGCGGGCCCGGTGCAGGCGGCGCGCCGCTGCGGCGCGGACGATAGGTACGAGGTGGCTGTCGTCGAGCCCGGTGCGCTCCGCCAGCCACCTCGGATCGCCGGCGAGGTCCTCGAACACTCCGCCCCACGTCTCGGAGGTGACCGCGCCGAGGCGGCGGAACTCGAGCATGGGCGTCGAGACGTACGCGTAGTAGGCCGCCACGCCCATCTCGTGCAGGAGCGCTCGCAGCTCGGTGGCGCCCCCCTGGGGAGCGAAGGAAACGCGCACGCTTCGCGGGACCTCGACAGGCAGCGCTAGGGCGCGCGGGTCCTTGCCGGAGCGCGCCTCGAGGTCCAGGACGACGCCGGGCCGGCCCGGGAGGTCGAGGCCGATCGTGGCCAGCATCTTCCCGACGTCGCCGGCCGCGCGGCCCGTCGGAAAGGCGCGCGCATCCTCGCCCGCGCGCAGCAGGCGTGGCATGTCGCGGCCTCGCAGCTCGGCGAGGCCCGTGCCCATCTCCACGTGCGCGAGGGCGTCCACGAGCGCGCGGTACTCGGCGTCGGTCTCGCCGAGCACCGAGTTGGCGAGGGCGCCGAGGCGGCGGATGGGCTCGCCGCGCAGCTCGACTGCCAGTGCGAGGAACGAGCTGTAGCCGATGCGCTCGGCGGCGGCGGCGATGCCACGCCAGCGCGCGTCAGCGATGGCCGCGCCGCGCCGCTCGGCGTCCGCCCATGCGCGCTCGAGCCCGGCACGGCGCTCCGGATCCGGCTCCAGGGCGAGGAGCGCGGGCACGCGCTCGGTGGCCACCGTGCGGCCTTCCCAGGTGAGCGCGAGCCGCCCGGCCGCCGCCGGCGAACCTGCGGCCGCCTCGCGGGCCAGGTGCTCGCCGACGAGGAACGCGTGGAGCAGCGCGAGGGCGCGCCGCTCGTCGCCCTCGGAACGGTCGCGCGCGTCCTTCACGAAGGCGACGGTCTCGGGCGAGAAGAGCGCCTCGCGACCGGCCAGGCTCGCCTCGAGGTTGGGCGCTGCGCCGCGGGTCCAGGTCTCCCAGAGGAGTCTCGCTTGCGCCGTGAGGAGCTGGTCTACCCCGGTGCGGATCGAGGCGAGGCGCTCCTTATCCCCCAAGAGGGGCAAGGGGGCGGAGCACGTGGCCTCGGTCGCGGGTTTCGGTCCCCCCCCGCTTTCGGGGCGAGCCTCGGGGAGAGTGGTCCGGTCGCCGTGGGCGCAGGCCGCGCAGGCTACGAGCAGGGTTGCGATGCGGCTGGCGCGGCTCACGTGCCGGGCATGTTAGCCCGAGTTCGGCCTCGGACGGTAAGCTGCGTTGCCCGTGCGAGAGTTGCCAGGCGGCTCGGGGCTGCCCCGAGCAGGGAGAGGCAAGTCGCTCCGGCGATTCGCTCCGGGCGGGGTACCGCCCCGGGGGAGGAGTGGAATGAATCGACGCGATGCTGCCCGGGCGCGGGCGAGATTGCAGGCGGCGGTGCGGACGTTCTTCGCGGCTCGCGAGTTCGAGGAAGTGGAGACGCCGTGCCTCGTGTCCGCCCCGGGGATGGAGCCGCACATCGACGCCTTCGAGGCGCCGTTCCTGCTCGAGGGCTCCGGGGCGGCGCGGCCCCTCTGGCTCCACTCGAGCCCGGAGTACGCGATGAAGCGGCTCCTGGCCGAGGGCTTCCCGCGGATCTTCCAGCTCGCGCGCGTCTTCCGCAACGGCGAGGTCTCCGCGACGCACAACCCGGAGTTCACGATGCTCGAGTTCTATCGGGGCGAGACCGACTACCGGGGGATCATGGCCGACCTGGAGGAGCTCATGGGGTTTTGCGCTCGAGAGCTCACCTTCGGCACGCGCGTGCGAGCCGGCGGTCGCGAGCTCGAGCTCTCGGCACCCTTCGAGCGGCTCACGGTGGCCGACGCCTTTCGAACCCGAGTCGGCATCGATATCGGGGCTTGCGGGGGCGGCGTGGCCGAGCTGCGCTCCCAGCTCATCGGCCGCGGCCTCGACGAAGGCCGCGCTGACGACAGCTTCGAGGACCTGTTCTTCCGCGCATTCCTGCAGCACATCGAGCCGACCATCGGGCTCGGTCGTCCGACCTACCTGGTGGACTGGCCCGCGCCGATGGCGGCGCTCTCGAAGGTGAAGGCGTCCGACACGCGCTTCGCGGAGCGCTTCGAGCTCTACGCGGGCGGCCTGGAGCTCGCGAACGGCTTCTCCGAGCTCACCGACGCCGCGGAGCAGCGGCGGCGCCTGGAAGAGGAGCGCGCCCTGCGCCAGCACATGGGACGGCCGGCCTACCCGCTCGACGAGCGGTTCCTGGCGGCCCTACCGCACATGCCGGAGGCGGGCGGGGTCGCGGTGGGCCTGGATCGGCTCCTCATGCTCCTCACCGGCGCGGCAGCGATCGAGGAGGTGCTCCTGTTCCCGGCGAAGGAGTTCCTGTAGGTGGCCACACGATCCTTGATGCGCACGCCCGCGCGCCACTGCTAGCCTCGGCCAGTGACGCCGCCCTTCCCCGAGAGCCCACGCCGCGCCGAATACGTGGCCCGGATCAATCGTGTCATCGACCACATCCAGGCCCACCTCGACGGCGAGCTGTCGCTGGTGGTCCTGGCCAAGGTGGCGAGCTTCTCGCCCTTCCACTTCCACCGTGTCTTCGCGGCCATGGTGGGCGAGACCCTGAACCAGTTCATCACCCGGCTGCGCGCGGAGCGGGCGGCGGCGCGGCTCTCCCTGAACCCGGGCCAGTCGATCACCGAGATCGCCCTCGACTGCGGCTACTCTAGCCCGGCCGCCTTCTCGCGCGCGTGCCGCGAGGCCTTTGGGGTGAGCCCCAGCGCCTGGCGCGACGGAGGCCGCCGGGACCGCAAGATCGGCAAAGAGGAGAGCAAGCCAGGCCAATCGAAAAGCAATCCGGGAAAGGACTTCGCTGTCGTCTCCTTCCATATTGACCTCCAGACGAATCAACCGACCTGGAGGGTCCAGATGAAAGCGAAGAAGGCGGAGATCGTGGTAGACGTGAAGGAGCTCCCCGAGATGCATGTGGCCTACGTGCGCCACATCGGGCCGTACGCCGGGCAGGGCCAGCTCTTTGCCGAGTTTTTCGGGAAGCTGATGCGGTGGGCTGGACCGCGCGGCCTGATCCGCTTTCCCCAGACCAAGATGCTGAGCGTCTACTATGACGATCCCCACGTCACCGAGGAGGGCCGGCTGCGGGTCGATTGCGGCATGACCGTGCCGCCCGAGACCCAGGCCGAGGGTGAGGTGGGCAGGACTACCCTCCCGGCCGGCAAGTACGCGGTGGCCCACTTCGAACTCGGTGAGCACGAGTACAGCGAGGCCTGGAAGGCGGTCATGGGCGGCTGGCTGCCCGAGAGCGGCTACCAGCCCGACGACCGCCCCTGCTTCGAGCTCTACCTGAACGATCCCAAACAGCACCCGCAGGGCAAGGCGATCGTCGACATCTGCGTGCCCGTCCGGCCGATGTAGCTCGACTCGCGAGACCGGTCGGCGCGAGGGGCTCCGCCAGCTGTGGGCGAGGGACTTGGCGGGTCCTGCCCCGACGAGTCGGCGCCGGCGCCGCGCAGGCGCGCTAGAGGGGGCGGACGAGCCGGCGCCCTCACTCGAGGCGGCTCGACAGGGGGTAGACCATGCGCTCCGAGCGGATCCTCGTCCCGGCCGTCCTGTTCGCGCTCGCAAGTTTCGCTCCCGATCCCTTCGCGGCTGGAGCCACGGCGAGCGCCGCCGTCTCCAGCCCGACCGGCGGCGACGGGAGCGCGGTCGGGGACGGGATCATAACGGTCATGACGCAGAACCTCTACCTGGGCGCCGACATCGAACCGTTGATCGGGGCGATCATCGGAGGCGCCACGCAGGAGCAGATCGAGCTCCTCGTCGGCCAGGGCTGGGCCCTGGTGCAGAAGAACGACTTCCCGCGGCGCGCAGAGGAGATCGCCGACCTCGTCGAGCAGGTCCGGCCGGAGCTCATCGGTTTACAGGAAATGGCGCTCTGGCGCGTCGAGACGCCCGGCGACGGCGCGCCCGGCGCTCCGCCAGACGCGATCGAGGTCGATTATCTAAGTATCCTCCTCGCCGCGCTCGCCGCCCGCCACCTCGACTACGTCCCGGCCTCGGTGATCCAGAACTTCGACGGTGAGTTCCCGGGTCGCACCGGTACCGGGGAGCGCTTCGACCTCCGCTATACCGACCGCGACGCCATCCTGGCGCGCAGCGACGTGACGTTCACCAACCCGCAGGGCGGGAACTTCGCCGCGATGGTCGGCCCCGACGTCGGCGTCCCCATCGCCATCCCACGGGGCTGGACCTCGGTGGAGGTGGAGCTCCAAGGCGAGAGACTCCGGGTGTTCGAGGCGCACCTCGAGACGAGCAGCCCCATCCAGGAACTCCAGGCCCTGGAACTCGTCATACGCGCGGAGGCTGGCGTGACTCCGGTGGCGCTTCTGGGCGACTTCAATTCCGACGCGAACGGGACCGGGACGGACACCTACGCCGCCCTGCTCGCTCCCGCCTTCCGGGACGCGTGGTCCGTTGCACACCCCGGAGAGCCGGGGCTCACCTGCTGCCACCTCGCCGATCTCACGCTGGCGGGCCCGCCCTTCACGACCCGCATCGACCTCGTGCTCACCGGCAAGGGCGTCACTCCGGTGCACGCCGAGATCCTGCCCTCCCTCGAATCCGCCGACTTCGCGGTGGGCGATGTCTGGCCCTCGGACCATGCAGGCGTGGGGGCGACGCTCCGGCTCGCGAAGCCGCGGTTCGTCCACCTCTCCGCCGAGTGAGTTACGAGCTGGCCGTCGTCGCGCTGGACTGACGGTGCGTCGAATTCCTCCGGAGCACCCGGCAGCAGTGCGTCGCTCACGCCCCTTCCGGGGCGCTCATGGCGGTGCCCGATGACCAGCCTTCTCTCCGAGCACGCCGCCCAGCTGGAGGAGCGCCTGGCGCAGCTCGTCGGGCGGCACCGCGGTGAAGCAGAGCCGCACCCAGCTCTCGAAGTCTCGGCCCGAGGCCGGACCGGGGGTGAGCAGCACGCCGGCCTCGAGACACCGCGCGAGGAAGCCGTCGAGCGCCTCGCCGGGCCGGAAGAACGGCGCCGCGTCGAAGAAGAGGAACGGGCCGGCCTCGGGCGCGGGAACGCTCGCCACCGCCGCCGCTGCGCGGGCGGCATCGGCGTAAGCCCGGCGGGCCTCCTCCAGCCAGGCGTCGCCCTCGGCGAGCGCCCGCGCCGCCGCGAACTGCATGGGCCGCGAGGCGCAGTAGTTGTCGAAGGTCTGCACGCTGCGCACGGCCTGCATGGCGGCCTTGGGCCCGTGGGTGTATCCGACCCGGGCCCCGGCGAGCGCGTAGCTCTTGGAGAGCGTATGGGTGGCGATGGTGCGGTCCGCCACGTCCGCGTGCAACCAGATGGGCCGGGTGGGCTCGACGTAGACGAGATCCTCGTAGGCCTCGTCGGCGAGGATCCAGAGGTCGTGACGCCTCGCCACGCGCGCCACGGCGGCGACGACCTCGGCGGAGAGCACCCGGCCGGTGGGGTTGTGCGGGCTGTTCACGTAAATGGCCGCGGTCCGCTCCGTGACCTTACGTTCCAGCGTCTCCTCGGGATCGAAGCCGCGCTCGCCGAGGCGCGTGAAGAACGGGACCTCGACCGGCGTGCAACCCCGCAAGCTGACGATGCCGCGAATGAGCGGCCAAAAGGGTGAGGGTAGCAGCAGCTCCTCGCCCGGCTCCAGGAGCGCCGCGATCACCATGGCGAGGCCGCCGGTTGCGCCGGGCATCACCTGGAGGCACTCCGGATCGATCTCCGCGCCGTAGCGCACCGCGAGGCGCGCCCGGATCGCCTGGAGCAGCGCGCCCTCTCCCTGGACGGGCGCGTAGTTGTGCAGGCGCGGGTGCTCAGCGGTGCGCTGGGCCTCGGCGCGGGCGGCGGGGAGTGGCTCGAGCCAGGTGTCGCCCACGTGAAGC
>Ga0154716_1033_pt2 | contig 13358 bp, 15 predicted proteins | sample Rifle2008BG16ft_FD_105724 | JGI IMG/M metagenome (GOLD analysis project Ga0154716, IMG submission 105724) | Anaeromyxobacter sp. RBG_16_69_14
GTCGCCATGGCGCTCCTGCGCGAGCTGCTTTTCCGGTTCGCCACGGAGCGGATCCTGCCGGGCGCCTGCGAGGTCGTGCGGCTCGACGCACAGGGGGCGGAGGTCGTGGTCGGCTTCGGGTCCTTCGACCTCGGGCGCCACGCGGACGGACTCGACATCAAGGCGGTCACCCGGCACCAGGCGCGCTTCGAGGAGGCGGACGGACGGTGGCGCGCGCAGTTCGTATTCGACATCTGAATAGGTCATGAAGCTACGGCGCATCCAAGGCGACCTGTGGGAGATCGAGCGCGAGGGGGGGATGAAGGTCCCCGGGCGCGTCTACTCCGTGGGTCCGCCCGTCCCCGACGACCCGGCGCTCCGTCAGGTGTGCAACGTGGCGTACCTGCCCGGCATCCTGCGCTTCTCGCTCGCCATGCCCGACATCCACTGGGGCTACGGGTTCCCCATCGGCGGCGTCGCCGCCGTTGACGTCGAGCATGGCGCGATCTCGCCCGGCGGCGTCGGCTACGACATCAACTGCGGCGTGCGCCTCATCTCGACCCAGCTCGACGCCGGGGCGATCGTCGGGCGGTTGCACACCGTGACGGCGCAGCTCTTCCGCGACGTCCCCACCGGCGTCGGCGCGAGCCACGCCATCCCGCGCCTGTCGGACGAGGAGCTGGACGGCGTGCTCGTGGGCGGCGCGCGCTGGGCCGTGAAGCGGGGCTTCGCGGTCTCGAGCGACGACGCCGATCGCTGCGAGGAGGGAGGTCGCCTCGCGGGCGCGGATCCCTCCGCCGTGAGCCCCCGCGCGCGGCTGCGCGGCGCCGACCAGGTGGGCACGCTCGGCAGCGGGAACCATTTCCTGGAGGTGGATCGCGTGGCCGAGATCCACGACGCCGCAGCGGCGGAGGTCTTCGGCCTGTACCCCGGGCGCGTCGCGATCCAGATTCACTCCGGGTCGCGCGGACTGGGCTACCAGGTCTGCGACGAGGCGCTGGCGACCCTGTCGTCCCTGAGGGCGGACTTCGGCGAGGACTACCGCGCGCTCCCCGATCCTCAGCTCGCGTGCGCGCCGGTGCAGAGCGAGCCCGGGCGTGCCTACCTGGGCGCGATGCAGGCGGCGGCGAACTTCGCGTGGGCGAACAGGCAGGTCATGACGGCCCTCGCGGTCCGGGCGCTCACCCGGGCGCTCGGCGCCTCGGAGGGCGAGGTGGGAGCGTGCGTCCTCTACGACGTCTGCCACAACGTGGCGAAGCTGGAGACCCATCTCGTGGACGGGCAGCCCCGGCAGGTGCTGGTGCACCGCAAGGGCGCGACGCGCGCATTCGGACCCGGGGACGAGCGCGTCCCCGCGCCCTATCGCGCCGTCGGCCAGCCCGTGCTCATCCCGGGCGACATGGGGCGCTACTCCTTCGTCCTCGCCGGGACTGCGCGAGCCATGGAGGAGACGTTCGGATCGTCGTGCCATGGCGCAGGGCGGCTGCTCTCCCGGGGCCAGGCGCTCAAGGCCGCGCGGGGGCGCTCGATCGCGCGTGAGCTGTCCGCGCGAGGGATCGAGGTGCTCTCGAGAGGAAAGAAGACGCTCGGCGAGGAGATGAGCGAAGCCTACAAGGACGTCGCGGACGTGGTGGGCGTGATGGCCCGCGCCGGGATCACCCGTCCGATCGCTCGCCTCGAGCCCATGGGTGTGATCAAGGGCTAGGGAAAAAACGGGGGCCATGACGGAAGTACCCTCCATCCATGCAGGCTCGAGCACCGTCCGACTTAGATTCCGACCATGGAAGCACCCCGAACTCGCTTGCTGCTGTTGCCTGGCGGAAGGGCGTCCGTAGCTCCTGCGGGTCACCCGCGCGCCCGAGGCGCGCTGCGCCTCATCGAGGGCGGCCGCGCCACGGAACTGGAGCAGGCGCTCGCCGAGGCCATCGACGCGGCGCGCCAGATGCGCCTGGAGATCGAGCGGCGGATCGCCTCGGCACTCGAGGCCTTCGGAGATCGCGGCTGACGGCAGCGCCATCGGAGGCACCGGCAGCGAAGGCGCGCGGCGGCTCTGCCGTCGTTATGTTCGAGCAGTGATCGAGAATACCCTTCCGGGCGCCGCTCCCTTCGCCACCGAGCTCGCGGCCCGCATCGCCGACGCTCAGGCCGCCAGGGGCCCGTCCTACGCGCCGCGGACCCATCACCTCGAGGGTGGTCGGCCCAGATTCACGAATCGTCTCATCCTGGAGTCGAGCCCGTACCTGCTCCAGCATGCGCACAACCCGGTGGCCTGGTGGCCGTGGAGCGACGAGGCGTTCGAGGAGGCACGGCGCAAGGGTCGCCCCGTGTTCCTCTCCGTCGGTTATTCCACCTGCCACTGGTGCCACGTCATGGAGCGCGAGTCCTTCGAGGACGAGGAGATCGCGCGCTACCTGAACGAGCGCTACGTGCCCATCAAGGTCGACCGCGAGGAGCGGCCCGACGTCGATGCCGTCTACATGACGGCGGTGCAGGCGCTGACCGGAGGCGGCGGGTGGCCGATGAGCGTCTTCATGGGCGCCGACCGCGAGCCCTTCTTCGGCGGCACGTACTTCCCGGCGCGGGACGGCGACCGCGGGTCGGCGCGCGGCTTCCTCTCCGTTCTGCGCGAGATCGTCGCGGTGTGGCAGCGCGACCCGCCCCGGATCCGCAACGCCGCCGAAGCGCTCACGAGCGCCGTGCGGGTGGCCCTCGGCGGGACCCAGGTCGAAGCCGGGAGCGACCTCCCGGGCAGCGGGCCCATCGAGAAGGCGGTGCGCTACTTCGAGGGCGTCTTCGACCCCGTTCACGGCGGCGCGAACCGGGCGCCCAAGTTCCCTTCCAACGTCCCAGTGCGGCTCCTCCTGCGGCACCACCGGCGCTCGCAGGATCCGGCGTCGCTGCACATGGCGCTCTTCACCCTCGAGCGCATGGCGGCAGGCGGCCTCATGGACCAACTGGGCGGCGGCTTCCACCGCTACTCCACCGACGAGCGCTGGCTCGTGCCGCACTTCGAGAAGATGCTCTACGACAACGCACTCCTTGCGGTCGCCTATCTCGAGGCGTGGCAGGCGACGGGGCGGCGCGACCTGGCACGCGTGGCGCGGCAGACGCTCGACTACGTCCTGCGCGAGATGGCCTCGCCTGAAGGCGCCTTCTACTCCGCTACCGACGCCGACTCGGAGGGTGAGGAGGGGCGCTTCTTCGTCTGGAGCGCGGAGGAGGTCCGAGACCTGCTCGGCCCCGGCGCCGATCGCTTCGTCGCCTACTACGGCGTCACAACCGGGGGAAACTTCGAGGCCAGCAACATACTATGGGTGAAGGAACCGGACGAGGAGGCATGGGAGGCGCTGGCCGGCGCGCGCGCCCTGCTGTACGCCGCGCGCGAGAAGCGGCCGCACCCGCTCCGGGACGAGAAGATCCTGGCCGCCTGGAACGGCCTCATGATCTCGGCGCTGGCGATGGGCGGGCGCATCCTCGCAGAACCGCGCTACGTCGAGGCCGCGGAGCGCGCGGCGCGGTTCGCCCTCGACCGGATGCGCCCCGGAGGCAGGCTGGCGCGCACCTTCAAGGACGGCATGGCCGGGCCGCCGGGCTTCCTGCAGGACCACGCGTTCCTGACGCAGGCGCTGCTGGATCTGCACGAGGCGACCTTCGACCCGGCCTGGCTCGAGGAGGCGCTCGCCCTCGCGGACGCCACCGAGCGCCATTTCGGCGACCCGCGTGGCGGATGGTTCGTGGCGGGGGAGGATCAGGAGAAGCTCATCGCGCGCGAGAAGCCGACGCACGACGGCGCGGAGCCGTCCGGCGCGTCGGTGGCGCTGCTCAATGCGGTGCGGCTCGAGGCCTTCACCGGCGATGTCCGCTGGCGACGCGTGGCCGAGGGTGCCCTGCGCTGGTACGCCTCGACTCTGGTAGACCAGCCCGTCGCGCTCACCGAGATGCTCCTCGCGCTCGACGCCTTCACCGACGCACTGCGCGAGGTGGTGCTGGTGTGGCGAGCCGGCGATCCCCGGCCGGAGCCCTTCCTCGAGGTGCTGCGCAGGACATTCGTGCCGAACCGCGCGCTCACCGGTGCCGCCGAGGGAGAAGCGCTCGCGCGGCTGGCGCGCCTGGCCCCCGTGGCCGAGGGGCGCGTCGCCGTGGGCGGCAAGCCGACCGCCTATGTCTGCGAGCACGGCGCGTGCCGGCTGCCCGCCATCAGCCCGGAGAAGCTCGCCGAGCAGCTCCGGCCGGTGCGGCCGTACCGCTAGCTTGGTAAGCTAGACGGGGCTCGAAGGCGGCAAGGTCACTTGGATCCCCGCCCGGCCTCCGGCTGGAAGATGAGGGGCAGGCCGCTCTTCGGGTTTCCCAGCACCACGATCTTCGCGTTCGGGCTCTCGGCCAGTTTCTGGGTGGCCTCGATGCCCTTGTATTGCAGGTACTCGGCGGTGAGGCCCTGGCGCACGATCGCCTGGTACTTGTTGATGCCCTCCGCCTCGATCTGCTTGCGCTGCGCCTCCTGCCGCTCGCGGTCGAGCGTGAAGCGCATCTTCTGGGCGCGCTGCTCCTCGGCCAGCTTGTCGGCGATGGCAGTCTTGATCGCGTCGGGCAGCTCGACGTCGCGGACCAGCACCGCCTCCACCACGACGTGCTTGCCCTCGAGCGCCCTGAGGACCTCGTCGTAGATCTGCTTCTCGATCTCCTCGCGCTTGGTCGAGTAGATCTCCTCCGGCGCGTAACGGCCGAAGACCTTGCGCGCCTCGGAGCGCACCACCGGCGCCACCATGATCTCCGCGTAGTTCGGCCCGATCTGCGTCTGCAGTTCGTACATCTCCTCTGCCTTGGGCCGGTACCGCACGCTCGCGTCGACGCGGATGGCGAGCCCGTTGCTCGACAGCACCGAGAGCTGCTCCTTCATCTCGTGCACGCGCAGGTCGTAGGCGATGAGGGCGTTCCAGAACGGCATCACGTGCATGCCCTCGCCGAGCACCTTGCGGCTCGTGCCGCCGCTGAGCGTCTCGAACACGATCCCGCGATGTCCCGAGTCCACGACCGGACAGCGGCAGGCGGAGATGAAGGGGGCAGCGACGACGAGCAGGTAAGCGGTCACGAGCGCGCGGGTCATGGGGCCTCAGGGGTGGATCCAACCTTTATACCGAATCACCGTCCGGTCGCCCTGCGAACCGCCGCGCGCGCTACGGCGGGTCGATTGGTGATCACCGCTGCGGCACCGAGCGTGCACAGCCGCTCCACCTCATCGGGGGCGTCCACCGTCCACACGTTCACGGCGAGGCCGCGCGCGGCCCAGGCGCGGGCGCGCTCTGGCGTGACGAGCATCCGGTCCGGGTGCACGGCGCGTGGGCGCAGCAGGTGTGTTCCCAGGAGCTCTCGCGCTCGCCAGCACCTGTCCGCAGCGAACAGCACGCCCGAGGCGACGGCCGGCGCGGCCGCGCGGAACACCCCCAGGACTGCGTAGTCGAACGACGACACGATGCAACGCTCCTCGGCCGCCGCGTCCAGCAGCACGCGCAGCACGGCGCGGGCGAGCGCCAGGTGGGGGATGCCGCTCGACTTCAGCTCGACGTTCACCACTGCCCCGGGCAGCGCCTCCAGCACCTCGTTCAGGAGAGGAATTCGCTCACCGCGAAAACGCTCGCCCTTCCAGGAGCCGACGTCGAGCCGGCGCAGCTCGCCCAGGCTCGCGCGAGAGACGCGCCGCGGTTGACCCGCCGTCCGCGACGTGTCCGCGTCATGGTGGACCACCACCTCGCCCGTGCCACAGCACCACACGTCGAGCTCGATTCCATCCGCTCCCTGCTCCAGGGCCAGGTGGAACGCGGCCATCGTGTTCTCGGGCGCGTCTTCGCTCGCTCCGCGATGGCCGAGGACGAGCGGACGGCTACCAGGCGGGTGGCGTCCGATCGAATCGCTCATGGGCGCCGTTGGCGAAGGGTCCGCATGGACGGTAAGATAGCTCACATGGGACTGCGATTGCCTGAAGTACTCATCATCCTCGTGGTGCTGGTGCTCGTCTTCGGGGCAAACAAGATCCCCCAGCTCGGCGACGCGCTCGGCAAGGGCATCCGCAACTTCAAGAAGGCCACCGGCAAGGACGATGACTCGATCGACGTGACTCCGAAGGATCGGCAAGCGCAAGAGGGACAGCTGCCGCACGGCGCCGCCACCACCGCCACCCCCTCATCATCCACCCCCTCATCATCGCCGGCCGCCCAAAAGAAGGCCTGATCCATCCGAAATGACTCGGCCTGCTCGAGACGGCCGGGAGTCTCCGGACGGGCTCTAGTCCTGCGGCGGCGCCTCCGCGCCGCCCGTCCTCCCCGCCACCAACCTGGCCGCGAGCGCGCGCACGAGCGCGTGTAGCGATGCGTCTTTTCCGATGGCTGCGAGCAATCTGGTGCCGAGCCGCGGGAGGAGCTTCGCGACGAGCTCCGGCTCCGCGAAAGGGTTCAGCGCGATGGCGCGCACCACCGCCGGCAGGCTGCGCCAGCGGCGGTCCTCGTGCAGGCAGCGAAGCGTCTCCGGCCGGCAGGGCCTGCGCGCCGCGATCCGGATGACCAGCTGCTCGGTGAGTCGGGGGTTGCGCAGGAGCTCGCGGACGACCGCCGGCTGGGCCTCGGCAGCCAGGCGCGCGAGGAGGTCAGGATCGCGGTGCCCACGCGCCAGCGCCTTCTTGTGTCCGAGCGTGAGGTGCGCCAGGCCCGGATCCTCGCGATCGCGCTGCTCCTGGTACGGGCGGCGCGGGCCGGGCGCGACGAGCAGGTCCCGCACCTCATCGTGGCCCCCGGCGACGGCGGCTGCATACAGGCCCGCCAGCTCGTCGTAGACGAGCTCGGGGCCGGGCGCGAGGAGCGCCTCGCCGAGCGCGGCCGCGAGCGCGCCCTCGCCCTTCCCGGCGAGCGCCACCGCGTCCGCCAGCAGGCGGGCCGCGTCCGCAGGCCGTTCGGCCGCGAGCGCGCGCGCCGCCGCCCGCGTCCGCATCGTCCCCTCTTCGAGAGCGGACAGCCGCCGCGCAAGGGCCCGCGCGCGCGCCAGCGATGGCCGGTCGGAGCTCACGTTCCGTACACCCTAAGTGTCACTCCGGATCAAACCGCCCGGCATTTCGGGCGTTCCTGGCTGATCGGTCCCTACCGGGGCTCGGGGGGCGTGGGCTCCGCGGCGACGCGCAGCTCGAGCCCGCTAGGGTCAGGGACCGGGGGCGGAAAGACCACGAGAAAGGGCACGGCAGCACCGGCCGCGAGCGAGGTGACGGCTCGGGCGTCCAGCTCTCGTCGGAGCGCGGCGACCTCCTCGGGAGCCCCGACGCCGAACACCTGCTCGGCCGTCGCCGTCGCGCCGGCGAGCCCCGCCGCCGTGGCGACGACGCGCCCTCGATCGACGAGCTCCGCGCGCACGCGCACAGGTCCGCTCACCGCGGCGCGCGCACCGACCTGACCACGCACCACCAGCACTGCCGGGCCGGTCGCCGTGTCGTAGAGCCCGCCCCTCACGGCGAGCGCCTCGACGAGCGGTACCGGCGCGCGCGAGAGCGATCCCAGCAACCGCGCCGGGAGGCCGCCACGCCAGGCCAGGAACAGGGCGATCGCGACCGCGATGAGGAGCGCCAGCGACAACGAGCTCGTCAGTGCAGCAACGAGCGGTGAAGCGCCCCCCGCGGCCGCGGACGGTACCGCTCCCGGAGGGGCGGAGGCCGGGACAGCCGCGGCTGTCGCTGGCATCGCCGGCTCCGGCGCGGAGAGCCCCACCAGAGGCGGCGTCTCGTCGGCGCTCCACGAAACCGGGACGGCGCCGTTGGGCCCGGCGTTCACCTCGAGGCCGCGCAGCTCGGGCTCGCCCGGATCCATGCCGGCCAGCCCGGTGACCCCGCCGTAGCCTGGGACCTCGTCGTCGATCCCTTCTCGACCCGCGCCCTCGGGTCCCACGAGGTCGAGCCCGGTGGACCCGAGGTGCACCTCGGGCGGTTCGAAGGTGGCTCCGCCACTGGCGAGCGGCGGCGACTCGCGCTCCTCGAGGGCGAGCGAATCAGCGGCGACGCCTGGACTCCGCCGGGCGGACCCATCGAGCAGCTCCGCGAGGTCCGTCGCGGCCAGCTGCGCAGCTGCCGAGGTCCCGGGTGGTGGGTCGGAGAGGAGCCCCACTCCGAACGGATCGACGCCTGGTTCGTCCTCCCTGGCGGGTGTGACCCCGCCGTCTGCGGATCCGAACGGATCCGCGCCTTCCTCGGCTGAAGCGAAGGGATCGGGATCAAGGGTGGGCGCGCCTCGCGGTGGCGCGGCTCGAGCACCCGGAGCAAAGGGATCCAAGCCTACCGCCGCCTGCGCGGGTGGATCAGGAGCAAACGGATCGCTCGCGGGGACCTCGCTGGCAGGCGCGTTCGCCCGCTCGCCCGCCTTGGGGAGCGGAGGGGGGCTCGGGACCTCGGGCCACGACGGTGTCGCTGCGGCTGGCGCGGCAGACGCGCCCCCATCTGCCGCCGGGGGGATGACGAAGACGGTATGGCAGCGGCCGCACCGGATGCGGGCCCCCTTGGGTCCGATCTGTTCCCCAGATACCCGGAAGCGTGTCTGGCAGGAGGTACAGGTGACAATCATGGAACACGCCGCTGGCGAGCAAGAGCCTACACCGGTATGTCCTTGACAACAAAGCGAGGCCGCCCGGACAATGTCGCCCACACCTGCACATCCTCCTCCGCAGGATTCCCACATGAACGAAGAGCAGACGCCTGGCGCCGAGCCCGAGGGCTTGGCGACCTCGCGCGAACCCAAGATCATCAAGCGGTACACCAACCGTAAGCTCTACGACACCGTGGAATCGCGCTACGTCACACTCGACGAGATCGCCGAGATGGTGAAGGCGGGAACCGAGGTGAGGATCGTCGACAACCGCACGAAGGAGGATCTCACCAGCGTGACGCTGGCGCAGATCATCTTCGAGGAGGAGAAGAAGACCTCCAAGATGAGCTTGCGCACGTTGAAGGATCTCATCCGCCACGGTGGTGAGCGCGCGGCTCAGCTCGTGGGGGACACACAGGCCGAGCTGCGGGGACGCGTCGAGGCCGTGCGTCAGGCGGCGGAGCAGCGCGTCCAGACGCTCATCAAGACCGGACAGCAGACGAGCGATCGCGCCAAGGAGATGGTCGCGGCCTCACAGGAGGCGGTATCCCAGTTCCAGCGCCGCGTCGACGAGCGCGTGCGCACTGCGCTCGACGGCATGAGCTCGCTCTCCGACCTGCGCAGCGACATCAGCCAGCTCGCCGAACGCATCTCGGAACTGGAGAAGAGACTGGACAAGATGAAGCAATAGGGCGGGGTGTGTCCCCCGCAGGGCTCACCGGGCGTGTCCACCCGCCGCAGGGATGCCCGGCGGCAACCTTACCCTTCCGCGGCCGCCCCCTGCTCCTGCCCCTCTTCCTTCGCCTCCGCCGCTGGGGCGCGCTCGAGCAGTTCGTCCGCCAGCGCCGCCAGCGCGTGCGCCCCGCTGGAACTGGGTGCGTGTTCGAAGATGGTAAGGCCGTGGCTCTGCGCCTCGTCCACCTTCACCGACCAGCCGAGCATCGTCCTGGCGAGCGCGTCGGGGAAGCGTTCGCGCAGCCTGGCCATGATCTCGTCGGCGAGCTGGGTCTTGCGGTAGAGCGCCGGGACGATGAGCGTGACCCCGGGCGCCTCGCCGCGCTCCGCGCGCAGGCGCGCCAGGCTCTGCATGATCTCCGCGCAGCCGTCGAGCGCCAGGTACGTGAGGGCCACCGGCAGCACGATCTCGCGCGCCGCGCGCAGCACGTTCTCGGTCACCAGCGAGATGGACGGCGGTGCGTCGAAGAGGACCATGTCCCAGCGATCTGGCGGCAGCGCGTCGATCGCGGTGCGCAGCTTCTCGGTCCGGTCCTGATGGGGCGCTACCTCCACCGGAAACGAGGCGAGGTCCTTGTTGGCCGGGAGCAGGTCCAGGCGGGGTACGGCGGTGCTGCGCACCACCTCCTCGGGCGTCGCCACGCCGAGCAGGAAGTCCTTCACTGTTGGCGTCAGTCCGCGCACGTCCACGCCGAGCGCCTTGCCCGCGTGTCCCTGAGTGTCGAGGTCCACGACAAGGACCCGCTTCTCGCGCCGCCGGGCGAGCCACGCGCCCATATTCACGCACAGCGTGGTCTTGCAGGTGCCGCCCTTCTCGTTGATGAAGGCGATGCGCCGCATGGTCGTCTCGTTCACGCTTGGAGCGTACTTCCGAGGAGGAGCTCGCGCCGGGAAAGGCTGGTCTCCTACCCACCGTGGCCGTTCGGCCGTTCCTCGCCGCCCTCCGGGGCGGGGCCGTCCACCCGGGCGGCCAGACCGTCGAGCATCACCTCGAGCTCCGAGAGCTTGCGCCTCAGCTCCTCGACGTCCTCGGTGGTGGGCAGGTTCACCGCCTGCATCGCGGTCTTCACGCCGCGATCGAAGGTGGACTTGGCGTTGAGCGCGGAGGCGACGACGGTCTGCACGCCGTGCATCACCCGCTCGTTCGACAGGAGCTGGGTGACGAGCTTGCCCATCCGTTCCTCGCCGGTGGTGAGCGCCCGCTTCACCATGGGGTTCCTCAAGAGATCCTCGATGATCATGAGTGGACTTCTCACCCCTTGGTCGCTAGCTTGTCAAGCGCCGTGCCAGGGCTTGCCCTTCTCGACCACCGCCTGCTCATCATCACGGGGAAGGGTGGAGTCGGGAAGTCCACGATCTCGGCCGCCCTGGGGCTGCTCGGAGCGCGCCGTGGGAAGCGCGTCCTCGTCTGTGAGGTGAATGCCAAGGAGCGCGTCGCCCCGCTGCTCGGCGCGCCCGCCTCCGGCAGCAGCGCGCGCGAGGTCGTGCCTGGGCTCTTCACCGTCGACGTCACCCCGCGAGACGCGATGCGCGAGTACGGGACCATGGTGCTCAGGTTCAGGAGCATCTACGACGCCGTCTTCGAGAACCGGCTGGTGCGCTTCTTCCTGCGCGCCATCCCGTCCCTGGCCGAGCTCGTCGTCCTGGGCAAGATCCTTCACGAGGTGCGCGCGGAGGAGCACGGCCGACCGCGCTGGGACCTCGTCGTGCTCGACGCGCCGGCCACGGGCCACGCGGTACAGCTCCTCCGCGTCCCCGCGGCGCTCCTCGACACCGTGCCGCCAGGTCCACTCCGCCGCGATGCGCAGTGGATGCACGACCTGCTCGTCGACCCGCTCACGACCGCGCTCTCCATCGTCACCCTACCGGAGGAGATGCCCGTGAACGAAGCGATCGATCTCGACTCGGCGGTGCGGGACGTGCTCGGCATTCCGCGCGGCGCTCTGGTGGTGAACGCCATGCCCGAGGCGATCTTCTCGGAGGAGGAGCGGGCGCGCCTCGGCGAGCTCGAGCGCGAGCCTCCGCCGCTCGGACCCGCCGCGCGTGCGGCGTGGCTGCAGGCGCTCCGCGCGGAGCAGGCCGCCCGCTCCCTGACCCGGGCGCGCGCCGCCCTGGACCTCCCCACCATCCTCGTGCCGCTGCTCGCGCGCGAGCGCTGGGACCGAGCCGCCGTGGAAGACGTCGCCGCGGTGCTGGCGGGGAGCGTGTAGCACTTGGGCGAGATCCGAGACGGCCTGGCGCGCAAGCGCATCGCGGTGTGCGTCGGCTCCGGCGGTGTCGGGAAGACGACGCTCGCCGCCGCCATCGCCCTGCAGCGCGCGCTCGAGGGAGGGCGCGTCCTCGTCTGCACGATCGATCCGGCGCGTCGACTCGCCAACGCGCTCGGGCTGGAGACGCTCGGCAACGTCGAGGCGCACGTCCCCGATCACAAGTTCCGTGAGGCGGGGCTCGCGCCGAGGGGGCAGCTCTTCGCGATGATGCTCGACGTGAAGCGCACCTGGGACGACCTGGTGGCGCGCCATGCGCCCGATCGTACCCGCCAGGATCGCATCTACAAGAACCGGATCTACCAGCAGCTCTCGAGCGCCCTCGCCGGCTCGCAGGAGTACATGGCGATGGAGAAGCTGTACGAGCTCGCCACCGAGCGCGACTACGACCTCATCGTGCTCGACACGCCGCCGACTGCTCACGCCCTCGACTTCCTCGAGGCGCCGGATCGTATCCTCGACTTCCTCGGCAGCGACACGGCGCGGATTCTCCTCGCGCCCGCCCTCTCCGCGGGCAAGCTCGGGCTGAAGCTCTTTCACCTCGGCAGTGGCTACGTGGCCAAGACGCTCTCGCGCTTCACCGGAGCCGAGGTGCTCACCGATCTGGCCGACTTCATGGCCAGCTTTCAGGGTATGTACGAAGGGTTCAAGAACCGGGCGAGCGCAGTGCGGGCGCTGCTCGCCCAGCCCGAGGTCGGCTTCGTGGTCGTCTCGAGCGCGAGCCCGCGCTCGGTGGACGAGGCGCTTTACTTCCACGAACGCCTGCACGCCGAGTCGATGCCGATCGCCGGTGTGATCGCGAACCGCGTCGCGCCCGACCTGTGGCCGGGCGGCGGCGCGCTCCCGGAGCCGGACGAGCTGGCGGCAGCGCTCGCCGCCCGCGGCGTCCCTGACGCGCGCGATCTCGGGGCGCGCCTTGCGCGCGTCCTGGCCGAGCACGAGGTCCTCGCCCGAGCGGACGCCCGGGAGGTGGAGCTGCTCTTCCGATCGGCGCCGGGACCACACGCCGCGATCCCGCGGCTCGAGAGCGACGTGCACAACCTGGCTGGGCTGGCGAGGCTCGCCGTCTCCTTGTGATGCTCGGTGGGCTCGGTATGATCTGGCGGTCATGCGCTCCGGCCGCCTACCCTCCAAGGGAGCAGGCAACAGATCGTCGCGCGGCTCGACGATTCCGGGAGGTCGTAGATCAGCGCTCTGCAGCAGCCCAGCGGCTGTGGTGCTGGCCCTGCTCCTCTCGGCATGCGCCACGTCGCGCTCCGGCCGGCCTCAGGAGATCGCGTTCCAGGAGCCCACCGTCATCGAGGGGCGCTCCGCGGATGCCGACCTCGCGACCAGGACCGACGAGGAGCTCTTCGCCATCGGGACCGCCGCCGCCCAGGCGGGCGATCACGGGCGCGCGGCGGCCGCCTTCTCGCGCCTCGCCGACACCTCCCCCGGCTCGAAGCGCGCGCGGGCCGCGCTCCGCGAGGCCGGCCTCGCCTGGCAAAGGCTCGAGCGCTGGGACCTCGCGCTCGCGCGGTCTCGCCGGCTGGCGGAGGGCTACACCGGCACCGACGCCGACGAGGCGAGCTTCCTCTCGGCAGAGGCCCTGTATCGGCTGGGCCGCCACCGCGAGGCGCGCGAGGCGCTCGACCGCCTCGCCGCGCGCCCCGATCTCGAGCCCTCGCAGGTCTCGCGAGCCCTCACGCAGCGCGGCGTGGTCGAGCTCGAGGACGGAGAGCCCGAGGTGGCCGAGCGCTCGCTCGAGCTCGCGCTCTCGGGGTGGCAG
>Ga0154716_1039_pt1 | contig 13350 bp, 17 predicted proteins | sample Rifle2008BG16ft_FD_105724 | JGI IMG/M metagenome (GOLD analysis project Ga0154716, IMG submission 105724) | Anaeromyxobacter sp. RBG_16_69_14
CATCCGGCAGTCTGCCCATCCGGCCGCCAGTCTCGACGGCGGCGCGCGCGCCGTACCGCCGTCACACGCTATTCGGAACCACCGTTAGTGAAGACGAGCGGGCAGCTGCGGACTTTGGCGCAGGGAGCGCGGGTCACTAGCATCGACTACGATTCGGCTGGGCTGCCTTGGCAGGTTACGGATCCGGCAGGGCGTCAGGTTCAGTTCCATTACGACGCCGCAGGCCGAGTCCTCTCGCAGACGCTGCCCGGTGGTCGGGCGGTGGGGATGAGCTACGATCGCAGTGGTAACTTGAACTCGCTCTCACCTCCGGGGCAACCCGCTCACGGGTTCGCGAGCGACTCCATGGAGCGACTCGCAACCTACGCGCCACCTCCCGTCCTTGGCGCCGGCTCCACCACCTACAGCTACGACCTCGATGGCGCTCTCTCGCGGGTGCTGCTGCCGGACTCGACGACAATCGTGCCGGCCTACGACGCGACGGGACGGCTCGCGACGGTGACCACCGCGCGCGGTGTCTCTGGCGTCGGCTACGACACCGCCGGACGAGTCCAGTCGCTCGGGACCCCGGAGGGCAACTGGCTCGCCTTCGGCTACGACGGCTTCCTGCCGACCTCCGAGACCGCCACGGGGTTTGCGCCAGGGCTCGTCTCGCGGACGTTCGACAACGACTTCCGCGTGTCGGGGATCTCGGTGAACGGGACGGCCGTCGCGTCGTTCCAGTACGACGCCGACAGCCTCCTCACGAAGGCGGGTGCGCTCTCGATCCCGCGCGACGCCACGACGGGCAGGGTGAGCAGCACGACCGTGGGCGCGGTGACGACCACTCCCGGCTACAGCGCCTACGGTGAACTCGCGTCGGTGAGCGCGTCGTCGAACGGGTCGGTGGTCTACCCCTACACGCTCACCCGTGATGTCGCCGGCCGCATCTCGGGCAAGACCGAGACGTTGCAGGGCGCGACGAGCACGTACGTCTACGGTCACGACGACGCAGGCCGGCTTGCGAGCGTCACGAAGGACGGGACGCTCGTCGAGCGCTACTGGTACGATGACAACGGGAACCGGCTGTCGGGCTCCAACTCCACCGGCAGCGCCAGCGGCACCTACGACGCCCAGGACCGGATGACCGCCTACGGGGCCGCCTCGTACACCTACGGCCCCTCGGGCGACCTGCGGACCAAGACGGCGGGCGGGCAGACGTACTCCTACGACTCGCTCGGGAACCTGATGGGTGTCTGGCTGCCGGATGGGCGGGTCATCGAGTATGTGGTCGACGCCTTGAATCGGCGGGTTGGCAAGAAGGTGAACGGGACGCTGACCGAGGGCTTCCTTTACGACGGCAAGCTCCGCCCTATCGCCTGGCTCGACGCCACCGGCGCCGTGAAGGCCACCTTCGTCTACGGCCTCCACGTCAACGTCCCGGAGTACATGACCACGAGCGCGGGGACGTTCCGCATCCTCCACGACCACCTGGGCTCGCCGAGGCTGGTCGTGGACGCGACGAGCGGCGCGGTCGTGCAGAGGATGGACTACGACTCGTTCGGGCAGGTGCTTTCGGACAGCAGCCCTGGCTTCCAGCCGTTCGGGTTCGCGGGCGGGCTCTACGACAGGGACACGGGCTTGGTGAGGTTCGGGGCCAGGGACTATGACCCCAGTGTCGGGAGATGGACGAACAAGGACCCGATACGGTTCAGCGGCGGGTTGAACCTGTACGAGTACGTAGCGAATGACCCGATCAACCTCACCGATCCGACAGGCAGGGCCGCGATCATCATCAACATGGGCTCGGGCCCCGTGACCTCGTCGCACACCAGTCCGAGTGGCGGCCGGACCGTATTCCCAATCCCGCCAGGAGGATGGTCCGGTTCAACGACGCACGATCCAGACACGCTGATCTTCGGGGACGGGACTGTCGTGAAGCTTCCGGACGGCAACATCGTTGTGATCACCGACACGAGCGCACTCGACACGTTCGAACCTTCAGACCTGGATCTCGTTAGCCCGCTGAGTCAACTCCTCGGGCTTGGGCCGAGGCCAATTCTCGCCCCTGAGGGTGAGTTCGGTCCCTTCCGGAATCCCGACGGCAGCCCCTATCCGTTCCCGAAGAAGTGTCCTTGACGGAGCGGCGACGAGCGCGCGAGAGGGTCACATGCGCCGAGCGGTAGACTGGAGCGCTAATGCACTTCCGGTGCTGCTTGCGCTGCTCTTGGTGTGGAGGTCTGCCATCGGGAAGGACCGGCTCGCCACGATCTGGATTGCCATACTCCTCACGGCGGCGTGGCTGACGGTGAGGATTCTGCTCGGGCGTTCAAGGGCGGGTATCTCGCCCAGGCGGCCATGGCAGGTCTCGCAGGTGATCGGGTTGGCCGTAGGTAGGGCCGTTCGCCAGGGCGACCATCGCGCAGCTCGCGTCGTAGCGCTGTTCCACCACGGCCCCTCTCTTCTCGATGCGGACGAGGTTGTGCGCCGCCTCACCCTGGGCAAGGCCGGAGTGCGAGTCGATGTTCTCGTCGAAGGCGAGCCAGTGGCCCTTGAACAGGACGAAGCTGCCCTGGTCGCGGTGGGCGTGGCTCTGCGTGTAGGGCCCGCAGATCAGGTTCGAGTAAGTGGCGTCGGTGGTCCAGGCCGACCGTACGGAGAGCTGTCCGGTGCCGCTGCCCCAGTGGGCGGTGGGGAGGCGGCTCAGGGGTTGCGCGGGCAGATCGGACTGATCGTAGAGGAAGTCGGCCCAGGCCTCGAACCCGTTCGCCATCTCTCAAGGACCAGCGACTTTACCGCGTCGAGGGGGAACGGCGACGCGCTTGACTTGCATCCCCAAATGTATACCATTCTGGGATGCCTGGCGCGAGGCTCTACTGGACGCTCGTCTTCACAGATGACAGCCTCGGGCACCTCGCCGGGCGTGGAATCGATGCGGATGACGTTGCAGATGCTGTCTTCGGCCGGCACGGACCAGTTCGGGCACGGCACGGTGGGCGTGGCAAGAACGAGCGATGGTTCGTCGTGGCACCACTTGCCGAGGGCGAACTGCTCACCTGCGTTCTGCGCGCGGCCAAACCGCGCGATCTTGAAGCCGAAGGAGCCTTCGTGGTCCCACCGAGGGGATTGCCGGAGGATCCGACGTTGTTTACCGAATCCATGCGCCTGTGCGTCAGCGCGCGCGTCTCCGACGACGACGAAGCACGCAGCTACCGCGCCTGGCGCCGCAGCAAGGGAGGACGATGATGAGTGCCAAGAAGAGCAAGATCCCAAAGTTTCGGAGCGACCGGGCGGAGCGCGCGTTCTGGAGCAAGCACAGCATCGAGGAGTTCGGCGATCTGCAGGACCTCGACGTCGAGATCCGACCCACGCGAACCGAACAGATCGCCCTCCGCCTCTCCAAAGAAGATCTGACGGTGCTCCGGGCCCTCGCAAGGAAGCGAGGTATCGGTCACACGACGCTCGCTCGGAGTGTCCTCGAACAGTGGCTGGAGAAGAAGCATGTCTCGTAAGGCACGATCACTTCTGCGAGGTGGAAGAAGTCGGTCGCCGCGGTCGAACCCAAAATGAGCCTTCAAGAAGGTAGCTGACGGACCGCGGGTGAAGCCAGGCGTCAGGCAACCGCGACGTGGTCCGCGAGCCTCGTGAGCCTCAGCCGGCGAGCACGCGCAGCACGCGCCACATCGTCGGCAACTCGCGCAGCGCGCCGCCGAGCCTCGGCTTCGCAGCGCGCGGACCGCCGCATAGAGATGACGGCACGGCCGCTGCAGCCCGCTAGGAGGCCGGAGGACCACGCTGGCCGGCGACGCGTGGCCTGCGGCCAGCTCCGGAACGAGCCCGACGCCGCAGCCGGCGGCGACAGCTGGCGCCTGGGCAGCGGGACCCCGCGCTCGCGCGCATGTCCCGTGGCAGCCAGCGCACACCCTCACACGGCGGCAGGCGAGCGCAGCGTCAAGGAAGCGATGCTCAACCAGTCCGGCGTCTGGCCGTCCTGGAGGAACTCGACGTGGCAAAGCGCCTGGACCTGATCACGGGGGAGATCGCGAGCTTCGTCCACATGCTCTCGCAGGGACCTTCGCCCAGCGCGTGATGCGCGGCCTGGCCGCGTAGCTGAGCTGATCGCCACCGCCACTGTCACCTTCCGCGTCCCGTCAGGTGCCAGAATACGATCGGGAGAAAAGGCCCAACATTTTCGGACCTTGCATCGTCGCTCGCGGCCGGATGCGGGCCCGTCTGACCTCGGGTTTCGGCACGGTGGCTCGCCATGAGCACCGCGCCACTGCAGTTCTTGCTGATGCTCTTCGCCGGCTGGGTCAACCGGCGCCAGCTCGACGTGGTCGACTATCTCAAGGAGGAGAACCGCGTGCTCCGCGAGCACCTGGGCGGCGGGAGGCTGCGGTTCACCGACGAGCAGCGCCGCCGCCTCGCGGTGAAGGCCCGCGTGCTGGGCCGACGGGCGCTGGACGGGATCGCCGGGCTTGTGACGCCCGACACGATTCTTCGCTGGTACCGGGAGCTCATCGCAGCCAAGTACGACGGTGCTGCTCGGCGCGGGGCTGGTCGTCCTGACAGCGGCGACCAGTTGATGTGAGTCTCCAGCGTCACCGTCGCCGCTGTGAGCTGATGTCCGGCGCCTTGCGGCGCCTCAAGCGGAGGGGAGAACGCTCCCCCCGCACCCCCCATCTCGAGCGTCAGTTCATGTGGCATGCGCACGTATCGCTTGCGATACGCGGTCTTGCGTGCCGCCCGACAGCATCCACCCACCGATCGGTGCCAGCGCACCGCGATTTGGGTGCTGCAACTGGTTTTCGGTCGCCCACGCGGCATGCCGACGCCTTCCGCGCCTCGTGACGGCGGCTCAGGTCACCCTCTCCTGAGCACGCGACTCCGCACGCGCGTCGGCGTGCCAGCCATGCCCTACCCGGCCATGCCGGCTATAATCGCCTCCCGAGGCCCGCCATGGACGAGAAGGCTCTGCTCGAGCGCATAGCCTACGACCCGAAGATCTTCGGCGGCAAGCCGATCATCCGGGGACACCGGCTCGCCGTCGAGCACGTGCTCGGCATGCTCGCCGCTGGCGACACGATCGAGACCGTGCGCTCCGGCTACGCCTGGCTGGAGCGCGAGGACGTCCTCGCTTGCCTCGCCTACGCGAAGCGCCTGGTGGCCCACGAGCGGGTCGAGCCCTTCCTCGTCCCGACGGGAACGTGAAGATCCTCCTCGACTCCTGCGTCTGGGGCGGCGCGGTCGGAACGCTCCGCGCCGCCAGCATGACCTGATCTGGTCCGGCGACTGGCCGGCCGACCCTGGCGACGAGGAGATCCTGGGCCACGCTCTTGCCGAGGGTCGCGTCCTCACGCTCGACAAGGACTTCGGCGAGCTCGCCATCGTCCGCGAGTTGCCCCACGCCGGCATCCTGCGCCTGGTTGGCTTGTCCGCGCTGCAGCAGGCCGAGGTCACCCTGCGGGTGATCCAGGCACATGGCAGCTCTCGGCGATCCTGGACGAAAAGGCCCGCTGGCCGGAGCGTCCGGAGGACCGCGACCTCCTGTACTTCCTGTCGCAGTCGTTCCAGGCGCGCCTCGCGAAGGAACTGCCCTCGGAGCGCGAGGCCGCAGACGGCGAGCAGCGCGAACTGGCCCACCGTGCCAAGGCGCTGCTCCGGGATCTGGCGGCCCTCTCGCTCGAGATCGCGCAGATGGTGGTCGCCGGCGAGAGCGACGGGCAACCCCTCCCTGGCTGGCTCCAGCCCGGGATCGATCTCCTCCAGCGCGTGCCGGACTTTCCGGCGGACGGACCCCTCCTCATCATCACCGACGGATACTGTGATCGGCTGCAGGTGAAGCGTGAGCATGCCTTTCTCGTGCCACGGGGCCGGTCACTGCCGTTCGCGCCAAGGGGACCGGTGTTCCGGATCTCGTGACCTGATCGGTTCATCCCCCCCTGCGCGTCAACTGAGCGTCACCCCGCCGCGCACGCCTGGGCGAGTCGGGCGAATCCGGTCGCGAGCGCGGCGACGACCTGCGGCGCCGTGATGCCACCCTCCCCATCGAGCTGCGCGCGCGAAAACACGTACGCCCCGCCATCGATCACCTGCATGCTCATCGTGCGCAACACCTCGAGCAACTGCGCGTGCGCGTGCAGCGCACCGCCCGGCGACGCGCTGACGAGGAGCACCGGCTTGCCGATCGGCTCGAGCGCCGAGACCAGCCAATCGAGCGCGTTCTTCAGCGATCCCGGCATACCGTGCGCGTACTCCGGGCTCGAGATCGCCAGCGCATCGACTGCCCCGATCTGGGCTCGCAACGCCGAGACCGGCTCCGGAATCGGCTCCACGTCGAGATCTGGGGTGAAGTGCGGCAGTCCACCAAGGCCGTCGTAGATGGTGAGCTCGGTGCCTGCCGGCGCCACTCTGCTCGCGGCCCGCAGGAGGGCCGCATTCGACGACGTCGCGCGCAGACTCCCGGCGATCGCCAGCACTCTCATCGAATTCCACCCGCGCGGGGGAGCATCGTCATGCGCTAGAACCTTGGACCTTCGAGGTCACGTAGAGGTGATCGCGCGCGATTACATGGCGAGCTTTCTGTGCGAACGCCACTCCGGTCACACGTTCGCGGGTCCTCATCGCCCGCCGGCCACATCGGCTACCTCACCGAGGCGCCTCGTTCGGCCAGACAAGGAATATTGGCCCCCAGATCGCGAGACAGGAGCAGGATGTCGGCGAACACGCACAGCCAGGTCGCCCCGCGCCGGTCGGCGCGCGCTAACCAGGGCAAGGTTCCCACGAATGGCTCGCCGCTCCAGACCAAACCGCTTCGAGAAGGAGCTCGAGGCGCTCCGCCCCGCGCTCGCCCACCCGGACAGCCCTGCTTCCCACGCGATCCTTCGGACCGCGCTGAATCGCTCCGGGTCCTTCGTGGCCGCGAAGGCGGCTGCTGCCATTCGAGAGCACCTGCCCGGCGGGTTCGAGGAGGATCTCAAGGCCGCCTTCGAGCGCTTCATGAAGGACTCCGTCAAGACCGACCCGGGCTGCAAGGCCAAGCTGGCTGCGCTCGAGGCGCTGGACTACCTGGAAAGCCTCGACCCCGCCCCGTTCTTGACGGCGCTCCGCTATTTCCAGAAGGAACCTGGCTGGGGATCGGAGGTTGACACCGCGTGGGGGCTACGCGCCCGTGGCGCGCTGGGGCTGGCGCGTCAGGGCCACGTCGATTTCCTGCTGCTCATGGCAGACCTCCTCGTGGATCCCGAGGCTCCGGTTCGTGAGGCTGCGGCTGATGCGATTGCCCACCGCGGGAATCCGGCCGGCGCCGGGCTGCTTCAGCTCAAGTTGCGTGTAGGGGACCCGCAGCCGCTGGTCATCCTGGCCTGCATGAGCGGCCTCATCTCGCTCGTGCCGGACTGGGGCGTGGCCACGGTCACCGCCCATCTCCAGGCCGAGAGCGAGGAACTCTGCGAGGTCGCCGCGCTCGCGCTGGGGCAATCGCGGCGGGAGGAAGCGCTGGACGAATTGCTCTCGACACTCTCGATCGAGGTGTCCCCTCGCCGCCGGTCGATGCTGCTTCGAGCGTTGGGGCTGCATCGAAGCGACCGCGCCCTGGAGGCGGTGCTGCAGGTCGTCGCCACGGGCTCCCGCGCCGACGCAATGCTCGCCGTCGAATCGCTCGCCGCGCGCAGTCTCGAGTCGGGCCTGATGGAGCGCGTCCGTGAAGCCGCAGCGCGCAACGCAAAGGTTGACCTGACCGAGGCGCTTCGCGGGGTGTTCACCGAGCGCGGTTGACCGGCACTGCTCCGCGTCCCACGCTCATCGCAGTTCAGGCCACGTGATTCATCACCCAAAGTGCCTCAGGCAGGCCCTTTCATGACACCTCCATCTCACTTGCCTCGCACCGGCGTGGTTCCACCCAGCCGCTCCATCTCGGACACCACCGCGTCGAGTTCCCCCACGACCGCACCTACCCGACCTGTCTTGGGATAGGTCTCGACGAGTGCGCGGTAGTACCAGAGCGACTCCGTGCCCCCCGTGAAGCGCGACCAGAGCCCTGGGCCGTCCTTCCGTAGATCAGCGACGATGGCGCGGGCGTTGTCGAGCTTGTCGGCGGCGGATACGAGCAGGATGTGCTCCCCCTCCTGCGCCAGGCGTGCGAGGTAGGCCTCCTTGCGCACCCGCCATGCCGGCTTCTTCGCCTCGAACGTGTCGGTGCAACCCTCCACGATCTCGGCGACGCGATCGCCAAACTCTTTCCGGATCGCCTCGAGGGTCGGACGGCCGCCCTGGTCCTCGGCTGCGTCGTGCAAGAGCCCGGCGATGGCTTGGTCCTCGTCGCCTCCGAAGTGCAGGACCGCGGCCGCGGTGCCGAGCAGGTGCGTCATGTACGGCACCTTCGACCCCTTCCGCTCCTGCGCTCCGTGAAGCCGGAATGCCTCCGCCATCGCCCTGGCGAACCTCGGGGTCAGCTGCGCTGGGTGCATCGCTTCTCCTCCTGTCCTTGTCCCGGTTGATGGGAGTCCGGCGGCTCCCTTCTCGAGTCGGCTCGCCACGACACGCATGGCCATGCGTGATGGCTGTCAGATCGCGAGCGTGTCCGTGCCCACACTACCCTCCCACCATGCCTCGCTACCTCCCTTGGAGAAACCGCCGCAACCGCAGTCGGGCTCGGTACGCCGCGCCGCCCGAATGGGATCCTCCCGTATGCGCCTATGTTCGCAACTTGATGATCGCGCTCGAGGGCAAGATCGAGGACCACCCCTGAGGAGGCGGTTGAACCGTGTTCGGGTTTCACGGTCACGAGCCCCGATCCGACGAGGCGGCTCGCGGGTGCAAGGGCCCGCGAAACGTCAGGGCGCGGGTTGGCGATCGCGAAGGCCACGAGGTCGTCGCTGGTCGCTTCGCCAGCGCAGGGGAGGTTCGTGACGACGTTCTGGAACGCGCGATGGGAATGAACGGCGAGCACGAACTGGAGGACGGCCAGTTCCGTCGGCTGGAGTCCGAGCGCTGCCGACAGGATGCCGAGGTTCCTGCCGACCGGCGACGGAGGTACGGGCACGCGCAGCAGCTTCCCTCCGGCTTGTCTGAGGAAGGCACGAACCGCTGCGGCCTGCTTGCGAGTCCCCTTCTGCGTCCGGGGCCGGACCGGGTCGAGACCGATCGCCCTCGACGCGAGGGGAGGAACGCGGATCGCGTCGTCCTCGTAGGAGAACCCTGTCCCCACGCTCTGGGTCACGAATGACGCCGGCCGCGTCGACCCGGCCTTCCTGCGGCGCTTCACTTTCTCCATCGAGTTCAGGCCGCTCGGCGAGCTGCAGCGGCAGCGCGTCCTCGCGCGGAATGCCGGCGCGGAGAAGGGGCTCGCCCCACACGCGCTCGAGTCGCTGGCCGGACGCTACGAGGTCTCCGCCGCCGAGATCGCCACGGCAGCACAGGCGGCGCGCCTCGTGGGCGCGGCTCGGTCGAAGGTGCGACCATGGACCGGTTCCTGCGCGCCGCCTTGCGCCTGGGCGGCAGGCGGAAGCCTGCCCCTCAGCGCGCGTCCGCAGAAGGGAGCTACCGCCTCGACGCCCTCAGGGCCTCGGTCGATCTCTCGTCTCTCGTCGAGCGGCTCGCGACATTCACTCCTGGCAATGGCCCCGGCCTATCCCTCTGTCTCCACGGTCCTCCCGGCACCGGCAAGACCGAGCTCGTCTACCACCTGGCAGCCCGGATGGGGCGGAGGGTCCTGGCGAAGCGGGTCTCGGACCTGGAGAGCTGCTGGGTGGGCGCGACCGAGGCAAACATCGCGCGCGCCTTCGACGAGGCGGAGGCAGAGGACGCCATCCTGCTGCTCGACGAGGCCGACACATTTCTGCGGGACCGTCGGGGCGCCCTCATGCAGTGGGAGCTGTCCATGACGAACGAACTCCTGCAGCAGCTCGAGGCCTTCCGCGGGCTCGTCGCGTGCACCACGAACCTCATGGATGAGCTCGACGAGGCCCTCCTCAGGCGCTTCGCCGTGAAGGTCGAGTTCTTCCACGCCTCGAAGGAGGGCGCGCTCGCCCTCCTCGCACCCCTCCTTGTCGCGCCGCTCGATGGGACCGAGCGAGCGCTGGTGGCCGAGCGCCTGGCGCCGCTCACGCGCCTCGGCCCCGGTGACTTCGCCGTCGTGGCGCGCCGCGTGAGGCTGCTCGGGTCCACGCCGACGGCGCACGACCTCGTCGCGGCGCTCGAGGCGGAGGTGGCCGCGAAGCGCGGACCTTCTCGAGCCGTCGGGTTCCAGCGCGGGCATGGCGTGTGACGGCCGGCTATGAACCTCAGCGCTTCAGCCGGGGTAGCCGTGAGATGAGGACGGACCACGCGCTCACCGTGGGTACCGAACGGGAGGCGCCGAGGAACCCATGCAAGAAGGTCGACTCGAGGCGATCTGGGTGAAGCGGGAGCGTCTCGGGCCCATGGACGCGGTCGACCGCGCCACGCTCGTGGCGGGAAGGGGCCTCGTCGGCAACGCGAATCAGGGCGGACGTCGACAGGTCGCCATCGTCGAGCGCGAGACCTGGGACCGCCTCATGCGGCTGCTCGAGGCGGACCTCGACCCTTCGGCGCGGAGGGCCAACCTCCTCGTGAGCGGCGTGCGCCTGCAGGAGAGCCGGGGGCAGGTTCTGCACGTGGGGGGATGCCAGATCCGGATCGGCGGCGAGCTCACGCCCTGCGAGCGCATGGACGAGGCGCTGCCAGGACTCCAGGAGGCGATGCGCCCGGACTGGGGAGGCGGCGCCTTCGGCGAGGTGCTCGACTCGGGAGAGATCCACGTCGGGGATCCCGTGCGGCTCGACGAGACGTGACTCACAGCGGCGACCAGCTGATGTGATTCTCCAGCGGCACCGCCGCCGCTGTGAGCTGATGTCCGGCGCCTTGCGGCGCCTCGAGCGGAGGGGAGAACTCTCCCCCCGCGCCCCCCATCTCGAGCGTCAGTTCATGTGGCATGCGCTATCACTCGCCGAACGGCCCGACGTTTCGGCGGATGAACTCCGCCAGCTCCGACTTGGGCATCGCGCCCTCGGCGACCCTCAGTACATGATCGCCCAGTTCCTCCGGATCGGCTTCCAGCCAAAGACCGTTCAGCCCGAGGAATGCGATCGCCAACGCCAACCCGGCGCGCTTGTTCCCGTCCACGAACGGGTGATTCCGCGCCAGGTGGAAGAGATAGGCGGCCGTCATCTCGGGAAGGCTGCCGTGGAGGTATTCGCCCCCGAAGGTTGCCCGCGGCGCCGCCAGGGCCGACTCGAGTAGCCCGAGGTCGCGCACGCCAGTCGAGCCGCCGTATCGGCCGATCTGATCGGCGTGGAGCGCCAAGACCTCGTCCAGCGTCAGGAACGCCAGCCGCTTGCGGCCTTTCACTCGGCGAGCCGCTTGAAGGTGCCGGCATACAGGCCGTGCGCCCGCTCCATCACCTTGCGAAGCCGCTCGGTGCGCCGGGCTGCGCGAATCGGAGAGATGACGATGACCTCGCCATCGGTGGAGACCTCGAGGGGCGTGCTGGCGTCGATGCCCGTGACCTCGAGCAGCTCGCGGTCGAGGACCAGGGCTAGACTGTTGCCGGTGCGGGTGAGCTTCTTCCTCATGGTAAGGACATCATACCCATTTCGTACGTACACGACCCAATGCCCCGCAGGCGCACGCGACGACGACCTCCACCTCCACCCGCGGGTGGCGCTCGCGATAGGTGGGCAACATCGGAGTAATGACGAAGGGCACCGCCATCCGCGGGGCCGACAGCCGCAGCCGACCCACCGCCTCTCCGGGCTGGGCTGACACGTTGGCGAGCGCCGTCAGCGCCTGGCCGAGCCCAGGGCCGGCCGTCTCCACGAGGCGCCTTCCCGGGTCGGTCAACGACACACTCCGCGTCGTTCGGGCCAGGAGCACCACGCGGAGCTTGTCCTCGAGCTGCCGGACCGCGTGGCTTACCGCGGACCGCGTGATGCCGAGCTCGCGAGCCGCGCTGCTGAAGCTGCGCAGCCGGGCCACGACGAGGAATGCCTGGAGCTGCTGGAAGGGGGCGCTGTTCATGGCCTCCACTCATCGAGCGGGCCCACGCAATTGTCAACCGGCGCTCACCAGACCGTGTGCTCTCGGCCACCTAGTCGAACATCCCGTGCGCGCCTAGATTCGTTCGCGTCGCCTACTGAAGCCGCCCATGCCGGGCAGCCGGAATTTGCAGGCGTACCTCAGTCCCAAAGAGAACGGAGTCACATCGTCATGAAGCACATCACCATCGGCGGACTCGACGTCTCCCGCATCGGACTCGGTGCCATGTCGATGTCCGGCTACTACAACGTCGGGGAGGGCAGCGACGCGGAGTCGATTCGCGCCATCCACCGGGCGCTGGACCTGGGCGTCACCCACCTCGACACCGCCGAGATCTACGGCCCCTTCCTGAACGAGGAGCTGGTCGGCCGAGCCCTCAAGGGTCACCGCAACCAGGTCGTGCTGGCGACGAAGTTCGGCCTCGTCTCGCATGCCGGTGGCGGCCCCGGCGTCCTCGACAGCAGCCCGGCGAACGTCCGCGCGGCGGTTGAGGGTTCCCTGAGGCGGCTCGGCACCGACCACATCGACCTCTACTACCAGCACCGGGTCGACCCGAAGACGCCCGTCGAGGACACGGTCGGCACCCTGGCCAAGCTCGTCGCCGAGGGCAAGGTCCGCCACATCGGCCTCTCGGAGGCCAGCCCCGCCACCATCCGGCGCGCCCACGCCGTACACCCGGTCACCGCGCTCCAGACGGAGTATTCCCTGTGGTCCCGTGACCCGGAGACCACGCTGCTGCCCGTGCTGCGCGAGCTCGGCATCGGCTTCGTCCCCTACTCCCCGCTCGGCCACGGCTTCCTCACCGGCAAGATCCGCTCGAACGACGAGCTCGCTGCCGACGACTGGCGCAAGACCAACCCTCGCTTCACGGGCGAGAACCTCCGTCGCAACCTGCGCATCGTCGATGAGGTCGGGGCCGTCGCCGCCGAGGCCGGCGCGACGCCCGCACAGGTTGCGCTGGAGTGGCTCCTCGCGCAGGGCAACGACATCGCCCCGATTCTCGGTACCAAGCGGGTCGCTCGCGTCGAGGAGAACACGGCCGCCGACTGCACCGCGAGGTCGCGGTCGTCTACTACTCTCGCACGGGCCACTCGGGGGCCGTGGCCCGCAAGATCGCACGCACGTTCAACGCCTGACGAGCGGGGCGCAGGCCATCGCCGCAGGCGGGGGCCACACCTGCGCGCTAGTGAATGGCGGCGTCCAGTGCTGGGGGGACAACTACGATGGCCAGCTCGGGAACAACTCCACCACGAACAGCTCCGTGCCGCTCCAGGTGACTGCGTTATCGCTATAGGGGGTAGTGGGCGCCTCCATGGT